>Ga0182024_10002120_pt1 | contig 49864 bp, 45 predicted proteins | sample P32metaG_FD_120480 | JGI IMG/M metagenome (GOLD analysis project Ga0182024, IMG submission 120480) | Permafrost microbial communities from Stordalen Mire, Sweden - P3-2 metaG (Illumina Assembly) | ecosystem: Environmental > Terrestrial > Soil > Wetlands > Permafrost | place: Sweden: Stordalen...
AAGAAGCTGGTCTTCGCGACGCGGTCCATCAACTGCAGAATCGCCGCCCCTTGAAGCGGCGGAAAGGCCAGTAGCAAGAGGAACGACGTCACGAGCTGCGTCCACACGAAGAACGGCAGCCGCATCATCGTCAGGCCGGGCGCGCGGAGCTGGAGGATCGTCGTGATGCTGTTGATGGCGCCGAGGAGCGAGGACCCGATGATCAGGAGCATGCCACCGAGCCACGTCGTTTGGCCTGCCGTCGCGATGTCGGCGAGCGGGGGATAGGACGTCCATCCCGAACTGGCGGCGCCGCCCGGCAGGAAGAATCCAGCGAACATGACGAGCCCGCCCGCGAGATAGAGCCAGTAGCTGAGCGCGTTGAGTCGCGGAAACGCCATGTCGGGCGCGCCGATCATGAGCGGGATGAGGTAGTTGCCGAACGCGCCGACGGCCATGGGCACGACGCCCAGGAAGACCATCGTGGTGCCGTGCATCGCCGTGAGCTGGTTGTAGAACTCGGGCAGCATGACGCCGCCGGGCGCCATCGAGGCGGCGAGCCATGAGCCAATGAATGGGATGGGCTGACCGGGGTACGCAACCTGCCACCGGATCAACAGGATGAACAGAAACCCGGCGAGCAGGAAGGCCACGCTCGTGAAGAGGTACTGCAGCCCGATGACCTTGTGATCGGTCGAGACGATGCGCATCGGACGCCGCTGATTCTATACTGCGGGCGATGCGGCACTCGCGCCGGACTTATGTCCTCGTCCTCGTCGTCGAAGTCGTGGTGATCGCGGCGCTGTACTGGATCGGCCGGCACTTCGCGTGACGCCGATGCGGGCCCTCGATTGGTTCGTCCTCATCGGCTATCTCGTGTGGATCGTCTGGAGCGGACTCCGGGCCAGCCGGCGCGGGGCGGACGCCAATGCGTACTTCCGCGCAAGCCGTAGCCTGCCGTGGTGGGCCGTCGGCCTCTCCGTGATGGCGACGCAGCTCTCGGCCATTACGCTCGTGGGCACCACCGGTCAGGGGTACGCAGACGGCATCCGCTTCGTGCAGTTCTACTTCGGTCTCCCGATCGCGATGGTCATCTTGTGCGTGACGATCGTGCCGTTCTTCTACCGCTCGGGCGTCTACACGGCCTACGAGTACCTCGAGCGGCGCTTTGATGTGAAGACGCGGACACTCGCGGCGATCGTGTTTCTGGCGCAGCGGGGGCTGTCGTGCGGCGTGATTATCGCCGCGCCGGCCATCATCCTGTCCATCGTGCTCGGCTGGAACATCGTCGTCACCATCGTGGCGATTGGCGCGCCGACGATCGCCTACACGATGTTCGGCGGCGTCCAGGCCGTCACGTGGACGGACGTCAAGCAGATGGCCGTGGTGCTCGGCGCCATGACGGCCGCGGTGGTCGTGCTCATCCTCGGCTTGCCCCACGGCGTCGGCGTGACCGGTGGGCTCCATGTGGCCGGATCCCTGGGGAAACTGCGCGCGATCGATTTCCGCTTCGACGTGCGCGAGAAGTACACGATCTGGTCGGGCCTCATCGGCGGCGCGTTTCTGTCGCTGTCGTACTTCGGTTGTGACCAAAGCCAGGTTCAGCGGTATCTGACCGCGAAGTCGCTCGACCAGAGCCGGCAGTCGCTCTTGCTGAGCGCGTTCGTGAAGATCCCGCTCCAGGCGCTCATCCTCCTGACCGGCGTGCTGACGTTCACGTTCTTCCTCTTCAATCGCGCGCCGATGCTCTTCAATCCGGTGCACGACGCCGAGGTGCAGGCGAGCCCCCGCGCCGCTGAATATCAGGCGCTGCTGCAGGAGTATCAGGCTCGAGACGCCGATCGGCGGGTGGCGGCCGAGCGGCTCGCCGGCGCTGAGGGCGGCGACGCCAATCCGTTGCTGGCAACATTGGCCCGCCGGGCCTTCACGGACGCCGATGTGGCCGTCCGCGACGTGCGGGCGCGCGCCGTCGCGCTCGTCAAGGACGTGTCGCACGACAACGGGTACGAAGACGTGAACTACGTCTTTCCGACGTTCATTCTGACCTATATGCCCGTGGGGCTCGTCGGGCTCATGATTGCGGCGATTGTCTCGGCCGCGATGTCCGCAAGTTCAGGTGAGATGAACGCGCTCGCGACGGCGACGGTCCTGGATTTGTACAAGCGGCACCTGGATCCCCAGGCAAGCGACGCGCGCGTCGTGCTAGTGTCGAGACTGGCAACGGTGTTCTGGGGCCTGTTCGCGTGCGTCGTCTCCGTGTTCGCCGCCGATCGCGGGTCGCTTATCGAGGTCGTCAACACGTTTGGCTCGCTCTTCTACGGATCCGTGCTGGGCGTGTTCATCCTCGCGCTCGGCGTGAAGCGCGCGAATGGCCACGGCGCCTTCGTCGGCATGATCGCCGGCATCGTTGTCGTATTCATCGTGGCGTTTCATCCGGCGACGAGGACGATTTCCTATCTTTGGTACAACGTGATTGGCGCGGTCGTGGTGACGGTTGTGGGACTGGGCGTGAGCCTCGTGACAGGCAGGCCGGAGGCTGCACGCTCGGGGCTCGGGGCGAGCACGGGGCATTAGCGTAATAATTCTCTTATGGCCTCACCCTACGCAGAGCACGTCGGCGACCGCGACCCGGTCGACGTCCTTCGAACCTCCCTTGACGAGTACCGGGCCGTGGTGCCGCGAATATCGACCAACGCGTGGCCTCGTCCCTGGGCGCCTGGGAAATGGACGCTCGCCCAGATCATGCTGCACGTGACCCAATGGGAAATGATTCTGGGTATCCGCGTGCGATGCGCGCTGGCGATGCCCCCGTATACGGTGCAGCCGATGAGTCAGGATCCGTTCATGGCCGTCGAGTCGAAGGCGGTCGACGGTCAGACGGCCGCGGCGGCCTTCGACGGCCTGCGGCGGTTGAACCTGGCGCTCGCCTCGTCACTCTCGGCGGACGACCGGCGCGTCGTCGCGCACCATCCCGAGCGCGGCAAGATCGACGTGAACGATCTTCTCGTCACCCTGGCGGGCCACAGCGTGCATCACCTGAGACAACTCCAGCAGGCCGTAGGCCCGTAGTTGCAACTGGTGGACCATGGCGTAGTCGTTCGAAATCCCGAGGGCGGTCGAAGCACCAGCTACGCCCTGGTCAACTCTTGAGGCGGCTGTGTGCGGCGCTCGTGCTTGCCTCGGCCGGGTGCTCGAGCCCGGCCCAACCGACGAGCGTCGTGTCGCCGCTTGTGATCTCGTGTCCAGCCGCTCTGACCCTCTCGTCGCCGTCCGGCCAGCCTGTGGTCGGACTCTATGGCGCTCCCACGGTGACGGGCGGCGCCGGTCCCGAGACCCCACCAACAACGACGTGCACGCCGCCGTCGGGATCGACCTTCTCTGTCGGATCGACAACGGTGAGCTGCATCGCCTCCGAAGCGGCGCTCGAGAGCGCTCGCTGCGGGTTCACCGTGTTGGTCGTGGCGCCGCCTGGCCTGAGCGTGACGGAGTTTCTCGCGTTCGGGGACAGCATCACGGCTGGTGAGATCAGCGATGCGGAGAGTTCGACACTCACCGCAATCGACCCGTCGCTGGCCTACCCGGGCGAGTTGCAGGTCTCACTGCAGCAGCACTATGCGGCGCAGCCGATGGTCGTGATCAATGACGGGCTCTCCGGTGAGACGGCCGTTCAGGGTGCCGCACGGCTGCCGGGAGAACTCGCCCGCTACCACCCTCAAGTGCTGCTGCTGCTCGAAGGCGTCAACGACCTTCACGTGTCCTCGGGCGAAGCCGGGATTCCGCCAGCCATCTCAGCCCTGCAGACCATGATTCAGCAGGCGGAAGGCTCAGGAGCTCGGGTCGTCGTCGGCACGCTCCTGCCGGCCGTCCCGGGTGCGTTGTCGCCGGGCACGACTGACTTGATTGTGCCGTTCAACGCTCAGCTCGTGCCCATGGCGCTCAGTACCGGCGCGCTGGTCGTCGATTCGTATTCCGCCTTCCTGGCCGACATGGCCGACTGGATCGGCCCCGACGGGTTGCACCCGTCCCCTGCCGGGTATCAGGAGCTCGCGCAACTGTTCTTCGCCGCGATTCAAACGAACTTCGAAAGGCCCACCGCGACCAGAAAGGCGAAGTAACAGCTTATGCTGTTCGCCGCATGTTCTCGTCGAGGCTGCCAGGGTCACTCGTGCCAAACGCGCTGACGGACTCGTTGCGCCGCCTCCAAACCGCTGGCACGTCCTGGATCGACCTCACGGAGACCAATCCAACCGTCGTCGGATTGGAATACCCGCCCGACATACTTCAGGCCTTGAGCGACCCGTCCGCTCGCAGGTACACGCCAGAGCCGCTCGGCCTCCGCGTCGCGCGGGAGGCGATCTCGCGTGACTACGCGCGCCGGGGCCGTGATGTGCCGTCGGACCGGATCGTCGTGACCGCAAGCACGAGCGAGGCCTACTCGATCCTGTTCAAGCTGCTGTGCGACGCCGGTGACGTCGTGCTCGTTCCCAGGCCCAGCTATCCGCTGTTCGATCTGCTGGCTCGTCTCGAGGCCGTCGTCCCTCATCCATATCGGCTGGTCGATCACGACGGATGGTCGATTGATCGATCGTCCGTCATTGAAGGCATGGACGCGACGAGCGCGATGAACGCGACGACGCAGCGGGTTCGCGCCGCCCTGGTCGTCAGTCCCAACAATCCGACCGGATCGATCCTGCGGCCCGACGACCGCGAATGGCTGGCCGGCGCGTGCGCCCGCCGCGGCATCGCGCTCATCGTCGACGAAGTCTTCGCGGATTATCCCCTCGCACCGCGGTCAGGATCGGGCACGGGGCCGACGCTGACTGGCCAAGAGCCGGGGCTCACCTTTGCGCTCGGCGGCCTGTCGAAGACCGCAGGCCTGCCGCAGGTCAAGCTCGGCTGGCTGGTCGTGGGCGGTCCCGATGCCTTGGTCAAACCGTGCCTCGAACGACTCGACGTGATCTGCGACACTTACCTGTCGGTCTCGACGCCGGTCCAGGTCGCCGCGCCGGCCCTGATTGACGCGGGCGCCGTCGTACGGTCCGCCATCCAAACTAGGATTCAGCGGAATCTCGGTGCCCTTCGTGAGACACTGCGCGCGCGACCTGAGATGACGCTTCTCGAGCCCGACGCAGGGTGGTCCGCCGTCTGGCGGATTCCCGCGATCGAGTCCGAGGAGGCCCTCGTGCTGCGGCTCCTCTCCGACTCACACGTGCTCGTGCATCCAGGGTATTTTTTTGACTTCGCGCGTGAGGCGTTTCTCGTGACCAGTCTTCTGCCCGAGCCGCACGTGTTCGACGATGGAATCGGCCGCGTCGTGGACGCGATCGGTCCAAGCCGCTGATGGCTCGCCGAGCGGGTCTCATCGTCCCCCTGTTTTCGGCGTGGTCCTCGGACAGTTGGGGCATTGGCGAGTTGCCGGACCTCGCGCCCCTGAGCGCGTGGATGCAGTCGGCCGGCTTTCGGCGCCTCATGCTGCTGCCGCTTGGCACCCTCGTGGAGGGTCAGACGTCGCCCTATTCGGCGGCGTCGGCGTTTGCGATCGACCCGATCCATATCGCCCTGGAGGCGATGGACGACTTCGTACGAGCCGGCGGTGTCCGCGCGCTGTCCGGGCGGGGGCAGCTGGCGCTCGCCGACGCGCGATCGAGTGCTCGCGTGCGATACGACGACGTGCGACTCGCAAAACGCGAAGCGTTGCAACGGGCGGCCACGCGATTCATCTCGGAAGAATGGGAGTCTCTCTCGTTGCGCGCGTCGGCATTGGCCGCGTATTTGGCGCGCGAGCGCTGGTGGTTGGACGACTACGCGCTGTTTTATGCGCTGTCCGAGACGATGCCCGGAAAGTCCTGGCGGCAGTGGCCGGCCCCGCTCAGGGATCGCGATCCGCGCGCGCTGAACGACGCCCGGCGCGATCTGGCGGAGGATGTGCTCACGCACCAGTACTGGCAATGGATCGCGGAAGGGCAGTGGCAGACGGCACGCCGCCAGGCGGCGGCGCACGGGGTCGACCTCCTCGGCGACCTCACCTTCGTCGTCGAGACCCAGAGCGCGGACGTGTGGGCGCGACCGGGCGAGTTCATGCTCGACGTCTCGGTCGGCGCGCCGCCGGACGCCTTCAGCGCGGAGGGCCAGGACTGGGGGTTGCCGACCTATCGATGGGACGTCGTCACGGCGTCGGATTTTGCCTGGTTGCGCCAGCGCGCGCGCCGCATGGCGACACTCTATGGCGGTTTTCGCATCGATCACCTCATCGGCTTCTATCGCACCTACGGCAAGCCGGCCGACGGCCCGCCGTTTTTCACCCCAGCCGATGAGCCCAGTCAGACCGCGCAGGGCGAACGCGTGCTTCGGGCGTTCATGGAAAGCGGGGCCCAGGTGGTCGCCGAAGATCTCGGGGTCATTCCAGATTTCGTTCGCGCCTCGCTCGGCCGTCTCGGCGTGCCGGGCTGCAAAGTCCTGCGATGGGAGCGCCGGTGGCACGACGAGGGACAGCCGTTCATCGATCCGAGCGAGTTCCCGCCGATCTCGCTCGCGATGACCGGTACCCACGACACGGACACGCTGGCTGGATGGTGGGAGCGCGCAAGTTCCGATGAGCGCGCCAAGGTGATGGCGCTGCCGAAGCTGCAAGCCCTCATGAGCGCCGGCGCGGGGACCGCCGACGGGTGGAACACGCGTCTGCGAGACGCGATCCTCGAGACGGCCTACAGCGCAGGATCCGACGACGTGTTCATGCCGATGCAGGACGTGTTCGGGTGGTCGGATCGGATCAATACGCCCGCGACCGTGGGGCCGGGAAACTGGATGTGGCGGCTGCCGTGGGCGATCGACACCTGGGCGGACGTGCCCGACGCGGCGGAGCGCGCGGCCTGGTGCCGGGCCGTCGCAGCGCGCCACGGACGCCTGGCCGCCGACGCGCCCGCCGGCTCGATACACTAGAAGATAATGTCCAGCTCCGAATATCTCATCCGCGAGTATCCGTTGCAGCAAGGCGCCCTCGAGATCGCCTATATCGAAGAGTATTTCAACGAGTTTCCAGAGCGGAAAGCGCAGGCGGAGATCATCCAGCGTCTCCAGGGACGTCAGTCGCAAATCCTCATGGCGGAGGCGGGGCTGGCGGGCAATGGCGTGACGGTCGTGCCCGTGTCCTACAAGGTCTCGCACGAGCTGCACCGCGACGAGTCGGATCCGAAGTTGCTGGATTTGGTCGAGCGGCTGCGCGACGTCGTGGATTTCAAGAATCGCCGCATCCTCTATAACTGGCTCGGCGCGACCCGCCGCGATTGGCGCGGCCAGGGTCACTTTCGCGCGCTCACCGAGGAGCAGGAGGTCTGGGCCGTCGGCCAAGGCTTCGACGAAGTCATCGTCAAGACGAAGAACCGGTACTACGACATGCGCAGCGCGCTCGACCAGCTGCAGTTCGACGTCATCAAGTTCGAGCCGGCGCCTGACAATCTCAACTCGAAGGTCTACCTCCGTAAACGCCTCGGGCCATCCGTCCTCGACGCCCACCGCAGTCGTCGTCAGGTCACGCGCGTCTAACGGCCGCCCGAATGGAGTCTGGCTCCGCTTGGCGTAAGCCGGGCCTGACCCCCTGCACGTTCCCATGTAGCATGCTGCTGTGGAAAAGAGACCCGTCCCCGTTTTGCTCCTGGCGCTGGCGCTGACGCCGGCGCTCGTCGGCGCCCAGCAGCGTCCGCCCGCCAACACAGAGGTGTACCTGACCGGTTTGGAGCGCGACGCCATGCCGCTCTCCGGCGCCCCGGCGCTCAACATCAGCAACAACCCGGGCTACGACAACGAGCCGAGCTTCACGCCCGATGGCAAATCGATCCTCTTCGTGTCGAACCGCGACGGGAAGCAGACGGACATCTACCGCTACGACATCGCCACGAAGGCGCTGACGCAGCTCACGCACACGCCCGAGAGCGAGTACTCGCCGGTCGTGACGCCAGATGGCAAGACCTTTTCGGTGATTCGTGTCGAGGCCGATGGCACCACCCAGCGACTCTGGCGGTTCGATCTCGATGGGTCGAACCCGCGTCTCGTGCTGGAGAACGTCAAAGGCGTCGGCTACCAGGCATGGCTCGACCGGACCCACGTCGCCGTCTTCATCGTCGGGAGCAACGGACAGCCCAACACGCTGCAACTGGCAGACACATCCACCGACACGACGGAGATGATTGACTCGAATCCCGGACGTGGCCTCGCGCTTCGCCCGGGCTCGCCCTCGTCGACAACGATGCCCACGCTCACCTACGTCTGCAAGGCGGATCCGGCCCACTGGGTCGTGAAGGAATTCAATCCCGCAACCAAGACGACGACGGTCTTGATGGACGCGCTCGCCGGCAGCGAAGACTTGGCGTGGGATCCGATCTATGGCGCCGGCCCGAATCAGCGCCTCCTGATGGCGCAGGGACCGAAGCTCTACGTGTCGGTCGGCGGCCACGATTGGCAGGTCGCCGGCGACTTCACTTCAGCCGGCATCGACCGCATCACGCGTCTGGCCGTGAGCCCTGACACGAAACTGGGTGGCGGGAACCGCCTGGTCCTCGTCGCCGAACCGGTGTCCAAGTGAAGGGCATTCACGTGCCGTCTCAACCCCCTAGCCCTCAGCCCCGGGCCTTCAGGGCTTCAGGCCCTCAAGCCTTTGCCCTGTTCGATCAGTCTCGCCGACTCGCGGCCGTCCAGACGCCCGTGATTCCAATCGTCAGCCGCTGGATCGCCGAGACGCCAGGCACGATTTCACTCGGCCAGGGCATCGTCTCCTATGGGCCGCCGCCCGAGGCGATGGCGTCGCTCGCGACGTTTCCCGCCTCGATCGCCGACCATCGCTACGGTCCGGTCGAAGGCATCGAGCCGCTCGTGTCGGCGCTCGAAGCGAAGCTCGAGCGCGAGAACGGCATTCGAGTGCGCCCCGTCTCGCGGGTGGTCGTCACCGCCGGCGGCAACCTCGCGTTCATGAACGCCGTGTTGGCCATCGCCGATCCCGGTGACGAGTTCGTCTTCCCGGTGCCGTACTACTTCAATCATGAGATGGCCGTCGTGATCGCCGGCTGCCGCGCCGTGCCGGTCCCGACGACCCGCGACTACCAGCTCGATGTCGACGCGATCGCGCGTGCCATCACGCCGCGGACGCGCGCCGTCGTCACGGTGTCACCCAACAATCCAACCGGAACCGTGTATCCGGAGACGGCCCTGCGCGCCGTGAACGCGCTGTGCCGGGATCGAGGCGTGTTCCACATCCACGATGAGGCGTATGAGTACTTCACCTACGAGGGCACGCCGCACTTCTCGCCGGGCTCGATAAGCGAGGCGGCCGCGCACACGATCTCGCTCTACTCGCTCTCGAAGGCGTACGGCTTCGCGAGCTGGCGCATCGGCTATCAGGTCATCCCGGAATCGATCTGGGAGGCGATCAACAAGATCCAGGACACGGATCTCATCTGCGCCCCGGCGGTGTCACAGCACGTCGCCCTTGCGGCGATCGGCGTCGGCGCCGGCTACGCTCGGGCCCACCTGCCGAAGCTCGACGCTATGCGTCGTCTCATCGCTCACGCCCTTCGCGCCGGTGCGCCGTGCGACGTGCCCGACCCGCGCGGCGCCTTCTATTACTTCCTGCGCGTGCATACGACGCTCGACGCGATGACCCTGGCCGAGCGGCTCGTTCGCGAGCATCGTGTCGCCGTGATTCCCGGATCGGCATTCGGCGCAACCGACGCCTGTTACGTGCGCGTGTCGTTCGGCGCGCTCGACGAAGCGACGGTCGAGCTTGGCGTGGGCCGGCTCGTGCGCGGCCTCACCGCGGTCGCGGGCCGCGCGTGAAGATCATTACCTGGAACGTGAACGGCATTCGCGCGCGCCACGCGCAGCTTCAGGACCTCCTGGCCGCGGAGCAGCCGGACGTCGTCTGCTTACAGGAGATCAAGGCGGCGCCGGACCAGGTGCCGGCCCTGATCGCCGCCCCGGATGGCTATTGGGGCTATTGGCACGGCGGCGGAGGCTATTCGGGCGTGGCCATTCTCGTCCGATCGACGGCCGGCGCCGATCAGCCGAAGTTCACCCACCCTTCCTTTGACGTCGAACATCGGATCGTTGTTGCAGACCTCGGCGGCGTTCGCATCGCGTCGGTCTATGTCCCGAACGGCGGCAAGGACTACGACGCCAAGCGACGGTTCCTAACCGCCCTCGCAAGCTGGGCGTCTGAAACGAATGTGACCGGTGGAGCGCTACTCGTATGTGGAGACCTCAATGTGGCGCTCGAGGAACGTGACGTGCACCCGAAAGAGCGCAAACCAAATCAGGTTGGCACGCGTCCTGATGAGCGTGCGCTCTTGACGAATCTCATCGGCACGGGATTCGTCGACGTCGGTCGGGCCTTGGATCCGGACAACGATGAGCTCTTCACCTGGTGGGCGCCCTGGCGTAACCTGCGGCAGCGCAATATTGGCTGGCGTATCGACTACGTGCTCGCCAGTCGTCCGTTGGCGGCCGGAGCGAACCGCGCGGCGTCGCTTCGCGAATTCGGCACGAGCGATCACGCTCCGGTCGTGGCACACTTCGCCTGACCGGCATTGAACGAGTCATGACCCTTCGCGCTCGCCTCATCGTGGCGTTCCTGGCCCTGTCGGTGTTGCCGCTGGGCGTCGTGACGTTCTACACATACACGACGAGCGTCCAGGCCATGCGCGACGTCGCGGCCAGGGAAGCGGATCTCCTGGCCGCGGTGCTCAACCAGCGCATGCAGGTCATCACGTCGCAGCTGAGCGACCGCATCGAACATCTCATCGACATGACGGCACCCGAGCCGACGGTGGCGTCCGCTCCGCCCCTCCAAGGCCGCCAAGGCCGCCAAGGAACGACCGGAGTCGCCCAGCCAGCCGGTGCCACGGCCCCATCGGCGCCCCCGTCACCCGGAGCCGCGATGACGGCGGACATGGCTGAGCAGGAACAGATGAGTCACCGCGTGGCCGACGCCCTTGGCGAAGCCGCCGTGTTGCTCAACACCGTGAACGTGCAAGGGATGGGCCGCATGGGTCCACGGCCGAATGGCCCCACTGGCCCCGGCGGCCCCGCACGGAGCGGCGGGCAGGGCGCCGACGCGACGGCCGGCCGCGGGCCGGGATCGCCGCCCGGACGCGCCGATACCTCCGGTCAAGCCGGCAGTAGCCCGCCGACGCGGGGCACCTCGGGTACCCCAAGCACGGTGCCCAGTTCGACGAATCCCAATCCGACGAATCCCAATCCGTCGAGTCCTCCCACCACGCCGCGGCCGCCGGTGACGCCTGCGACGCCAGGGCTGCCCGCGCTCGGCGCGGCAACCCCCGATCCGCGCGTCTTCGTGCAGACCGACAACGGCATGAAGATCGATTTGACGCAGATCCGCCACGACCTCTACCGGCAGATCCTGCCGCCGACGACGGCGGAACAGTTGACGCCGGAGGAACGGCAGCGCATCGCTCGTGAAGTCAATCAGCGCATGCTCGGTATCGTCGAGGGCATCAAGCTGAGCGCCGCGGAACTCCAGAAGCAGGCCGAAGAGGCTCGGCAAAAGGCCGAAGCGGATAGCAAGCGGGCGCCGAAGGCACCCGCGTCAACGACGGCCCCGCCGGCAACTGCCACGAGCGAGACCTCGTCGACCGCCACGCGCTCGTCCGCCACGATGGTGCCGCTGACGCGCACGGCCGAGTTCTCCGGCAACCAGCTCGACGTGAAATTCGAGCGCAACGGGCAGGTCGTGCGAACGGTGAACGCCGAGATCAACCTGCCGAACATGCTCATGGCCGTGCTCTCCTCGACGCCGAGCGTGCAGGGTGAGGTGCCGTTCGCCGTCGACAAGGACGGCAAGGTCTACGCGCAGACCGACGCCGAGAGAAAGCGCGTCGAATCGTTCGGCGCCGTCGCGACGCCCTCGGGCCAGTTGGGCAAGACCGTGTTGCCCGACTGGGTCATCGTCACGACCGCTGGTCCGCCCGGCACGGGCTTGCGATTCGGCATCGCACGGCCGACGGGCAACTCGCTCGCCGCGCTGCGACGTACCGCCGGCCGGAACGTCGGGTTCGGCCTGCTCTTCATCGTGGTCGCGCTTGCCGGCGTCGTGCCGCTATCGTCGCGGCTCACGCGAAACTTGACGAATCTCACCGAAGGCGTGTCACGCATCGCGAAAGGTGACTACGCGGCGCGCGTCGACGTGCGCTCGCACGATGAAGTCGGTGCGCTCGCGACGGCCTTCAACCAGATGGCGGCCGACGTCGAGAAGCACCAGCGCGCCGTTGGCGAACAAGAGCGGATGAAGCGTGAACTCGAACTCGGCCGGCAGATCCAGCACGACATGCTGCCTCAGGGAACCCTGCGGCTCGGCTTGACCGAGATCAAAGGCGTGTCGGTGCCGGCCCGCGAAGTCGGCGGCGACTTCTTCAATTACTTCGAGCTGGCTCACGGCCAGATCGCGATGCTCGTGGGCGACGTCTCCGGTAAAGGGGTCGGCCCGGCCCTGCTGATGGCCAACATCCAAGCGTCGCTTCGCACACGCCTGTCGCTCGGTCAGGACCTGACGGCAGTCGCGGACGAGATCGACCACGAAATTGACCGCAACGCCACGGAGACCCTCTACGCGACCCTGTTCATCAGCGTGCTCGATCCCGTGACTCGGATATTGCGCTACGTGAATTGCGGTCACCATCCGCAATTCGTGCTGCGGCGCGCCGGCGGCCTCGAGCGCATGGCCTCGACTGGCGTCCCAGTCGGGCTGCTGGTCGGGCGCGGCTATAGCCAGCTCGAGGTACAGCTCGAAGCGGGCGATCGGCTCTTCTTCTATACCGATGGCTGCGTGGAGGCCGAAAACGAAGCCGGCGATTTCTTCGGCGCCGATCGGCTCGAAGCCGCCCTCGCCGCCGGTGGCGGCGACCCGGGCGACGTCCTGGCCCACGTCGAGCGCGTCGTCGAACAATTCCGTGGCGCGCGTGAACTGCTCGACGACGTCACCGTCATGGCCGTGCGCGTCGGGTAGTCTTTTCCTTCAAGCCTGTCTTAGCGCCTTTAACGGATCGATCGCGGCCGCGCGCAGTGCCGGCACCACGCACGCGATCGCCGCGACCGCTATGAGCACCGCCGGCGCGACGAGCCACGTCAGTGGATCCCAGGGTTTCACGCCGTAGAGCAGGCTGGCGAGCGCCCGAACGCCGAGGGCCGACAGCACGAGGCCGACTGCGACGCCCAACAGGGCGACCCGCATACCTTCGACGAACACGAACCGGACGACGTCGCCCGTGCCCGCCCCGATCGCCATTCGGATCCCGATCTCTTGCGTGCGCTGTGCGACAAGGTAGACCAGCAGGCCGAAAAGGCCGATCGCCGACAGCACCAGCGCGACAGCGGCGAATCCACCCATGACTTGGCTCGTGAGCCTCGGCGCGGTCAGCGCCGTGTCGATGACCGTGCTCATCGGCCGGATGGCGGCGATGGGGACTTGTGGGTCGACCGCGGCGGCAGCCGCGCGCATGGAAGACGCGAGAACCATCGGGTCGCGGTCCGTGCGAAGCACGATCGTGCCGCCCGCGATCGGTTGGTTGCCTGTCGCGATCGGAAACTGTGCGTACGGCAGATAGAACTTCGTCTTGATGGGTGCCGTGACGCCGTTGTGGCGAACGTCGCCGACAATGCCGACGACCGTGACCCAGGGCTGTGACTGGCCGCCCACGCGCATCCGGCGCCCGACGGGATCCAGACCCGCCCAATAGGTCTGCGCCATCGTCTCGTTGACGAGAACAACCGGCGTCGCCGTCGCCCCGTCCGAATCACGGAACAGCCGGCCTCGAAGGAGGTGTTCGCCGAGCGCTTCGAGCGCGCCCGGTGTCGCGACCTGCCAGTCCCCTTTGGGGTGGTCGCCGGGCGGCGGCGTGTACCCCTCGACCGTCATGCCCCAGTCGCCGATGGAGGCGGCGAGCGGCAGGGATCGAATGAGACCGGCAGCGGTGACCCCTGGGACCTGTCGGAGCCGGCTGAGGAGCGCGGTGTCGTAGGCGTCGACTTGCTCGGGTGTGCTGTAGCGGCTTGCCGGCAAGGCCACCCGCGCCGTCAGGACACCCGACGGCTGAAATCCGAGATCGACCTGCCGCATGGACCACAGCGTCCGTGCCATCAGCCCCGCGCCCGCGAGGAGCAGGAGACCGAGCGAGATCTGCGAGACGACGAGGAGCGCGCGCAGTCGGAGTCGGCCGCGGCCGGCCGAGACGTTCGTGTTGCCGTCCTTGAGCCCGTCGACGACGCTGAACTTGATGGCGTGGATGGCCGGCGCCAGACTGCACAGGATGGCCGACACCGCGCTCACGGCGAGCATGAAGAGCATGACGCGCCAGTCCACCGTGACGTCGCTCGCGCGTGGAATCGCCGCCGGTCCGATCGTGTCGAGCGCGCGTTTCGAGGCGAGCGCTAGTCCGATGCCGAGCATGCCGCCCGTGCCCGCGACGAGGACGCCCTCGGCGAGTTGCAGGCGCAGGAGCCGCCAGCGGCCGGCGCCAAGCGCGACGCGCGTCGTCCATTCGCGCCGCCGCGTTTCGGCGCGGGCGACGAGAAGTGCCGCGGCATTTGCGCAGGCGATCAGCAGCAGAAAGGTGACGGCGCCGAGCAGGACCCGCATCGACGGCCGCACGCCGCCCAGCACGTCGTCGTCGATCGACTGGCCGAAGGCCGTGAAGTGCATGACCGCCGGGTAGACGCCGGTGCGGACGAAGTCCCGAGCGATCGCCGCAAGGTCGTCGTTCAGGTGCCGAAGCGTGGCGCCCGGCGCGAGGCGCGCGGCGCCGTACAGCCCGTGATCGCCGTGCGTGGCCGTGGCCGGATCGAGATACAGCGGCACCCACAACACCGTTGGCTCCGCCGAGTCTTCCGTGAAATCGGTCGGCAGTTGGAAGCCGGGCGGCATGACGCCGAGGACGGTGACGTCGTGATCGTTGATCTGGATCGTGCGTCCCACGGCCGACGGGTCAGCCCCGAGCGTGCCGCGCCAGAAGTTGTAGCTCACGACGGCAAACATCTCGCGGCCCGCCTTGCTGGCGGCGATGGCTTCCTGCACGGTGAACACGCGTCCGTAGATCGGCGCCGCGCCGAGAACATCGAAGAGATTGGCGGTCACCGTGCCGGCGCTCACCCGCGCGGCCTCGCCGAGGCCCGTCAGCGTGACACGTGCCGAATCCCACACGCCGATGTCCTGGATGGCGCGGCTTCGCGCTTTGAAGTCGAGCACATCTTGGGTCGAGAGCCACGTGCGATCGAAGCCCGTCCACTGACTCCAGACGGTGACGAGCCGGTCGGGCTGGCGATAGGGCAAAGGCGCAATGAGGACCGCGCGCACGATGGAGAACATCGCGCTCGCCGTGCCGATGCCGAGACCGAGCGACAGGACGACAGCCACCGTGATGCCGGGCTGGCGACGAAAGCCGCGCCAGGCAGACCGCAGATCGGCCGCAAGAGAGGTGAGCATGGTGCTTCCGGAATGCACGGGTGGCGGGTCGACGAGGACGGTCGCGTGACGGCGCGTCCACGCGGCGTGGACGGCCTGCGCGAGATACCAGAACAGCGCGTGGTCGCCCGCGCGGTGGCGCGCGACAAATTCATCGTCGAGGTCGCTGAGGAGGAATTCCCGATCGCGGCTCGGAATCATCGCGGCGACGATCCGTCGGGCCCAGCGCGGCGCCGAGGGCGGGGCCGGCGTCATGACGATTCCAGCTTGGGTTTGAGCCCGCGCGTCATCCGGACCCACGTGGTGTAGGCGTGCCCGATCGCTGCGCGGCCGGCGGGCCGCACGCTATAGACCTTGCGGCGGCGCCCGCTCGAATCCGCCCTGGGCACGAGCCGAGACCGCACGAGCCCCTTCAGCTCGAGCCGATCGAGGGTCGTGTGGACCGCGCCGATCCAGACCGTGCGTCGGCTGCCGTCGGCAATCGCCGCGCGGATCGCCCCGCCGGTCGCCTCGTCGTCCAGCTTCAGCGCCGCAAAGAGCACCAACTGTTCGAATTCACCCAGATAGGCGGGCACGATGATTGGACTCTACAATGTAGTCTGACGTCCCGCAACGCCCGCGGTTAGCTGAGGCGCCTCCGAGCCTCCCAGCCTTCCCGCCTTCAAGCCTTCAAGCCTTCAAGCCTTCAAGCCTTCAAGCCTTCAAGCCTTCAAGCCTGACCCCTCAAGCTCCAAGCTCTTCTACAATCTTGAGCAGAATGTTTGACCTGCGCCCCGCGACCCTCGCCGATCGGGCGACGATCGCGCACCATCGAGTGGCCATCTTCATCGAGATCGACCGCATGGGGCCATCGCGGGCGGACGTGCTGGCCGACGCCACGCAGGCGTACCTGGCCGGCGCGATGCCGTCGGGCGAGTACGTGGGCTGGCTTGCCGCCCCGGTCGCGACGCCGTCGCGCGTCGTGGCCGGATGCGGCGTTCAGGTGCGGAACGTCGCGCCTTTTCCATGGCGGTTTCCCGTGGGAGGGGAAGTCATCGCCGCGGGTCGGCAGGCGCTGATCGTGAATGTCTACACCGAGCCCGAGTTCCGGCGTCTCGGTCTCGCGCGGCGGTTGTTGGCGACCGTCGTGGACTGGGCCCGGATGAATCGTGTGGACAGCCTCATCCTGCACGCGACGCCCAGCGGCCGGCCCCTCTACGAGTCGCTCGGCTTCGAGCCCACCAACGAGATGCGATTCATGGGCGACCTGCGCTGACGTCGTGCAACCGTAGAACGTCACACCTTGTCTGAAGGGCATGGAGACGGACATGGGACACACGGTTGGCGATGGCATCATCGTCGCGGCGCTTGCGGCGGCATTGGTGGCGTATCTGTACTTCAGGCACCTCGAGCGGCAGCGTCGCCTCGAGATCGTCCACCAGGAGCGCCTGGCGGCCATGGAGAAGGGCATTCCGCTGCCGGAATTTCCGCTCGATCCGCCCAAGGTCCGGACGCCGCCGGATCCGCGGGCGCCCTTGATGCATGGCATCGTGTGGTTGGCCCTGGGCGGTGGCGCCATGCTGGCCCTGCGACTGATCGGGCCGCAGGCGGATGCCCCGGTCCTTTGGCCGCTGCCGCTGCCGCTCGCGCTCCTCGGCATCGGGTTGATGCTGTACTACGCCCTTGCCTCCGAGCGCGCGCGCTGACGGCGCCCCGTACACCGATCGGGCTGACGAGTGGCTCGTCGAGAGGTGTTGCGAGTCGGCCGACGACGGCGCGTTCGCCGAACTGGTGCGGCGTTATCGTGGACCGGTGTTTCGTCTGGCCGTTTCCATTCTCGGCCAGGAGTTCGCGCCGGAAGCCGAAGACGTCGCACAGGGCGTGATGCTCCGCGTGCATCATTCCCTACGCTCGTTCCGAGGCGACGCCAAGTTCGGGTCCTGGATATACCGCATCGCGTTCAACCAGGCGCTCAACGTCAAGGCGCGCGCCCGCTATCGAGCGCCTCACGTGGGCGATCAGGTGCTCGCGACGGCACCGTCGCCGGAGCGCGGTCCGTACGATCAGTTGCAGCACGAGCAGCGCCAGCAGGCGGTGCTGGCGTGCGTCGGCGAGCTGCCCGAGGTGTACCAGTCCGCGCTGCGACTGCACTATTGGCTGGGGGCGAGCGTAAGCGAAATCGCGGCCTTGCTCGATGCGCCGGAGAACACCGTGAAGTCCTACCTCCACCGTGCCAGACGGCTCCTGCACGCCATGCTGGCTGAGCGAGGTTTCAATGCACGATGACGAGGTGATGGATCAGCTGTTGAGAGACGCCATGGCCGCAGATGTGCCGCAACTCTCGCCCGCATTCGGCGCCCGGGTCATGCGCCGCGTTCGGCGGCGCCGCTTGAAGCCGACGGGCCGCGTGGTGATGGCGCTCTATATCGTGGTGGCGGCGGCCACGGCGGTGTGGTTGATGCGGGACCTGCGCGCGGAGTCGATCGCCGCCGCCGTCGCGATCGGCGTGCCGGTCGCCGCGGGTGCGAGTGCCTATGGGCGGCGCCTCGCAGTCGGCGACTGATGCGAGGGCGCGAAGCGACCGCTTCGAGCCTTCCAGCCTTCCGACCTCCCAGCCTCTCAGCCTCCAAGCCTTCTCTTCTTCACCTTCCAATTCTCGCGCGCAACTGCTCACGGAAATGCTGCGTCACCGCTTGCCGAAGCACGTCGGCGTCCGGCCCTGGGGGCGACGCGATAAGCAGCGTGAGGCTGCCCATCTCATCGAAGGACGACCGGCCCCAGCTCACGTGCACCGGCGGCGTGCGGGGATTCCTCGGGTTGTCCTCCGAGTTGTCGTAGACGATGGTCGCGTCGATGCGTGTGCCCTGCGGCAACGAGAACGGGTCCTTGAAGAAATAGGAGTCCTGCCAGCCGAAGTCCCAATCCTTGATCCAGAGAATGCCTCTCGTGGTGCCGTCGGGGAGCGTCGCCGTCAGCTTCATCTCGCGCGCAAGGTAGTGCGCGTGGCCTCGGGCGCCGTAGGCCTCGACGCCGACCGGCAGCGTGAACGAATCGTGAATCGTGAACTGCTTGTCGCCGGCCGGAATGTCGATGCCGGCGGCGAAGCCGAACACCGGAGGCACCTGAATGCCCATCAGCGACTTCTTCGGCGGCGTCTTCGCGAAGTAGATCGCGAGCTGGCCCTGCTCGTGTTCTGCCTTGCCTGACGGATGGAGGTGTAGCTGCAAGATGAGGTTGGTGTGCTTCGGCAAAGGCTGCGCGATGCCGTCCGGATAGAAGTGCGGCATCAGGCCAGGCACCCAGCCGCCCAGGCCGCCCCACGCCTGATCGGCCGCGCCGGCCGCGCGACCCCCGCCGCGGAGCCCGGAGCTGAGTCCCGGCAAGAGCTCATCGTCGCCGACGACGGCGGAGGCGGGCCCGGAGAAGAACAGCGCGTGATGGACGACGCCGCGCGCGCTCGGCTCGAAATCGATAGCGGTGATCCAACGGTCGTCCGGCAGATCGACCGGCATCGTGACGTTGCGATAGAGATCGGGGCCGTCTGCCGGGACGTCGATGGTGCGCGACATTTGCACGACGAGGTCGGGCACGCCAAGCGCCCAGCCGCTGGGGAACGACGGCGGCAGCGGCGTCTTGCTGAGATCGCCGGCTGGCATGCCGGCCGCGGCCCAGTCCTTCAGCGTCCGGAGATCGGCGTCGCTCAGGCGTCGCTCATCCCGGAATTCCGGAAAGCCCTCCGCGCGCGCCGCGTGCCACGGCGGCATGTACCGGCTGGCCGTCACGGTGACGATGGTCTCGCCATGCTTCCGCACGTCGTCGTACGTGAGAAGAGCGAACGGCGCCGCCTGTCCCGGCCGATGGCACACCACGCAGTTGGAGTAGATGATCGGCGCGACGTTCGCCGAGAAAGTGGGCGGAGCGGCTGGCGGCGTCGCGCGCGGCTCGGCCGCGCGCAGGACACCGACCGAAATAGCCGCGCCGGCGACCGTGAGCAAGCCAAGAGTCCGGTAAATCTGGTTTGTAACTGAAGTCATCATCAAAGTGGTCGGTCCTCTCAGTGCCAAGCCTTCCAGCCTCCCAGCCTTCAAATGTTTTTCATCTCCCCGGTCGTTCGATGAAGCACCCGACAGCTTCCGTGAGCGGCGTCGCCACCGCTCGGCGCGCCAGGATCGCGTCGAGCGCATCGCGAACGTCATGGTGGAGCGCCTCACGGCGGCTCTTGCCGATCGAGACGTAAAGATCATCGATCCGGCCGCGATACGCGCGGCCAGACGACATGTAAATTGCGGCTTCCGGCGTGATCGTGACGTCGACGGCGGTCGTCAACTGGAATCCGGCGTCGATGATCGCGGGGATCTTCGCGTTCGCATGAAACGCCTTGAGGTTGTCACGCACGGACGGAATCGTCGCCGTGAGATCCGCATAGACAAGCCACGTGTGCACGCCGCGCGCGGCATAGCTCGCGGCGATGCGATCGATCTCGGGCGCGTAACGCGCGGACACCGGGCAATCGGCGCTGACGAAGAAGATCAAGTTCGTCTCGCCCTTCGGCGGGCTGAGCGGCGTCCACACGTGGCCGTCGATGTCGCTGACCGTGAGCCGCGCCATACCTGGACGCGCGGCCGTCGGCGCAAACGCCAGCATCATGATCGTCGCAACCGCTCGCAGCATCTAGTAGATGATAACGAAGTGGCGCGCAAGGTGTTCCAAGGCGTCCTGCCGTTCACGACCACCGGTCAGGCACCGGAGGCGGTGACCGTCGCTGGTCGGGCCTACAAGGTCGTGATCGCGCGACATCGCCGCGCTCGCCGTTACGTGCTCCGCCTCAACGACGACGACTCGCTCCGGTTGACGGTGCCTCGCGGCGCGTCGATTGCCGGCGGCTTGCGGTTTGCGATGACCCAGGCCGACTGGATCGGCCGCGAACGGCAGCAGCGTCAGGCGAGCCTGCAGCCCTGGCGGCACGGCACCGTGATCTGGTTCCGCGGCGAGCAGGTGCCCCTGACCGTGACGCGGCAGACGATCGCCTGGGCCAGTGAGTCAATCGCGCGCCCCCCCGGAGGCCCTGAAAGAGACGGTGTGCGGCGAGCGGTCGAGACCCATGTGATGGCATTGGCCGCTCGCGAGCTGCCGTCCCGCTGTCTCGAGTTGGCCAGGCAGTGCCGGCTGACGGTGGCGCGCGTGTCGGCGCGAAATCAACGGTCCCGCTGGGGCGCGTGCTCGACACGCCGGGTCATCACCCTCAACTGGCGGCTCATCCAGATGCCGCCGAGTGTCACCGACTACGTCATCTTCCACGAGTTGATGCACATGAAGCAGCCGAACCACTCGCGGCGGTTCTGGCGCGAGGTGGACGCGGTGTGCTCGTGGTGGCGGGAGGCGGAGCGGTGGTTGCGGAAACATGGCCGAGAGTTGCTGTGATCGCCTCGGCCTCGACCGATCGCCACGCGCCGGGCGGGATCGAGCCGAGCGTGATCGCGCCGAACGCGACGCGATGCACGCGGGTTGCCTCGTGTCCAATCGCCTGAAAGAGACGGCGAATCTCCCGATTGCGACCTTCGTCCAGATCGACCAGGAGATGCGTCTCCCGTCCTGATGCCTTCCGGATGACGACCCGCGTCGCGTGAAGCCGGTCGACGCGTCCGCGCTCGCCCGAAAGATTGAGGCCAGCCTCGAGCCGCGCGGCGGCCGCCGATGTCACGCGCCCGCGGACCGTCACGACGTAGCGGCGGACGATCGCGCGGGCAGGATCGGTGAGCGCGGCCGCGAGCGCCGTGTCGGTGGTGAAGAGCAACAGACCCGTCGACGCGCGATCGAGGCGCCCCACCGAGACGAGGCCCCGGCCCGCGTCCCCGAGAACATCGAAGACCGTCGGACGGCCGTCGGGATCGCGGCGAGTCGTCACGGTGCCGCGGGGCTTGTTCAGCGCGATGACCCGCCGCGCCTGATCCCCCCGACGCACGACGTCTTCGTCGTCCACCGACACGTGGGCCGTCCTCGGCACGCGCGCGCGGGCGTCAGTCACCACACGGCCGTTCACGCGGACTCGGCCGGCCCGAATCAGGCGGACGGCCTCCGCGCGCGACGCCACCCCGAGCGTGGACAGCAGCCGCGGGAGAAATAGGTTCATCGGTGTGGTGACATATATGCTAACATACGTTCGTGAAACGCACCACGATTTACCTGGATCCGGAGCTCGAACTGCGGCTCAAGCGCGAGGCGCACCGGCAACAGCGCCCGATGGCGGAGCTGATTCGCGAGACGCTCCGCCAACACGTCGCTGACGCGTCTGACCGCCCGCCGCCCGGCGCGGGCGAGTTCGCGTCCGGCAAGACGGACACCGCGGCCAAAGCGGACGTCTGGCTGACCCGATCAGGCTTCGGCCGGAAGTCGTGACGTGTCGGTGCTCCTCGATACGGGCATCCTGTACGCGTACTACGATCGCAGCGACGCGTGGCACCGCCGGGCGCTCGCGGTCGTCCAATCTCACGTGCGCGGCTTGCTCGTGCCGGCGCCGGTCATCCCGGAGGTCGATCATCTGCTCGGTCATCGCCTGGGCGCACGGGCCCAATTGACCTTCTACCGGGGCTTCACCGAGGGCACGTACGCCATCGCGGACTTGCCGCACGACCAGATCGAGCGCGTGGCGGACCTCAATCGTCGATTCGCCCGCCTGAAGCTCGGGTTTGTGGATGCCGCCGTGGTGGCCATCGCAGAGGGCACGGGCCTCCGGCGCATCGCGACGGCCGACCGACGTCATTTCGAACCGCTCGCCGCCGCCTTGTCGCTCGAGCTTCTGCCGTAGAGGCCGCGCGTTCGGGCGCGAACGGCCTGCGTCAACGGCTACGGCGCGGACGGCTGATAGGGTGGGGCGGCGAAGGCCGGATCGAGGAGCGTCCCGAATTCGCTGAGGATCATCGCCGTCGCGCCCCAGACCTTGTGGCCGGCGATGTCGATGAATGGAAACCGGACCGGCACCCCTTCGCGGGCCCACTCGCCCCAGCCTCGCCGCGCCGGGTCGAGCAGCTCGGAGAGGGGCGCCTCGACCAGCTCGGCGACCTCTCGCGCGGCGGGACGAAACTCAGGTCGCCGATCCGCGATGCCGACGAAGGGAAACACGACGAACCCACTGACGACCACCCAGAAGGAGGAGAGCGGGCCGATCAGGCGCACCGCGGAGGCGTCGAGGCCGAGTTCTTCGTGGGCTTCGCGCAAAGCGGCTTCGGCGGCCGTCTCTCCGCGATCGATCTTCCCGCCGGGAAGGCTCACCTGACCGCCATGGTCGGGGAGATCCGCCTGTCGAACGGTCAGCGGGATCGACGGCCCGGCCACGCCGGGATAAATCAGCACCAGCGCCGCCGCACGCCGGGCGTCGTCTGGCACCAGCTCCGGCCGCCAGCCCGTCCGCAGGGGCCGTGGCGCAAATCGGCGTTGCGCTTCGGCGCCTGGCAAGGGCTCTGCCAGGCGCGCGCGAACGACTGTCTCGAGCGCACGGAGGTCGTTGAAGGCGGTGTCCACCAGGACGAAGTGTATCGCTCGGACCGTCCGGACTCGCACAGGGCCGGCGTCGAACGAAAGGTCCTCACGCCTTGACTCTAGTCTCGATTTGAGTCTAGATGGGCGGGTTGGCCCGTGACCCCAGCGATCTGCTGCCCCTGAAGCCCGTCGTGTTCCAGATCCTCTTGGTGCTCGCCGACGGCGAGCGGCACGGTTGGAGCCTGGTGCACGCGCTCCAGCAGCGCACGGGCGGTGAGCGCCTCCTGCCAGGCAACTTCTATCGTGTGCTCAAGGCGATGTTGGCCGAAGGGCTCATCGAGGACGCGGAGCCCTCGCGAACCGAACGCGAGCTGGCGCAGGCCGACACCGGCGCCAACGCCGATCGCCGGCGCTACGTCCGGCTCACGCCGTTCGGGCGCGACGCGGCGCGCGCCGAGGCGCGACGCCTCGAAGCCCTGGTCGTCGAATCGCGGGCGCGCCGACTGCTCTCGACACGGCGGTCCCAGCGGTAGGCGAGTCGCCATGCGACGCACCCTCGGTGATCGCGTCTACGCCGGCCTCCTCGTGGTTTATCCGCGGCACGTGCGCGCGGTCGCCGGCGACGAGATGACGCGGCAGTTTCGCGCGGAGCGCGCCGCCCGTCGGGGCCAGCTCGTCGGTGTGACCGCGCTCTGGTTGCGCGCGGCCGCGGACGTCATTTGGCACGGCCTGCTCGAACGGCTCGCGGTGCCCGCGAGCGTATCGACGTCACATCGAGGAACGGTCATGCGAACCGCGAGTCAGCCACCCAATCGACCTGGTCCCTTCGACGGCGTGCTCAAGGACGTGACCTGGGGCCTCCGGCGCCTGCGAGCGAATCCCGCCTTCACGGTCGTGGCCGCGTTGACGCTCGCGCTCGGGATCGGCGCGACGAGTGCCATCTTCAGCGTCGTGAACGGCGTCTTGCTGAAGCCACTCGCGTTCCCGGCCGCCGATCGCCTCGTCGGCCTCTTCCACGTCTGGGAAGGGAAGCGCGACGTCTTCTCGTCGCCGAACTTTCTCGACGTGCAGGCCCGGGCGAAGACGTTTGCCGGCGCGGCTGCGTACTCGGGCAACGCCATGACGCTGACCGGAGCCGGCGACGCCGTGCGCGTGGCCGATGTCGACGTCACGGCCGGGTTCTTCGACGTCTTGGCGACGCCGCCACTGCTCGGCCGCACGCTGGTGCGCGCCGACAACGACACGGGTCACACGGCCGTCGTCGTGCTCAGCAACACGCTCTGGCGCTCGCGCTTCGGGGCCGACCCGTCCATCGTCGGCCGGAACATCATCCTCGATGGCCAGCCCCGGCAAGTGGTGGGCGTCATGCCCGCTGGATTCGAGTGGCCGTTTGGCGCCGAATCGTGGACGCCAGCCGAGTACACGCCGGCCTACACCAGAGACAATCGCGGGGCCTGGTACATCCACGCGATGGCTCGCGTGAAGCCCGGCGTGACGATGGCCCAGGCGGCCGCCGAGATGGCGGACCTCGGCAGACAACTCGAGCACCAGTATCCCGACATGAACGACAAAGTCGGGATGACCGCGTACCCGATCGTTGACGATTTGCTCGGCAACACGAAACGCGCGCTGCTCGTGCTCCTCGGTGCCGTCGGCTTCGTGCTGCTCATTGCGTGCGTCAACGTCGCCAATCTCGTCATCGCCCGTTCGGCCTCGCGCGAAGGCGAGCTGGCGGTTCGCGTCGCGATGGGCGCGGGCCGCTGGCGCCTCGTGCGGCAGGCGCTCGTCGAGAGCCTGCTCCTCGCCGGCGTCGGCGGCACCCTGGGCCTCGCGGTCGCCGTCGGCGGGTTGAAGATGCTTCACGTCGTGGCGCCCCCGGGCGTGCCTCGGCTCGACACGGTGTCACTCGACACCACGATGGTCGTGTTCACGTCGGCGATGACGACCCTGGCCGGTCTGATCTTCGGCGTCATTCCCGCGCTGCAAACGACCGGCCAATCGCTCGTCGACGCGCTCCGCGAGCGCGGACGGTCGACCCTGTCGGGTCCCCGCGGCCGGATCACGCGTCACGCGCTCGTCATCGCCGAGATGGCGTTGGCCGTGCTCTTGCTGACCGGTGCCGGCCTCCTCATCCGCAGCTTCGTCCGGCTCATGCACGTCGACCCGGGCTTCCGCGTCGACCACGCCCTCGTCTTCCGCGTGGGTCTGCCCGACAAGCAGTACGCGGACGACGGTCAGCGCAACGCGTTCTTTACGCGCGCGACCAGCGAGCTGGCCGCCGCGCCAGGCGTGTCAGGGGTCGGGCTCGCGTTCTTCGTGCCGCCCTCCCCCTCAATGTTCGATCTCTCGTTCGAAGTGTCCGGGCGACCGCCGGCCAAACCAGCCGATCAGCCGGTCATGGAGATTCGGATCGCGGACCCGGCGTATTTCCGCGTCATGGGCATCGCGGTTCGCCGCGGCCGTTTGTTCACGGACGCGGATCGGGCCGGCACGACGCCCGTAGCGATGATCACGGAGAGCGCCGCGCACAAGTTCTTCGCCGGCGAAGATCCCGTCGGGAAGCACGTCGTGATCGGTTGGCGACGCAACAACAAGCGGGTCGAAGGCGACGTCGTCGGCGTCGTCGCCGACGTCAAGAGCTTCGGGATGGATCGGGATGCGCCCGCGCAGCTCTACTTGCCCCTGGCGCAAGCGCCTGAAGACTCGATGGCCTTCGTCGTGCGGACGGTCGTCGATCCCGAGTCGATGTTTGGTACCGTGCGGGCGGCCCTGCATCGTGTGGATCCGAACCTGCCGGTCTCGAAGCTCGAGACGCTGGCATCCCACGTCGACAGCTCGATCGCGGAGCGACGTTTCTACATGCTCCTGCTCGTCCTCTTCGCGTCGATCGCCCTGATGTTGGCGGCGGTCGGCATCTTCGGCGTCCTGTCGTTCCTCGTCGCACAGCGGACCCGCGAGATCGGGATTCGCATGGCGCTCGGTGCCGATCGCGGCTCCGTGGTGGGCATGGTCCTGCGCCAGACGTTCGTCCTCGCCGGCACGGGTGCAGTCGTCGGCACGCTCGCCGGCCTCGGCCTCACCGGTGCGATGGCGACGATGCTCTTTGACGTCAAGCCAACCGACCCCCTGACCTACGCCGCGGTCGACGCGACGCTCCTCGCGGTCGCCGCCCTGGCGGCCTGGGTGCCGACCCGGCGCGCCGTCCAGATCGATCCGACCACGGCGCTGCGCGAGTGAGGCCATCAAGCCTTCCAGCCCCTCAGGCTTCAACTGTCCCGGCCTTCCAGCCTCCCCGCCTTCAGGCCGCCTTCAAGCCTTCAAGCCTTCCTTTACTTCTACGTCGCCTCCCCGTGTTACCGTGCGCCGATGGCGCGCTCTCGAGTCGTCTTTGGTGTCGCGGTCATCCTCGTCGCGCTGACCGCGGGCGCGGCCGTGTCCATCGCCCGGCAAGCACCCCCGCCGACACGCCCGCCAGGCCCCCTCGGCGGCGGGGTGACGCTCTTGCCGAACGGCTGGAAGATTCAGCCCGCGGGCGTGCACCTCTCGATCGGCGACCTGCCGCTCGCAATGACGCTCTCGCCCGATGGGCATTCCCTCATCGTCACGAACAACGGCTACCAGAAGCCGACGTTGCGCGTCGTGAATCTGGATCACCATGACATCGGAGGCGTGGTCCCGCTGGACGACGCGTGGCTGGGTCTGGCCTGGGCGCCCGACGGGAAGACGCTGTACTCCTCAGGTGCGGCGTCGAACACCGTGCAGGCGTTTTCGTGGGTGAACCAGCGCCTGCACGCCGGCAAGAAGATCGCCGCCTTGAAGAACATGCCCACGCTGCGCCCGGGAGAAACCCGTCCGGAGGCCGCCGAGGAGACATTCGTCGGCGGCATTGCCGTGAGCCGGGACGGCTCGCACGTGTTCGCCGTCCACGTCTTCGGCCAACTCGTGACGTCGATCGATTTAAAGACCGGTGAGGTGGCGACGACAGTGAAGTTGCCAGCCGAACCGTACACGTGCCTCCTGTCGCCGGACGGTACGACGCTGTACGTCTCGCTCTGGGGCGGCGCGCGCGTGTTGATGTTCGACGCTGCCACCCTGGCGTCCAGGGGCGAAGTCGGCGTCGGCGAGCATCCGAACGCCATGGTGTTTTCCTCGGATGGGACCCGGCTCTTCGTCGCCTGTGCCAACACGAACGCGGTCTGGGTCATCGACGTCGCCAAGGCGAAGGCGATCGAGCAGATCTCGGTGTCGCTCTATCCCGACGCGCCCGCCGGATCGACCCCGAACGCCCTAGCCGTGTCGCCGGACGGGCAGCGGCTCCTGGTCGCCAACGCGGACAACAACGCGGTGGCAATGGTTGACATCTCGCACGCAGGCGACAGCCGCGTCCTCGGGTTCATCCCCACGGGCTGGTATCCGACGAGCGTCCTCTTCAGTCACGACGGCTCGGATATTTACGTCCTCAGCGGCAAAGGCCTGACGTCGTCGGCGAATCCGCGAGGCGCACAGCCAGGCATCCCGGAAGGCGAAGGCCAGTACTCGGGCTCGATGCTCGAAGGGTCGCTCTCGATCGTGCCCTCGCCGAGCGTCGCTGCGCTGGCGGCGTACACGAAGACCGTGCTCGCGCTGACGCCGTACAGCGATGCCACGAGGCTCGCGCCCGCCTTCGCGCCCGGCGCGTCGCCGATTCCAGGGCGCGTGGGCGACGTCTCGGCGATCAAGCATGTCTTCTACGTGATTCGCGAAAACCGCACGTACGACCAGATCCTCGGCGATCTCGATCGCGGCAATGGCGATCCCAACTTGGCCCTGTTCGGTGAGACGATCACGCCCAACGCGCATGAGCTCTCCCGTGAGTTCGTGACCCTCGACAACTTCTACGTCGATGCCGAGGTCAGCTATAGCGGCCACGCGTTTTCCACCGGCGCGATCTCGACCGACGTCGACGAGAAGATCTGGCCGACGAACTACGGCGGCCGCGGCGGGCCGTACCTTGGCGAGGGTGGGGGCCCGGTGCGAAACCCGTTCGGCAATCTCGCCGCGCCGGCCCAGGGCTACCTGTGGGACGCCTGTCAGCGCGCGGGCAAGTCCTTCCGGAGCTACGGCGAGTTCGCCGACCTTGACGCGGCGACGAATGAGATGAAAGCGAACGTGCCGGGTCTCGAGGGACATGTCCATCCGAAGTTTCCGTCCTTCGATCTGAAGATCAAAGACCAGACCCGGCTCGACATCTGGCTCGACGAGTTCCACCAGTTCGAGGCCAACGGCCAGTTGCCGGCGTTGTCCATCGTGCGGTTGCCTGACGATCACACCAACGGCACGCGAGCCGGCGCCCATTCGCCGCGCGCGATGATCGCGGACAACGACCTCGCGCTGGGCCGTCTCGTCGACGCCATCAGCCACAGCGTCTATTGGCCGGAGTCCGCGATCTTCGTGCTCGAAGACGACTCGCAGAACGGACCCGACCACGTCGACGCGCACCGGTCCGTCGCGTTGGTCATCAGTCCGTTCACGCGCCGAAACGCTGTCGACAGCACGCTCTACACGACGTCCGGGATGTTGCGGACGATGGAGCTCATCCTCGGCCTGCCGCCGATGACCCAGTACGACGCGGCGGCGACGCCGATGTACAACGCGTTCACCACGACGCCGACGCTGGCCGCCTACACGGCGAAACCCGCGATCATCGATCTTGATGAGGTGAACCGATCGACGGCGCCCGGCGCGGCCGAATCCGCTCGCATGGACTTCGACAAGGAGGACATGACGCCGGAGATCGAGCTGAACGAGATCCTCTGGCAGTCGATCCATGGCGCCGGCGCCGTCATGCCGCCGCCCGTCCACGCGGCGTTCGTGCGCACGCAACCCGTCGTAATGGGCGACGACGACGATGATGCGCCGAAGGGGTCTGGCCCCGTGAGGCGTAAGCCGGGCCGGTAGGGCTCAGTTTTGATGGCAAAACTGTGCACGACCGCCGGGCCTGACCCTTGAACGACCTCGTCCCACACGACATGCTTGGAGGAACGCTCAGGCCCTGGTTCCCCGTCGAGGACGATATGACGAGACGAATCGTAACTGGAGCGGCCGCAGCGGCGCTGGCCGCCTGCCTCTCGGCGTGCCAGAACACGTCGCCGAGTTCGTTTTCGACGAGCGCAGGGGGTTTCACCCTGACGATCTCCGCGACCACTTTGACCGTTGCCCCCGGGACCGCGGGCACCCTGACGGTCACGGGCGTTCTGAGCGCGGGCCTCACGGACACGATCGCGCTAACGAGTAACTTGGGCGCGTGTTCCCTCAATCCGACGTCTCTCACGGCTGGCGTGACGTCCGCAATCGTTTCGTGCAGCTCATTGACGCCTGGCACGACGACCGTGACAATCTCCGGCCTCGATCAGACGACCAGTCAGAGCGCCTCTGCCCAATTCACTCTGATCGTGAGTTGATCGGGCTTCCGGCCGCGGCCCGCTTGACCGTCGCCCCCGAAGCCTCCCAGCCTTCAAGCCTCCGGCAAGACACGAAAGCCGGCGGCCGCGAAGTGCGGATCGACTGCGAGCGCGGACGAGATGCCCTCCGTCCGCATGAATTCGAAGCTGACCGTGTCCACGAGGCTCAGGTGCCGCCGGTCCTCCCGCCACAGCCGATCCGTCCCGAGCCGATAAAGCGCTTCGTCCACCCACCGCACGCGCACGACCGGCAGGACGTCATCATCGAAATCCCGCGCGGCGGAGAGACCGATCCGATGCTGCAGCAGCGCCAGGGTCTCGACGATCACGAACGATGTCGTCCACAGAGGCCGCTGTTCATCGAGAACCCGCGCGAGCGCCGCCCGCACGGCGACGTGCGCGTCGTCGTTGGCGACAAGCAGTGCGTAGAAGGCCGAGGTGTCGACGAAGACGCTCACCGGCGAAAGGCCTCCGCCAGCGCGGCGTCGTGATTGGCGGCGACCGTCGAATGACCTCCGGGATCGGTGTACTTGCCGGCGACGGCGAGGGCTCGCCTGGCTCGGTCGTCCGGATGGTCGACATCCTCGGCTCGCAGCTGCGCGTCGACCGAGCGCCGGATCACCTCGGAAACCGAGACTCCCAAACGCGCCGCGCGCCGGCGCACAAGCCGATGCTGGGCCTTCTCGAGTTGTACCTGAATGCGCACCATGATGGTATCACCATACCATCACTTAGTGTCATCAACATTCCATACCAATCGGTGTGGGCAGCCGTCAACGGCGGGGCCTGCGCGGCCACAAGCGCAGAACCCCCGTCCGCAAGGCGGCCCTGTCGGCAGTCGACAAGAGCCACCGAACCGGCTACACTTGTCGAACGTCTACAAGGGAGAAGGTTCTAGATTCTAAATTTTAGATTCTAGACTCGAGATTCCGCCTATGCCCAAATCCGGCCACAACGACCTCCTCCAAGGCACCCTGGACCTGCTGGTCCTCAAGACCGTGGCCCTCGGGCCCGAGCACGGCTGGGGCATCGCGCAGCGAATCCGCCAGATCTCGGGCGAGGTCTTTCAAGTGAATCAAGGGTCGCTCTATCCGGCCCTGCATCGTCTCGAGGAGCATGGCTGGGTGGCCTCCGAGTGGGGTGTGTCGGACGCCAACCGCCAGGCCAAGTTCTATCGCCTTACCCGCGCCGGGGCGCGTCAGCTCACACGCGAGACGGAAAGCTGGGCCGAGATGGTCTCGGGCGTCGCGCGAATCTTAGAAGCGAAGTGAGTCAAGGAGCCGAAGCCGAGACGAACCATGGCAATCGTGACGCGCGCGTGGCAGGGCCTCAAGCTGCTCTTTCTCCGCAATCGGCTGGAGACCGATCTCGAGAAGGAAGTCGACTTCCATCTCCACATGGAGATCGACCGCCACGTCGCCAGCGGTCTGCCGCCGGCTGAGGCCCGACGCGTGGCCCTTCGCGACTTCGGCGGCGTCGACCGCGCCCGCGAAGAAGTCCGGGACGCCCGCGGAATCACCTTCTGGGAGGGCCTGCGCCAGGACGTGCGCTTCGGCCTGCGCTCCCTGCGGCGGTCGCCAGGGTACACGCTCGCCGCGATCGTCACCCTGGGCCTTGGCATCGGCGCCACGACGGCCATCTTCGGCGTCGTCAACGGCGTCCTGCTGCATCCCCTGCCGTATCAGGACAGCAGCCGGCTCATTCGAATCAACCAGGACGCGAAGCTCATCAACGAGACGAATGTCGGCGTCGCGATCGCCGAGGTCTGGGACTACCGTAAGGCCCTGACCACAGTGAAGGATGTCGTCGAATATCACCAGATGACCTTCATCCTCCTCGACCGGGGCGAGGCCGATCGCGTCTCGACCGGCGTCGTGTCGTCGAGCTACTTCGAGACCTTCGGCGTGAGGCCTCTCTTCGGCCGCACGTTCCGGGAGAGCGACGATGTCCTCGGCGCCGAGCCCGTGCTCATCCTGAGCAACGCCTATTGGTTGAAGAAGTTCGGTGGCGAGAGTCGCGTCGTCGGCACCCATGTCGAGATGAACGACAAGGTGCACACGATCATCGGTGTGCTGCCGCCAATTCCCGGCTACCCGAACCAGGACGACGTGTACATGCCGACCTCGGCGTGTCCATTCCGCGCCGCGGCCGAGAAGACGATCGCGAAGGACCGGCGCGCCTTCGGTGCCTTGAGCGTATTCGCTCGGATGAAGCCGGGTGTGACGCCCGAGCGGGCAAACGCCGAGATCGCGACCGCGGCGCAGAAGTTCGCCGAGTCGCGCCCGGAGGTGTACAAGCCCGCCGTCACCGGGTTCCAGGGGAATCTGGTGTCGCTCGAGGGCGAGATCACGCAGGACGCGCGCCCGATCGTCTGGACGCTGTTCGTGACGACAGGACTGGTCTTGCTGATCGCCTGCGCCAACGTCGCGAACCTCGCGCTGTCGCGCACCCTGCGCCGCGATCGCGAGCTGGCGCTGCGGGCCGCGCTCGGCGCGCGTCGCAGCCGGATCCTGCGGCAGTTGCTCACCGAAAGCACGATGGTCGCTCTCGCGGGGGGCGCGGCGGGGCTCGTGCTGGCGTGGGCCACGAGCGGCCTGCTGGCAGCGTTCGCCGGCCTGTTCACGCCGCGCGCCGTGGACGCGTCGGTTGACGGCACCGTGCTCCTCTTCGCGCTCGCCGTCTCGGTCGTGACCGGGATCATCGCCGGCGCGATTCCCGCGCTGGCCTCGCGGCCCGCGCTCGTCGCCGCGCTCAAGGACGGCGGCGCCCAGGCGGGGGACGCTCAACGTGGCCTTCGCCTGCGCGGGGCGCTGGTCTCCGCCCAGGTCGCCGTCGGATTCGCGCTCGTGATTAGCGCCGGCCTGCTGCTCGAGAGCTTGCATCAGCTCTACGACGCGAATCTCGGCTACCAACACGCGGACAAGGTGCTCGCCATGGACGTGTGCTGCAATTTCACGCGCCAGGGAAAAGCCGAGGACGCCCAGCGGATCTACAAGGCGATCCTCGAGCGGGCGGTGACGCTCCCAGGCGCTCGGCAGGTCGCAATCACGGATGGCGTGCCGCGGAGCAACATTACGCCGATCGACGCCACCCTCCACATCGAAGGGCAGCCGCCCGTTGATTCGGCCCGGGCACCACGCGTCGACGCCCGGGTGGTGAGCGATGACTACTTCTCGCTTCTCGGCATTCCGATGTTGGCTGGCCGGGCCTTTGCCACCACGGATGGGCGCGACGCGCGTCCCGTGGCCGCCGTCAACCAGACGATGGCCAGGATGTGGGGTACGCGCGATCCGATTGGCACCACCTTCGTCGTCGGAGAGACCGGACCGGATGGGAAAGCGCCTCCCCGCTTTACCGTAGTGGCCGTCGTGGGCGATGTGCGGCAATTCGCCGTCGATAGCCCAGCCTCGGCGGTGTTCTACACGCCCATGCTCCAAAGCGGCTCCTTCCATGGCCGCGTCCTGATTCGCACGGACGGTGACCCATTGCAGCTCGCCGCGAGTCTCCGCGCCGTCGTGCGCGCGGTCGACGCGCAGGTGCCGGTCTCTGGCGTGCAGACGCTCGAGGCCCTGCGTGAAAACCGCTTGACGACGCCGCGACTGGGCGCGGTGTTGCTCGCCGTGTTCGCCGGCGTCGCGCTCCTCATCACGCTCGCCGGTCTCGGCGCCGTCATCGCGACGACCGTCAGCCAGCGCTCGCGTGAGTTCGGTTTGCGCATGGCCCTCGGTGCGAGTCGTCGCTCGGTGCTCGGAGTGGTGTTGATGCAAGGCGCCTGGATGCTGGGCCCGGGGCTGGTGCTGGGTCTCGGTGGCGCGGTGCTGTGCGGCCGCGCGCTGCAGAGCGACCTCTATCAAACGCCACCCATCCAGCCGCTCGTCTATGGCGTCGTCGCGGCGCTGTTCGTCATCGCGGGGCTGCTCGCCTGCCTCGGCCCGGCGCGTCGTGCCATCTCGACCGATCCCCTCGTAGCGCTGCGCTCGGAGTAGGCCTTCTGGTTGGCACACCAGGTGGCACCGGGCGACCCAAGAATGCTCCAGTAGCGGCGCAAGAGCCCCCATACAGGCGTCTGGGCGTCGAGTAGGCGCGGGATCATCGCAGGTATCGGCGTCGCCAAGCTGCTCTCGATCGTCGCGAGTTGGCCGACAAGCGTCCCCGCCGCGGCCGTCATCGGCGGACTTCTGCTTTCAGCGCCGGTGGGCGTCTTCTTCGGCTTCCATCCGGCGCGCAAAGCCCGCAGCCCGACCCGATGGAGGCGCTCCGCAATGAGTAGCCCTCTCAGTGCTCAGTGCTCAGTGCTCAGCCTGTAAGCCTGTAAGCGAGCCTCCCAGCCTTCGAGCCTTCCAGCCTCAATCTGCCCGCAGGGCGTCGACCGGATCGACGTGCATCGCCCGACGGGCCGGCACGAGACTGGCCATGACCGCCGCCGCGAGCAGGACGCTGATGGTCACGGCCATCACGCCGGGATCGACGCCGCGCGCCGCATAGGTCAACGAACGCAGGCCGAAACCGGCCAGCACGGACAACGCGGCGCCGGCGGCCAGGCCGGCCGCGCCCACGAGGAGGCCCTCCCGGGCGACAACCCAGATCACGTCGCCGCGCGCCGCGCCGAGCGCCATGCGGATGCCAATCTCGCGCGTGCGCCGCGCCACGACGTACGCCTTGACGCCGTAGATGCCGGTCGCGGCGAGCACGAGCGCCGCGAGACCGAAGACTCCGAATAGACGCGCCGCCGTCCGCATCAACACGAGCATCGGCGTGCGGTCCCGGTACGTCGCACGCGTGCCGACCGAGAGAACCGGGAGACCCGAGTCCACGTCGTGGAGGAGCGCGCGCAAATGGGGTAGTCGCGCCGCTTCGGCCGAAGGCGTCGGCTGCGTCGTGAGAGCGTGAAAGTAGACCGCGGCCTCCGAAAGGTGTCCGTAGGTCACATAGACGTGGGGCACGGGGCCGGCGTCGAAGAGGTCGCTCTTGACGCCAGGCACGAGACCCACGACGTCGAGCACGATAGGTGCCTCGGACGCGACGAGGGAGTCGTACTGAATCGTCCGTCCGACCGGACTCGCCGCGCCGAAGAGCGCACGCGACAGCGGCTGGTCGATGACGGCGAGCGGGGGACCACCGGCGCTGAACTCCTCCGCCGGCGAGAACTCCCGGCCCAAGATGACCGGTAGCTCGATAGACCGGAAATACTCGGCGCCGATGCCGACGAGCTGCGCCTTGACGCGTCCTGGATCGCCGGGCGCGAGTGCCACGCCCGGGATCTGGACCAGGCGCCTGGAAGAGTGGCCGTCAAACGGCATCCCGGTCGAGAGGCTGGCGAACCGGACGCCAGGTTCCGCCCGCAGCCGTTCGAGGAGGCGCGCGTAGACGGCCGTGGTTTGAGCGGCGGACCGGCCGGCGAGACTGGCGTCGACATGGGCGAGCAAGCCGTGGTCCAGCGTGAATCCCGGATCGGCGAGGGCGGCCTCTCGCGCGCTTCGGACGAACATCGCACCGGCCGTCAACATGACGAGCGACAGCGCGAGCTGGCCGCCGACCAGGAGATGCCGAGTGGCTGAGCGTGTCCGCCGGACCGTCTCGGCGGACTGGCCGCGCAGGTCCGGAGCCAAGTCCCGCCGCGAGAACGTCCACGAGGGCCACAGGCTGAAGATGATCGCGCTCAGCAGGCAGAATCCGGTCGTAGCCGCGATGACGCGCATGTCCGGCAGCGCGTCGATCGTGATCGCTAGGGGCACCACGCCGGAGAGACTGGCGACCAGCATGGATGACGCCCAGGCGGCGACAATCAGGCCCCCCGCGCCGCCCACGAGCGCGAGGAGCACGGCCTCCGTCAACAGTTGCCGCATGAGGCGGCCGCGCTGGCCGCCGATGGCGCGGCGAATCGCGAACTCGCGCTGGCGCGCGGCGCCTCGCGCGAGGATCATGTTCGCCACGTTGAGAGACGCGATGATCAGCACGAGGCCGGCAAGCGCAAGGAGGGCCGTCGCGACCGTGTCGAGCGGACCGTCGGTCTCCGGCTCCGTGCTGATCGACGATCGCGTGAGCGGCGCAATCAGGAGCGCCTGATGTCCCGCCAGAACGGGATCGGCGGCGGCGCGTCCAGCGGAGATCGCGTCGAGGATCGGTCGAGCGCCTTCGATCGTCAGGCTAGGCCGGAGTTGGGCCACGGCGACCAGCATCCACGTCCGCGGATCGGCCAGGGGCGTCGTCGTGCCCTCACGCACGAAGTCGTTCGCCAGCCAGTCGAAGCTGCTGATGGGGACCCAAATCTCGGGAGACACCATCGCCATCGATCCGCCGAAGCCGGGCTCCGTGACGCCGACGATGGTCAGCCGGCGGCCGTTCAGATGGAGGTCCTGGCCGAGGATGTCGCGCCGCGCGCCACGCCGCTGCCAGCCGGCATAGCTGAGCATCGCCACTGATGCGTCCGCGCCCGGCCGCTCCTCGTCGGCCGTAAACGCCCGGCCGAGGATGGGAGGTGACCCAAACGCCGCGAAGAAGTTCGACGTGACCATCTCCACGAGCACCTGCCGCGTGCCGTCGCCGTCGTCGACCGCGGCAGACGCGATGTTGAGCGCCGCCAGCTCGGCGAACAGGTCGCCGTGCTCGCGGAGGGCCGTGATCTCCGAGTACGAAAACGCCCGGTACTGGCCGGGCCGGGTCGTGTCGCGCGAGTAGAGTCCCGCGACCACGCCAGCCGGGTGGCCCGGCAGCGGTTTGAGCAGCAGCCCGTTGACCAGAATGAACGCCGCCGACGCCGTGCCGATGCCGAGGGCCAGCACGGCGAGGGCGACGATCGTGAAACCCCGATCGCGGGCGAACAGCCGCAGGCTGAACCGAACGTCGCTACCGATCGAGCCAAGGGACAGCGCCGTCCGGGTAAGCGCCGACGCATCTTGACGGTTCCGCGCCGTAGACGATGACGTGCGGAAGCGAGCCGTGACCGCGACGCGAGCGATATCGGCGAGAGCCGACAGCCACAGCCGCAGCTGCGCCAGAGGACGACCCGCCGCCTGCCGGCGGCGATCCCGGAACATCTGCGCCATGTCCTGCCCGAACGGCCCGCGGATCGGTTTGGGGAGCGTGCGGATCGCGCCGCGGTAGATCGCGTCGGCGAGAGACGAGAGCGTATGACGGAGGTGCTCCATGGTCGATGGCTCCGCGCGCACGTCAGCGGCCTCGAACGCCGAGCAGGCGCCGCGTCCGGGCGTCCGCCACGAGATCCTGCATGCGCCGTGCCTCGAGTCGCGCCGCCTCTCGACCAAGGGGCGTCACCGCAAAGTACCGTCGGCGCTCGTCGTCATCTGGCGTCGCCCGATGGCCCGCGTCGTCGATCAGGCCCTCGGCCAACATCCCGCGCAAGGTGCGATAGAAGTTCGCGGGGAGGAGCCGGCGGTCACCCGTGCGGTCCTGAATTTCCCGGACGAGGCTCCACCCGTGGCGCTCGCCCTCGTTGAGGGCCAGGAGCACCTGGAAGACGAGCGGTTTGAGCGGCAGCAGGGCGCGGGCGTCTGAGGTCGGGGTCGCCATGGGTGACAATAGCGTCAAGATGATGCTGATGTCAATTTGACGCTATCAGGCCAAGTTCTGTTCCCTCCCAGCCTCCAAGCCTGAGGCGCCTTCTCTTTTACAATGTCCCTGTGTCCCGAATTCACCGCTACCATCGCCGCGTGCAGTTTGCCGAAACCGACATGGCCGGCATGGTGCACTTCAGTTGGTACTTCCGCTACATGGAAGAGGCTGAACACGCGATGTGGCGCCACGCGGGCCTCAGCATCGCGTCGTCCAGCGATGACCTGCGCTTTCCGCGGGTGGCGGCGTCGTTCGAGTTCCGTTCGCCGCTCCGTTTCGAGGACGAGTTCGAGGTGGTCATTCGGGTCTACGCCATCGGGAGCCGGGAGATCCGGTATGCCTGCACGATCATGCGCGCCGACGTCCCCGTGGCAACCGGCGCGATGACCGTGGCCTGCATCCGGTCCCGACCCGGTTCGCCGCCTGGGCCCAGCGACATCCCGGAACACGTCGCGCGTGCGCTCAAGACGCCATCGTAGGCGCTAGATTCCAGATTCCAGATTCTAGATTTCAGATTCTAGTTTTTCTTCTGACATCCCGGCTGCGCTCGAAGCCACGTTCCCGCCGTGATGATCACCGGATCGTCCGGCGAGCCGAGTCGCGCCCAATCGACGGGCATCGCCTCGTCGGGTGCGATCCGGGAGCGGTGTTCAACGCCCGCCCGATCCGCGTCGAACGCCGCGGTCAGTTGCAGCATCGCGCCATCGGCGAGCGTGTCGAAGCGTGAGGTCGTGGGCGTGCCCCACGTCGGCTCGCCGAAGCTCCGAGTCTCAGGACGTCCGAGGAACGCGACGACGACGGCCTCGGCGGCTCCGGCCGTGAGGCGGCTCGTCAAGACCGCGACTGGGCCGTGCGGATGCGAGAGCGGCGTGACCGCACCCGGGGTTGAGCCGTCGCCTGACGTGGGATACGCCCAGGCCATGCGCACGCCGCTCGAGTCCACGAACGATCCGAAGGGCGGTTCGCCGACGATGGCCCGGATCGCCTGGAACATTGGCCACATCTCGCCGCCCGTGTCTCGCCTGAGATCGACGATCCACCCACACACGGTTGGCGCGTCGGCCGTCGCGATGCCCTGACGCACCGCCTGCACGAAGCTGTTCGCGCCCGAGGTGCCCGGCAGGAGAACGTAGCCGAGGTCGCCGCCGATCCGATGCGTGTCGGCCGGCAGCAAGTCGTACGATCCGATGGCGAGTGACACGTCGCGAGTCGCGCCGATCGCCGGTCGCACATGCAGCGTGGTCGATGGTGGCGGGATGTCGATGAAGTAGCCTCTCGCACGCGGGTCGAAGTTCACCATCGGCGGGTGCCCCTCGACCGCCGCGATGACATCGCCCGCGTGAAGGCCGGCCGAAGCCGCGGGGCTGTTCGGATAGACGATCGCGACCACGCGGTCGGGGAAGAGCACTTGCAGACCGTACCCGCGTCCGCTCGTCGATGTCGGCGGCGGCGTCAGGAGGCTCAAGTGATCCGGCGCTTGACCGACGGCATAGCGAATCGCGCCGTACGTCTCATCCGCCGTCGTCGCCTGCGCCGCAACCTCCTTGGCGCGCTGGCGGACGGTCGCCCAGTCGACGGTCGCGTGGCCGAAGGACTCCTGCTCGATGTGGTCGAGGGCCGTGTCCAGATAAATCGAAGGCCGGACTTGAACCCAATGCGGCAGATGGCCGACGGGGTCGTGCGACGTCATGATCCAGGCCGCGTAGGAGCCCCCGGCGAGGACGACGACGGCGAAGACCACTAAGGAGAGCCGTTTCATGTCAGTTCATTTTTACAGACACTCGCGTCGTCCTCTTCTGAGGTTCAGTCGACAGGAAGAGTGCGGACCCGAGGCCATAGCGTGGCATGATACTTGCGACTCAAGGGGACGAACGGGGTCTGGCCAGTTTGGCGACGGCCGGCCCTGACCCCCTGAACATGGAGACCTTCATGCGTACCATTCGGATTCTGACTTTAGCAGCCGCGACTCTAGGGCTGGTGCTCGGCACAGTGAGCCAGGCGCGCGCGCAGGTACGTCTCGATGTGAGCCTCACGGTGTTTCACGATGGCCTGTCGGGCTACGGCGATTGGGTGAGGCACGACCGGTACGGCGACGTCTGGGTGCCGAGGCAAGCGCACGCGTGGCGGCCGTACTCGGTCGGCTACTGGACATACACCGACGCGGGATGGACCTGGGTCTCGAACGAACCTTGGGCGTGGGCAACCTACCACTACGGCCGGTGGGCGTTTGATCCGGCGTTCGGATGGGTATGGGTTCCCGACACGACTTGGGGGCCCTCGTGGGTCGCGTGGCGCTCGAACGATGACTACACCGGCTGGGCGCCGTTGCCTCCGGGCATCGAGGTCAGCGAGAATTTCGACCCGCCGATTGACTCGTTCGGCTTCGTCTTCGTGCGCACGCGCTACCTGGTCGAGCCAAACCTCGTGACGTTCATCGAGCCGCAGGCGCGCAACGTCACCTACGTGCGCTTGACGACCAACGCCACCCACTTCTCGGTCGTGGGCGGGGTCTACTTCAACAGCGGCGTACGCATCGAGGCCGTCGAGCATGTGATTGGTCACCCGATCCCGCGATTCAGGATTCAGGCGAGCACGGCCATCGGGCCGGCGCGCGTTGGCGGCGGCTTCGTCTCCGTCTACCGGCCGACCAATGTCGTGATTGCGGCCGGCGCGCACGTCGCAGAGCCAGTTCGCCCGGTCCATGTCGAGACGGTCGCCGAGATGAACGCGCGGCACGTGCAGGAACAGAGAACGCTTGCGGCCGATCAGGCCAGAGAGCGCGCGTCCCTCGAACGACAGCACTCGGCCGAGTTGGCGCATCCGCCGGCGGGCATGTCGCACCAGGAGGTCGTCGCGCGGCAGGAAACCGAGCATCAGGCGCAGGCGCAGAACGAAGCGCGCCAAAAGGCAGCCCTGGACGCGCGTCACCAGCGCGAGCAACAAACCGCCCACGGTGGCAGGTAGGCACTGCACTCACGTCCGGTAGGCGTGAAGGCTCAGCTCTCCATGCGGGCCTTCACGCCTTCCAGCTCAGCTCTCCGTGCTGGCCTTCCAGCCTTCGTCGAAGCCTCCAACCCTTCAAGCCTTCAGGCCGCTGATCTTTACTTCTCTTCCGATTTGTAGACAATAAGAAGTCCCGCCTGCCGCTGCCTGGCTTCGGGATGTTCGCGCGGCGACCACACACCCGCGCGAAGCCAGACGGCACCAGTCAGTTTCGAAAGCATGGGTCCAGCGTGAGCTGTTCTGCGTTGGCCGTGTTTTCTATTTTCGAAAGGGGACGCCGCCGCCATGAGTTCCTCACCGCTACAGGACGCCACTAAGGGCATCATCGACTGGGGCACGCGCGCCGGCCACGCCGGCACGACACGGCCCAGAGCGACCGAGATTTTCGGCTCGCTCACCTTCAGCGACGACGTCCAGCGGCGCCGCCTGCCGCGTGACGCCTATCGCGCGCTGCGACGCACGGTGACGCAGGGGGCGCCGCTTGATGCCTCCGCCGCCGACGTCATCGCGACGACGATGAAGGACTGGGCCATCGAACATGGCGCGACCCATTACACGCATTGGTTCCATCCGCTCACCGGGATCACGGCCGAAAAACACGACTCGTTCATCGTGCCGTCGGCCGAAGGCCGGGCCGTCGCCGAGTTCGGTGGCAAGGAACTCATCAGGGGAGAGCCGGACGCGTCGAGTTTTCCATCGGGCGGCATGCGGTCGACCTTTGAAGCCCGTGGCTACACCGCATGGGACCCGACCAGTCCGCCATGGCTCCTGCTCGGTCAAAACGGCGCGACACTCGTCATTCCGTCGGCGTTCTTGAGCTGGACGGGACACTCGCTCGACACGAAAACCCCCCTCCTGCGCTCGATCGAGGCGCTGTCGAAGCAGGCCGTGCGCATCTTGAAGCTCTTCGGCTCGACGTCCCCGCGCGTGCACACGACTTGCGGACCCGAGCAGGAGTACTTCCTCATCGATCGCCACTTCTTCTTCGCGCGGCCCGATCTCATCAACGCCGGCCGGACCCTGTTCGGCGCCAAGCCGCCAAAAGGCCAGGAGCTCGAGGACCAGTACTTCGGCGCGATCCCAGAACGCGTGCTGGCCTTCATGCAGGACGTCGAGACCGAGTTGTACAAGGTGGGCGTGCCGGTCAAGACCCGTCACAACGAAGTGGCGCCGGGCCAGTACGAACTCGCGCCCATCTTCGAGAGCGCCAACGTCGCGACCGACCATCAGATGATGACGATGGAGCTGCTGCGTCGCATCGCACCCCGCTACGGCTTGGCGTGCCTCATCCACGAGAAGCCGTTCGGCGGCGTCAACGGCAGTGGCAAGCACGTCAACTGGAGCATGTCGGACGACTTCGGCAACAACCTCTTCAGTCCGGGTGACACGCCGCACGACAACATCCAGTTCCTGGTCTTCTGCGCCGCCATGCTGCGCGCGGTGAACAAGTGGCAGGGGCTACTGCGGATGTCGATCGCCAGCGCGGGGAATGACCACCGTTTGGGAGCCAATGAAGCGCCGCCGGCGATCTTGTCCGTCTTTCTTGGCGACATGCTGACCGACATCTTCGAACAGGTTGAGAAGGGCGGGGCGCGGTCGACCAAGAGCGGCGGCATCCTCGACACAGGGGCGAGCGTGCTCCCGAAGCTGCCCCGCGACGCCGGCGATCGCAACCGCACCAGTCCCTTCGCGTTCACCGGCAACAAGTTCGAGTTCCGCGCGGTGTCGGCGAACCAGAGCATCGCCTTTCCCAATATCGCGCTGAATGTCGCGATGACCGAGTCGCTCGATTACGTGGCGACCAGGCTCGAGGATGGCATCAAGAGCAAGGGCTCCCTCGAAGCCGCCGTCAAGGACCTCCTGCCGAAGATCATCAAGGAAAACAAGCGGATCATCTTCAACGGCAACGGCTACTCGGACGACTGGCGCAAGGAGGCGGCCAAGCGCGGCCTGCTGAACCTGACGAACACCGTCGACGCCCTGCCCGAACTCGTGAAGACGGACGTCGTCAAGGCGTTCGAGCGGTATAAGGTGCTCGACGCGCGCGAGCTGCACGCGCGCTACGAAGTGGCCCTCGAGACGTACACCAAGACCGTAAACGTCGAGGGCCAGCTCATGGTGCTGATGTCGAACCGCTACATCCTGCCGGCGGCCCTGCACTATCAGAAGGACATCGCCGACTCCGTGAAGTCCGTGCGCGACGCGGGCGGCTCGGTGCGGGAGGTCAAGAAGCTCCTCGATCGGCTCACCGGGTTGGTGGACGAGCTTCGATCGCGGACCGAGAAGCTCGCCAAGGCCCTCGAACACCAGGGCGCCGGCGCCGAGAAGCATGCCAAGTTCGTGCGCGACAACGTCGTCACCGCCATGGCGGCTCTGCGCGAGACCGGAGACGAGATCGAGGTCGTCGTCCCGCACGCGCTCTGGCCCTTGCCGACGTACCGGGAGATGCTCTTCGTCAAGTGAGCCGGAACCCGTCACACGCGGATGGGCGGATCGGGCCTGCGCCAGGCCCGTCGTCGTGCAAGGCTGGTTGCGCGACCCGCACGCGAACTGGTGTCCGGCTCAGTCTCGGTTAGACACCGATGACTCCGAAGTGGCTAGTGACGGCGCGCGTGAGCGGCGTGGGGCGATGGGACCCCGCGAGCGACGCGCGCCAGGCGGGGTGCAGCGGTTCCCGCCGACCAAACGAGGCTCAATTGAACGCCGCGACGCGCCGGCGCAGCGTCTTGACGTGTTCCCAGATCTGATCGTGTTCCTCGCGCGCGCTGCTCGCGGACCAGCTGTTGAGCCGAAGGTAGTCCTCGAGATCCCGAAGCGCGCCGGCGTAGTCGTCGAGGTGATAGGCGAGCAGCCCCCGATCGCGCCGCTCCGCGTGCATCATCGGGTCCAGAACGAGCAGTAAGTCCGTCGCGGCCTTGGCCTGAGGGAACGACCGAAGGTCGACGTAAATCCGCTTCAGGTTGTTCAACATCCGGGCCAGCAGTTGCCGCGCCGAGCACGGCCTCAGGAGGGCGCGGTCGAACGGCAACTCCTCGCTCAGGTGACCGAGGTGGGTGCCGAGCAGGCGCTGGCAGGCCGCGTCGTCCATTTCCGCGCCCCCGCTGAACGGGTCGAGCACGAGCGCGAGCAGGTCGTCATCGCGGGCCCCGAGCGGCACGCGCATCAGGAAATGCCCCGGGAACGCGACGCCCTGAACGTCCACGCCGGCGCGACGGGCGACCTCCATGTACACGAGCGCGAGTGTGATCGGAATGCCCAGTCGCCGGCCGAGCACGACGTTCAAGAGACTGTTGCGGAAGTCCATGTAGTGGGCACGGTTGCCGGCGAAGCGTTCCTCCTCGAAGAGAAACGCGTTGAGCGTGGCGATCCGAGACCGCACGGAGGCCGTGGCCTCTGCGGCCAGCCGGGCAGTCGCACGGTCGCCGAGCCGGTCCAGGGCGTCGAGCGAGACCGCGGCGTCCAGCGTCGGATACTCGATGCGCGCGATGACCAGCGCGGCCTTCGCGAGATCGACGGGATCGTCGGAAAGCGTGGCTTCGAAGTCGGCGAGGACCGCGCTCATGGCTTTTTCAGACGTTCCCCGGCGCGGACGGCCACCGTGAGGTGGTTTTCCTTCGGGGGCACCGGGCACTCGTAGTTCGGGTTGTACACGCAGGACGGATGGTACGCCCGATTGAAGTCCAGGTCGTACAGGCCCGTGGGCGTCCGATCCAGATCCAGATAGCGTCCATGAGCGTACGTCTCGGCTCCAGACGTCAAATCCGTGAACGGCACGAACAGCCGCTGCATGTCGGTCGCATGCTCCTCGGCGAACGCCGTCAAAGTGAGCGGGACGCCTGCGAGCGTGAAGCCCAGCGTGCCCACCTTGCGCATGCGCTCGGTGGTGGCCGACGACATCTGCAACGCGATGAGGACCGGAGGGTTGGCGGGCGTCTCGGTGAGGAACGCCGGCACGCGATACTGGGCGTCGATGGGAAAATAGATGAGGCCAGGAAAGGCCGCGCGCGCCGCGTCTGGAATCGGCGAGTCGCGCGACGACCGAAACGCGGCGTCTTTCTCGCTTCGAAGTGACTGGATCTGCGCCTCGTACGGCCGGTCATCGACCGGAGGCGGTCCGGATGTGCAGGCCGCGAGCCCGAGCCCAGCGACTAGCGCGACCACGCCGGCAACGCCGCGCGCCTCCCAGCCTCCCAGCCTCCCAGCCTTCAAGCCTTCCAGCCTCCCAGCCTTCAAGCGCCTTTTACGCGAACAGATATCCCTTTCGACTACTGATGGCGGCCGCCAATCGCCGCCGCGCGCCGATCGTGTCGACGGGCTCGACCTTGAGCAGGCGTCGAAGGGCGGCGAGCAGCAGGCGACGCTCGTCGCCATCGGCCACGTGCGCGATCGCCGTGCGCGCCGAGGCGTCGGCTCTGAGACCGCTGTCGTGCGCGGCCACTGACGCTGCGTCGACATGAAGCGCCGCCCGCGCGGCGTCGGTCGCCGCCGCGGCCTCCGCACGCAACACGGCGCTCTCCGCGCCAAACGCCTCGCTCACCACGTCCGACGCGAGCATCACGACCTCCTGCTCGTCGGCGAGGGACTCGCCATACCGTTGGAGGGCCGTGCCGAGGACGAGCAGCGCGGTCTTCTTCAGGGCGGCGACCGTCGCCTGCGCTCGTGCGAGCGGCTCGTCCGTGCTCGCCGAGGCGCGGGGCGCGGGCGGTGACAGGACTTCGTCCGCGAGCGCCTTCGCGGCGGAGAGAATCGGGAGACCGCCCTTGATCGCCCGCTTGATCAGCATGGACGGCACGAGCAGCCGGTTGATCTCGTTCGTGCCCTCGAAAATGCGGTCGACGCGCGCGTCGCGATAGTGGCGCTCGGCGGGGTAGTCCCGGACGAACCCGTTGCCGCCGTGGATTTGGACGTTTTCGTCGACGACGAAGCCGATCATCTCGCTCCCGGCGACCTTGAGAATCGACGACTCGATCGCGAATTCTTCGAGCGCCGCGAGGACAACCGCCGGGTCGTCGCCGCGCGCGCCGATGGCCCCGTCGATGAGTCCCGCCGTCCGATAGAGCATGCTCTCGACGACGTAGAGCCGCGTCGTCATCTCGGCGAGTTTGTGCCGGATGGCGCCGAACGACGCGATCGGCTGACCGAACTGCCGGCGCGTCAGCGCATACGCGGCGGCTTCGGCGACCACGGTCTTGGCGTTGCCGGTGCACATCCCGGCGAGCTTGAATCGGCCGTAGTTCAGCACGTTGAAGGCGATCTTGTGGCCCTTGCCGACCTCGCCGAGGAGGTTCGTCGCCGGCACGCGCGCGTCGGTCAGCACGAGCGGCGTCGTCGACGAGCCGTGAAGGCCCATCTTGTGTTCTTCCTGGCCGCTCGCGACACCGGGGAATCCGCGCTCGACGATGAACGCCGAGAACCGCTCCCCATCGACTTTGGCGAAAACGATGAACACGTCGGCGAAGCCGCCGTTCGTCGTCCACATCTTTTCGCCATTGAGAATCCACGACCCGTCCGCCTGCTTCGTCGCACGGGTGCGTGCGGAGAGGGCGTCCGACCCCGATCCGGATTCGCTGAGGCAGTACGCGCCGATCAGTTCGCCACTCACGATGCGCGGCAGGTAGCGCTGACGCTGGTCCGGCGTCCCGAAGCAGAGAATCGGGATGATGACGAGCCCCGTCTGCGCACCGAACGTCGTCGCAAACGCCGGGCACGCCCCGACGGCTTCGCCGACGACGATCGAGGCCGCCTTGTCGAGGCCGACCCCGCCGACCGATTCCGGCACGTCCGGGCCGAGGAGGCCCAGGTCGCCCGCGCGACGGACCAGGTCCCTGGCCCGCGACCACTTCTTGCTTTCCAGGTCGTCGAGCGCCGGCGCGACTTTCGTCGTCACGAACTCCGTGGCGGTCTGCCGGATGAGACGGTGCTCTTCGCCGAGCCCTTCAGGCGTGCCAATCGCCGCCGCCGGCCGATCGGTGGTCAGCCACTCGCCGCCTCGACAGGTCGCGGAGACAGTCGATGTCATCTGGTCAATCTTCAATCGCCAATCTTCAATCAATCGTCAATGACTCAATCGTCAATCGATCGTCAATGACCCGATCGTCAATCCTCAATGCGCGCGATCTTATCTCTTTCTTTCTATTGCCATCGCGGCGCCCATGCCTCCGCCCACGCAGAGTGTCACGAGTCCATAACGCGACCCGCGCCGGCCGAGTTCGTGGACGAGCGACGTCGTCAGGCGCGCGCCTGTACAGCCGAGAGGATGCCCCAGGGCAATCGCGCCGCCGTTGACGTTCAGCCGATCGGGATCGATGGTCAGCTCCTGCAAGCACGCCAACACCTGCGCGGCGAACGCCTCGTTCAATTCGACGAGGTCCATCGCGTCCAAGGTCAGGCCCGTTCGCGCGAGGAGTTTGCGGACGGCCGGGACGGGGCCGATGCCGAACAGCTCAGGCGGCACGCCGGCGGTGGCGTAACCCGCGACCCGGGCGAGCGGCGGGAGGCCAAGGGCCCGGGCCCGCTCGTCGCTCATCAGCACGAGCGCGGCGGCGCCGTCGCTCGTCTGCGACGAGTTGCCAGCGGTCACGCTGCCGGCCGCCTGAAACGCCGGCTTGAGCTTCGCCAGCGCGCTGGCCGACGTGTCGCGCCTGGGGCCCTCGTCGACGGTAAAGCTCGTGGTGTGTGTCGTGGGCCGGCCAGTTGCGTCGTGGGCGATGTGGGCGACGCTGACCGGCACGATCTCGTGAGCGAACCGGCCCGCGTCGATCGCGGCCACGGCGCGCTGATGGCTGCGAAGCGAGAACGCGTCTTGGTCCTCGCGCGTGATGTGGCTCGTGCGGGCGTGATTTTCGGCGACGAGTCCCGTCGTGAGGTAGGCATCCGGGTAGGACTGCACCAGATGCGGATTCGGCGCGACGTGGTGGCCGCCCATCGGCACCAGGCTCATCGACTCGACGCCGCCGGCGACGACGACGTCCGCCGCGCCGGCGCCGATGCGATCGGCGGCAAGCGCGATGGCCTCGAGCCCCGACGCGCAGAAGCGATTCACCGTGAGCGCCGAGGCCGAAACGGGGAGGCCCGCGCGCAAGCTGGCGATGCGGGCCACGTTCAAGCCCTGCTCGGCCTCCGGCATCGCGCATCCGAGGATCACGTCGTCGATCGACGCCGGGTCGAGACCGGGCGCGCGTCGAATCGCCTCGCCGACCACGAGCGCCGCGAGGTCATCGGGGCGAGTGGAGCTCAACGCGCCACGCGGTGCCTTCCCTACGGCGGTCCGCACGGCGCTCACGATCACAGCTTCACGCACGTCCATTCACCCCTGTAAAGTCCCCAAGCAGGTCCTCTAGCGCGTCGCCGACCTCCGCCGTCCGTCCGTCGAACAAGTGCGTGGCCCCGTGAATAACAGCAATGTCCTTGGGCTCCTTCAGTCTCGCGTAGAAGGCCATCAGGTCCTTCAGGGGACACAGCTCATCGAGCTCGCCCTGGATGAAGAACTTCGGCTTCGTCGTCTCGAGCGTGTGTGGGAAGGAGTAGTCGTCGCGCGCCACTGGCGGTGAGATTCCGATGAGCGCGGAGACCCGAGGATCGGCCGCGCCGGTCTCGAGCGCCACCCACGAGCCGAACGACATGCCCGCCGCCCACAGCGGCGTGTCAGGATACCGGCTGGCCATGAGGTTGAGTGCGATCGCGAAGTCCTCCGCTTCGCCCCTGCCGTGGTCGAAGATGCCGAAGCTGGATCCGACGCCGCGGAAGTTGAACCGCAGGACCGCGCAGCCGATGCGGCCGAGGCCCTTCGCGGCTTGGAACACCGCCTTGGTGTGCATCGTGCCGCCCTGTGACGGGTGCGGATGGGCGAGCACGACGGCCGCGCGTACTGGTGCCGAGTCAGCCTGCCCGCCTCGTGCCCCGTCGAGCAGGCCTTCGATCCGGCCCGCGCCTCCCTGGAACTCAATGTGCATCAATGAAGTCTCCGACGAGACGCGCGAACTCATGAGGCTTCGACACGAGGCCGATGTGGCCGGTGCCCGCGAGCACGGCGTGGCGCGCGCCGGGGATGAGATCGAGGTACTCGCACGTGCTGTCGAACGGCACGACGCGATCCAATCCGCGCTCGCCGGTCACGACCAGCGTGCGCGCCCGGACGCCGCGGCAGATCTCCACGACGTCCTTTGACATCCAGTCGCGGGCCCACGCCGCAATCCGGGGCGGCGAGATGGGGCGGCGCACCGCCCGCACGGCGTACTCCGCGGCAAATCGCATGCGGCCCGGCCAGGTCGGCAGGGCTGTCTTGATTTCGGGCGCCAGTCGGCCGAACGCCCCCGACACGAACGCCGGCGCGGCCAGCCACGGATGCGTGATCGAGTGTTCCGCGTCGCGATCGAATTGCCACCAGGGGCCGGGTGCGGCGACGAGGACGAGCGCGGTCACGCGAGCAGGCCGCGTCGCGGCATAGTGGACGGCCAACACGCCTCCGAACGATACGCCGACGACCGCGGCGGCCGGCGTCGCCTCCGCGTCGAGCATCGCGTCGATCCGGGCCGCCGACCAGTCAAAGACGGATTCCGTGGCGCCGAGCGAGAACGTGCTCACCCGATGGTGTTCGGACAGCGCCGCCACCGCCGGCGCCATCCATTGCCAGTGCCCTTGGATGCCCGGAATCATCACGATGGGCGAGCCCCGCCCCACAACGTGTTCATTCACCCATTGCCTCACTCACTCATTCCATTCACCCATTCCAGTCCCGCCTTCAAGCCCTCACGCCTCCAAGCCTTCCCGCCTTCAAGCCTTCGTCTAGTTCCTGAGGCTCTTCCCCGTCTTGAGCGTGTGCGCGATTCGCTCGAGCGTCCGGCGTTCGCCGCACAGGGAAAGGAAGGCTTCGCGTTCGAGATCGAGGAGGTAGCCCTCGCTGACCGTCGTCCGATGCGGTACATCGCCGGCCGCCCCGCCAGACATGACCCGCGCCAGAGCCCGGCCGATCGTGGCGTCGTGATCCGACAGGCGCCCGGCACGATGCGCGAGGTGCACGCCGAGGAGAAGCGTCGCGAGCACGTCGGCCCCGCCGACGGCGACGGCAGGCTGCGGTGGCGGCGCGGCGTAGCCCTCCGCCACTCGCGCGAGTGCGCGCGCCTTGGCATCGGCAATGAGGCGATCGCCGTTCATCGTGATGCCGTCCACGTCCCTGAGATAGCCCAACCGTCGCGCATCCGCCGCGCTCGTCGAGACGCGCGCGAAGCCGATGGTCTCGAAGGCCTGCCGAAGGAACGGTTGCGCGTCGCCCCCGGCCGCGCGGGCGTTCGCGCGCAGGATCAGTTCTTTCGTGCCGCCGCCCGCCGGGATGAGGCCGACGCCAACCTCCACGAGGCCAATGTACGTCTCGGCGGCCGCTTGGACCCGGTCGGCGTGGAGGCAGATCTCGCAGCCGCCACCCAGCGCGAGGCCCGCCGGTGCGACGATGACCGGCACCGGCGCGTACTTGATCGCCATGGTCGTGGCCTGGAAGCCGCGGACCATGGCGTCGATTTCTTCCCAGTTGCCCTCCTGGGCTTCCATCAAGAGAAGAGCGAGATTCGCGCCCGCCGAAAACGGATCCTGTTCGTGGCCGATCACGAGCGCCACAAAATCCCGCGACGCTCGATCGACGCCGGCGCGAAGCATCGTGATCGTGTCGGCGCCGATCGCGTTCATCTTCGAGTGGAACTCAACCGCGAGCACGTCGTCTCCGAGGTCGACGAGGCTCGCGCCGGCGTTGCGCGCCACCACGGGTGTGCGGGACTTCGCCTCCTGCAACAGAAGCAGGCCGGGTGCAGCAGGCGCGAGCGCGCCGTCGCGCCAGCGAGTCCGGCCCGCCCCGGGCCCCGTCATGGGGGCCGCTCCGGGAACCGTCTCAATTGCCCCAGGAACCGTTGACAGGCCAGCCTCGACGAGCGTCGAGGGACCAATCGCGTCCCACGTCTCGAAGGGT
>Ga0182024_10002121_pt1 | contig 49852 bp, 45 predicted proteins | sample P32metaG_FD_120480 | JGI IMG/M metagenome (GOLD analysis project Ga0182024, IMG submission 120480) | Permafrost microbial communities from Stordalen Mire, Sweden - P3-2 metaG (Illumina Assembly) | ecosystem: Environmental > Terrestrial > Soil > Wetlands > Permafrost | place: Sweden: Stordalen...
CGAATTCAAGATCACAAAGAGCGCCAACGGCGAAGTCACCCGCAGCTGCAACAGCCCGATCACCAAAACCGGCTGTGCCGGTGGCGAAAAGGCCAGCTGGTGATGCGCCGGCGGAGCCTGCCGACGGCGGTGTGCTGGGCGGCGCGACGGACCTGCATGCGTCCGCGGTCGTTTCAACTCGCGCGGGCCCGGCTGGCCCACTATTGTCGTGGGCTCTATGACCGAAATCCCGATCAACATTGCGGATCTCGTCGGGAGCACTCCGCTCCTCGGGCTTCCGCAGATGCTCGACGGCACGGCCGCGGCGGCCAATCGGGTTGAGCTGGTCGCCAAGCTGGAGTCGTTCAACCCGGGGGGAAGCGTCAAGGACCGAATCGGCGTCGCGATGATCGAGGCCGCCGAGGCCGAAGGGAGGATCGAGCCGGGGCGCACGAGGATCGTCGAGGCGACCAGCGGTAACACCGGGATCGCGCTGGCGTTCGTGTGCGCCGCCAAGGGATACGAGCTGGTGCTCACGCTGCCCCAGGGGATGAGCCGCGAGCGTGAGAGCCTGCTGCGGCTGTATGGCGCGCGGGTGGACGTGACCGAGTCACTGGGCGGCATGGGGGAGGCGGTCGAGGCTGCGCGCGCGATGGCCCGGGAGGCCGACACCTTCCTGCCCGATCAGTTCTCGAATCCCGCCAACCCGGAGGTGCACCGGCGCACGACGGGCCCCGAGATCGACCGCGCGCTCGATGGCCGTGTGGATGTGCTCGTGGCCGGGGTGGGAACCGGGGGCACGATCACCGGGGTCGGCGAGTACCTGCGCGAGCGCAATCCCGAGCTGCGGGTGGTGGCTGTCGAGCCGCAGGGCTCGGCGGTACTGTCGGGCGGGCAGCCCGGTCCCCATCGCATCCAGGGCATCGGGGCGGGGTTCGTGCCGCCGGTGCTCAACCGCGAGCTGCTCGACGAGGTCGTGGCGGTATCCGACGACGACGCCATCAACACCGCCTGGAGCTGTGCCCGCCGCGTGGGCCTGCTCGCGGGCATCTCCTGCGGGGCGGCCCTGTGGGCGGCGCTTAAGGTCGCGGCCCGTCCCGAGTCGAAGGGCAGCAGGATCCTCGTGATCATGCCCGACTCCGGCGAGCGCTACGTCTCTCAGGCCTTCTTCGCCCCCTGAGCAGCCGCGATTGAGGGGGCGCCCCTCGCGGGGCGCGTGCGGGGAGCGTCCCGCAGGATTCGGTTGCACGCTCAACATTCGCGGGATTGCCCGCTACGCTGTTTGACATGCCAGGTTTCGGCACCTTCGCCGGGGTCGCCAAAGAGGTGCGCCGCGATGTGCTTGCCGCGCGCGACCGCGATCCGGCCGCGCGAGGCGTCTCGCGTCTGGAGATCCTCGCCACCTGGCCCGGCATCCACGCGCTGCTCGCCTACCGGGTGGCGCACGCGCTCAAGGAGGGCGACGTGGCGCTGCTGCCCCGGCTGATCTCGATGCTAACCCGCGCCCTCACCGGCATCGAGATCCACCCCTCGGCCCGCATCGGGCAGGGGCTGTTCATCGATCACGGCGCGGGCGTCGTGATCGGCGAGACGGTGGACATCGGCGATGACGTGACGCTCTATCAGGGGGTGACGCTTGGCGGCACGGGCTTCGCCACCGGCAAGCGCCACCCGACCGTGCAGGACAACGTGACGATCGGCTCCGGAGCGAAGCTGCTGGGCCCGATCACGATCGGCCACGGCGCGAAGATCGGCGCCAACAGCGTGGTGATCACCGACGTGCCGCCCAACTCGACGGTGGTCGGCAATCCCGGCCACCCGGTGCGCGTGGACGGCCGCCGCGTCGAGGGCCCCGACGCCGACTGGATTCACCTCCCCGACCCGATCGCCGAGGCGATCCAGGGCCTCGCCAGCCGCATCGGCGCGCTGGAGCGGATGGTGTCAGAGCTCTCCGACGCAGAGCCCCAGCCCGTGGCCGAGGTCAGGCCGCTGCGAGAGGTGAGGGGTCCGAACCCCGCCGGGGGTTAGCGCGGGGCACCTCGCCGCGGGGCTCGCAGGAGCCCGGCGGTCGTATTTCTGCGCCCGCGGCGGCCCCGGTGGTCGCCCGGGACGCCCGCCGTGTGCGCATCTATGCTGGAGATCTGATGGCGGAGAACCCCCATGCGGAGCACCTCCAGGAGCTGCTGGAGGGCCTCAACGAGCCCCAGCGCGAGGCTGTCACGCATGGCGAGGGGCCGCTGCTGATACTCGCCGGCGCGGGCAGCGGCAAGACGCGGGTGCTCACTCACCGGATCGCCTTCCTGATCTACACCGACCAGGCCCAGGCGGGAGAGATCCTCGCCATCACGTTCACCAACAAGGCCGCCAAGGAGATGCGCGGGCGGGTCGAGGCGCTGCTCGGCCGGGGGACGCGGGGCATGTGGCTGATGACGTTCCACGCTGCATGCGCGCGCATCCTGCGCGTCGAGGCCGAGCGCCTCGGCTACACGCGCCAGTTCACGATCTACGACCAGGCCGACTCGCGCCGGCTCGCCAAGCGCTCCGCCGACGCCGTCGGCGTCGACCCCAAGCGCTTCACCCCGGCCGCCATCCACAACCAGATCTCGGCCGCGAAGAACCGACTGCGATCCGCCGCGGACTACCGCCAGACGGTCGGCTCGCCGTTCGAGGAGATGGTCGCCGACGTGTATGAGATCTACGAGCGCGACCTGCACCGGATGAACGCGATGGACTTCGACGACCTGCTGTTCAGGACCGTCAACCTGCTTGAGCTGTTTCCGGAGGTACGCGAGCGCTATTCGGCGACGTTTCGCCATGTTCTCGTGGACGAGTACCAGGACACGAACTACGCGCAGTACCGGCTGCTGCAGCTGCTCGTCGGGGGAGGCCGCGAGGAGCCCGAGCGGGGCGGGCGCACGCTCATCCCCGGTCACCGCAACCTCGTGGTGGTGGGCGACGACTCGCAGTCGATTTACAGCTTCCGCGGCGCCGAGGTGCGCAACATCCTGGACTTCCAGGATGACTTCCCCGACGCGCGGGTGGTGAAGCTCGAGCAGAACTACCGCTCCACCGAGACCATCCTCGGCGCCGCCAACGCCGTGATCGCGAACAACCGGGGCGGCATCGCCAAGCGGCTGTGGAGCGAGCTGGGGGAGGGGGAGAAGGTCCATGTGCGGGCGATGGACGACGAGCACGCCGAGGCGCGGTTCGTCGTGGGCGAGATCGAGCGGCTGCTGGACGAGGGCGCGGCCCGCTCGGAGATCGCGGTGCTGTACCGCACGAACGCGATGTCGCGGGTGCTGGAGGACACGCTCGTGCGCCGCGAGATCGCCTATCAGGTGATCGGCGGGACGAAGTTCTACGAGCGCGCCGAGATCAAGGACGCGATCGCCTACCTATCGCTGCTGGCCAACCCCTTCGACGTCGTGAGCTTCACGCGGATCGCCAACTCGCCCCGCCGTGGACTGGGACAGACCTCGCTGGCGCGCGTGCTGGCCCACGCCGCCGCCGTCGACAGCTCGGTATGGCTGACGGCGTGCGCGCCCGAGGACGTACCCGGTTTGGGCGCCGCCGCCGTGAAGGCGCTCCAGCGCTTCATGGTCACGATGGAGGAGCTCCGCGAGAAGGCCGGCCTGCCCGCTCCGGAGGGTGAGCGCGGCGCTGATGAGCCGGCGGGGGGCTCGCGGCCGATTCCGGTCGCAGAGCTGCTCGAGGCGGTGCTGTCGCAGAGCGGCTACCTGGAAGCGCTGGAGGCCGACCGGACCATCGAGGCGCAGGGGCGTCTTGAGAACCTCGATCAGCTCGTGGAGGTGGGACGCGAGTTCGACGCCGCGGCCTCCGAGGGCGAGGACACGCTCGATGTGTTCCTGCAGGAGATAGCACTCGTCGCCGATGCCGACACCCGCAGCGAGGATGAGGGCCTCGTGACGCTGATGACACTGCACAACGCCAAGGGGCTCGAGTACCCAACCGTGTTCATCGCCGGCTGCGAGGACGGCGTGTTTCCCCATTCGCGTGCGATCGACGAAGGTGAGCTCGAGGAGGAGCGGCGCCTGTTCTACGTGGGCGTGACCCGCGCGATGCGTGCCCTGTACCTCACCTACGCGCGCCGGCGCGCCGTGTTCGGCGCCCAGACGAGCGGCATGCGCAGCCGCTTCCTCGATGAGATTCCCTCGCAGCTGGTCGACGAGCCGCAGGAATCCGTCCGCTGGGGGGCCGGTCAGCGGATGCGTCCGATCCACGTGGGCGTGGGCGGCTCCGGCGCCACGAGCAACCTCAACCGTGGTGGGCCGGCCTCGCCCGCCTGGCCGGCGCCCGCAGGCGGCGACGGATCGGGAGCCGTTGCCTTTCGGCTCGGTGAGGATGTCGTGCACGCCGCCTTCGGCGAGGGCGTCGTGACCGGAGTCGAGCCGGACGGGGTGATCGTGGTGCGCTTCGCCGGCGACGGCTCCGAGCGCAAGCTGATGGCCGAGTACGCGCCGGTCAGCCGCCGCTGAGGCACGCCGTCGATCCTCCGCGCGAGGCCTTAGCATCCGCCCCGTGAGCGCCAGGATCATCGACGGCAAGGCGATCGCCGCACGGGTGCGGGCCGAGACCGCCCGCGCGGTGGAGGACTTCACCCGGCGCGCCGAGCGGCCGCCCGGCCTGGCGACAGTGCTCGTCGGCGATGACCCGGCCTCGGCGGTGTACGTGGGGGGCAAGCAGCGGGCGTGCCTCGAGGTGGGGATGGTCCCGTTCGACCGGCGCCTGGGCGCCGAGTCGACTTTCGAGGATGTCGCCTCCGAGCTTCAGAGCCTGAACGCCGATGCGGCCGTGAGCGGGGTGCTGCTGCAGCTCCCGGTGCCCGCGCATCTCGACGGCCCCGCGCTCACCGCGATGATCGACCCGGGCAAGGACGTGGACGGCCTGACCCCCCTGAACGCCGGAGCGCTGGCGCTGGGGCAACCCGGCCTTCGGCCTGCCACGCCACTCGGGGTGATGGAGCTGCTGTCCGACACCGGCGTCCTGCTCGAGGGCGCCGAGGCCGTGGTGGTGGGGCGCTCGAACCTGTTCGGCAAGCCGATGGCGCAGCTGTTGCTCAAAGAGAATGCGACGGTGACCGTGTGCCACTCGCGTACGCGCGATCTGCGCGCCGTATGCGCTCGCGCGGACGTCCTGATCGCCGCCGTCGGGCGCGCCAGGTTGATTCAGACGGATTTCGTAAAGCCAGGGGCGGTCGTGATCGACGTCGGCATGAACCGGCTCACACCCGAGCAGGCCGGCAACAAGAGCGGCCTGGTCGGCGATGTGGACTTCGCCGGCGTCGCCGAGATCGCCTCGGCGATCACCCCGGTTCCAGGCGGCGTGGGCCCCATGACGATCGCCCTTCTGCTGCGCAACACGCTGCAGGCGGCCCGGCAATCGGCCGGGATCGAGGGCTAGTGCCGGCGAGCCTGAAGCGCCTTCGCGCCGGCGAGCTGATCGCGCTCGCGGGCGCTGTCCTCGTGATCGTGTCGCTGACCAAGCCCTGGTATGAAACCCCGACGGGCACGCTCGATGCGTGGAGCACGTTCGGGCCGGCGGTCGCACTGCTGATCGTGGGCGCGGTCGCGGCACTCGCGCTTGTGGTTGCTGCGCTCACCGAGCGCAGCACCGCCTTGCCGGTCGCCGCCGCGGTGTGGAGCGTCCTGTTCGGCCTCGTGGCGGTGATCGCCGCCCTCGTGAGGCTGCTCGAGCGCCCCGCGCACGCCACGTCGCTGTGCGCGGGCGGGTGGCTGGCGCTGGCCGGGGCCGTGGCGATCCTCGGCGGAGCATGGCAGTCGCTCCGCGACGAACGCCGCTCGCTGTATGAACCGGCCGCCCCGCCGCCGCGTCCGCCGCCCGCGGGGTGAGCGCCGCCGCGGGGCGAAGTCATACGCAGTGCCCGAGGCCGTAATCGCCCGGAATATCGGACGCTTTGCTACCGGCCGACATGGATCGGCACGGTTGACGGAGAATCCGCAGCACTGTGATCGAGCGCGATGAGGTACTGCACGTGGCGCGACTGGCGCGCCTGGCGCTCAGCGAGGATGAGCTCGAGCCGATGGCCCGCGAGCTGTCGGCCGTGCTCGACCACATCGCCAAGATCTCAGAGCTCGACCTGGCCGACGTTCCGCCCACCTCGCATGTGGTCGAGGTGACGGGCGCGCTGCGAGCCGACGAGCCGCGCCCCTGCCTGCCGCGCGAGCTGGTGCTCGCGCAGGCGCCCGAGGTGAGCGGCGACGGCTTCCTGGTCCCCAGCCCGCAGGCATGAGCGCGACCGACATCGTCGAGCTGTCGGTGAGAGCGGCGGCCGATGCCATCGCCGCGGGGTCGCTGTCGAGCCTGGAGCTGTTCGACGCCTATCAAGCGCGCGCCGCCGCCGACCGGGCGGCGGGAGAGGCCGGCCTGAACTGCTTCACGTGGGTGGCCGCGAAGGCGCCGGAGGATCATGGCGGAGCGCCCCTGCACGGCGTGCCGCTGGCGGTCAAGGACCTGTTCTGCACGGAGGGCGTGCCCAGCCAGTCGGGATCGCGCATCCTCGAGGGCTATGAGCCGCCGTACACGGCCACCGTCGTCTCGCGCCTGAGCGAAGCGGGTGCGAGCCTTCTGGGGAAGACCAACCAGGACGAGTTCGCGATGGGCTCCTCCAATGAGAACTCGGCATTCGGCGTGGTGCGCAACCCGTGGGACCGCGAGCGGGTGCCGGGGGGCTCCTCCGGCGGCAGCGCCGCGGCGGTCGCCGCCGGCCTGGCCCCCTGGGCGCTCGGCACCGACACCGGCGGCTCGATCCGCCAGCCGGCCGCGCTGTGCGGGATCGTCGGGCTGAAACCCACCTACGGCTCGGTGTCGCGCTACGGCATGATCGCCTTTGCCTCCTCGCTGGATCAGGCGGGGCCGCTGACGCGCGACGTCGGCGACGCGGCCTTGCTGCTGCGCCACATGGTGGGGCGCGACGAGTGCGATGCGACCTCGCTCGAGTTTCCGCACGAGATCGAGTCGCCGACGGCCGAGCGCCTGGACGGCGTTCGCCTGGGCGTTCCCGAGGAGCTCACCGGAGAGGGGATCGAACAGGGGGTGCTCGAGGCCTTCACCGCGACCCTCGATCGCGCGCGTGAGCTCGGCGCGGAGGTGCAGGCGGTAGGTCTCCCGCATGCCCCGCATGCCCTGTCGGCCTACTACCTGATCGCGCCCGCGGAGGCCTCGTCGAACCTCGCGCGCTTCGACGGAGTTCGCTACGGCCATCGCGCCCCGGGCGCGTCGGATCTGCTCGACATGTACACCCGCACGCGCCACGACGGCTTTGGAGCGGAGGTCAAGCGGCGGATCATGCTCGGCACCTACGCGCTGTCCTCGGGCTACTACGACGCCTACTACGGTCGCGCCCAGCGCGTGCGCACGAAGGTCGCCGATGACTTCAGGGGCGCCTTTGCCGAGGTCGACTTCATCGTCACCCCCACCTCTCCGACGGTCGCGTTCAGGCTCGGCGAGAGGACGGGCGACCCGCTGGCGATGTATCTGAGCGACTTCTGCACCGTGCCGATGTCGCTGGCCGGCATTCCGGCGATCTCGATTCCCTGCGGGCTCAGCGAGGGCCTGCCGGTCGGCCTGCAGATCGCGGGGCCGGCGTTCAGCGAGAACCGCCTGCTGGACGTCGCCCATGGGCTCGAGCAGGCGATCGGCTTCGACGGGAGCGCCGCGCGCGTATGAGCTCCCACGAAGCGGTCATCGGCCTTGAGATCCACGTGCAGCTCGCGACCGCCACCAAGATGTTCTGCGGTTGCGAGCTGTCCTTCGGCGAGCCGCCCAACACGCGCACCTGTGCCGTCTGCCTCGGCCTGCCGGGAAGCCTTCCCGTGGCGAACGCACGCGCGGTGCATTTCGGCCTGACGATCGGGCTGGCCCTGGGCTCGGAGCTGGCGCCGCGGTCGATCTTCCACCGCAAGAACTACTTCTATCCCGATCTCCCCAAGGGCTACCAGATCTCTCAGTACGACGAACCGCTGTGCCGCGGGGGCCGGCTCGGGGAGGTGAGGATCCACCGGGTGCATCTGGAGGAGGACGCCGCCAAGCTGATCCACGTCGGCTCGAGCGGCCGCATCCACGGCTCGGGCGCGAGCATCGTCGACTTCAACCGGGGCGGCACGCCGCTGGCCGAGATCGTGACCGAGCCCGACCTGCGCTCACCCGAGCAGGCGAGCGACTGGCTCAAGCTGCTGCGCACCACCCTTCGCCAGCTTGGCGTGAGCGACGTCAACATGGAGGAGGGATCGTTGCGCTGCGATGCGAACATCTCGCTGCGTCAGCAGGGAGCGAGTGAGCTGGGGGTCAAGACCGAGCTCAAGAACATGAATTCCTTCCGCTTCATCGAGCGCGGGATCAGGGCCGAGATCGAGCGCCAGGAGGGGATCCTCGGAGACGGCGGCCAGGTCCTCCAGGAGACCCTCCACTTCGACCCCGGCTCCGGCGCGATCACCTCTCTGCGCTCCAAGGAGGAGGCCCACGACTACCGCTACTTCCCGGAGCCCGACCTCGTGCCCGTGGCGATCGACGCTGACATGATCCAGGCCGCCCGCTCGGCGATGTCAGAGCTCCCGGCCGACCGCGCCGAGCGCTTCGTTGAGATCGGCCTGAGCGCCGAGACCGCCCAGCAGCTTGCGTTTCGCGGCGAGCTGGGCGACTACTTCGAGCAGGCGCTCGCCGCCGGGGTCGAGCCGGCCCCGCAGCCGCAGGCGCTTGCCAACTGGATCGCCGGCGAGCTGCTGGGACGCCTTTCAGACGGGGAGGACCCGGCGGACTCGCGCGTGCAGGCGAGTGCGCTGGCCCTGCTCGTCTCGCTTGTCGGAGTGAAGCGGGTGAGCGTCGGCGCCGGGCGCCAGGTGCTCGACAGGTTGGTCGCGGACGGGGGCGATCCGCTGGCGATCGTGGAGGCCGAGGGGCTCGCCGCAATGGACTCCTCCGGCGAGCTCGCGGATATCGTCGCGGCGGCGCTCGAGGCCAACCCCGAGGCCGCCGAGCGCGTGCGCGAAGGCAACGCGAAGGCGATTGGGCCGATCGTCGGTCACGTGATGCGCGAGAGCAAGGGCCGCGCCGAGGGCACGGAGGTCGCCCGGCTGGTGAACGAACAGCTCGGCATCTGACAGCAGGGACACGCGCCGCGCTCACATTTTGGACCGTGGGCCAAAGCCTTTGAGCGCCCGGCGCGCCAACATGCTGGCTATGAACAGGCCAGACTCGAAAGCAAGCTCCTCATCTCCTCGGCGGTTCCTCCTGCTGCCTCAGGAGTCGGTGGACGGCCCCAGCCAGGGACCGCGGATTCGTCGCTACAAGCTCACCAGCGTCGGTCGGCGGCCGGGTGTCAACGGGGCGGATATCGCAACGGTAAGGAACGCCCGCGAGCTCGGCCGGCTAGGCCACGCATAGCTAGCTGTCCCCACACCGATAGCCGGCTTCCCTCGGCCGGCACCAGTGGTCGCGGCCGGGCAGGGGTAGCAATTCCTGTCCGGCCGCACTACTGTTTAGTGTGGTGTGCACATGAACGAGTCCTCCGAGTCCTCTAAGTCCTCGTCGCGATCGATCGCCCGGACGCTGGTTGCCGCTCTGATCCTCGTGGTCGTCGGCTACGTGATTCTGAAGATCGTGATCGGGATCGTTCTGGCGATCGCGCTCCCCGTCGTGCTGATCCTGGGCGTGATCGGACTCGTCTGGGCCTGGCGCGTCCTCTTCTGAGCGGGCGCGATGGCGTACGTGGTCATCGCCGTCTGCTTTGGGCTGGCAGGCGGGATCGTCGGCAAGCTCAAGGGCAGCTCCTTCTTTCTGTGGTTCCTTATCTCGGGGGTGGTGCCGTTCTTCGGCCTGCTCGCGGCGATCGCCTATCGCTTCGAGCGTGATGAGCTGCGCCGGCGCTGCCCGAACTGCGGGCGCGTGACGAAGATCTACGACGCGGTCTGCACGCGCTGCGGAGCCGAGCTCGATTTCCCCGAGCGCGCCGTGGCCCCGGAGTCATGGGAGCGCACCCCGGTGAGCCCCGGCTGAGAGCCGCTTTCAGAGGTTGTTCGGGTAAGGGCGCCCTAAGCCGATTTTGGCTGCCCTAAGCCGATTCTTGGCATACGCTGTCGCTCACAGCCATGAACACGCAGGCAAAGACCGCGCCCCGGCCGCCCCACTCGCTGAGCGGGCGTCTGATCCACCGGGCCGGCTTCAAGGACGAGCCCGACTTCGTGCTGCGCGTGGTGCAGCCGGCTCTCGTAGGCATGATCGACGGGACGGTCTCCTCGCTGGCGCCGATCTTCGCGGCCGCGATCGCATCGAGCTCGCACACCGCCCTGCTCGTGGGATTCTCAACCGCGCTCGGGGCCGGGGTCAGCATGGGCTGGTCCGAGGCCCTGTCGGACACAGGGGAGCAGACCGGCCGCGGCTCCGCGGTGGTGCGGGGCGCCATCACCGGGGGGATGACCACCCTGGGCGGTCTCTTTCACACGCTCCCGTTCTTCATCGCAGACGTTCACAAGGCCCTGGTGGTGGCCGGGTGCGTGGTGGCCGTCGAGCTGTTCCTGATCGCGTGGCTGCGCAAGCGCTTCCTGCACGTCTCGATGCGCTCCTCGCTGCTGGTGGTGACGGTCGGCGGCCTGATCGTGCTGGCCATCGGCGTCGCGATCGGGTCCTCCTGAGGCGCGGTCAGGCCTCGCCGGCGCCTCACTCTCCGCGGCCGACGGCCGTGAGCGGGCGGGTCACCGAGCTTCGCGGCGTGGCCTAAACCCGCTGGTACACTGGGATTTTCCGCAGCAGTTCTGAGCTGTTGCCCCAGATATAAAGGAAAGGAGCTCGGCGAGATGCGAGCGGTCGACGCCGTGATGGAATGCCTCAAGGCGGAGGGCGTGGATGTCGTCTTCGGCCTGCCCGGCGGCGCCAACCTCCCCACCTACGACGCCTTCGTCGGCGGGGGCATCCGTCACATCCTCGTCCGCCACGAGGCCGGCGGCGGGCACGCCGCCGAGGGCTATGCCAAGGCGACCGGAAAAGTCGGGGTGGCGTTCGCCACCAGCGGCCCGGGGGCGACGAACCTGATCACGCCGATCTGCGACGCGATGATGGATTCGGTGCCGGTCGTCTTCATCACGGGCCAGGTGCGCACAGAACTGCTCGGCACCGACGGCTTCCAGGAGGCCGACACGATCGGCATCACGATGCCGGTCGTAAAGCACTCGTTCATGATCCAGGACCCGCACGAGATCCCGCGGGCGATCCACGAGGCGTTCCACATCGCGCGCACCGGCCGACCGGGGCCTGTGCTGGTCGACATCCCCATGGATCTGTCCCGGGCCGAGATCGACTATGAGCCGGTGACCGACGTGCATCTGCCCGGATATCAGCCGAGGGTCGAGGGCAACCAGAAGCAGGTCCGTCAGGCGGCGAAGGCGCTCGCCGCGGCGCAGCGCCCGGTGATCTACGCCGGGGGCGGCGTGGTCAACGCGAACGCCTCCGATGAGCTGGTCGAGTTTGCGACCTCGGACCGCTTTCCCGTGACGTGCACCCTGATGGGACTCGGCGCGTTTCCGGCGCCCCACGAGCAGTGGCTGGGGATGCTGGGGATGCACGGCACGAGAGCCGCGAACTACGCGATGGACGAGGCCGATCTGATCTGCGCGATCGGGGCGCGGTTCGACGATCGGATAACGGGCAAGCTCTCGGAGTTCGCGCCGCGGGCGAAGTTCATCCACATCGACGTCGACCCGGCGGAGATCTCAAAGAACGTGCCGGCGCACATCCCGATCGTCGGCGACGCCAAGCACGTGCTCGCCAAGCTCGTGATCGAGTACCGCGCGATCGGCGCGGACCCGGCGCGGCTGAGCGCGTGGATAAGCCGGATCGAGGGCTGGCGGGAGAAGTATCCGCTCGGCTACGAAGACAGCGCCGACTCCGAGATCAAGCCGCAGTACATGGTTCAGGCCCTGCACGAGGCGACGGGCGGTGAGGCGATCGTCACCTCGGACGTCGGCCAGCACCAGATGTGGGCCGCGCAGTACTACGACTTCCCCAGGCCTCGGCGCTGGATCAACTCGGGCGGGTTGGGCACGATGGGGTTCGGCCTGCCGGCGGCGATGGGCGCGGCGGTCGGTTGCCCGGATCAGCTCGTGTGCTGCATCGCCGGAGACGGCTCGGTGCAGATGAACGCGCAGGAGCTCGCGACCTGCGCCCAGAACGACATTCCGATCAAGGTGTTCATCATGAACAACGGCTATCTCGGGATGGTCCGCCAGTGGCAGGAGCTGTTCTGGGACGGCAAATACAGCCATGTGGACACCGGCGAGTTCCCCGACTACGTGAAGTTGGCAGAGGCCTACGGGGCGACGGGCATGCGCTTCGAGGACAAGGCGACGCTCGTCGAGGACATGAAGCGCGCGATCGCCACCGAGGGCCCGGTGCTCGTGGACGTGCGCGTAACCCGCGAGGAGAACACCTACCCGATGATCCCGGCCGGCCAGGCCGCTCGCGAGATGGTGGGGTGAGCTCCACGATGGGTGAACCCGGGACCAAGGCCCCCCTCAGCCTCGCTGAGCTCGAGGCGGCGACGAGCATACGCACGGGCCGCAAGCACGTGCTGTCGATCCTCGTGGAAAACAAGTCCGGGGTGCTGACGCGCATCGCGGGGCTGTTCGCGAGGAGGGGCTTCAACATCGACACGCTGACGGTGGGCCCGACCGACGACGATCTCATCTCGCGCGTGACGCTCACCGTCGACGGTGCGCTGCATCCGATCGACCAGGTGACCAAGCAGCTGCACAAGCTGATCAACGTGCTGAAGATACGAGACCTCGAGCCGGCAGAGACCGTGGCCCGCGAGCTGGCCCTGTTCAAGGTTGCCGCCGACGGGGTGCAGCGCGGCGAGCTGATGCAGATCGCCGAGATCTTCCGCGGCAAGGTCGTGGACGTGACCAAGCGCGCAGTGATCATCGAGATCACCGGGACGACGGACAAGATCGCGGCGTTCGAGAGCATGGTTCGCCCGTTCGGGCTGATCGAGATGATGCGCACGGGCGAGATCGCGATCTCGCGGGGGCGCACCGAGACCTAGCCGGTGCTCGACACCGGTTCACGCTCACCCATCGCGCTCACGACAGCTGAGGAGGAGCGCCTTTCGGCGCGTCTGACGGCAGCTGTGAAGCGGGCACGGCGAACGGGCTCGCCGACGCTGGCAACGATGTCCCTGCCGGTTTCATCCGGCGTCGATCCGACGGCCGTCGTGTGCGCATCGCGGCGCGAGGGCGAGCCGTGGTTCGCGTTCGAGCAGCCCGATCACGGCCGCGCGGCGCTGGCCGGGCTGGGCGAGACACTGAGCCTCCAGGCGCAGGGACCCGAGCGCTTCGGCATCGTGGCCGAGCGCTGGCGTGCGCTGTCGGCGGCTGCGGTGAGCGACCCCTCCGAGGATGCCGACGGGGGCGGACCGCTCGCCGTGGGCGGCTTCGCGTTCGCCCCCAACGGCGGCTCATCGCCGCATTGGGCAGGCTTCGAGCCGGCGTCTCTGAGCGTGCCTGAGCTGGCGCTCGTGCGCCGCGAAAGCGCGGGCGAGCCGGCGGTGCGCCTCACCCTGACGGCGCTCGCCTCACCAGACGACACCCCCGAGCATCTGCGGGCGGCTCTGCAACGGCGTCTCGGCGAGCTGCACTCGCGTTCGCTGCCGCTGCTGGATCCGGCGGCTGTCGGGCGCTTTCAGGTGGCCAGCGCGATGCCTCCGGAGCACTACGAGGCGGCGGTCGCCCGAGCGGTCGAGCTGATTGCGGCGGGGGGCATCGAGAAGATCGTTCTCGCGCGCGAAGTTGAGGTCCACGCGCCGCACGTCTACAATCCGGCGGCGCTCGTTGGGGTCCTGCGCGAGGAGTTCCCCTCCTGCTTCGTGTTCTGCGTCGGGCGCGGAGAGGCGACGCTGATCGCGGCCAGCCCCGAGCTGCTCGTGCGGCGCGAGGGCCATCGTGTGAGCACGCTGGCGCTGGCCGGGTCCACGCGCCGCAGCGCCGATCCAGCCGTCGATGACCATCTCGGCGAGCAGCTATTGCGCGATCAGAGCTATCGCGAGGAGCATGCCATCGTCGCGCGACGCATCGAGCGCATGCTTCGTCCCCATTCGGTCTGGGTTGCCGCGGCCCCCGAGCCGACGCTTGTGAAGATCGCGAACATCCAGCACCTGGCGACCCCGATCCGCGCTCAGCTTGCGGCCCCGATGGACGCGCTGGAGCTAGCCGGCCTGATGCATCCCACTCCGGCGGTGGGAGGCGAGCCGCTCGCGCGGGCGGCGCCGCTGATACCGGCGCTCGAGGGGCTCGACCGCGGCTGGTACACCGGTCCGGTCGGCTGGACCGATGCCGCCGGCGACGGGGAGTTCTGCGTCGCCCTGCGCTGCGCGCTGCTGCGCGGCAGCGTCGCGCGCTGCTATGCCGGCAACGGCATCGTGGCGGGGTCCGACCCCGCGGCCGAGCTGGCCGAGACGGAGGTCAAGCTGTCGGCCCTGCTCCCGCTGCTGGCGGGCTGAGCGCGCGCGACACGGCATCCCACACGCGCCCGTGCAGCTCGACGTTTCCCACGCGATCGCCGCGCACCTCGATGATGCTCGAGCCCTCGCCGGCGAGCGCCCGCTCGAGCGCATCGCGAAAGCCGCCGACGTCCGCTGCCCGCTCGTGCCAGAGCCCGTACAGCTCGGCGGCCTTTGCGAAGTCGAGCCCAGGGGGGGTCGCGATGTGCCGCGTGTAGATGTCCTCGCCGCCGGCCCCGTCCCGCGGCTCGGACTCACGCGCGATCGGGGCCCGGGAGACCGCCAGGAAGTCGAAGATGCCGCCGCCGCCGTTGTCGAGCAGCACGATCGTCAGCTTCAGCTGAAGGCGCCGTGCCGCCAGCAGTCCGCCGACGTCATGTGCCAGCGCGACGTCCCCGATCAGGAGCACCACTGGCCCCGGCGTGCCGGCGGCCGCGCCGAAGGCGGCGGACACGGTGCCGTCGATGCCGTTGGCGCCGCGGTTGCACAGGACCCGCGGCGGGTCCGAGCGGACCGGCCAGAAGGTCTCGATGTCGCGCACGGGCATCGAGGAGGCCACGAACAGCGTCGCCTCCCGGGGCAGCAGGACGCCGAGCTCGGCGGCCACCCTCGGTTCCGTCAACTCGCCCCCGCCGATGACCCCGAGAATCGCCTCGGCGGCCAGCTCGTCGGCGCTTCGCCAGACCGCCAGCCAGTCCTCCTGCGCCTGCGACGGGGCGACCGCGAGCTGCGCCAGCGCGGCCGCCGGGTCGAGCGCGAGCGAGTCGGACACGATCGACGTCGGATCCTGCCAGGCGCCCTCGGGGTCGAGCGCCAGCTGGCGCGTTCCCGCGAGTCCGGCGAGCCAGCTCCGCAGAGGCTTTGAGACGGGCAGGTCACCAACCCGCAGGATGAGATCCGGATCCACCGACGCCGTGAAGGCGGGATCGCGAAGGAGCGCGTCGTAGTGCGCGATCGCGGCGTCCCCGCGACGGGCGCCGGACAGCGGATCGGCGAGCAGGGGCCAGCCTGAGGCGGCCGCGAAGGCGGCCGCCGCCTCGGCCGCCGAGCGGCTTCCCGCAGGCGGGCGGCGCTCATCGCGGCCGACCACCACCACCCCCCGCTCGGCGCCGGCGGTGAGCCGGGCAAGGAGGCCCTCGCCGCCCTGCTCCTCCGGGCCCGGCTCAGCGCTGTCGGCCGGATGGCACTCAGGCGCGGGCCCGGCCCTGAGCGGCGCGCGGGTCACGTACGGGAGACCCTCGGGACGACCGCTGTGATCCTCGGGAAGGGGCTCGCCGCCGGCGAGCGGCTCGCGCAGGGGGAAGTTGAGGTGCACGACGCCCTGCCGGCCCTCGAGCGCGGTCCAGTAGGCACGACAGGCGAGCGTCCGCATCCAGCGCAGCCGCTCGGCGCTCGCGTCATGGGTGCCCACCTCGAAGAACCACTTCGCGGCATCGCCGAACAGCTTCAGTTGATCGATCGCCTGGCCGGCGCCGATCTCGCGCAGCTCCGCGGGACGGTCGGCGGTGAGCAGGAGCAGGGGAGCGCGCGCCTCGTGGGCCTCGACCGCGGCCGCCAGGAGCTCGGCGGCGGCCGTCCCGGAGGTGCAGGCGACGGCCACCGGAAGCCCGGATGCCTTGGCCAGGCCGAGCGCGAAGAAGCCCGAGCAGCGCTCGTCGATATGGGAGAAGCAGCGCAGCCGCCGCTCGCGCGCGAGCGAGAGCACGAGCGGCGCACAGCGCGACCCCGGCGAGGTGCAGGCCGCTCGCATCCCGCAGCGCGCCAGCTCGTCCACGAAGGCGCGCAGGAGCAGGTAGGTGTCGGCGACCGAGCTCACGCGGGCGCCGGCGGGGAGCCGGCTTCGGCCGGGCCTGCGCCGGCGGGGGTGCGTGCGGGGTGGGACACTAGGATGGCCGCGTGCGCGAGACGCTGGTTCTGTTGCATGGTTTCGCCGGCACCCGGCACACGTGGGAGGAGGTTGCCGCCCACATCGGCCGGCAGGGCGCGGGCCAGCAAGGCTACCGGCCGCTGGCCCTCGATCTGCCCGGCCACGGCGAGGCCGCGGGCGCCGAATCCCCGATCACGTTCGAAGGCTCCGTCGAGCACGTCCTGGCCGGCTGCCCCGAGCGCTTCGCGCTCGCCGGCTACTCGCTGGGGGGGCGGATCGCTCTGCAGGTGGCGCTGGCGGCGCCGGAGCGGGTGTCGCGACTCGTGCTGGTGTCCACGACGGCGGGCATCAGCGATCCGGCCGAGCGAGCAGAGCGGCGCGACGCCGACCGCCGGCTGGCCGACGAACTGGAACGGGTTCCCTACGAGACCTTCATCGCTCGCTGGCGCGCCCACCCGCTGTTCGCCCGGGACCCGCCCTCCGTCAGCGCGCTCGCCGTCGCCGAGCACCGCCGCAACCGCCCTGACGCCCTCGCCGCTGCTCTGCGCGGCCTCGGCACGGGCGAGATGGATCCGCTGTGGCATCGGCTGAGCGGTCTGGAGATGCCCGTGCTCGTCATCGTCGGCGAGCGCGATGAGAAGTTCCGCGCGCTCGGCGACCGGCTCCTTGCGCTGCTGGGCAACGGCAGGCTGCTCACGGCGCCCGGTGGACACGTCCTGCCGCTCGAGAGCCCGGCGGCGCTGGCGACGGCGTTCGCTGAACGCTCCCCTGCGTAGTTCCCCTTCGGGCCGGCTCATCGGGGGTCTCCTGGGAGCGGGTGGACTCCGAGGCCGGCGGCGGTGGGCACGGCGATCTGGCCGGCTCGGGCAGGCAGTGGATCCTCGAGGCCGTCGAACAGCCTGAGCGTGGCCAGGCCACAGGGAGGGACGGGTCCGCGCGAGGCGAGGGCCGCCGCGGCGTGAATCGCCGCCGCGATCCCCAGCGGGCCGTCCAGGGTCGAGGCTAGATAGACCTCCGCGCCCGAGGCTCGAACGAGCGTGGCCGCGGCGATCAGGCTGGAGATGCCGCCGCAGCGTGAGATCTTCAGGCAGACGGCGTCGGCCACCCCCGCGCCCAGCGCTCCGTGCTCGGCCGCGGTCTCGTCGATCGCGACCCTCACCGCGACCCGCTCGCGCACCTCGCGCATGGCGTGCAGGCCGTGCACCGGCTCCTCGACGAGCTCGAGGCCCGCGGGGGCCAGCGAGTCGATCGCGCGGACCGCCTCCTCCACGCTCCAGGCTCCGTTCGCGTCCAGGCGCAGGGCCATGTCCGGGCCGCCCGCGGCACGCGCCGCGGCCACCCGGCCCGCGTCGTCGCCCACCCCGACCTTCACCTTCACACACGTGAACCCCTCGCCTGCGGCGGCTGCTGCCTGCTGTGAGACCCCGGCCCGGTCAAGCGCCGTCAGGGTCGCGTTGACCGGCACGCCCGCCGCGGGACGATCGGTGATCAGCGCGGCGACGGGCTTCCCCTGCAGGCGCCCGGCACGGTCCCACAGCGCCATGTCGATGGCCGCGAGCGCCTCCGGCAGATCCTCCGCCCGCCGGCACGCATCGAGGATCTGGGCGCCGTTCATGCCCTCACAGTCCGCCAGCACCGGGCCGTAGGCTGCGAGCGCGGCGTGCACGCGCTCGCAGCTGACGCCGTCGTAGGCCTCCAGCGGCGCCGCCTCGCCGTGCCCGGCGATCCCCGCCGCGTCGGTGAGGGACACGCACACGAGCTCACGCTCGGTGATCGCGCCGTAGGAGCTCTGCAGATGGCTCGACAGGGACAGCGTCCGCCGCTGGAGCTCGAGCCTCACGAGCCGATGCCGCCGCTGGCGAGGATCCCCGCGGAGAACAGAAGGCAGAAGATGAGCTGCAGCGCCCCGGTCCTCGCAAGCGCGCCGTTCAGCGAGGGTCCGTCCGTGCGCGTGCGCACCACGCGGGCGACGCCGAGGGCCAGCGGAATGGCCGCCCAGCTGAGCAGGAGCCACGCGGTCATCGACCCGAGCGCCCACGACAGCGGGGCGGTCACAAAGGCGCCCGCCAGCATCGCCGTGTAGAGGGCGCGGGTGCGCTCTCTGCCGAGGCGCACCGCCAGCGTGCGCTTGCTGGCCCTGCGATCGGTCTCCAGATCGCGCACGTTGTTCACGACCAGGATCGCGCTCGCCAGCAGGCCGACCGGCACGGCGCACACGAATGCCTGCCACGGAAGCGCCTGCACCTGGACGAAGTAGGAGCCCGCCACGGCCACGATCCCGAAGAACAGGAACACGAAGAGCTCGCCGAGACCCTCGTAGCCGTACGGCCGCGGCCCGCCCGTGTAGAGCACGCCCGCGAGGATCGACGCCGCTCCGACCGCCAGCAGCTCCGGTCCTGCGACGGCCACGAGGTAGGCCCCGCAGGCGACCGCCAGCCCGAACGTCACGTAGGTCGCCATCAGCACCTGGCTGGGCGGCACGAGCCCGCCGGCCGTCACCCTCACCGGGCCCAGCCGGTCCTCGGTGTCGGCGCCCCGCCGGGCGTCGGAGTAGTCGTTTGAGAGGTTCGTGCCGACCTGTATGAACACCGCGCCGAGCAGTGCCGCGACGAATGCGAGGGGATGGAAATGACCGGCTCCGAGCGCCAGCGAGGTGCCCACGAGCACGGGCGCCACCGCCGCCGGCAGCGTGCGCACGCGCGCCGCCATCACCCAGATGCGCACCGCGCTCACGCGGTCAGGCTCGCCGCGGAAACCGTGAGAAGTCCGGCCTGCGCTTGTCGCGGTAGGCATCCCGGCCCTCCTGTGCCTCCGCGCTTTCATAGAACAGGAGGTTCGTGTCGTGGGCGAGCTGCTGGATCCCCGACAGTCCGTCCTCGGCCGCATTGAAGCTCGCCTTCAGCAGTCGCAGCGCGAAGGGAGACAGCGCGAGCATCTCCCGGCACCAGCCAACGGTCTCCTGCTCGAGGCGCTCGAGCGGCACGACGGTGTTCACGAGCCCCATCTGCAGAGCCTCCTCGGCGGAGTACTGCCGGCACAAGAACCAGATCTCCTTGGCCTTCTTGGGTCCCACGGTGTTCGCGAGCAGGCCGGCGCCGAAGCCGCCATCGAACGAGCCCACCTTCGGGCCCACCTGCCCGAAGCGCGCGTTCTCGGCCGCGATCGTCAGATCGCAGACGAGATGCAGGACGTGTCCGCCGCCGATCGCATAGCCCGCGACCATCGCTACCACCGGCTTGGGCAGGCGGCGGATCTGCACGTGCAGATCGGTGACGTGGAAGCGCCCGACGCCGGCCCGGCCCGCCGCGTCCTCATCCAGATATCCCGAGTCCCCGCGGACGCGCTGATCGCCTCCGGAGCAGAACGCGTCGTGCCCCTCGCCGGTCAGCACGATCACGCCGATCGCCGGATCCTCGCGGGCGTCCTCGAACGCCCTGGACATCTCGATGACGGTGCGCGGGCGAAACGCGTTCCTGACCTCCGGCCGGGCGATCGTTATCTTGGCGATCCCCTCATGCGGCGGGGCGGACTTCTCGTAGCGGATGTCCTCGAAGGCGCCCTCGGGGGCAGCCGCGGCGTCGATCCAGGTCGTGGCCATGGCGCGAAGGCTAGCTGCAGCTAGCCTGTGCGTCATGGTCGTCGAAGGATGGCTCGAGCGCGCCGCGAGGGTGCGCCCTCGGCACACGGCGCTCGAGACGCCGCGGGGAAGCCTCTCCTATGCGGAGCTTCTGGCCTGCGCTCGAGCCGCCGCGGAGGAGCTCTCAGAGCGCGGCGTGCGGCGGGGGGACAGGGTCGCCATCGCCATGCAGCCGGGCCTCGGGTTCGCCAAGGCCCTGCATGCATGCCTTCTGCTCGGCGCCGTCGCGGTGCCGGTCGACCCGCGCTGCTCGCCGGCCGAACGCGAGCTCCTGGCCGATGGCGCGGTGGTGCTCCTGGACGCGGCCCAGCGCCCGCCCGGCGCGCCCCGCCGCACGGCATCCGCCGCCTCGAGCTCGCACGACCTGGATGCCGTCGCGGTCGTGATCCACACCTCCGGCACCACCTCTGCGCCCAGGCCCGTCGAGCTGACCTACGCGAACCTCCTGTGGAGCGCGCTCGGCTCGGCCGTCGCCCTCGGCCACGACCCCGGCGAGCGCTGGCTGTGCGCGCTGCCGCTCGCGCATGTCGGCGGGCTGTCGATCCTCCTCCGCTCGGCCGTCCATGCGACCACGGCGGTCGTGCACGAGGGGTTCGACACCGACCGCGTGCTGCGCGCCCTGCGCGAGCATGACGTGACGCTCGTGAGCCTCGTGGCCACGACCCTCGCCCGGCTGCTCGACGCGGGCCTTGAGAGCCCGCCATCACTGCGCGCGGCGCTCACCGGCGGCGGCCCGGTGCCGGGCGCGCTGCTCGTCAGGGCGCGCGCGGCGGGCGTGCCTGTCGCGAGCACCTACGGGCTCACCGAGGCGTGCTCGCAGGTGACCACCACCCCCATGGCGGCGATCGCGGACGACGGCCGAAGGGGCGGCCCGCCGCTGTTCGGCACGCGCGTGCGAATCGACGCCGACGGGGAGATCCTCGTCCGGGGCCCCACCGTCGCGCCGGCGGCAGTCGCGGGGGACGGGTGGTTGCACACCGGCGATCTGGGCGCCCTGGATGACGCTGGCCGCTTGACGGTCACCGGGCGAACCAGCGACACGATCGTGAGCGGCGGTGAGAACGTCGCGCCCGCGGAGGTCGAGGCCGTGCTCGAGACCCACCCGGACGTTCTCGAGGCGGCGGTGCTCGGTCGCCCGGACCCTGAGTGGGGGGAGGCCGTCACGGCGATCGTCGTCGCCCGCCCGGGGAGGGTGCTGGAGGGCGAGGCGCTTCGCGCGCACTGCGCGCGCCTGCTGGCCCCCTACAAGGTTCCCCGCCTGGTGGTGGTCGCCCGCGAGCCGCTCGCCCGCACGCGATCGGGCAAGCTTCGCCGCCGGGAGCTGCGATGAGCTTTGACGCGAACGCCCATCGGGCGTCGAGCCTTGCCGGCTGGGAAGAGGCCGCGCCCGGCTGGGTGCGCCGCCAGGACGCGATACGGGCCCTCGGCGCGCCGGTGTCGCGCTGGATGCTCGACGCGGTGTCGCTGAAACCGGGCGATGAGGTGCTCGAGCTGGCGGCGGGCCTCGGCGAGACAGGCATGCTCGCGGCCGGGATCGTCGGGCCCACGGGCGGCGTGATCGTCTCAGACCAGGCCGACGCGATGCTGGACGGCGCCCGGGCGCGCGCCGCCGAGCTGGGGCTGTCAAACGTCGAGTTCCGGGTGCTGGGGGCGGAGTGGATCGACCTCCCGCTCGCGAGCGTGGACGCGGTCCTCTGCCGCTGGGGCTACATGCTGCTCGCCGACCCCTCGGCCGCGCTGGGCGAGACCAGGCGCGTGCTGCGCCCGCAGGGACGCCTCGCGCTGGCGGTGTGGGATTCGGTCCAGCACAACCCGTGGGCCCTGCTCCCCTCGCTCGAGCTGATCGAGCGAGGGCTCACCGGCCCACCCGCCCCGGGAGCGCCCGGTCCGTTCGCGCTCGGCGATCCCGAGCGCGTCCGGGAGCTCCTCGCGCAGGCCGGCTTTGCCGAGATTGACGTGCAGGCGGTGGACATCGAGCAGCGCCACCCCTCCCTCGAGGTCTTCTGGGAGACGACGCTCGACATCTCCCGCGGATTCCACGACGCCGTGCTGAGCCGCCCGGAGCCTGAGATCGCGGAGATCCGCGCGGGGCTCGCCTCGCGGCTGGCCCCCTACACCTCCGCCGAGGGCGCCCTCACCATTCCCGCGCGCACGCTCGTGGCCTCGGCCACGGCATAGGGTGCGCGATCAAGCGCGCGCGGGCTCGCGATTGCTGCCGTGCGCCGGCGCCCGCACGGTCCATGACCGGCAAGTGGCTACAGACGCGATAGCCTGCGCGCTCTCATGCTCTACGACGACGACGCGGACCTCCACCTGCTCGACGGCAAGACCGTCGCGATCATCGGCTACGGCTCCCAGGGCCATGCCCATGCCCTGAACCTGAAGGACTCCGGCGTCGACGTCCTCGTCGGCCTGCGCGAGAGCTCCGCCTCGGCGGCCTCGGCGCGGGAGCACGGCCTCGAGGTGCTGTCGGTCGTGGAGGCCTCGAGCCGCGGGGATCTGGTGATGATGCTCGTACCCGATGAGCTCCACCGCGAGGTGTGGGAGAACGAGGTTCGCGACGGCATTGCGGAGGGCAACATGCTGCTATTCGGTCACGGCTTCTCGATCCACTACAAGGAGATCGACCCGCCCGCCGGGGTGGATGTCGCGATGGTCGCGCCCAAGGGCCCCGGCCATCTCGTGCGCCGCCAGTTCACCGAGGGCAGCGGCGTTCCAGGCCTCGTCGCCGTCGAGCAGGATGCGACCGGCAACGCGCGCGCGCTGGCGCTGGCCTACGCCAAGGGCATCGGCTGCACGCGCGGGGGCGTGATCGTGACGTCCTTCAAGGACGAGACCGAGACCGATCTGTTCGGCGAGCAGGCGGTGCTGTGCGGCGGCGCCTCAGAGCTCGTGCAGGCCGGCTTCCAGACGCTCGTCGAGGCGGGCTATGACCCCGAGATGGCCTACTTCGAGTGCCTGCACGAGCTCAAGCTGATCGCGGATCTGATGTATGAAAAGGGCCTGGCCGGGATGCGCTACTCGATCTCCAACACGGCCGAGTACGGCGACTACACGCGCGGCAAACGCGTGATCACGGCCGAGACCCGCGCCGCCATGCGCCAGATCCTGGCCGAGATCCAATCGGGGGACTTCGCCCGCGAGTGGATTGCCGAGAACCGCGCCGGGCAGGAGAACTTCAAGCGCATGCGCGCCGAGGAGGCCGACAGCCAGGTCGAGCACGTCGGCGGCGAGCTGCGCGCCGGCATGGACTGGATCAACCCCTCGTTCTGAGGCCGCGGGCAGGGTCACGGTGCTCGCCTACATCGCCTGGCACCGTCCCGCCGACGGGGTGGACCGCGACGCCTACGAGCGCGCCGTCGCCCACTTCCACTCCTCGCTCGCGCACACGCCCCCGAGCGGATTCGCCGGCTCGGTGGCGTTCAGGGCGCCCGAGCTGCCGTGGCTGGGCCCGCCCCACCCGGAGGCGCAGCCGCAGCCCGGCTACGAGGACTGGTACCTCCTCGACAGCTGGTCGGCGATCGGCGTGCTCGAGGAGGCGTCGGTGTCGCACGGGCACGTTCGCGCTCACGACGCGGTCGCCTCCACGACCGGCGTGTCAACCGGCGCCATCTACCGCTTCTCCGAGGGAAATGCAAGCCCGGGGGAGGGTCGCCTGGCCGTTTGGGTGACCCGGCCGCCGGGCGAGGAGCACCCGTCGATCGAGGCGCTGCTCGGGGACGGCATGGATCCCTCGACGGCGGGATTGTGGCGGCGCTGCATCGGCCTGGGCCCGGCGCCCGAGTACTGCCTGCTGGCCACCGAGCCCTCCGCCGGGGTTGCCGACAGCCGCCTGCCGGCAGGCTGGAGCTCGACCGTCTCAGCCCGGGAGGTGCTCTGGAATGGCTGACCTGCTCGACGGCGAGCTGATCCGAGGCGATTTCAGGCGCCGGGAGAGCCGCTTTCGCCACTGGGTGGGCGAGGAGACCGGGTTGGCGGTAAAGGACGGCCGCTATCACCTGTACATCTCGCTGGCCTGTCCGTGGTGTCATCGCAGCGCCATCCTGCGCGAGCTCGCGGGTATTCAGCAGGCCGTCGGAGTGTCCTACCTCGCGCCGTTTCGCGACGAGCGCGGGTGGGCCTTCACGGGGGAGGGCTTCACCGTCGGGCCCGCCGGCAGCCCGGACGCCTGGTCCGGCGAGTACGTCGATCAGTTGCACGGCTGGGCCTTCATGAGCGAGGCCTACCGGGCGAGCGACCCCGGCTTGGAGGGCAGGATCACCGTGCCGGTGCTGTGGGACACCGAGACGGGCCGGATCGCCAACAACGAGTCGAGCGACATCATCCGCATGTTCTATTCGCGGGACTCGCTCGGGTCGCTCGGCGCCGGCGGCGGCCTGGATCTGTACCCGGCGGGGCAGCGCGAGGAGATCGATGAGATCAACGACCGCGTCTACGCGACCGTCAACAACGGTGTCTACCGCGCGGGCTTCGCCCGCCTGCAGGGCGCCTACGACAGGGCCTTCGCGGCCCTGTTCGAGAGCTTCGACTGGCTCGAGCAGCTGCTCGGGCGCCGGCGCTATCTGGCGGGGGATGGCGTCACCGAGGCCGACTGGCGGCTGTTCCCGACGCTCGCCCGCTTCGACGAGGTCTACAACCTGCACTTCCGTTGCAACCGCCGGCGGCTCGTGGACTATCCCAACCTGTGGGGTTACGCGCGCGAGCTCTACCAGCGGCCCGGCGTCTCCCAGACGGTGGCGATGGGCCAGATCAAGGAGCACTACTACACGACCCACGATGAGCTCAACCCCAAGCGCATCATTCCCGGCGGCCCCGGCTACGACTGGTCGGTCCCCCACGGGCGCGGTTAGATCGCTACACTCGGCTTCGTCGTCGCGACTGGCGCTGAGGTGGAGTCAACCACCGGGAAGCGGCGAGCATCTCCGCCGCGCGCCTGGGCACCCTCCCGATCGTCCACACCCTCGAGCCCGACGGAACGAGGAGAAGAGCGAGGAAGCCCGATATGACGCCGAGCCCCCTTACAGCAGAGACGCAACTGGTAATCCCGGAGGAGCTGAGGCCCGCCGACGGGCGCTTCGGCTGCGGTCCGTCGAAGGTCCCGCTGCCGGCGCTCGCGCGCCTGACGAGCGAGGGCGGAGCCGTGATGGGCACCTCCCACAGGCAGAAGCCCGTGAAGGCGCTCGTGGGCGAGGTGCGCGCGGGCCTGAAGGAGCTGTTCGCGGCCCCTGAGGGCTATGAGGTGATACTCGGCAACGGCGGCGCCACCGCGTTCTGGGATGCGGCCGCCTTCGGCCTGCTCAAGCAGCGGGCCCTGCACCTGACCTATGGCGAGTTCACCCAGAAGTTCGCCGCGGTGACCAAGGGCGCGCCGTTTCTGTCCGACCCCGTGGTCGTCTCCGCCGACCCCGGGGATGCCCCGGACCCGGGCGCGGTCGGGCCGGCGGCAGCGGAGGCGGGCGCCGATGTGGTGGCGTGGGCGCACAACGAGACCTCCACGGGCGTGATGGTCCCCGTCGTGCGCCCGCAGGGCGCCGGGGAGGCGCTGGTCGTGATCGACGCCACCTCCGGCGCGGGGGGCCTTCCGTTCGACGCGGCCCTCGCCGACGCCTACTACTTCGCTCCGCAGAAGGGCTTCGCGGCGGACGGGGGCCTGTGGATCGCGCTGGTGAGCCCCGCGGCAGTCGAGCGGATCGCTGAGCTCGAGGCCTCCGATCGCTGGATCCCTCCCTTCCTGTCCCTGCACACCGCGCTCGAGAACTCCGTCAAAGATCAGACCTACAACACCCCCGCGGTGGCCACGCTGTTCCTGCTCGCCGAGCAGATCCGCTGGATGCTCGACGGGGGCGGCCTCGACTGGTGCGTGTCGCGCACGAGCGCCTCCTCGCAGCACCTGTACGGATGGGCCGAGCGCTCGCCCCACACCACGCCGTTCGTGGCCGAGGAGGCCAAGCGCTCGCTCGTCGTCGGGACGATCGACTTCGACGAGGGTGTTGACGCGGCGGCGGTGGCGGCCACCCTGCGCGCGAACGGGATCGTCGACGTCGAGCCCTATCGGAAGCTGGGGCGCAACCAGCTGCGGGTGGGGATGTTCCCGGCGATCGACCCCGCCGACGTGCAGGCGCTGACCGCGTGCATCGACTGGATCCTCGAGAGGGCCGGCGGATGAGCGCGACGGAGGCCAACGCCGCAACGGAGCCGGGGGCAGACGGCGGGCGTCCGAGGGTTCTGGTCAAGGAGAACATCGGCGACTCCGGCGTGAACCTGCTGCGCGAGCACTTCGATGTCGACCTCGGGGTCGACTGGAGCGACGAGGAGCTGATCGAGCGCATCGGGACCTATGACGGCATCGTGATCCGCTCGGCGACGAAGATGACGGCCGAGCTGATCGGCCACGCCGGCAGGCTGCGCGTGATCGGCCGCGCCGGCGTGGGAGTCGACAACGTCGATGTCGAGGCCGCAACGAAGCGGGGCATCGTCGTCGCCAATGCGCCGCAGTCGAACGTGGTGACCGCGGCGGAGCACACGATGGCGCTCCTGCTCGCGCTCGCGCGCAACATCCCGCAGGCGCACATGTCGCTCACGAGCGGCAAGTGGGAGCGCTCGAAGTTCTCGGGTGTCGAGCTCTACGAGAAGACCCTCGGCATCGTCGGCTTCGGCCGCATCGGCCAGCTGGTCGCGCACCGCGCCAGGGGCTTCGGCATGCGCGTGCTCGCGTTCGACCCGTTCGTCAGCGCCGAGCGCTATCGCGAGCTGGGCGTTGAGAAGGCGGCCGACAGCGATGACCTCTACGCGCAGGCCGACTTCATCACCGTGCATCTGCCGAAGACTCCGGAGACCGAAGGCTGGCTGAACGCCGAGTCGTTCGCCAGGATGCGCGACGGGGTGCGCATCCTCAACGTGGCCCGCGGTGGGCTGATCGACGACGCGGCGCTCAAGGACGCGCTGGACTCCGGCAAGGTCGGCGGGGCGGCGCTGGACGTGTTCCCGTCGGAGCCGATCACCGACTACCCGCTGTTCGAGGGCTACCCGAATGTCATCGTGACCCCGCACCTCGGGGCCTCGACCGCGGAGGCAACCGATCGCGCCGGCTTTCAGAGCGCCGAGCAGGTGGTCGCCGCGCTGACCGGCGGCGTCGTCTCGACCGCCGTCAACATCCCGTCGATCGCGGCCGAGGACATGGAGGTGCTCGGACCGTTTCTGCCGCTCGCCGGGCAGCTGGGCCGCCTCGCGATGGCGCTCGCCGAGGGCAGCTCGGTGGAGCGGATCGAGGCGGCCTTCCTGGGGCGGATCGCCGACTTCGACACGCGCCTGCTGACGCTCGCGGTGATCGGCGGCGCCCTGGGGGGGCGCACCGAGGAGCAGGTCAACCTGGTCAACGCCCCCAGCATGGCCGAGGAGCGCGGCATCGTGGTCGAGGAGAAGTCAGTGTCCGAGGCCGAGGACTTCAATGAGCTGATTCGCGTCACGGTCGTCGCCGGCGGCGAGAGGGTGGCGGTGGCCGGCACGGGCATCGGGCCCAATCGCGTGCCGCACCTCGTGGAGGTGCAGGGCAGGCGGCTGACGATCGAGCTGGAGCGGTTCGTGACCGTGTTCCGCTATGCGGACCTGCCGGGGATGATCGGGCGCGTGGGCACGATCTTCGGCGCCCACGGGATCAACATCTCCTCGGCCGCAGTCGGCCATACCCCCGGCGGTGACGCCGAAGCGCCACCCTCGCAGCGCTCGGCGGCGATGGTGGTCACGACAGATGTGCTCGTGCCTGCGGAGGTGGTGCGCGAGATCGTGGCCCTGGAGGGCTTCCTCGACGGCTGGGCCGTCGTCCTGCGCTGACTCCTTTCGGATAGGCTCAGGCCGTGCGCGCTGTCGTCATAACCAAGCACGGCGGCCCCGGGGTGCTTGAGGTGCAGGAGCGTCCCGACCCCGTCGTCGGCCCGGGGGAGGTGAGGATCGACGTGGCGGCAGCGGGAGTCAACTTCGCCGACGTGATGGCGCGCCTGGGCCTCTACGCCGACGCGCCGAAGACACCCTGCGTGGTCGGCTACGAAGTCGCCGGGACGATCCTCGAGCTGGGCGAGGGCGTGCAGGGCCTGACTCCCGGTCAGCGCGTGATGGCCGGAACAAAATTCGGCGGCTACGCCTCACAGGTTGTCGTCCCGGCCGGCAACGTGCTGGCTCTTCCCGACGAGCTGACGTTCGAGCAGGGCGCGTCGATCCAGGTCAACTACACGACCGCGTGGACGGCCCTGCTCGAATACGGCAACCTGCAGGCCGGGCAGCGCGTGCTGATCCACTCCGCCGGCGGCGGTGTGGGGATCGCAGCGACGCAGATCGCCAAGCGCTACGGCGCCGAGGTCTACGGCACGGCCTCGCCGGGCAAGCACGCGCGCTGCATGGAGTTGGGGGTCGACCACGCGGTCGACTACACGAAGGCCGGCTGGGAGAAGGGCCTGCCGAAGTTCGACATCGTCCTGGACGCCGTCGGCGGCAGGAGCTTCCGGCTCAGCTATTCGCTGCTGCGACCGGGCGGGCGCCTGGTGGCGTACGGCGCTTCCGCGGTCGTCTCCGGCCAGCGGCGCAACCTCGTCACGGCCCTGCGAACCGTCGCACGGATGCCGCGCTTCAACATGATCAAGCAGATGTCCGAATCGAAGTCCGTGATCGGGCTGAACATGCTCAGCCTGTGGGAGGAGCGCGGAACGCTCGAGCCCGCGCTCGCGCCGCTACGCGAGCTGCTCGCCGACGGCACGGTCAAACCGGTGGTCGCCGGCGAGTTCAGCTTCGAGGACGCCGGGGCGGCGCAGAACATGATCACCGAGCGGCGCAACGTCGGCAAGGTGGTACTGGTCCCCTAGCGGGGGCCGGCCGTGGCTGAGGCGCCGGCTCGGATGACGCTGCGCCCGCTGCTCGCCGCCGACGCGGCCGAGCTGCGGCGCATCCATGCGACCCCGGAGGTCGCGCGCTGGTGGGGCGAGCCGCCCGAGGGCTTCCCGGCGACGGACGACCCGGACACGACGCGCCTGACGATCCTGCTCGACGGCGCGATCGCCGGTCTGATCGAGTTTCACGAGGAGCTCACGCCGAGATACCGCCACGCCGCGATCGATCTGTTCCTGGACCCCGCCGCGCATGGTCGCGGCCTCGGCACGGAGGCCGTCGGGCGCGTCGTGCGCCATCTGATCGAGGACCGCGGCCACCACCGCATCACGATCGACCCGGCGGCGGCCAACGCCGCGGCCATCCGGGCCTACGAGAAGGCGGGCTTCAGGCCCGTGGGCCTCATGCGGGGCTACGAGCGGGATGCCGGCGGGGAGGGCTGGCACGACGCCCTGTTGATGGAGCTTCTGGCCGGTGGGGAGATCAGTGCGCTGTCGCCCGGTCGCCCTGGACGTCGCGGCGCGTGATCCCCAGGTAGGCGACGAGGGCCGCGATCATGGCGGTGAGCACCAGGCTGACCTTGCCATCGCCGAACCCGAGGCCCCCCAGCGTGTTCTTGCCGAGCCAGTCGGCGATCGAAGCCCCGAGCGGGCGGGTGATGACGTAGGCGAACCAGAAGGCGAAAATGGGGTTCCAGCCGAATTGCCGGTAGCCGATGGCGGGAATCAGGATGATGCCGGCGAACAGCACCGCCGAATAGAAGTAACCGAGGCCGAGCGTCGCGGCCGTGAGGTCTCCCACCGCGGTGCCGAGCGCGAAGGTGGCGACGACCGTGGCCCAGTAGAACGCCTCCCGGCTGAAGCTGTCGACACTGTGGATCGACAGCGTCCCCTCGGTCCTCTGCCATGTCAGGAAGACGGCGGCAAGCACGATCGCGTAGAGCGCGGTCGAAGCGAAGTAGGGGACGCCGAAGCCGACATGGAGCACATCGGCGGCCATCGTGCCGAACACGCCGACCATCACAACCGCGAACCAATAGGTCCAGGCCAGGTAACGGCGCATCGAGAACTGCAGCGCGAGCGCGACGAGGAAACCGAAGAATCCGAGCAGGACGGCGAAAACGGGATTCATCGCGTGGACCAGATAGTCGGAGGTCGCCTCTCCCATGGCGGTCGACAGGCCCTTGATGATCCAGAAATACGCGGTGATCTCGGGAACCCTGAGAGCCCCATGTCGCGCCGATCTGAGGAAACCTGCGGCGGCCGGCATGCGAGCAGGATGCCAGACACGCGCGTCATGATCTCCGCCTACGCTCACAGCGCCGGCAGCTTCTGCACCAGCGACAGCACGGGCGCGAACAGGTCTCCGCGCTCGGCCACGCGCTCGAGCACCCGGCCGGCATCGAAGGACAGCTCGGCCGGGTCCCCGGAGCGCAGGGCGGCGCGCACCTCCTCCCACTCGAGCGGCGTCGAGACGGTCGGGCGCTCGCCGGCCCTCAGCGAGTAGGCGCAGACCGTGGTCTTGCGCCGGTCGTTCTGGCTCCAGTCGATCAGCACCCTGCCGATGCGGCGCGCCTTGGTCATGCGCGAGACCACGAGGTCGGGCTCCGCGCGCTCGAGCGTCTCGGCGACCGCCTTGGCGAACGGCTTGGTGTCCTCGTAGGTGACGCCGGGCGTGTTGAGGGGGAGGTAGAGCTGCAGCCCCTTGGAGCCCGAGGTCTTGGCAAAGCTCTGCAGGCCGAGGCTCTCGAAGGCCCCGTGGAGGGCAAGCCCGACGCGGCAGCACTCCACGATGCTCGCCGGCTCGCCGGGATCGAGATCGAACACCAGCGCCGTCGGGCGCTCGATCGTCTCGGCGCGCGCCATCGGCGTGTGCAGTTCCAACGCCGCCAGGTTCGCGAGCCACACGATCGTCGGCAGATCTCCGGCGAGCAGATAGTCGATCGGCTTGCGCTCGCTGGGCAGGGTCACGGTCCGCACCCAGTCCGGGCGATGTGCGGGCGCCTGCTTCTGAAAGAACGACTTTCCCTGCACGCCGTCGGGCCAGCGCTTGATCGTGAGCGGGCGATCGGCGAGGTGGCCGATGAGGACCGGCGCGATCGAGGCGTAGTAGCCGATGACCTCGCGCTTGGTGAAGCCCGACGCGGGGTAGAGCACCTTGTCGAGATTCGAGAGCGCGAGCGTGCGGCCCTCGACCACGGCCGAGGCCCTGCCGGCGCTCTGCTCGTGCACGATCAGGCCGTCCCGGCTCGGCCCCTCGCCGTCGAGATCCTCGCCCTCTTGGGCCAGCGCCGGGAGATCCTCGCGCACGACGAGCTCCGGCGGCTTGTCCTCGCGCAGGCCCTTGTAGGAGGGGTGGCGCAGGCTGCCGCTCCTGGTCCACTCGGTGAACTCGACCTCGGCCACGAGCGTCGGCTCGCAGAAGAGGGCGCCCCGCGGCGGCGGGGGCGAAGCCGAGAACGGCGAGCGCTCGCGCGACAGCCCCGCCAGCAGGCCGGCGAGTCGGTCGAGCTCCTGCTCGGTGAAGCCGCTGCCCACGCGGCCCGCGTAGCGGAGCCTTCCGTTCTGATCGTGGACGCCGAGGAGCAGCGCGCCGACGCGCGCCGTGCGGGAGCCCTTCCCCGGCATCCAGCCGCCCACGACGAACTCCTGGCGGCGGAGGTTCTTGACCTTCACCCACGTGCCCGTCCGGCGCCCCGGCTCATAGGTGGAGTCCAGCCGCTTGGCCACGACGCCCTCGAGGCCCTGCGCGGCGCTGGCCTCGAGCACCTCCCGCCCCGGGCCGGGGAGGTGCGCGGGCGTCTGCCAGTGCTCGCCGGTCAGCTCCAGCGCGGCCAGGCGCGCGCGGCGCTCGGAGTAGGGCAGGTCCATCAGCGGATGCCCGTCCAGCCACAGCAGATCGAAGATGATGTAGGTGACGGGGGTGCTCGTCGCCAGTCGCGCGGCCTGCGCCGCGGAGGACACCTGCATGCGGTGCTGGAGCGCCGCGAAGCTGGGGCGGCCCCCCTCGCCGAAGGCAACGACCTCGCCGTCGAGCACGGCGCTGTGTGAGCTGAGCGCCCGGTTGAGCCGGCGCAGCTCGGGATACTGCGCGGTGATCTCTTTCAGGTTCCGGCTCTGCAGCTCGAGCTCGCCCGGCTGCGAGTAGGCGATCGCGCGCACGCCGTCCCACTTGATCTCATACGCCCAGCGACCGTCGCCGGCCGGGAGCTCCCCGGCGCGGGCGAGCATCGGCTCGAGGTGACGCGGCATCGGCTCGCGCAGCGGGTCAGAGGCGGGGTCCATCCGGTGGATCATCCAATCCTTCGGCTGATCCCCCTCGCCGATCGCAAACAACGCGTAACGAGCGTCCAGGCGCTCTCCGTGCAGGGCGACCTCGACCTTGCGCGGCTCCCACTTGAGGGATTCATAGGTTCCGTGATCCCAGATAGTCATGCTGCCGGCCCCGTACTCGCCCTTCGGGATCTCGCCCTCGAAGTCGAGGTACTCGAGCGGGTGATCCTCCGTGGCCGCGGCGAAGCGGTTGTCCCTGGGCATCTCTGGGAGCCCCTTGGGGATCGCCCAGGAGACGAGCACGCCGTCGCGCTCGAGGCGCAGGTCCCAGTGCAGGCTCCTGGCGTGGTGCTCCTGGATGACGAAGCGCGAGCGCTGTGTCGCCTCGGCGTCGCCGGCGGGCTCGCCGGTGCGCGCGAAATCGCGCTTGGAGCGGTAGCTCTCGAGCGTGGCGTCCCGCCTGGCCCTCGCGCCGGGGGGCACTACCGCTTGGCGGCGGCTCGCTTCGCAGCGGGCTTCTTGGCGGCGGGCTTCTTCGCGGCGGGCTTCCCGGAGGCGGGCGTCTTCGCGGAGGTCTTGCCCGCGGCGGGCCTGCGCCGCTTCTTCGCCGGGCCGGCCGGGGCCTCATCGCGCGCCCGCACGGCATCGAGGCTCGCCTTCAGCGCGCTCATGAGGTCCGGCGCCGGCGCACTGACCTCCTCGGACGCAGGCTGCACGGCGATCTCCTCGCCCTGCGCCTTGCGCTCGATCAGCGCGAGCACCTCCTCGCGGTAGCTGTCGCGGTAGGAGCCGGGGTCGAAGTCGCCGGCAAGCGAGTCAAGCAGCTGCCTGGCCACCTCCAGCTCGCGCTTGGTGGTCTTCACGTCGCCAAGCTCTGAGATCTCGCCGATCCGCTCGGCCGGGAGGATTTCATCGGCGAACAGCATCGTCGCCATCTCGAGCACGCCATCCATCGGGCGGATCGCGACGAGCTGCTCCTTGGATCGCAGCACGAAGCGGGCGATCGCCACGCGGCCGTCCTGCTGCATGGCTTCGAGAAGCAGCCGGTAGGGCTTGGCCCCTCCTGGTCCGGGGGCGAGGTAGTAGGGGTGCTCGTAATAGATCGGATCGATCTGGGAGAGCTCGACGAAGTCCTCGATTTCGATCGTCTTGGTCTTCTTCGGCTGAAGCGTTTCGAGATCTCCCGGCGCGATCACCACGTAGCGCTCGGGGGCGATCTCATAGCCTTTGACGATCTCCTCGTAGGGGATCTCCTCGCCGCTCTGTGGATCGACGCGCTTCTGCACGACGCGAACGCCGGTCCTGCCCGACAGCTGGTGGAAGCGCACGCTCTTGCGGTCGAGCGCGCTGTAGAGCTTGACGGGCACCGTGACGAGGCCGAAGCCGACTGCGCCGGTCCAGATCGCGCGGGGCATAGGCACAACTATTACCACGTTGCCGGGCTTTGGCCTGCAAGATGCTCAGCGTTGCCCGCTCTCATCGTGGCGCGTCAGCCCATCGTCGGGGATCTCCTCCCAGGGGGCGGCGTAGGCCACGAACTGGCGCATCGTGGGCCTGATCTGCGGGTCCTCGTCGAACGCGCCCAGACGGATGCTCACCTGCTCGGGATCGCGCGGGTGACGGCTGAACAGCGCCGAGCCGCAGTCACCGCAGAACCACTTCTCAAAGCCGCCGGCCGGCCTCCAGGCGCGCAGGCTCTCCTCTCCGCTCAGAATGCGGAAGGACCCCGGCTCGGCGCGCGCGCTGGCGGAGGCGGCGGTTCCGCTGCGCCGCTGGCAGCGCGTGCAATGGCAGTAGTTCGCAGAGACGAGCGGCGCGGTCACCTCGAAGCGGACCGCGCCGCAGCCGCAACCGCCCGCGAGCGTCATCCGCTCTAGGCGCCCGCGGGCGCGATGTTCTGGTTCAGCCGGAACATGTTGTCGGGATCCCAGCGCCGCTTCAGCGCCTGCAGGCGCGAGTACTTCTCCTCGCCGTAGGAGGGGGGGCTCATGGTTCGGGTTCCTTTCCTCGTCATCCGGGAGACCGCCCGGCCGGCGGCCGGCGCAACCCCGGGCTGGGCGGTGCGCGGAGAGCGCCACGCGGGGCTGAGCATAACCGAGCGCGACGGTGCGCATTGGAGCCGCGGGCGGGTGCTAGTCTAGGCGCAGTATGTCGTCGCAGATCTCGCTTCTCGAGCTTCTCCTGCTCCCCCCTCGGGGGGAATAGCGCGTGGCGGCCGCGTAGCCGCATACCCAGCAGAGAGGAAGCTTTGAACGAGACCGAGAAGGAGCACGAACGACATGAGCACGCACGACGGATCCACTGACGGCGCCGGCAAGGGCAAGGCCGTTCGCGAGGACGCGAAGCGAGTCCTGATCTTCGACACAACCCTGCGTGACGGGGAGCAGTCGCCGGGGATATCGCTGAACAAGCAGGAGAAGCTCGAGATCGCACACCAGCTCGCGCGGCTGGGCGTAGACGTGATCGAGGCCGGCTTCCCGATCACCTCTCCGGGCGACTCCGAATCGGTGCAGGCGATCGCGCAGGAGGTGCAGGGCCCGGTGATCTGCGGGCTGGCGCGGACCTCCAAGCTGGACATCGACGCGGCCTGGCACGCGGTGAAGGACTCCGAGCGACCGCGCATCCACACGTTCATCGCCACCAGCGATATTCACATCGAGCGAAAGCTGCAGACGACCCGCGAGGATGTCAAGGGGCAGGTGCGCGCCGCGGTGGCGCAGGCGCGGGAATACACCGACGATGTCGAGTTCTCGCCCGAGGACGGCTCGCGCTCGGACATCGAGTACATGGCCGAGGTGATCCAGATCGCGCTCGAGGAGGGCGCGAGCACGATCAACGTGCCCGACACGGTCGGCTACACGATGCCGCAGGAGTACGCGGCGATGTTCGCGGACCTGTACCGCCTGGTGCCCGGCCTTCGCGACGTGGTGGTCTCGGTCCACTGTCACGACGACCTGGGTCTGGCCGTCGCCAACTCGCTGGCCGGCGTGCAGGCGGGTTGCCGTCAGGTCGAGAGCGCCATCAACGGGATCGGCGAGCGCGCCGGCAACGCCTCCCTGGAGGAGGTCGTGATGCTGCTGCGCACGCGCGAGCCCGCCCTCGGGCTGTGGACCGGGGTGGATACGACCGAGATCGCCCGCACGAGCCGGCTGGTGTCGCGGCTGACCGGCTACCAGGTGCAGCCCAACAAGGCGATCGTCGGGCGCAACGCGTTCGCCCACGAGGCCGGAATCCACCAGGACGGCGTGCTGAAGGAGCGGGCGACCTACGAGATCATGGACGCCACCACGGTCGGTCTTCAGAGCAACTCGATCGTGCTGGGCAAGCACTCCGGCCGCCACGCGCTGCACAAAGCGCTCGAGGAGATGGGCTTCGAGCTCGACGGCCAGGCGCTGAACACCGCGTTCAAGCGCTTCAAGGAGATCGCCGACCGCAAGAAACACGTGACGGCGATGGACCTGGAGGCGCTTGTGACCGATGAGCTCAGGGAGGAGATCCCCGGCTACTCGCTCGAGTGGTTCGAGGTCGAGGCCTCCTCGCGGCGCCCGCCCCATGCGCAGGTGTCGGTGACGCTCCCGGACGGCTCCTCGGCGCAGGGGTCTTTCACCGGCGACGGGCCGATCGACGCGGTGTTTCAGGCGATCGACGCGGCCGCCGGGGTCGGGGCCAAACTGTCGGACTTCAAGATCGGGGCGGTCACCGAGGGCCAGGACGCGCTCGGGGAGGTCTCGGTGGTGGTGGAGGTCAACTCCTACACGGGCGCCGGCCAGGGGGTGTCGACAGACATCATCGACGCCGCCGCCCGCGCGTACGTGCGCGCGCTGTCGGTGGCCGTCGCCCGCGCCAGTGCGGGGGAGACGATCGGGCTTCCGGAGACCGCCGGCGGCTAGGGACAGGGATGGTGCCGCCTGCGGCGGCGTCGCGGGGTCGGCCGTGGGGCTCCATCGGCCGGCCCGCCCGCGCCGGCGGCGCAGCGCGGGCGGCGGGCGTCTGTGATAGCGTACACCTGTATGGTGACCGTCGAGACGCGATCCAGAGCCGGGAAGCACAGGAAGGCGGACGATTCCGAGGCAGCCGCAGCGCGTGATGCGGCGCTCCTCGCCGCCCGGCCCGATCCGCTGGACCCGGTTGTGATCGGCGCGCGCGTGAAGGCGCTGCGCGAGGCGTCATCGCTGTCCCTGCGCGACCTGGCGGTCCGCAGCGGCGTCAGCGCCCCGATGCTCTCCCAGGTGGAGCGGGGGGAGACCAGCCCCACGCTCACCGTCGCGACGCGGATCGCCGCCGGGCTCGAGCTGCGGCTCTCGCAGCTCTTGCGCCTGGATGAGCAGGGGTCGGTCACGGTCGTGCGCGCGGGCCAGCGCCAGCGCGGGGGCAACCGCCGCCGCGGGCATCAGTTCGACGTGCTCACCTCCTCACAGCCCGGCCAGCGGGCCGAGCTCTCCCGCCACACGCTCGCTCCCGGCGGCGCCACCGGCGCCGCCGATGACCCGCCCATGCACGAGCCCGGCAGCCGCGAGACGGCGCTCATCGAGCGCGGCTCGGTGGTGCTGGTCTGCGACACCGAGCGCCATGAGCTTCGGGAGGGGGACTGCGTCACCTTCGACGCCGATCTGCCCCATCACTTCGAGAACCCCGGAAGCAGGGACGCGGAGTTCCTCGCCGTCGTCTCGGCCGGGCTGCGGCGGAGCTGAGATGAAGCGCCGCAACGCCACAGCCCGACCCCGCGGGACCCCGTCAGGGGTCCCCATCGAAAGAGCGCCCCGCACCCACGAGAAGAAGGGTCGATGACCATGCCAAAGACGCTGTTCGACAAGATCTGGGAGGCCCACGAGGTCGGCGGGCGGGGGTCGGGTCTCCTGTACGTCGACCTGCACCTCGTTCACGAGGTGACCAGCCCGCAGGCGTTCGACGGGCTGCGGCTGGCCGGCCGCGGCGTGCGCCGGCCCGACCGAACGCTGGCGACCGCCGACCACAACACGCCCACCGACGGCACCCCCGTGGCGGCGCGCATCAAGGACGAGCTCTCGCGGGTGCAGGTGCAGACGCTCGAGCGCAACTGCGAGGAGTTCGCCATTCCTATCTACTCGCTGGGCTCCGAGCGGCAGGGCATCGTGCACGTGATCGGCCCCGAGCTCGGCGTCACCCAGCCCGGCATGACGATCGTGTGCGGGGACTCGCACACCTCGACCCACGGAGCCTTCGGCGCGCTCGCGTTCGGCATCGGCACGAGCGAGGTCGAGCACGTGCTGGCCACCCAGTGCATGGTCCAGAACAAGCCCCGCTCGATGCGCATCCGCTACGAGGGCGATCTCGGCTTCGGCGTCACCGCCAAGGATCTCATCCTCGCAACGCTCGGCCGGCTCGGCGTCGGCGGGCTGACCGGCCATGTGGTCGAGTACTCGGGTCCGTCCATCGAGGCGCTCTCGATGGAGGGCCGCATGACCGTCTGCAACATGACCATCGAGGGCGGCGGCCGCGCCGGCATGATCGCCCCCGATGAGACCACCGTCGCGTGGTTTGCAGATCAACCGCGGCCCGGGGCGCCGAAGGGCGCCGAGCTCGACGCGGCGATCGAGAGCTGGCGCGCGCTGCGCACCGACGACGGCGCCGAGTTCGACACCGAGGTGGTGATCGACGCGGCGGCCATCTCTCCCCAGGTCACCTGGGGCACCAACCCCGGCATGGTCCGTTCGGTGACCGACAGCGTGCCCGCGCCGTCCGATTTCGACAGCCCCGCCGACCGCGAGGCGACCGAGCGGGCGCTGCAGTACATGGCGCTCGTTCCCGGCACCCCGATCGAGCAGATCGCGATCGACCGCGTGTTCATCGGCTCCTGCACCAACTCCCGCATCGGCGACCTGCGCGCCGCCGCCGAGGTCGTCGCGGGCAGGAAGGTGTCCCCGAGCGTGAGCGCCATGGTCGTGCCCGGCTCCCAGCAGGTGAAGGCCCAGGCCGAGGCCGAGGGCCTCGACCTCATCTTCCGCGACGCTGGCTTCGACTGGCGCGTGGCGGGCTGCTCCATGTGCCTGGGCATGAACCCGGACATCCTGCAGCCTGGAGAGCGCTGCGCGTCGACCTCCAACCGCAACTTCGAGGGCCGTCAGGGCCGCGGCGGGCGGACCCATCTGGTCTCTCCGCAGATGGCCGCCGCGGCTGCGATCGAGGGGCATTTCACCGACATAAGGAGCTGGGCATGAACCCCATCAAGGTCATAGCCGGACAGATCAGCCACCTCGACCGCTCCGACGTGGACACCGACCAGATCATGCCCAAGCAGTTCCTCAAGAGGGTCGAGCGCTCGGGCTTCGGGCAGTTTCTGTTCTTCGACTGGGCCAAGGAGCCGGGCTGGGATCTGCCGGCCAACCCGATCCTCGTCGCGGGCGAGAACTTCGGCTGCGGCTCCTCGCGCGAGCATGCTCCCTGGGGCCTTCAGGACTATGGCTTTCAGGCGATCGTGGCGCCGAGCTTCGCCGACATCTTCTACTCCAACTGCACCAAGATCGGCCTCCTGCCGGTGGTGCTGGGCGCCGAGGACTGCCACAGCCTGGCGCGGGCGGGCGAGGGCGAGATCGACCTGGAGGCCCAGGAGGTCCGCTTCGCCGGCGAGCAGGTTGCCTTCGCGATCGATCACGAGATCAGGCACCGGCTGCTGGGTGGCCTCGACGACGTCGCGCTCACGCTGCAGCAGGATCAGGCGATCTCGGGCTATGAGCGCGAGCGCCAGCGCGGCGGCGGGTGGGCGGGCATCAATACCACGGCCCTGTGAGCTCACGCGCCCCGCGTGGCGCGGAGCGCGTGGTAGCGTCGCGCGCCATGACCCATCAGATCCTCACGCTGCCTGGCGACGGGATCGGCCCCGAGATCATGGAGCCGACACTCGAGCTGCTTGAAGCGGTGGGTGACTTCGAGTTCCAGGAGCACCTGTTCGGCGGCGCCTCCATCGACGCTTGCGGGGTGGCCCTGACCGACGAGGTGCTCGCCGATTGCCGGCGCTCGGACGCGGTGCTGCTGGCGGCCGTGGGCGGTCCGAAGTGGGACACCACCGACCCGGCCAAGCCCCGCCCGGAGCAGGGGCTGCTCGGCCTGCGCAAGGGGCTCGGCCTGTATGCCAACCTGCGCCCGGTCAAGCCGCTGCCCGCGCTGTATGACGCCTCGCCGCTGCGGCGCGAGCGGATCGAGGGGACCGACCTGCTCGTCGTGCGCGAGCTCACCGGCGGCATCTACTTCGGCGAGAAGACCCGCACCGCCACCTCGGCCTCGGATGTCTGCTCCTACACCACCGAGGAGATCGAGCGGATAGCGCGCACCGCATTCGCGGCCGCCGAACGCAGATCGGCCCACCCGCAGGTGACGAGCGTGGACAAGGCCAACGTTCTGGAGACCTCCCGCCTGTGGCGCGAGACCGTGAGCAGCCTGCATTCGCGGGAGTTCTCCACCGTCGAGCTCGAGCACGTGCTCGTCGACAACGCCGCCATGCAGCTCGTCTCGGCGCCGCGCGGGTTCGACACGATCCTCACGGAGAACATGTTCGGGGACATCCTCTCCGACGAGGCGGCCATGCTCACCGGCTCGATCGGCATGCTCCCCAGCGCGTCGCTCGGAGATCCGAGCACTCGCACCCCCGGGCTGTTCGAGCCGGTGCACGGCTCCGCGCCCGACATCGCCGGGCAGGGCATCGCCAACCCGCTGGCCATGTTCCTGTCCGCGGCCATGATGCTCAGGCACGGCCTGGGCTTGGAAAGCGAGGCGGCGGCTGTAGAATCGGGGGTTGAACGCGCGCTCGCCGGCGGCCTGCGCACGCCTGATCTGGGAGGAGAGGCGCGCACCGAGCAGGCGCTGAAGGCAGTGCTCGACAACCTCGAATAGGAGCGCAATACAAGTGGAGCCCACCGACCTCATCTGGATGAACGGAGATTTCGTCGCCTGGGAGGACGCCAAGATCCACGTCCTGACGCACGGCCTGCACTACGGCACCGGCGTCTTCGACAGCATGCGCTGCTACGACTCGCAGCTCGGCCCGGCGGTGTTCCGCAACGCGGACCACATCGATCGCCTGCTGCGCTCGGCCGAGCTCTACTACATGCCCGTGCCCTACTCCGCCGAGGAGCTCCGCGCGGCCACCCTCGAGCTCGTCGCCCGCAACGGGCTGCGCTCCTGCTACATCCGCCCGATCGTCAACCGCGGCTATGGTCAGATGGGCCTCAATCCGCTGGAGGCGCCGGTGGACGTGACGATCGCCTGCTGGGAGTGGGGCGCCTACCTCGGCGAGGAGGGGATGCGCAACGGCGTCCGCGCGAAGGTGTCCTCGTGGCGGCGGATCAGCCCGGACTCGCTGATTCCACACGCGAAGGCCTCGGGTCAGTACCTGAACAGCGTGCTTGCCAAGGTCGAGTCGGTGAAGGCCGGCTACGACGAGGCGATTCTGCTCGACGACCACGGTCACGTCTGCGAGGGAACCGGCGAGAACGTTTACATCGTGCGTGACGGCGAGATCGCCACGCCCGGCCAGAACAACTCGATCCTCGACGGCATCACCCGCCGCTCGATCATCCAGATCGCCCGGGATCTCGGCTACACGGTGGTCGAGCGCAACATCGCCCGCGCCGAGATGTACCTGGCCGAGGAGATGTTCATGTCCGGCACCGCCGCCGAGCTCGTGCCCGTGCGGGAGGTCGACGACCATGTGATCGGCACGGGCAAGCCGGGCGAGATCACCCGCGTTCTGCAGGCGGCGTTCGACGACGCCATCCACGGGCGCTCGGAGCCCTACCGTGAGTGGCTGGACGTGGTGCAGGCGCCGGCGCTCCAGACGCCGAGCGGCGAGTCATCGCCGGCCGCGGGCTAGGCCCCCGGTGGGAGGCATACAGCTATACGACGCCACCCTGCGCGACGGCATGGGGGGCGGGGGACTGAGCCTCACGGCCGAGGAGAAGGTGCGGGTCGTCCGCGCCCTCGATGCGCTGGGCGTGGACCTGATCGAGGCGGGCTTCCCCGCCTCCAACCCCAAGGAGCAGGAGCTGTTCGAGCTGCTCGCCGGCGAGTCGCTGGAGGTGTCCGAGATCGTCGCCTTCGGGATGACCCGCCGCCGCGAGGTCGCCGCGGAGGCCGACGAGGGCCTGCGCATACTCGCCGAGGTGTTCACGCCCGCCTGCACGCTCGTGGGCAAGGCCTCGGTGCTGCACGTGGAGAAGGTGGTGCGCGTCTCGCGCGAGGAGAACCTCGCGATGATCGCCGATTCGATTGCCTTCCTCGTGGGCGCGGGCAAGCGCGTGCTGTTCGACGCCGAGCACTTCTTCGACGGCTTCGCGCTCGACCCCGGATACTCGCTCGACTGCCTGCGCGCCGCCGCCGAGGCGGGCGCCGAGCGCGTGGTGCTGTGCGACACCAACGGGGGCTCGCTGCCCCCGCAGATCCGCACGGCCTTCGCGATCGTCTCAGAAGGGCTCCCGGGCGTCGCCCTCGGGATCCACACCCACGACGACTCCGGCTGCGCTGTCGCCAACACGCTCACCGCGGTCGAATCCGGAGCCACGCAGGTGCAGGGGACCGTCAACGGCATCGGCGAGCGCACCGGCAACGCCAACCTGATCACGATCATCGCCGACCTGCAGCTGAAGATGGGGGTCGATCTGCTGTCAGTCCCGCGCCTGGCGCGGCTGACCGAGACGGCGCACTTCGTCGATGAGCTCCTCAACCGCTCGCCGAACCCGGCGCAGCCGTATGTCGGCAAGCACGCCTTCGCCCACAAGGCCGGCCTGCACGCCGCGGGCATCCGCGCCGACGCTCAGACGTTCGAGCACATCGATCCCGCCGCCGTCGGCAACCGCCGCGACGTGCTCATCTCAGAGCTGTCCGGCAAGGGCACCATCTCCGAGAAGGCGGCCGAGGCTCACATCTCGCCTCAGCAGGGCGAAGCGGGGGACGCCTTCGCCCAGCGGGTGGTGGAGCGCGTCAAGGATCTCGAGCACCAGGGCTTCCAGTTCGAGGCCGCCGACGGGTCCTTCGAGCTGCTCATGCGCAAGGAGGCGGGCTCGTATGAGTCGCTGTTCCGCCTGGAGTCCTGGCGGGTGCTGGTCGAGAAGCGGGCCGACGGCAAGGTCGTCACCGAGGCCACCATCAAGATATGGCTCGGCGGCGAGCGCTACGTGCGCACCGCCGAGGGCAACGGCCCGGTGAACGCGCTGGACAACGCGCTGCGTGAGGCCATCGGCGAGATCCACCCGCACCTGCGCGAGATCGAGCTGATCAACTTCAAGGTGCGCATCCTCGATGAGACGAAGGGAACGGGAGCGGTCACGCGCGTGCTCATCGACGCCTCCGACGGCCAGCAGGTGTGGGGCTCGATCGGGGTCTCCGAGAACCTGATCGCCGCCTCCTGGGATGCGCTCGTGGACTCGTTGGAGTACGGCATGCAGCCCGGAAAGGTGTCGCCGGGATCCGAGCAGGGTCCCGGGGCGCAGGAGGCTGGATCAGTAAGTGAGCGCTGAGCCGATCCCGCTCGCTCGCCCGATGCTGGGCGAGGAGGAGGAGCGGGCGGTGCTCGAGGTGCTGCGCTCCGGACAGCTCTCGCTAGGCCCCCGCGTGCCGGCCTTCGAGTCGGCGTTCGCGGCGCGCGTCGGAGCTGTGAGCGCATGCGCGGTCTCGAGCGGAACGGCCGGGCTGCACCTCGCGCTGCGCGCCGCCGGCGTGGAGGACGGGGACGAGGTGGTCACGAGCCCGTTCTCATTCGTGGCCTCGGCCAACGCGGCCGTGTACGAGCGGGCGCGGCCGGTGTTCGCCGACATCGACCCGGTCACCCTCAACCTCGACCCGCAGGCGGCCGCGGCCGCGCTGAGCGAGCGCACGAGGGCGCTGCTGCCGGTTCACATCTTCGGTTACCCGGCCGACATGCCGGCGTTCGAGGAGCTCGCCCGCAAGCATGGCCTGTCGATCGTGGAGGACGCCTGCGAGGCGCTCGGCGCGGTCCACGCCGACGGCGCCGCGGTGGGCGGGCGCGGTCATCCGGCCGTGTTCGGCTTCTACGCCAACAAGCAGCTCACCACGGGCGAGGGCGGCATGATCACGCTGGGCGACGCCGCGATCAAGGAGCGCCTTGACTCCGAGCGAAACCAGGGCCGTGCGCCAGACATGGGCTGGCTCGATCACGACCGGCTGGGGTTCAACTACCGCCTCTCAGACATCGCCTGCGCGCTCGGCATCGCCCAGCTCGAGCGCCTGTCAGAGATGCTCGCCGCACGCTCGCGGCTGGCCGAGCGCTACCGCGCGGCCCTGGCGGGGATCGAGGGCCTTCGGCTGCCCTGCCCCGATCGGGGCGGAGACGTGCGCGGATGGTTCGTGTTCGTGGTGCAGCTCCCGCCGGGCGTCGACCGCGATGACACCGTGCGCGCGCTCGCGGCCGCGGGCATCCAGAGCAAGCCCTACCTGCCGGCGATTCACCTGATGAGCTTTTACCGTGAGCGCTTCGGCCATCGCGCCGGAGAATTCCCGGTGTGCGAGGACGTGGCGGCACGCTCGCTGGCGCTGCCCTTCTTCCCGCAGATGAGCGAGGGCCAGGTCGCCCGCGTCGCGGAAGGGCTGCGCGCGGCGCTTGCGGGCCCCGCCTAGACTGACCGCCCGTGTCCCGCTTCCACGAGCCCCAGCACCCCGACTTCCAGAGTCTCAACGCCTCGATCGGATTCGACCGGCGTCTGTGGCCGCAGGACGTGGCGGCTTCGCGGGCGCACGCGAGGATGCTGGCCGAGTGCAACGTGATAACCGCCGAGGATCTGGAGGAGCTGCTTGCGGGGCTTGACAGCGTCGAGGAGGAGCTGCGCGAGGGCCGCTTCGAGTTCGCGGGTGGGGATGAGGACATCCACATGGCCGTCGAGCGCCGCCTGACCGAGATCGCCGGGCCGGTGGGCGGGCGGCTGCACACCGCCCGCTCGCGCAACGACCAGGTCGTCACCGATCTCGCGATGTACACGCGCGAGCGCGCCTGCGGCGCCCAGACGGCGATCGGGGAGCTGATGGGGGCCCTGCTGGCGCGCGCAGAGGAGCACCTGGACTGGGCCATGCCCGGCTACACCCACCTGCAGCGCGCTCAGCCGGTGTATCTCTCCCATCACCTGCTCGCCTACTTCTGGATGCTCGCGCGCGATCGCGCGCGCTTCGCCTTCACCGAGCGCCAGGCGGGCGTGCTGCCCCTCGGCGCCGGCGCCCTGGCGGGGGTCAACTTCGACACCGACCGCCGCGCGGTGGCGCACGAGCTCGGCTTCCACGGGGTCTCACCCAACTCCATCGACGCCGTGTCCGGGCGGGACTTCGTCCTCGACTACCTCAGCGCTGCCGCCACCTGCGCGACCCATCTGTCGCGGCTCGGGGCGGAGCTCGTGCTGTGGTCGAGCACGGAGTTCGGCTTCTGCGAGCTGCCGGACTCGTGGAGCTCGGGCTCATCGATCATGCCCCAGAAGAAGAACCCGGATGCGGCCGAGCTGCTGCGCGCGAAGGCCCCCCGCGTGGTCGGCCACCTGGCGGCCTTCCACGGGGTGATGCACGCCCTGGTGCTCACCTACAACAAGGACCTGCAGGAGGACAAGGAGCACCTGTTCGACGCGATCGACACGCTGGAGCTCACCCTCGCCTCGGCCACCGCCATGATCGCCGGCGTGAGCTTCCAGCGCGAGCGCCTGCTCGAGGCCGCCTCGGACGAGCTGATCGCCGCCACGGACCTCGCCGATCTGCTGGTGCGCCTCGGCATCCCCTTCCGCGAGGCTCACGGGGTGGTGGCGGGCCTGGTGCGCACGGCCCTCGACAGCGGCAGGCAGCTGTCAGAGCTGACGGCGGATGAGCTGGCCGGCCACAGCGAGCTGCTGGCGGCCCACGAGGAGGAGTTCAGGGGAGTGCTCGAGCAGAGCTCCTGGCTCGAGTCGAAGGTGTCGGAGGGCGGCACCTCGCTCGAGCGGGTGCGAGAGCAGCTGGCGCTTGCGAGAACGGTGCTCGATGAGGGCGCTGCGAGCTGACTTCTACGCGCGCCCGGTCCTCGAGGTCGCGGCGGATCTGATCGGCTGCACGGTCGAGCACGGCGGTAGCGCCGGCGTGATCGTGGAGACGGAGGCCTATCACGAAAGCGAGCCCGCCTCGCATTCCTTTGCCGGTCTGACCCAGCGCACCGGGACCCTCTTCGGCGAGCCTGCTCGCGCCTACATCTATCGCTCCTACGGCATCCACGCGCTGCTCAACGCGGTCTGTGAGCCCGAGGGGATCGGCTCGGGCGTGCTCATCCGCGCCCTGCTTCCCGTGTCCGGCATCGAGCGCATGCGAGCTCGTCGCGGCCTGATCGCGGGCCGCCCGGCGCGCGATCGCGAGCTCTGCTCGGGGCCCGGCAAGCTGACGCAGGCGCTGGGCGTCACGCTGGGCGAGAACGCCACGAGCCTCATCACCGGCCCCATCCGCATCCACGCGCGCGCCGGCGACTGGCGGGACCCGGCGGTGCTGGAGGGAACCCGCGTCGGCATCAGCCGCGCGGTCGAGCTCCCCTGGCGCTTCTGCGCGGCGGGCAGCCGCCACGTCTCGCGCCCGCAGCCGCGGGCGGGCTAACCGCCCGGGCTCACCCCGCCGGTCTGCGAGGGCGAGGAGGGCGCGGGCGAGGGCGGAGCCGACGGGGTGGCGGCGGGCGATTCGTGCGTGGGCGCAGGCGCCGGCGCCGACGGGGCGGCGGCGTGTTCGGGGGTCGCGGTGGGAGCGCCGCCGCCCGCGCCGTTACCCGGGGCGCTCGGGGCGGAGGATCTGCCGTTGGCCTTGCCCGCACCGCCCGAGGTCGCGCCCTGGGGCGTTGCGCCCGAGGAGGATGGCGCGCCGGTTTCGGCGGCGCCGGTGCTCGTGGGGCCGCTGCTGCCGGTGCTGCCGGTGCTGCCCTTGCGGGCGGCGGCGGCTTCGGCGCGGTTCTTGTCGATCTGCAGCGCCGAGGTCATGAAGTCGTGCCAGATCAGCGCCGGGAACGTGCCCCCGAGCACGGGATTGCCGTTGAAGTCGGTGCTCATGGGGATCAGCTTGTTCGGATAGCCGACCCACACGGCAACCGTGTACTTGGAGTCCCAGCCCACGAACCAGGCGTCGCCGTAGTTGGACGTGGTCCCGGTCTTGCCGGCCGCGAACTGGCCGATCGCGGCGGCCCGTCCGGTGCCGTACTGGAGGACCGTTTCGAGCATCGAGGTCTCGGTCTGGGCGACTTCCGGAGGAAGCACCTGTTTGCTCAGCACGCGATTCCTGTCGTGGTGTGCACCATCAGGCAGCGGCTGACCCCCCGCTTCGACTTCCTGGATTCCCACGGGAGCTTCGTCTTCGGCCAGCGTTCCGGTCACGCGCCGGCCTCCGTGGGCGATCGTCTCATAGGCGTGGGCCATGTCGATCGGCGTGACGCCGACGGTGAGTCCGCCGATCGTCATCGCCGGGTTGGTCGAGAGCGGGGTCGTGATTCCCATCCGGTGGGCCACGCGGGCAATGTTTTTCGTGCCCACTTTCAGCCCCACTTCGGCGTAGATCGAATTGTCCGAGTAGGCGGTGGCGTTGATGAGCGTGTTCACGCCCGTGTAGTTGCCTTCGTCGTTATGGACGACGAACCTTTCCTGTCCGTGTGTGTTGGGGACGATGAATTCCTTCTGCTTGGAGGCCCACTCGGAGTCCGGGGATATGCCCTGCTCGAGCGCCGTGGCCAGGTCGAAGGCCTTGAACGCGGAGCCGGGCTGGCGCTCGCCCTCGGTAGCAAGGTTGAAGGGGCTTTCCTCGTAGCTTCGCCCGCCCACCATCGCGCGCACCTCGCCGGTCGAGTTTTCGATGGCCACGAGCGACGCCGTGGGGCCGCCTGAGTAGGCCAGGTAGGCGTTGACAGCCTGTTCGCCGGCCCGCTGCAGTTCGAGGTCGAGGGTGGTCGTGATGCGCAGCCCGCCGTCGAAGGCACGCGGGGCGCCATAGCGTTCGATCACCTGCTGCTGCACCCAGCTCGTGAAGTAGCCGACATCCACGCCTTCGACCGTCTGCTCGCGCGGCGCCTGCATATTCTGGGGGGCCGGCAGGGCCTGCTTGATGCTCTGCTCATAGATGCTCCTGGTCAGGTAGCCCTGTTCGAGCATCTGGCGCAGCACCACATTCCGGCGTTCCATCGCCGCCACCGGATGGTTCGCCGGGTCATAGGCGGTCGGCGACTGGATGATCCCGGCCAGCAGCGCGGCCTCCCACGGTTTGAGCTGCTGGACGCAGAGTTGGTGGCTCGGCGTGCCGCAGCCGGTGTGGTTGACTTCGGAACCGAAGTAGGTCTGCGCCGCCGACTCGATCCCGTATGCGCCGTTGCCGAAGTAGATCGTGTTGAGGTAGGCGGCGAGGATCTTTTCCTTCGACCACTTGTGCGAGAGCTGATAGGCGAGCGCCGTCTCCCTGAGCTTCTCGAAGATCGTCCGGTGAGACTGTGCCTGCAGCGCGTTCTTGATGAACTGCTGCTCGATCGTGGAGGCGCCCTGGACGCTGCCTTTGTGGCGGATGTCCTGCACAAACGCCCGTGCGATCGCGCGGATGTCCACGCCGCTGTTGGTCATGAAGCGCTTGTCCTCGATCGAGATCACGGCCTCCTTGACGACGGGCGGAATCTGAGACGGGGTGACGATCACGCGGTTCTGCTGGCTGACCACGCCCAGTGGGTGGCCCAGATCATCGAGCAGGGTCGAGCTCTGTGCGTTCTCGAGCTGGGAGAACCTCGTCAGCGACGGGAGGTCCGAGGCCACGGCGACGAACATGCCGAACACGAACGACACCAGCCCCAGCAGGAGCACCGCGAACAGGATCGCCAGAAACCGCAGCCGTTTCAGGCGCGGCTTGGGCGCGGGCGGGTTGTCGGGCCGATCGTCGTCGCTCATAAGCAGCTGCCAAGCAGAGCCTGCGCGAGGGCCGGGAGGTCCGATCCCGATGGTTCGAGATGCGTCGCGCGCCGGCACTGGCGGGACCCACCGGGGGGCGAGAGTCTAGCATTGGCCGGGCATGCCGAACGCCACCGACGCAGCCGCCGAGGACGCTGTCCAGCTCGCCGGCCGACTCGCCGGTAACGCCGTCGACAGCCTGCCCGACGGCGCGCTCGCTGAGAAGCTCCGGCTTGCCGGCAGCGAGGGGCGCGCACTGCGGGTGAAGCTGGGCATCGATCCCACGGCGGCCGACATCCACCTCGGGCATGCGGTGGTGCTGCGCAAGCTGCGCGAGTTCCAGGACGCCGGCCACCGCGTGGTGCTGATCGTGGGCGACTACACCGCGCGGGTGGGTGATCCCTCGGGGCGCTCCAGCCTGCGCCCGATGCTCTCCGAGGAGGAGATCGAGGCCAACGCCGAGACCTTCCAGCAGCAGGCGCTGAAGATCCTCGACCCCGATCCCGAGCGCCTGGAGGTGAGACGCAACAGCGAGTGGCTTGATATGCCCATGGCCGCCCTCTTCGCGCTCCTGCGAACCACCACCGCCGCCCAGCTGCTCGAGCGCGACGACTTCGCCAAGCGCTGGGCGGCCAGCGAGCCGATCTCGATGCTCGAGCTCCTGTATCCGCTGCTGCAGGCCTACGACTCGGTGGCCGTGCGATCCGACGTCGAGCTGGGGGGAACCGATCAGAAGTTCAACCTGCTGCTCGGCCGCGACGTCCAGCGTGCCTACGGGCAGCCCGCCCAGGCGATCCTCACGATGCCGATCCTGGTCGGCACGGACGGCCGCAGGAAGATGTCCAAGTCGCTGGGCAACCAGATCGGGGTCACGGACTCCCCGCAGGAGATGTACGGCAGGACGATGAACATCCCGGATGAGGTCATCGGCGAGTACGAGCGCCTGCTCCTCCCACCGCCGGCCGGCGCCGGGGCGGGGGCCGGGGCGGGTCCCGGCGGCGAGCAGGGGCTCTCGAGGCTGCCGCCGATGGAGGCCAAGCGCGCGCTCGCCCGGGAGCTCGTGACATGGCTTCATTCCGCCGAGGACGCGGCCGCCGCGGAGCGGCACTTCGATCGGGTCCACGTGGAAGGGGAGGCGCCCGAGGAGATCGAGGAGGCGGGCTTCAACAGCGACGGCGGGGTGGTCCATCTGCCCGCCGTCATGGCCGAGCAGTTCGACATCTCCCGCTCGCAGGCGCGCCGGCTGATCGACGAGGGAGGCGTTACGCTGGGCGAGGCCCAGTTGGCCGCTGGCGAGCATGACGTCTCGCCGGAGCGGGCCGACGGACAGGTCCTGAAGGTGGGCAAGCGCCGCTTCCGGCGCCTGCGGGCGCGCTAGCGCTATACTCTGTGGTTGGCCCCTAGAGCGCCCTTGGACGCTGGGTCGGATCGGTCTTTCAGAAGGAAGCCCTCTTGGAGAGACTCGCGGTCTTTGAAAACTCAACAGCATGCGCATCTACGATCGATTTCGATCGTGGTGTGCGTCCAGGTTCGACCCGCCGACGGGTGCCGATGCGTGATGGCCGATCTTGATCGGCCGGATCTCTGTTCGGTCCGAAGGCGGACAAGAGTCAAGTAGAGAAGTACCCCGTTATGGTTCGGAACCACGGTGTATGGGTTCCGAGCGTCTCCTCGCCGCGTAAGCGCTGAGGAGCAACTCCATGACAGCTTTTCGTGAAGTTCTTCACGGAGAGTTTGATCCTGGCTCAGGACGAACGCTGGCGGCGTGCTTAACACATGCAAGTGGAGCGACGAACCAGGGCTTGCCCTGGGGCA
>Ga0182024_10002122_pt1 | contig 49848 bp, 45 predicted proteins | sample P32metaG_FD_120480 | JGI IMG/M metagenome (GOLD analysis project Ga0182024, IMG submission 120480) | Permafrost microbial communities from Stordalen Mire, Sweden - P3-2 metaG (Illumina Assembly) | ecosystem: Environmental > Terrestrial > Soil > Wetlands > Permafrost | place: Sweden: Stordalen...
TCCGCCCAGAGCGCCGGGCTCACGACCGTTCCGCCGGCCCGATCCCCTCCGACGGCAACCAGACCCCCCGCTCGCGGGCGACGGTCCTCGCCCGCTCGTAGCCGGCGTCGGCGTGGCGCATGACGCCCGTTGCGGGATCGTTCGTCAGGACCCGCTCGAGCTTGGCCGCCGCCAGCTCGGTGCCGTCGGCCACCGCCACCGTGCCGGAGTGGATCGAACGCCCGATCCCGACCCCGCCGCCGTGGTGGACGCTCACCCACGAGGCTCCCGATGCCGTGTTCAAGAGGGCGTTCAGGATCGGCCAGTCCGCGATGGCGTCGCTCCCGTCGAGCATCGACTCAGTCTCCCGGTACGGCGAGGCCACGGACCCCGAATCGAGATGGTCGCGTCCGATCACTATCGGCGCCCGCACGTCTCCTTTGGCGACGAGGTCGTTGAAGGCGAGCCCGGCCCGGCTCCGCTCGCCGCAGCCGAGCCAGCAGATCCGCGCCGGCAGGCCCTGGAAAGCGACTTTGTCCTCCGCCATGCGGATCCAGCGCACCAGCTCCTCCGCCTCCGGGAAAGTGGCGATCACGGCCTGGTCGGTGGCCCCGATGTCGGACGGGTCGCCGGAAAGCGCCGCCCAGCGGAACGGCCCTTTCCCCTCGCAGAACAACGGCCGGATGTACGCCGGCACGAAACCCGGGTAGTCGAACGCCCGGGAGAATCCCTCCGCCTGCGCCTCGGCCCGTATGCCGTTTCCGTAGTCGAACACCTCCGCCCCCCGATCGAGGAACGCCACCATCCCCTCGACGTGGGCGGTCATGCTCGTGCGCGCCCGTTTCAGGTACTCATCCAGGTCAGACTGCCGGAGCTCCGCCGCCTCCTCCAAGGAGAGGCCGATCGGGATGTACGTGGCCGGCTCGTGCGCCGACGTCTGGTCCGTGACGATGTCGGCGGGGAAGTCGGCTTTTGCCAATTCGGGCACGATCTCGGCGGCGTTTCCTATGAGCGCCACCGACAACGGCCTACGTTCCTTGGCCGCCGCCACCACCAGGGAGACGGCGTCGTCGGTCGAAGTCGAGATCGTGTCGATGTAGCGCGTCTCGAGACGTCGCTCGGCGCGGTGCGGGTCGACTTCGATGCACAGCGCCACCCCGCCGTTGAGCGTGACGGCGAGCGGTTGGGCTCCGCCCATGCCGCCGAGGCCGGCGGTGAGGACGATGCGCCCTGCCAACGAGCCTCCGAAGCGGGCGGTCGCGATCGCGGCGAACGTCTCGTAGGTTCCTTGCAGGATGCCTTGGGTACCGATGTAAATCCACGAACCGGCCGTCATCTGGCCGTACATGGTGAGGCCGGCCGCCTCCAGCCGGCGGAACTCGGCCGGGGTAGCCCAGTCAGGCACGAGGAGCGAGTTGGCGATCAGTACCCGAGGCGCCCATTCATGGGTCCGGAAGGCACCGACGGGCTTGCCGGATTGGATGAGAAGGGTCTCGTCGTTCTCCAGCTCCCGCAGTACGCCGATGATCGTGTCGAACGCCTCCCATGAGCGGGCGGCCCGGCCGGACCCGCCGTAGACGACCAGGTCGTCTGGTCGCTCCGCCACCTCCGGGTCGAGGTTGTTCATGAGCATCCGGAGCGCCGCTTCCTGGCCCCAGCCCCGGCACGACCGCTCGGTCCCACGTGGCGCCCGGACCGGGCGGGCGACGTGGGATGCTGCGGCGCTACTCACCTGTGAGTCGCTTCACTCGAGCACTCCGATCGCTTCTTCGACCGCACCGACGAGCTCGCCGGATCGGACGAGGTCGATGGCGGCATCGACATCAGGCTTCAACAGCCGGTCGACCTCCAGAGTATCCACGACGCCCCGGAGGGCCTTGACGGCAGCCGCACAGCCAGTTCCCGGCTTGAGAGGCCCTCGCAGCTCGCAACCCTGGACGCTGGCGAGCAACTCGAGGGCGACGACGGCCTCGGCGTTGTGGACGCACTCCCGAGCGTGGCGGGCGGCGATCATCCCCATGCTGACATGGTCCTCCTGCCCGGCCGACGAGGGGATGGAGTCGATGGTCGCCGGGTGGGCGAGGCTCTTTGACTCCGAGACGAGGGAGGCGGCGGTGTACTGACACACCATGAAACCCGAGTTCAGTCCGGCCGCCTCGACGAGGAACGGGGGCAGGCCATTCGACGTCTTCGGGTCGAGCAGCCGGAACAGGCGCCTCTCCGAGATCGAGGCCAGCCCGACGGTGGCGGCAGCGAGGGAGTCGCACGCGTGGCCGACCGGCTGCCCGTGGAAGTTCCCGCACGACAGGATCTCGTCGTCATCTGTCAGCACGATGGGGTTGTCAGAGACGCCGGCGAACTCGCGCTCGAGGGTGGCGATCGTATTGGAGAGCACGTCGCGGAAGGCCCCGTGGACCTGCGGGGCGCAGCGGATCGAGTAAGGGTCCTGGACAATGTGGTCGCTTTCCCGGTGCGAGCGGAGGATCTCGCTGCCGGCGAGGAGGCGTACGAGGTTGCGGGCGGCGGCCTGCTGGCCGGGATGAGGGCGCAGGCCGATCACGCGTGGGTCGAAGGCTCGGTCGGTGCCCTTGAGCGCCTCGATGGTGACGGCGGCCGCGGTGTCGGCCGACTTGGCGAGTCGCCGGGCCCGGCTGGCCGCGAGGCCCCCGATGGCGGTCATGCCCTGAGTGCCGTTGATGAGAGCGAGCCCTTCCTTGGCCGAGAGCGTGATCGGTGCCAGCCCGGCGCGGGCAAGAGCGGCCGCCGCCCCCATGGCATCGCCGCGAAAGCGGACCTGGCCTTCGCCGACGGCCCCGAGAGCCAGATGAGCGAGGGGAGCCAAGTCCCCAGAGGCGCCCAAGGACCCCTGCTCGGGAACTACAGGCAGTAGGTCGTGGCTGAGCATCTCGACGAAGCGCTCCGCCACCTCGAGGCGCACCCCGGAATGCCCGAGGGCGAGCACATGGGCGCGCAGCGCCAACATGGCCCGCACCTCGGGTGCCGAGAGCTCGTTGCCGACACCGACACCGTGGGAGCGGAGGAGACCGTGCTGCAGGGCCGAGGTGTCGCCCGGCGCCAGGTGAACGTCGGCCAGGCTTCCGAAACCCGTCGTTACGCCATACACAACCGCCCCCGAGCTCACGGCCCGCTCGACGACGGCTCTCGACGCCTCGATCCTGGCCGTTGAGTCAGGCGACAGGCGCGCCGGCGCCCCGTAGGCGACGGCCACGACGTCATCGAGAGTCAGGGTCTCGCCTAGTGCCACGACCTCTCCGTTGACGGCCGTCAGCGCCATGGGAGCGAGTATGTCAGAGCGGGCGCGGAGTCCGCGAACGCAGTCCCGGCCGCCGATACATCCCTCACGTACCATCTGCATCCGATGACAAGCCGGATCGAACCCGTCGCTCCGGGTCCGGAGTCCGAGCAGGCGCTGGCGACGGCGATAGGGCAGGCTAAGGCGGCAGACCCGCTCGCGCCGGTGACCGTCGTCGTCTCCAGCTCGACCGTCGCCCTGTCGCTGCGGCAGCGCCTGGCGGACCTCGGCCCTCTCGCCGGTGTGCGCTTTACAGACCTCAGCCGGCTGGTCGAGCTCGTTGGAGCCCCGTCCCCCGAGGTAGACGGGGAAGGGCCGCCGGCTCCCGTGACGCAAGCGGCGATCCTGGCGGCTGCCCGGGTGGCGCTCGCGCAGTCGCCCGGGCTGCTGCAGCCCGTCGCCGATCACCCGGCGACGGCGGCGAGTGTCGCGGAGACGTACCACGCCGTGCGGGCGGCGGGCGAGAGTGACCTCGGCATTCTCGCGTCGGAGAGCGCACTGGCCCGTGACGTCGTCCACCTGATCAGGACGATGCGCTCCAACCTCGAGAAGAGCTACTACGACCGACAGGATCTCATCGAGCTGGCGACGTCGGTCTTCGACGACCGCTCCACTGTGGCCTCGCCCTGGGCGGCTGACCTGGGCCTCGTAGTCGTCTACCTGCCGGCCCCGCTGCCGGCGCCACACGTCCGACTCTTGTCCGCAATGGCGGCGGCCCAGCTTTCCGTCCTGGTCCTGGCGGGCCGGTGCGGCGACGAGCTGGCCGACCGGGCAGTCGTCCGGTTTGTCGACGCACTCACCTCCTCGGGACTGTTCGAGACTTCCGATGGCGGCCCGGCCGGCGTCCCCAAGAGGCCGGCCGGGAGATTCGCATCGCTCGTCAATGCTCCGGACGAGGACGAGGAGGCACGCTCAGCCGTGCGGCTGCTCATCGCCCACGCCGAGGCGGGGGGCAATCTCGGCTGTTGCATCATCAGCTACCCGGGCGCTGCCGAATCAGAGGGTGTCTCCGGTGTCGCCGGGCGCGTCTGCCGGCAGCTCGACGAGGCGGGCATCCCGTGGAGCGGTCCTCGCCGTCAGCTCCTCTCCGAGCGCCCACATGGGCAGCTGCTCTCCCGTCTCGTGGAACTGTCGATGCCGGTGGACCACGGGCAGGATCTCGATCGCGGTGAAGTGATCAGCTTCCTGGCGAGCGGTCCGATTGCTGTCGGAAGAGGCCTCACTGCCGGCCTCGCCGCCGTCGCACCGAAGGCAGGCGACACGGCTGGCGAGCGGGACGGCGAAGGGGCGTCCGGGCTGCCGATCGGCGCATGGGACCGGTGCTCTCGCGAGGCCGGCGTCGTCTCCGGCACCGAGGAGTGGCGTACCCGGCTCGGCGGACTCGCCGAGCGTCTGCGTCAACGGCAGCAGGCTTCGGAGTCCGCCAACACGGCTGCCGACCAAGCCGCCGACCTCCTCGAGGTGGTGGGACGGCTCTCGGAACTGGTCACCCGGGCGGCCCTGTGCAGCACGTGGAGGGAGCTGGCGGCCTGGTGCGTCGCGGCGCTCGGAGAGCTGCTCGAGCCCGGCGAGGCGCGCGAAGAGCTTGAGGATGCGGTCGGCGATCTCGGTTCGCTCGACGCTGTCGAGCCGCTTGCGAAGCTCGCTCCGCCTGAGCGCCTCGAGCATTTTCGGCAGGCCGTCGCGGCAGTCCTCGAGCGGCCGAGTGGAGGCGGTGGCCGCTTCGGCGTCGGCCCGACAGTAGGTCCGCTGTCGGCGGTGGCCGGCTGCCATTCGGAGCTGGCGCTCGTTCTCGGCTGCCGGGAGGGGGAGCTACCCGGCCGCGGGCGAGAAGACCCGCTCCTGTCCCGACATGCACGTGAGCAGGTCGAGGCCCTGGCCGAGTCACGAGACGAGCGGGATCGGCGCCATCTTCTTTCGCTCCTGACGGCGAGTGAACGAGCAGTCGCGCTCTACGCCCGGATCGACGTCGCCGCCGGCCGTGGCCGCTACCGGTCGCGATGGCTTGATCGTGACCTCTTTGCCGGGACGGACACGGAAGTTCCCTCCTTCGCCGGCGCCTTGCAGAGCGTGATCTCTGGACTGCTCCCTGCGGCAAGTGGGTCCGACTACGAGCTGGCTGTACTGAGCTCCCCGGATGATCGGCTGCCCTTCGACGAAGCGCTCGCTAGCCTTGACGCCGAGTACGGCCGGCGCCTCCACGTGGAGCGCGACCGCTTCAGGGGGGCCGGCCTGAGCCGCTTTGCCGGGTACCTCGGCCTCCCGTCCGAGCAATTCTGGCGCGACACTCACTCTGCGACGGCGCTGGAGGACTTCGCCACCTGCCCGGCCAGATTCTTCTTCTCTCAGCTCTTGTACCTTCGACAGCTCGAAGCGCCCGAGCGGGTGGCGACGATCGAGGCACGAGAGCGCGGAAGTCTGGTGCACTCGGTCCTGGAACGCTTCTTCGACCCCACAGATGAACGGTCAGGCGTGGTCCCGGTCTTCGATACGGATGCTCGCCAGCGCTTAGAAACGATCGCGGACGAGGAGTGCCGGCGCTACGAGCTTTCCGGCAAGACCGGCAAGCGCGTCAACTGGGATGTCGCCCGTGATCAGATCCTGCGGGATCTGCGTCTTTTTGTCGAGATCGAAGTGAGACGTGCCGAGGCCGGCGGCTTCGTTCCCCAGGCGGTCGAGCTCTGCTTCGGTCGTCAGGACGCCCCCCCACTCGTGATCGATGTTGCCGGCAGAGAGGTGAAGTTCAGCGGGCAGATCGATCGGGTCGACCGCGGGCCCGACGGACAGACAGTGGTGGTCGACTACAAGACCGGGAAGGCTGACCGCTTCAAGGACATCGCCAAGGATCCACTCGGCCGCGGCCGACATCTACAGCTTCCCCTCTACGCCAAGGCTGTCGTCGACCTCGCTGACCCGGCTGCCGAGGTGCTGCCGGAGATGCGCCAGCCGCAGCGCGAGCCCGTCTCCTCTGACGGCCGGGAGGTGCTCGTGCGGGGGCCCGTATCTCCTCCCGTGCGGGCGGAGTACCGGTTTGCGTCGGCGGTGGCGGGTTTCTCCAGGGTGGCGGTGAAGCTCGACGAGGGGCTGGACGCGGAGTTCCGCGACGTTCTTTCGACCCTCGTGTCGACGATCGACTCCGGCTGCTTCCCTCCCCGGCCGGGCGAGCTCGGCTGGATGAACAAGTACGACAACTGCTCGTTGTGCGACTTCAACGGCGTCTGCACCACGGACAGGGCCGAGTTGTGGGAGCGGGCCAGCATCGACGACCGGATGAAGGCGTACACCGACCTCGTGTCTGCGCGGGAAGACGCGTGAGCACTGATGCCGGGGCGACGGCCCCGGCCGCCGGGCTACGGGACGCCCGAGCCCGTCACGACGTCGAGAACCGCCTTGGGACCACGATGTTCGTCGAAGCCGGCGCCGGCTCGGGCAAGACGACTGCGCTCGTCGCACGGATTGTCCGGTTGATCTGCTCGGGGCGTTGCGAGCTGGGAGAGCTGGCGGCGGTGACGTTCACCGAGGCGGCCGCAGCCGAGCTGAGAGTGCGGGTCCGCGAGGGGTTGACCGACGTGGCGGGAGGAGCGGAGGGTAGTGAGCCAGGCCCGGCTGCGGAAGCTCAGTCAGAACCCGAGGACGAGCGCCGGCGTGCTCGCCGAGCACTCGACCACATCGACGAGGGCGCCATCTCGACCATCCATGGCTTCTGCCAGCGGCTGCTGGCGGAGCACCCGATCGAGAGCGGGTTGCCACCGCGCTTCGAGGTGCTGGACGAGGTCCAGCAGAGCCTCGAGTGGCGAAAGCAATGGTCGGACGGTCTCGATGCTTTCGGGGAAGATGCGGGCTATCGCGGGCTGTTCCAGGTGGCCTCCCTCCTGTCGGTCACCCGGATCGAAGAGCTCGTGCGCGACGTGGCAGAGGAGTGGGATCACTGCGGCACCGAGCCGCCCGACGGGCTGGCCGTCGTGGCGGCGGTCGAGGCGATCGTCACGCGGGCGGCGGCGATGGTGGTCGCCGCGCTCGACATGGCGCTCGCGCTGGCCGTCCATTGCCAGGACCCGACGGACAGGCTCGCCCTCAGGCTGGGCGATCTCCGGGCGCATCGGGACCTCCTGGCCCGGACGACGCGATGGGAGGACCAGCTGGCGGCCTTGGTCGCGGAAGTTCGTTTCGGGGGGCCGCTCGGCAACAAGGCTTCCTGGCTGTGTGACGTGAACGAGGTGCGGGCGGCTTTGAGCGCGGCGGGGGACGCCCGGAACAAGGCGATTCAGGACTGCTGCGATGTCGTGCTGCCGGCGCTCGTGGCGATGGCCGACGTGTTTGCCCGCTCGCTCGCCGCCAAACGACGGGCCGGCGGGCGCCTCACCTTCCATGATCTGCTCGTGCTGGCCCGGGATCTGCTCGCCGGCCAGCCGTCGGTGCTCGAGAGCGTGAGACACAGGCTGATTTACCTGCTCGTCGACGAGTTCCAGGACACCGATCCGCTTCAGCTCGAGATCGCAGAGCTGATCGCCTTCGGGGGCCGACGGCGCCTTGACGCCATAACCGTGCTCGGGCAGGAGGTCGGTCTTGCCCCTACGGGCTCGGTCAACGCGAATGGAATTGCCGGCGGTCCCGGGGACGCCGACACGGCCGCCGGCGGCGCCGGCATGGCCGGGGACGAGGGCACGGCCGGGAACCGCGCCGAGACGGCCGGCGGCGCCGACACCGGGCGCCTCTTCTTGGTCGGCGACCCGCAGCAGTCGATCTACCGTTTTCGCGGCGCTGACCTTGATGCCTATATCGCTGCCCGGGAGCGGTACGCCGGTGGTGCAGCCACCACGTTGACATCGAATTTCCGGTCAGTACCGGGGATCCTCGAATTCGTGAACGAGTGCTTCAGCTCGATAGTCGGCGCCGGGTTCTCCCGCCTCGATGCCGTCCGAGCCGATGCCGGCTCCGGGTCGCCTGTCCGCGTCCTCGGCAAACCGTTTGCCGATCCCAAGCTCCGCCGCTATGCGCAGCGGGAGATCGAGTCAGAAGCCTGTGCGCAGGCGATCGAGCGCGCTGTCCGAACGGAGAGGTGGATGGTCGAGGATCAGTCCCACGCCTCCGAACTGTCGCCCCAGGTGCTCCGGCCGGCGCGCTTCAGCGATGTCGCCATCCTGGTGCCCCGCCGGACGGGGCTCGACCAGATCGAGGCGGCGTTGGACGCACGTGGGATCGGCTACCGAGTGGAGAGCGCCTCGCTCATCTTCCGGAGCCAGGAGGTCCGGAACCTGCTGGCTCTCTGCCGAGCAATCGACTCCCCGGGCGACGAGCTGGCGCTCGTGGCGGCACTGCGGTCGCCGGCCTTCGCCTGTGGTGACGACGATCTCCGCGCTTACCGGGCCTTCGGTGGGCGTTGGTCGATAGAGACACCGCCGCCTCGCACCTCGCCGGCGTCGCCTACCTCGCCGGGGTCGCCGGCGGAGCACAGCGGGGGAGGGGGTGATCCCGCCGTCGTTGTCGAGGCGCTCGGGCGGCTGGCTTCGTATCGGGCCCGGCGCGGGGAGCTCGGCCCGATCGGTGTCCTCGAACTGGCCGTGCGGGACCGCCGTCTCCTTCAGCTCGCGGTGGCGACTCCGCGGGTCCGTGAGTCGTGGCGTCGGGTCAGGTTCCTGCTCGAGCAGGCGCGCGCCTTTGTCGACGCCGGCGGCGGGGGCTTGAGCGAGTTTGCGGATTGGGTGGACGAGCAGCTTTCGGAAGGGCTGAGAGCAGTCGAGTCGGTCCTCCCTGAACCGGACGAGGACGTGGTCCACGTCCTGACCGTGCACGGCGCCAAGGGTCTCGAGTTCCCGATCACCGTGCTCGTCGGTTTCGGTACGACTGATGCCGTGACCGGGCCGATCGGGCCTCGGGTCCTGAGAGGCGCCGGCCGGGTGGAAGTGCGATTCAGGAAGGGATCGCTGGAGACCTCGGGATACGAACGGCTCTACTCCGAGAAGCGGCAGCGTGAACGGGAGGAGGCCAACCGGGTTCTCTACGTGGCGGCCACCAGAGCCCGGGACCACCTCGTCTTCTGTGCCCATCATCTGCCGCAGTCGGGGGGTTTCCCCAGCCTGGGCCAGGTGCTTTTCGAGAGCGCACTCGCTGCCAGCGAGGAGCGCCCCTCGCTGTGCGAGTTCGCCGATCTCGGCGAGCCCAGCGGTGAGGGCAGTCTCGTCCAAGGCGCTCTCTTCAGCCTGGACGCGGTGGCCCAAGACCGGGAGGCTCCGAGCGGCTCGCCTGCCTCGGGGTCGACGGCCACAGCAGCCGGCCTCCTTGCTTACGAGGCTGCAGACGCCGGCGGGGCCGGGACAGCCCGGCTCGGCTCGGCGGCACCGGCTCCGGTTGAGGCCTCCCGGCAGGCTTACCTGTCCTGGCAGCAAGCCCGCGACGAGCTCCTCGCTCGGATCCGCCGGCCCGCCGGCGTGCGGGCCACCGAGGTGGCGGGGCTGGCGGGGCTGGCGGGAATCGAGCTCGGCACCTCTCCCGCCGAGGAGGCGGAGTCTGACGGGGAATTGGAGTCTGACGGCGAGGTGGCCTCGGGATCCGTCAGCGGCGGCCGCCGATCGAGAGGACGGGCCGGGACTCGGATCGGGCGGGCCGTGCACGCCACGCTCCAGTCGATCGGACTGGACGCGGCACGAGCGGTGGCTGCCGCTCCGACCGCGGAGAGCGCCGAGCTGCGGCGCATCGCCTGCGTGCAAGCTCGAACCGAGCACATCACCGAGCATGCCGACGAGGTCGAGCAGCTGGCCAGGATGGCTCTGTCCAGTCCCACGGTGCGGGCGGCATTTGCCAGTCCGACGCTTTACCGGGAGCTGTACGTGTCGACACGGATCGGCGGTGTCGTGCTCGATGGCTTTGTCGACTTGTGCTTCGACGACAGCGCCGGCCTCGTCGTGGTCGACTACAAGACCGACCGCGTAGGTGACGTGCGGGAGATCGAGGCTGTCGCGGGGGGCTACGAGCTGCAGGCTGCGGCATACGCCCTTGCGCTCGGGGCGGCGGCGGGCAAGCCGGTGAGCCGGTGCGTGCTCGTCTTCCTGCGGCCCGGGGAGCCGGTCGAACACGAGGTGGTCGACCTCCCAGGCCGCATCGCCCAGGTCCGCGAGGTGGTGGTGGCGTCTGCGGCCGGCGGTGGCGGTGACGGCGGTGGCGGTGACCACGGTGCGGCCGCTTCGGGCGATCCGGGCCGGCGCGCCGCCCGGCCGGCGCCCGCAGGCGCCGGCGCGGTTACCGGCGTCACAAAGGACGGCTGATCTCGGGATGATCAAGTACATCGGCTCGAAACGCCGCCTGGTTCCAGCACTGGCGGCGCTCGCAGACGGCGCCGGCGCCCACACGGCCGTCGACATGTTCACCGGCACGACCCGAGTGGCACAGGCGTTCAAACGCCAGGGCATGTCGGTGACCGCAGTCGACAGCGCCACCTACGCCGAGGTCCTGGCCCGTGCCTACATCGCCACCGACGGAGCGGCGGTGGACCGGGCGGAGCTGTCGGACGCCGTCGCCCGCCTGGCGGCCGTTCCCGGCCGCCGCGGTTACGTGACCAAAGTCTTCTGCGAGCGCGCCCGGTACTTCCATCCTGAGAACGGCGTGCGGATCGACGCCATCCGGGACGAGATCGAGGCCACCTACTCCGGAAGCGCCCTCTACCCGTTGCTCCTCACGAGCCTGCTCGAAGCGGCGGACAGGGTGGACTCCACCACCGGGCTGCAGATGGCGTACCTTAAGACCTGGGCCCCGCGAGCCCTCCGACCGCTCGAGCTCCGGTTGCCCGAGCTGATCCCGGGCGCCGGCGTAGCCATCCGGGGAGATGCCCTTGCCGTGGCGGCCCACCTCCCACATGTCGATCTGGCCTACGTGGATCCGCCGTACAACCAGCACCGCTACTTCTCCAACTACCACGTGTGGGAGACGCTCGTCCGTTGGGACGCGCCGGAGTTCTACGGCGTCGCCTGCAAACGAGTCGACTGCACGGACGACTCTTCGGTCAGCCCCTTCAACAGGCGAGCGAGGATGGGCGACGCTCTTTCTCAGGTCGTCGAAGATGTCGACGCCGACGTGATGGTGGTGTCCTACAACGACGAGGCCTGGCTGAGCCTCGAGGAGCTGCTGGCCATGTGCGCGGGGCGCCGGCTTTCCGGCGGCTCAAGAGAGATGCACGTACAGGTCCTGTCGGCGGACTCGAAGCGGTACGTCGGCGCTCAGATCGGCATTCACAATCCGGCCGGGATCAAGGTGGGTGAGATATCTCACTTGCGGAACAAGGAGCTGCTCGTCATCTCGGGATCGCGAGATGCCGTCGAAGCGGCCGCTGGTGCCGCTGAGCGAGTGCTGGCTCTCACCGGCCGGCCAACGGGGCGCGGCTCTTGTTCCTCCGCCACATCCTTGAGCGAGGTGTGACTTGTCGTTCTGCGCAGAGCCGTTTGAGCTGAAGGGCTCCCCCTTCTCGACAGTCCTGGCCGATCCCCCGTGGCGGTTCGTCAACCGCACCGGCAAGGTAGCGCCGGAGCACCGGCGGCTCTCTCGGTACGACACCCTGACGACGAACGAGATAGCCGGCCTGCCGGTCGCCGACGTGACGGCGGCGCAGGCACACCTCTACCTGTGGGTGCCAAATGCGCTCTTGGCAGACGGCCTGCAAGTGATGGAGCGCTGGGGCTTCGCCTACAAGGCGAACATCGTCTGGCACAAGATTCGCCAGGACGGGGGACCTGATGGACGAGGAGTCGGCTTCTACTTCCGCAACGTCACGGAGCTCGTGCTGTTCGGAGTTCGCGGCCGGTTGCGGACACTGGCCCCGGGACGGCGTCAAGTCAATTTTCTTGCCACACGCAAACGTGAGCATTCGAGGAAACCCGACGAGCTCTACGACATCATCGAGGAGTGCTCACCCGGCCCGTATCTGGAGCTGTTTGCCCGGCACCCGCGGCCGGGCTGGGCGGTCTGGGGGGACGAAGCGGCTACAGGAGTGACGCCGCAGGGCCGGCTCCGCCAGGGTTCCTTGTGAGGCGCGTCTGCCCTGACCCCCTTTCATATGATCTCGCTCTTCAGGCTCACCACGCCGAATAGGCTGGGGGAGTGACCCGCCAGACAACTCTCGAACAGCTCAAAGGGGTCATCTCTACTCTTCCGGCCGGCGAAGTACGAGAGGGTCAGTCCCACATGGCACTTGCCGTCGCCGAGGCGCTCGAGACGGGGCGGCACGTCTCGGTTGCTGCCGGCACGGGCACGGGAAAGTCCTTTGCCTACCTCGTTCCAGCCGTGCTCTCCGGGAAGCGGGTGGTGGTGGCGACGGCGACAAAAGCGCTGCAGGAGCAGCTCGCCACAAAGGATCTTCCCCTCGTCGCGCGGGGACTTGCATTGGCCGGGGACGGCATTGCGAAGTGGCGGTGGGCGGTGCTGAAAGGCCGCTCGAACTACCTGTGCCGGCAACGCCTCGTGGAGATGGAGCAGGCAGGCCGGCAATCGACCTTCGAGGACGTGCGCCCCACGTCGGCCGCCGCCTCAGGCGCTCCCGACGCGGATGGATCCAACGCTCGCGGCCGGGAGCGTGCTGGCGGGCGCGCCGCCGGGCTCACCACTTCGTCCGCTCCGGACCGTCCGACCTCAACGGACGAGCCGCTGTCGATCGGCGACCAGGTGGCCCGCCTCGCCGAGTGGTCGGCAACGACGGCGACGGGCGACCGGGCGGAGCTCGACTTCGAACCGCACCCGACGGCCTGGTCGGCCGTGAGCGTGGGCTCCGACGAGTGCCCGGGAGCTCACCGCTGCCCGTCGGGCGCTGACTGCTTCACCGAGCTCGCCCGGGCGAAGGCGGCCCGAGCCGACGTCGTCGTGGTGAACCTTCACCTGTTCGGGGCGGACCTGGCGAGCGGGGGAGCCATCCTGCCAGAGCACGACGCCCTCGTCGTCGACGAGGCACACGAGCTCGAGGACGTCCTGGCTGCCTGCCTCGGCGCCGATGTGAGCCCTGGGCGTTTGCGCGGAGTGGCCGTCGCGGCAAGATCGGCGCTCGGAGCAGCATCCTCCGGGAGGCGCCAGGGCGGAACGGGCCCGGGCGGCAGAGCCTCCGCCGCCCGCCCCTCGCCGAGAGACCGCAGCACGCCGGCGGTGGAGGCGGTGATCGGCGCGGCGGGCGGTTTCGAGGATGTGCTTCGGGTGACGCCCGAACGGCGACTCCCGCCCGGCCTCGGAGCCGCGGTCGGCCCTGCCGTGGAGCTCGCGGTGACCCGTCTCACCCGTCTGGAAAGCGAGCTACGAGCTGCCGGCGTCGACGCCTCCGGGGGCGGGGGAGGGGCTGACGAAGGCGCTCAGGCCCGGCTCAGGGCACTGCTCGCCGTGGAGAAATGCCGTGAGCAGCTGGACGCTTGCCTGCTCGCCGAGGAGGACGAGGTCGTGTGGGTGAGCGGGGGTGACCGGCCCTCGCTCCGCTCGGCGCCGCTCGACGTGAGCGCCTTCATGGCTGCTCGGGTGTTCGGAGAGCGGCCCACCGTTCTCACTAGTGCCACCCTGCCGCCCGGGCTTGCCGTCCATCTCGGTGCCAAGGCTGCCGAAGTCACCGAGCTCGACGTGGGCAGCCCCTTTGACTATCAGCAGAACGCCCTCTTGTACTGCGCAGTCCGGCTGCCGGATCGCCGGGGCCCGGCGAGCACCGGCCGCACAGTTGCCGCGGTCCACGACGAGATCGAGTCGCTCGTCCGCGCCGCCGGCGGGCGCACACTCGGCCTGTTCACGAGCTGGCGGGCCATGACCGAGGCGGCGACTGCTCTCCGGGAGAGGATTCCCTGGCCGATCCACGCCCAGGGAGAGCTGCCGAAGCCGGCCCTCCTCCGCGCCTTCGGCAGCGAAGAGGAGGCGTGCCTGTTCGCCACGGTGAGTTTTTGGCAGGGCGTCGACGTGCCGGGGCCGAGCCTGTCGCTCGTGGTGATCGACCGGCTGCCGTTCCCCCGCCCTGACGACCCTCTCATCGCGGCGAGGAGGAATGCTGCCGGCGCGCAGGGCTTCCTCGAGGTCGACCTTCCCCGTGCGGCCATCCGCCTCGCCCAGGGGGCCGGCCGCCTGATCAGGACGGCGACGGACCGGGGCGTCGTCGCCGTGCTCGATCCCCGGCTGGCGACGGCCAGCTACTCCGGCTACCTCGTCCGCAGGCTCCAGCCGATGCGCCGGACGAAGGACCGCCGCGACGCCGTGGCGTTCCTCGAGGCGATTCGCGGGAACGGACCGGCGTGAGGCGGAGGAGCGTGCCGGCGTCAGGCGGAGGAGCGTGCCGGCGTCGTAGGTCCCGTCGTATAGGGCATGAGAGCCGAGTGCGTCTGCGGGGTGTGCGACGTGGGTGGTGTTACGTCACATTACAACCACAGAAGGGGCCGAATCTGTGTGCATGAGGTGTCGTAAAGTGGGTGGTGTTACGTCACATTACAACCACAGAAGGGGCCGAATCTGTGTGCATGAGGTGTCGTTAGGGTGTGGTGGACTACGCACGAGCGGCCACCACCTCGCGCCAAGAGAACCGGTCACCCATCCCTGAACTGGTGCCCCGCCGGCTTGGGATGGCTCGGCGGGCATGAGCGGTCTCTGCCGCCGTTCAAGTGCTGTGTTTCGGGTCATTCGCCTAGCGCGGCACGCACAAGGGCCCGGCGACCCGAAGCGGTGTCGCGCTGAAATTCAAAGCAAATGCATTCTTCCACTAATCCTTAGTGGGTGTAGATGTCATGGCTCGAGTTGATGATCCACGGGTGGCCGCTGGGCGATACCGCGATGATGACCGCCCCAACGGCGACTCGGGACCAGCTGGTGCCGTTCCAGTCATAGATCCCGTATCCGCCGGCGACGGCGTCCGTGCCGATGAGCCACACCGAGCCGTCCGCGCCCACTGCAATGTCGGTGGCCAAGCCTGGGTAGCTGGTCCAGCCGGCGCCGTTCCATCGGTAGATCTGGTGGGCGGAGTTGATCACCCACGGGTTGGCACCCGCCCCGACGGCGATGGTGACCGCCCCGCCGGCGACTCGGGACCAGCTGGTGCCGTTCCATTCATAGATGCCGTGTCCGCCTGCGACGGCGTTCGTGCCGATGAGCCACACCGAGCCGTCCGCGCCCACTGCAATGTCGGTGGCCAAGCCTGGATATCTGGTCCAGCCGGCGCCGTTCCATCGGTAGAGCTTGTGGGCCGAGTCGATCACCCACGGGTTGCCGTCCAGCCCGGCGGCGATGGTGACCGCCGCGCCGGCGACTCGGGACCAGCTGGTGCCGTTCCAGTGATAGATGGCGCGGCCGCCGAAGACGGCCACAGTACCGAGAGCCCAGAGTGAGCCGTTATCGCCTAGAGCAAGATCGGTGGCCGCGCCGGGGCGCTGTGTGAAGAAGGGCGACCCCGGAACCGAGACCGTGATGCTCGTCGCCGCCGTCGCCGCTGCGTACCCGTCGGTGGCATCAGCCGCCTGGGCCGCCACGATGACGCAGTCCCCGAACGTGGCGAAGCTCAATGTCCCGCTGGTCGAGCCGACCGTACAGACCGGGAGCGTGCTGGAGGTGTAGGTGACGGCGCCGCTGTCGCCGGGAGTACCGAGAGCGAGCACGGTGTCGGTCGTGGTGGTGGTCAACGCCTCGGTCGGAGGCAAGACGAAGGCGAGGATGTCGGGCGCCGTGACCGAGATGCTGGTCTCGACCGTTGACGCCGCGTACCCGTCAGTGGCGTCGGCAGCCTGGGTCGCCTCGACGATGCAGTCGCCGAAGGTGGTGAAAGTCAACACGCCTGTCAAGGCATTCACGGCACAGATCGCCGGGGTGATCGAGCCATAAGAGATACGACCGAGGTCACTCGGAGCGCCGGCAGCGAGGACGGCATCGGTCGTAGTCGTCGTCACGGCACTCGTGGGGGCGAAGACGAATGCCACGGTGCTCGAGGCGTTGACGGTGATGTTCGTGACGATGCTCGTCGACAGGTAACCGTCGGCCTGGTCGGCAGCCTGAGTGGCCTTGATGCTGCACGTGCCGACCGCGATGAAGTTCAAGGCGCCGCTATTCGAGTTCACGCCGCATATCGAGGATGTCTGGGAGGCGTAGGTGATGGCACCGGCGTCACCTGAAGCGCCCTCGGCCAGAACAACGTCGACCGCCGTGGTCGTCACCGCGGTCGTCGGGGTCGGGGGCGAAGTGAATACAAGGGCATCGGGTACCGTGACCACAGTTGTCGTCACTGCGCTTCCGGAGGCGAAGCTGTCGACCGGGTCGGGGGCCTGGTTGGCCCGGATTGTGCAGGCTCCGAATGCGAGGAAGCTCAGCGCGCCACTGCTCGAGCCCACCGTGCAGACCAAGGGAGTGTTCGAGCTGTACGTAATGGCCCCGGCATCACCTGGAGTGCCGCCAGCCAGTACCGCGTCGGAGGTCGTAGTTGTCTGCGCACTGGACGGAGGCGAGACGAAGGCGACGGCGTCAGGTGCCACCACCGTGTAGGCGCTGCTGGCGTTTCCGGTCTGGCCGTCGGTACTCGTGGCCGTCACGGTGTAGAGGTAGGTGCCGATCGTGGCGGTGTCGAGCACGCCCGGCGAGACGGAGCCGGCAGCGTCGATGCACGTGGCGACCCCTGGCCCGGTGGGGTCGGCGCAGCTGAAGCTTGTCGCCACGTTCTGGCCGACGAGATAAGTGTTGCCCGTGGCGGGCGAAACGACTGTGGCCGTGGGGGGTCCCGCCGGCATCGTGATGGCGTTGCCGGACAGAGTCACCGCCATAGATGACAGGGCACGGCCGTCAAGAGAAGTGCTCGCACCTAACGTGATCGCGCCCTCCGCCATGATGGTCCCGGAGAACGATGCGGTCGCACCGATCGACACCGCACCGGTCACGGCCCAGAAGACGTTGGACGCTTGCGCGTCGTTGACCAGCCTGATCGTGCTCGACGCGCCAGTGCTGAAGGCGGCGCCGAACTGGAAGATGAAGACCGAGTTCGGGTTGCCTTGGCCGTCCAGGGTCATCGTCGTGGACGCGGCGAGCGAGATCGCAGCAGGAGCGGCGTACACCCCGGGAGCAACGGTGACCCCCGCCTGGTCGCCGGCGAGGTCGGCACCAGTTGGCGGGCGGGCGGCCGCGTCCGCCGTGGCCGTCGCCATTGCCCCCTGTGCAGTTGTTGCCTGGGCATCGCCAATGTGCTCGACCCCGTACACAACACCGGGAGGAAACCCGGCCACCGTGGCAGCGTTGACCCCGAGGTCACCGTCGAGAGATGTGGTGCCGGTGTTCGTCACTGTGGCTCCCAGCACCGAGTACGAGGCTGCGGCTCCCAATCCCACCGGGGCCACGATGGTCGCGGCCTGTGCCGCTCCCGCGGAGAAGGGGACAGCCAGCAAGGCGGTGAGCAGCAAGGTGCCCGCCAGCGAGGCGGCTGCGAGCATTGTAAGCCGCTTGGGCTGCGGCGTCGCGGTTCTCATGATCAGCCTTGTCACGTGCTTCATCGCCGAGTGCCTCCTGTTTGAGAACTCGACCGCGATGCGGTGAGCACATCAAGAGATGTCGACAGCCGAGCATGAGCAGTTGATAGCGCGTTCGCGTGTTCTTGCCGTGGGCCGTGGCCGGAGTCGGCCTATGTCGCTGCCCTGCGGGGCCAACGCGAACCTGCTCTACGTCGACACCGTTCATGACCCCGACCTCAAACCAGCCACGACCGCGCCGTTGCCAGTTTGACGACACCGGCTCAGCGCCGCGGCGCCGCCCCCACCCTGACGGGGACAACCTCGCCGGCACCCACCGGGCGTAGCCGGTAGGCGCACCGTTCACCGCCCGACAACAGGTGCTCCTCCCGCTCGAGGGTCACCCCGTCGCCGAGCACTTCCCGGAAGAGCTCGAGCTCCGTTCGGCAGAACCCCAGACAGGCCTCCGCAGCCTCACATATGGGGCAGTGGTGCTCGATGAGCAACACGCCGGCGTCACCGGCGTCACCGTCGGACCCAGCGGCATCGGCCGGGATGACCTCTGCCATGTAGCCCTCGGCTGTTCGCCGCCGGGCAAGGGTTTCCGCCTTCTCTCGGAGGCTCTGGCCGCCGGCGGCGATCGCTGTCTCGTAGTCGGCCCGCTGAGCCGCAGTGCGAGCTTCGATGACGGCATCGAGAACGTCGCTCCCGGCGACCGTCCGGATCGCGCCGATCAGCTGTGCTGTCAGCTCCCCGTGACGGTCAGGGAAGAGACGGTGAGCGCGCCTTGTCAGCCGCCAGCTGGCGGCCGGACGGCCCGGGCCGACTCCGGGCACGGGCGCCCGGGAGGCGCCCAAGCTCGTGACGAGGCCCTCCGCAGCCAGCCCGTCGAGATGCTGTCGGATGGCGGCCGGCGTCAGCGACAGGGCGCTCGCCAGGTCGGCCGGGGTGGCGGGACCGGAGAGCTTCAGGTGATCGAGGATGCGCCGCCGCCCGACGGAGAGCGAGAGGTCCGCCGTCATCGAGCAAGCTCTTGAAGGTCGTCCTCCTGCTGTGCCTCGCCGTCCTCCTCGTACAGGGGCTCTCCGCGCCGCAGCCGGGTGGCTATCCGGTACACCTGCGCCAGCTCCCGCCGGGTGGGCGTGTGGGCGGCCAAGAAACGTGCCGCCCCGACGAGCACGAGCATCCCTTGCTCGCTTCCTGCCGGCCACGCCCGGTACTGGCGGACGGCTGCTTCGAAGATCTGGAACCAGTGGAACTCGGCGTCCTCGTTGAGGAGCGCCCGCCCGAGCAGAGCGATCAGGCGTCCGGCATCGCCGCCGCCGGCGAGGTAACGGAAGCAGATGCGGCCGGCGTCGTCGACCCGACCTTCGACATCCCAGCACGACTGCAGGTCGGCCAGGCCGCTGCCGCCGGCGACCTCCTGGGCGGTGCGGCTGGTGCTTCCGGCGTCGCCGTTGTCCGTGCCACCGCTATCGCCGTTGTCGGTGCCACCGCCACCGCCACCGGCGGCGCTCCTGCTCCCTCTGCTGCCGTTGCCCGTGCCGGCGCTCGGGAGCCGGGCGGCGGGCACGTTGAGGAACCGGTCGAGATAGACGCGCAGCCCACACTGATAGATGCCGCGGGCGAGCTCGGGCGACGGCGAACGGACGGCGCACTGGTGGAGGGCGTTGGCGGCGGTGAAGGCATGGTGCACGACGTCCCAGTCGCCATGGTCGTTTTGCGTGTGGAAACGGACCAGGCGAAGGGCGGCGGCATAGGCGACCGCGCGGGCGAGCTGTTCGAGTGACGCACCCGCCTCCAGTGCCCGGTCGATGGCCTCGACTACCGAGACGGGATCCTCGGCGAGAACAGCCCATGCGAGCCGGTCGACGTCGGAATCATCGAATCCGTCCGGAGCCGCTCGTGTCGCAGCCGCCGCGTCCGCCAGCCTTTGGGGAAGGTGTTCCACTGCCTGGCGAACCATTTCGGCCAGGTCCACCGGGTGGCGCCAGGCGGACTCCTCCTCGTGCCTTCGAGCGCGGGCGGTTTGGTGGACAAGGGTGGGGAGGATGTCCACGGCGCGAGCCCAGCCGACGTGACTCAGGCACTCGAAAGCCTTGTTGGTGAAGTCGAGCACGTGGCCTTCGTCGATGAAGACGTGATCGGTGACCGCGGCGAGCATCGTCGTGGCGAGATCGGCCGGCGGGTACTCGTGGGCCACCGCCGTGACGAGCGACCGCTCGGCCGCATCCGCGGATCGTGTGTCGACGAAGCTCCGATACCACTCCTTCAGCCGGCGCAGCGGCGGTGCCGCCTCCAGGGGCGCCAACGGGAACCGCGGCGAGTGGCCCATCGTGTCGTTCGAGACGAACGACAGTCCGTGCACGAGAGCGAGCGCCCTCTCGCCCTCCTCGAGATGGGGCAGCACGTTCGCCATCGCGACGAGAACAGTGAGGCCCGAGCCCCAGCCCTCGACCCGGTAGCTCGTACCGAAGCTCACGCCGGCCTCGACGATCTCGTCCGGCGAAGCACCGGTCTCGAGGAGCCCGAGGACCGCCTTGGCGATGACGAGGGTGAGGCCTTGTTCCAGGCCTTCGCCGAGGCGGTGACGAAGCTTCGCCAGCTGGTCCGCCGGAGGGACCACGAGGATGTGGACCTCGTTGTCCGCCAACTCGACCGGGTAGGCCATCACATCGTCGGCAAAGGGGTCGAGTGTGCCCCCCGAGGCCAGGTCGAAGCGCGCATGGTGCCAGTGGCACGTGAGCAGGCCCTCGTGAACGGTGCCCCGATGGAGCGGAAAGCCCATGTGTGGGCAACGGTCGTCAACGGCGAAAGCCTCTTCGCCATCCCAGAAGACACAGACCGGCCGAGAACCGACCTTTGTTGTCAGGCACCCGGCTTGGCGAAGCTCGTCTACCGTGCCGACCCGATGGCGGACTCTCGGGGCGCCGGCGGTCGTGCGGTTCTCCACGCCGGCTACCGTACGCCTGTCTGCCGCATTTGACAAGACAGTACTTGCGAAACCCCGGTGCCGCCGCCGTGAATCGTTGCCGAGGCGTGAGGCGCCACTGGTCAGTACCCGAGGCGCTCGATCAGTTCGGGATGGCGTTGCCAGGACTTCTCGACCTTGACGAACAGCTCGAGGTACGCCCCGGGCGCCAGCTGCTCGCGCACAGCCGTCCCGACGGCCTTGAGGACGGAGCCGCCCCGACCGATCACAATGCCTTTTTGAGACTCGCGCTCGACGAGGATTTCGCAGCGGATCCGAGGCCACTCCCACTCGGTCACCCGGCAGGCGATGGAGTGGGGCAGCTCCTCTTCCGCGTGGCGGAGCAACTGCTCCCGCACGAGCTCGGCAACAAAGAAAGCCTCGGATGCATCACTCACCACCCCGGAGGGGAAGTACCGCGGCCCTGCCGGCATCGCCTCGACCAGGTGCTCGACCAGCTCGGCCACTCCGTCACCGGTCAGCGCCGAAATCGGGAAGTACTCGGCACCCTCGATGCCGAGCTCCCGCGCCGCCGTCGCCAGGTGGTCGAGCACCTCGCGGCGCCCGGCCCGGTCGACCTTGTTCACGGCCACGATGCTGCCGGAGGGGAGCCGCTCGGCGATGAAGCGGTCGCCGGTGCCGATCGGTGTATTGGCCTCGACCATCAAGACGCACACGTCGACGTCGCCGATCGTGTGCGAAGCGGTCTCGTTCAGGCGCGTCCCGAGGGCGGTGCGCGGCTTGTGGATGCCCGGGGTATCCACGAAGACCAGCTGGGCATCCTGCCGGTCGAGCACACCGCGGACCCTCGTCCTCGTCGTGTGAGGCACGGGGGAGGTGATTGCCACCTTCTCACCGACTATTCGGTTGAGCAGCGTCGACTTCCCGACGTTCGGCCGCCCGATGAGCGCCACAAACCCCGACCGCACCCCGCGATAGAGATCTCCCTCCCCGTCCATCCTCGTCACGCTCCGTCCCCGCCTGTCCGCGCCGCCGAGGAGGAGGGCGAGTCCGCAGCCACCGTCGGCACGGCGCCGGCCGCGGGGCCATCGCCCGACCCGGAGCCGGCGCCGGCCGCCGGGGCATCACCACGCGAGCCTGAGCTGGCGTCGGATCCGGAGCCGGACCGCCAGCCGGACCCGGTGGCGCTGGCGCTGGCGGCGCGTCGCCCGCCCGCCCCGTCGGCCTCTGACTGCCCGAGCAAGCGGAGCGGCGACCCGTCGCGGCGAACGATCCGCACGCTGCCGATGCGCCGACCATGAACGCGCTCGGCGACGAGGATGTACCCGTCGACCTCGACTGTCTCGCCCTCGGCGGGAACGTGACCGGCGACTGCCAATACCAACCCGCCGATGGTGTCCCAATCGTCCCCGACGGGAAGCTCTGCCTCCAGCAGGTCGTTCACCTCGTCGACCGGCATCTTGCTTGAAACGCGGAACTCGCCCTGGCCGAGCGGCTCCACGAGAGGCTCGTCGACGTCGAACTCGTCGACGATCTCACCCACGAGCTCCTCGATCAGATCCTCCAGCGTGACCACGCCGGCCGTACCGCCGTACTCGTCGACGACGATGGCGATGTGGAACTGCCCCGTCTGCATCTCCCGTAGGAGGGGAGCGACACGCTTCGTCTCGGGGACATAGTGAGCAGCGCGGGTCAGCTCGATCACCGGGCGGCTTGCTTCACCTTGGCGCACCTCACGGATCAGATCCTTCGTGAAGGCAACGCCCACGACATCGTCGATGCTGTCCTTGTACACCGGGATTCTGCTGAAGCCGACCTCGATCGCCCGCCCCAGCACGGATTCGGCATCTTGGGACCCGTCGACGGCCACGATGTCGGGTCGCGGCACCATCACCTCACGCACGATCGTGTCGCCGAACTGGATGATCGAGTGGATGAGCTGTCGCTCGTCGTGCTCGATCGCCGCATCCTCGAGAGCGACGTCGGTGAAGGCGAGCAACTCCGATTCGGTGACGTCGCTCCCGTCCGAGGCGTCACGACCTCCAGGGGTGATGAGCCGGGCTATCCCGATGAGGGCCGTCGACACGAGCTTGATCGGCGGGAACCGCACCAGCGACGCCACCATCGGTGCCGCCAGCAAGGCGGCCCGGTCGGCGTGCCGGACGGCCCACTGCTTGGGCACCGCCTCGCCGAAGAGGAAGATGACCACGACCTCGAAGACGGTCGCCACTGCGACGCCGAGCGTGCCGAAGACCCGGGCGGCGACGACTCCCACCAGCGTGGCAGCGATCAACTGGCAGAGAAGCACGAGTAGCAACACCGGTGCCAGAAACCCCTCCGGGTTCTCCACCAATCGCAACAACGACCGGGCCCCTCGCTGACCAGAGTCCACAAGCGCCTTCGCCCTGGCGCGGCTCGTGCGGGTGAGGCCGGTCTCGGCGAGTGCGAGGACGGCCGAGCCGACGATGAGCAGTCCCACGGCGGCGAGCAGGCCGGCGTCGGTCCCGGTGAAGGTAGCGGCCAGCATCAAGCTTTCACGCCCCGGAAGTGGCGGTCGAGCAGCACCTGCTCGAGAGCCTCCATCTCGGTTGCCTCATGGTCGTTCTCGTGATCCATGCCGCACAGATGCAAGATGCCATGGACGACGAGGAGAGCGAGCTCCTCTTCGTAGCTGCCGGCATGCTCCGGAGCGTTGGTGGCCGCGACGGACGGGCAGATGACGACATCACCGAGCAGGGTCGGCAAGCCCACGTCGCCGCGGGCGCCACCTCCGCCGGCACCGGCGCCACCTCCGCCACCTCCGCCGGCACCGGCGCCACCGGCGCCACCTCCGCCACCCCCGCCGGCACCGGCGCCACTCCCGCGGCCGCCACTCCCGTCGGCGGCGCCCCCGCCGCCCGGACCGAAGCCGCTCCCACCATCGCCCGCACCGGTGTCCCCTCGACCGGGACCGGAGCCACCGCTCCCGCCGGCCGCCCAGACGCTGTCCTCGTCTTCCCAGCGGCCAGGACCGGATCCGCCGGCGGCCATTGATCCGGGCGGCCCGAGGCCGGCGGCCCCCAGCACGTCGTCCTCGATCGGGAAGGACAGCACGTCGGTTGGGCCCGGCCGGCCGAGGAAACGTACATTCATCGACTCGATCGTCACCGCGTCGACGAACAGGATGTTCAGCTCGACGTCGTCAGCACGGCTCATGAGATCGCCCAGGATCCGCTCGGCCAGCTCTGCCCACCGCCCTGGCTCGACGGGCCGATCCGACTGCTCGTCAGCGACGAAGACCTGAATCGGCACCTGAGGCCGTCCCGGCGGAGTCGGCGATGCCGGCCCGCTCAGCGGCATGCCGGTCGTATGCCGAGACGATGTCCCGCACGATCCTGTGGCGGACCACGTCGGCTTGCGTGAGGTGGATGAAGGCGAGCCCATCGATGCCACCGAGAACCGGCTCCAGACCGACCAGACCGGACCTGCCGCCGGGGATGTCGATCTGGGTGACATCACCTGTCACGACGACCTTCGTGCCGAAGCCGACCCTCGTCAAGAACATCTTCATCTGCTCGGGCGTGGTGTTCTGCGCCTCGTCGAGGATGACGAAGCTCGAGTTGAGCGTGCGCCCCCGCATGTAGGCGAGGGGAGCCACCTCGATCGCCCCCCGCTCCATGAGCCGCTGCGTCCCTTCGGGCTCGAGCATGTCGTACAGGGCATCGTAGAGAGGCCGCAGGTACGGATCTACCTTGGCCATCAGGTCCCCCGGGAGGAAACCCAACCTCTCACCGGCCTCCACTGCCGGCCGGGTGAGGATGATGCGATTGACATCCTTTGCCTGCAGAGCCTGTACGGCGAGTGCGACCGCGAGGTAGGACTTGCCGGTGCCGGCGGGACCGATGCTGAAGGTGATGACGTTCTCGGCGATCGCCTCGGCGTAGCGCTTCTGGCCTGCGGTCTTCGGGTGGACACGGCGGCCCCGCGACGCCCGGGCGACGGCGGCGGTGAGGACCTCGGACGGCCTCACGTCCTCCTTCACCATCTCGATCGTCCGTCCGACGTTGGCGACATCGACGATGTGACCCCCTTGGAGGAGGGCGATGAGCTCGTCGAACAACCGCCCGATCCGCTCGGCCTCCGGGCCGTCGATGGTGATCTCGTTTCCACGCACGTGAATGGAGTTGCCGGCAAATTCCTGCTCGACCGTCCGGAGCAGCTCGTCTCGCTGGCCGAGCAGGCCGACCATGAGATGGTTGCTGGGGACGAGGATCTTGACCGAAGTGGCGGCCACGGGTCGAACGGGGGCGCCGGTGTCAGCAGGCTTCACCCGGGCGGCCACGACATCGAGCGACCTCCTAGGACGTGAAGGTGCAGGTGGGCCACGGTGTTGCCCCCGTCTTCACCCACGTTGAACACCAGTCGGTAGCCGCCCGTCAAGCGGTCGATCTCGGCCACGCGCTGTGCGGTGGCGAACATGGCGCCGAGCAGCTCGCCGTGGTCGGCCCGAAGGGCGGCGGCATCTGTGATGTGCTCGCGCGGCACCACGAGGACGTGGCTAGGCGCGCCGGGGTTGATGTCCCGGAAGGCGTAGGTGACATCATCGGACGTGACTTCCTCGGAGGGAATCTCGCCGGCGACGATCTTGCAGAAGAGGCAATCCGGGGCCGCATCGCCGCCGGTGGGTGGGGTCACTGCTCGGACCGCACCGGTTCGGGATAGAGGTGCTCGAGGCTCCCGGGAGTGATGCGGCACCGCTCGATGAATGCCTCGACATCGGCCTCCTGCAGCCTGATGACCCGTCCGAACTTGTACGCCGGCAATTCCCCCTCATCTATGAGCCGATACACCGTCCGCGTGTTGACGCCGAGGTACTCCGCCACGGCGGGTGTGCTCATCCAATTGATCGGTTGCCCCATCACCGCCCACTCTAGCGCGAGCAGCCCTGCCGTAGCACTAATCTCGGTCCCTTTCAAGCCCTTTGGGTGTACATGGCCGGCGGAGCACAGGTAGAGCCGGCCACCTCCAACCGGCACGCCACCTCGTTGGCGAGGAGCCGTCCTCGTAAGGTCAGCACCGCCCGGGTCTCACCCCCGGACCGCACGTGCGACACCAGGTCTCCGAGGCGGGGCTCGGCGGTGAGGGCCGTCGCCAGCGCCCCGGACGGCACGCCGGCCCGGGTACGCAGCGACAGCTCCAGATTCTCGGCGGCGCGGGTGGTGCGGGGGAGGATCTCCGAAGCGGCCACCGGCGACTTTCCCGATCTGATCGCCTTCACGTAGCGCTCCGGTGTCCGCACGTTCCACCACCGCCGGCCGCCCGCATGGCTGTGGGCTGCACAGCCAATCCCCCAGTAGTCGCCCTGCCGCCAATAGTTGACGTTGTGGCGGCACTCCTCTCCGGCGGCGGCCCAGTTCGAGATCTCGTACCACTCGAGGCCGGCGGCCGAGAGCATCTCGTCGCAGATCTCGTAGCGGGCGGCTTGGACATCGTCGTCAGGATGGCGGGCGCGCTCGCGCCACAGCGGAGTTCCGGGTTCGACGGTGAGGGCGTAGGCGCTGACGTGGCGGGGCGGCGGATCGAGGGAGAGGACGCCGGTGAGGGTGCGCCGCCAACTGGCGTCCGACTCACCGGCACCGCCGAAGATCAGGTCGACGCTGTAGCGGGCGATGCCCGCATCGGCGATCCGGCAGGCAGCTGCCACAACTGCCTTTGCGTCATGCGAGCGCCCGAGGCCCTCGAGCACGGCCTCGTCGAGCGACTGCACCCCGAGCGAGATCCTGTTGATGCCCGCCTGCCGGCACGCCTGCAGCCACTGCACTGTCACGTCTTCCGGGTTCGCCTCTGCGGTGACCTCGGCGCCGTCCGCCCGCTCGACCGGCGCAAGGAGCCGGACCAGCTCGTCCGGCGGGAGCTGGCTTGGCGTCCCACCCCCGAGAAACACCGTCCGCACAGCACCGAGCCCCTCCGCCCGCGCGCAGTCGTACTCGGCGAGGCAGGAATCGACATAGGCCGACATGAGGTGGTGGCGGTCGGTCCAGGTGGCGAAGGCGCAATAGTCACAGCGCCGGCTGCAGAAGGGTATGTGAAAGTACAGGCCGGGCCCGAGCTGGCCCGGGCCGAGGATCTCAGCGCTCAGGGATGGAGCCGTTCGTCGTCGAAGTGATGAGCCCGAGCTCCTCGAGGCGCGCCACGAGTGCCTCGACGTTCCGGCCGAACATCGACGCCATCACCCGCAGGTCGCCGTCGCGGATCGTGATCACCTTGCCGTTGAAGTCCTGGCGCTGCACCTGCACCGAAGCGAGGAAGTGGCGGAGGAGCTCACGCTCCGGGCCGCTGGCCTCGCTCAGCCGCCCGAGGTGGACGGTGATCTTGCGGCCCCGTGGGTCGTCGGCCACGCCTCGGCCGGAGTGTGACTCGCCACCGCTCGACACCCGGGTCATCGGGTGGGACAGATCGGCCGGGAGCAGCTGGTCGACCGGCACGTCGTAGATCTGCGCCAATCGCTGGAGGCGGGGCACCGAGATCGTGCGCTCACCCCGCTCGTAGGCGCCGAGGACGGATGCCTTGAATTCCTCGGAGGACTGCTTCTCGACCGCCTGCAGCGACAGCCGCTTCTGGCGTCGCACGGCTCGTAGCCGCAGCCCGACCGCGTGGGCGTACTTGGCAGCGTCGTCGTCCTCGGGCATCAGCCCGTTGTTCGCCATTCGGATCTCCCCACCATCTGACAGCCGACCGCGCCGTTGGTACCGCCCGTCGGTCCCTCGCCGCCTGGAGGCGGACGCTGGTCCTTCGGAGCCGCTGCGGCTTCGGCTCTCTGCAGCGCCACCGCCCTGACGCGCCGGCTGCACCTACTTAAGACTTCAGACTACCACTCTGCGTGAAAGGGGTCACCACCGCAGGCGGTGGCCGGTGCGGCGTGGCGCGGCGCCGCCGGCCGGCGTGATGCCTGCGGGGCCGGACGCCTCTCACGGCGGTGTCCCGCGTTGAGCTGGGAGGATGATCCCGGCTCGCATCGTCACGAGCAGCGCGCCGGCGACGACGGCGGCAGTCTCGACGCGGAGCACGGTCCCTCCGAGGCCGACGCGAGCAAGCGGCATCGACAGTTCCGCCTCCGACCATCCGCCCTCCGGCCCGATGAGCAGGGTCGGGCACAGCAGTGAGGGGGCATCGCCCCCCGGCTCGGCCAGGGCAACGCCGCCGGCGCCGGCGAGCTCAGCTGCCACGGACTGCAAGGTGTGTGGCTCGCGCACCTCGGGCAGGTAGAGCCGGCGGGCCTGCATGGCCGATTCGCGGGCGATGTGCCGGAGCCGCTCGGTCCGCCCAGCCCCGGGCCGGACGACAGTGCGATCGCAGACGAGCGGCATTATGCGGTCGACGCCGACCTCCACGAGCTTTGCCACGGCCCACTCGGTCCGGGCTCCCTTGGCCAGGGAGAGGCCCACCGTCACCCCCGGCAGGGACCTCCCCACTCTCCGGATCGGCGACTCCAACTCGAACGGGACGCCGGCGTCCCCCTCACAGGCGCCTGCGCGGGCGGCGCGAGCGCCGCCGCCACGAGGAGAACGGCCAGAACCGCCCCGCGGCCGGTAACCGGCCGCCAGCCGGCATCCGCGGTAACCGCCCCGGCCGTCTGCCACGACGATGAGCTCGCCTGGCCGGAGCCTCAGCGAGCCGAGGAGATGGTGAGCATCGCCCTTGGTCAGCTCCGGTGACTCGAGGTCGGCGACGTAGACGAGGGCGGCCGCCTCCCGCAGCATCGGGTCGAGTGGCTCTGCAGCCTGCGGCCGGGCCACCGCCGGCTCAGGTGATCTTCGAGCGGAGCCTCGAGAGCATCCCGTGGTCTACTTCGGCGACGTCCTCGCCGCGGAGGCCCGCGAGCTGGCGCAGCAGCGCCTCCTCGTCCTTCGCCAGTTTTGCCGGGGTCTCCACCACCACCCGTACGAGGAGATCGCCCCGGCCGCGTCCCCTCAGGCGCGGGACGCCGCGTCCGGCAAGACGGAGCACCGTGCCGGATTGGGTGCCTCCTGCGACGACGACGCGTTCACTCCCGTCGAGCGTCTCCACCTCGACCGACGTGCCGAGGGCGGCCTGCGCGAACGAGACGCGCAGGGCGACGAGCAGGTCGTCGCCGTCCCGCTCGAAACGCCTGTCCTTCGCCACTCTCAGGTGCACGTAGAGGTCGCCTGCCACCCCGCCCCGGAGCGCTGCCTGCCCGGCGCCTTGCACGCGCAGCGTCGAGCCCGTGTCGACACCCGGCGGGACGGTCACGGTCAGCGTCCGCTCCTCGTTCCGGCGCCCCTGGCCACGGCAGTCCGGGCAGGGCGTGGTGATGACCTCACCGGTGCCTTCACACCGGTGACAGGGCGAGGAAGTCACCATCTGGCCGAGGAACGACTGACGAACCCGCTGAACCTGGCCGGACCCACGGCAGTCCGGGCACGACGTCGGCGAGGTGCCGGGACGTGCGCCTGAGCCCTCACAGGTGTCACAGGAGGTCGCCATCGTGAGGCGGAGCTCCCGGTCGACCCCGAAGGCAGCTTCAGCCAGGCTCAGGTCGAGGACGACCTCGGCATCGGCGCCGCGCCGGACCCCCGGCCGGCTCTGGCCGCGGGCGCCGCCACCGCCGAAGAACACGTCGAACACGTCGTTCAGGTCGCCGAAGCCGAACGGGCTTCCCGCGCCGCCCCCGCCAGAGCCGGCTCCCGAGCCCCGCACGGAGTCCGGGCCGAACATGTCATAGCGCCGGCGACGCTCCGGGTCGCGCAGCGTCTCGTATGCGAGCGTGACCTCTTTGAACCGTTCCTCGCTCGCGATGTCCCCGCCGCTGGCGTCCGGGTGGAGCTCCCGCGCCAGCCTCCGGTACGCCTTCTTCAGCTCATCCTCGCTCGCGTTGCGGCCAACGCCGAGAAGTTCGTAGTAATCCGTGGCCACAGCCAAGCTCAGTTCCTCAATCTTCCGTCAACCCTGCTGCAGCTCCCGCGTCAGCCGGCGGCCGACGACGGCGACCGCCGCGAGCGCCTGCGGGTAGTCCATGCGGGTCGGCCCGAGGATCCCAATCGTACCGACCCCGTGACCGTCTCCCTCGAACGGCGCCACGACGAGGGAGCACTCGCTCAAGCTGGCGAGGCTGTTCTCCGAGCCGATGGCAAAGGTCTGACCATGAGCGAGCACGTCCTTCAGCAGGCTGACCACGACATAGGACTGTTCGAGGATCGTCAGCACGGCCCGGACCTGCTCCACGGCGTGGAAGTGCTCCGCCATCCGGGCCGCTCCCCCGACGAAGACGTTGTCATTGCGGTCGGTGGTGGTCGGAGGTCCGAGAGTCTGCCGGCAGGCGGCTGTGAGGGCGTCTACCTCGGGACGCCCGCTCTCGTCGAGGTGAACGCCGTCCGGCGTGAGCTGGGAGAGCGGCCGCTCGGCGAAATGCTGGTGGATATAGGTGCTGGCGGCCTCGATGTCGTCGTCGGGGACGTCTTCGGAGATCGAGAGAGTCCTCTTCTCGACCGCGCCGTTCGAGAGCACGAGGACGAGGAGCGCCGTGCGGCCCGACAGCCGGGCCAGCAGGCTGGAGCGCACCACGAGGCGCTCGTGCTCTGGACCGACGATGATGGCGGCGCTGTCGGTGAGCTGGGCGAGGAGGCTGCTCGTGTCCGAGAGCATGCGCTCGAGCTCGCCGTGGGCCCGGGAGAAGAACTCCCGCACCTTCTCCTGCTTGGCTGCGCCGAGCGGCGCGGGCCCGCTCAGGTGGTCCACGAAGAAGCGGTATCCCTTGTCAGTCGGGACCCGCCCGGCGCTCGTGTGGGGGTGGCTGAGATAGCCGTCGCGCTCGAGCGCGGCCATGTCGGCCCGAATGGTCGCCGGCGAGACGTCGATCGTCCGGTCGCGGGCCACCTGGGACGAGCCGACCGGCTGTGCGGTCTCCACGTAGTCGGTGACCACGGCCTTCAGGATCGCGGTCTTCCGTTCGTCCAGCTCGTTCCCGTTTTCGGGTTGACCGCTCACGCCCCTGGATCTTAGGCCCTGGTCGGTGTACGAGCGCAGGACGGACCCCGCCCGAGCCACGCGGGAGTGATGCCGGCGGCTCCCGGATCGGCCTCGTCCGCTGCCCCGGACGAATTCCGTCTGGCTATCCTGACCCCCATGCTCGCCACGTTCGTGATCTTCCTTCGGGAAGGCATCGAGGCCAGCATGATCGTCGCCGTGCTGCTCGCCTACCTCGACAAGATCGGCCAGCGAAGGCACTTCCGCGACATCTTCATCGGGTGCGGGCTGGCCATCCTGCTCGCCACCGGAGGGGGCGTGGCCGCCTATTTGACGATCCGGGCCTACGCCGGCTCCCGTGTGCAGACGATCTTCGAGACCTGCACCTATCTCCTGGCAGCGGTCGTGCTCACCTACATGACGTTCTGGATGCGCCGCCATGCCCGGACGATCTCGGCCGAGCTCCGGCAGCGAACCGAGCGGGCGCTGGAGAGGGGGGAGCGGTTCGGGCTGGGGTTTCTCGCCTTTCAGGCAGTGGGCCGGGAGGGACTCGAGACGGCCGTATTCACGCTGGCGATCGTCTTCGCGGCCGGCTCGGACACGCACTACGCCATTGCCGGGGGCGCCCTCGGCCTTGCCGCTGCCCTCGCTGTGGCGTTCTCGATCTACCGCCTGGGCCGGCGCCTCAACTTCGGCCGCTTCTTCTCCGTCGTCGGGATCGTCCTCACCGTCTTCGCCGCCGGACTCCTCGCCGATGCCACAGAGAACCTCCAGCAGCTCGGGTGGGTGAACGTCCTCACTCACCCCCTGTGGAACTCGTCGGGTGCCCTCTCCGAGGACTCGGCCCTCGGCGACGTCTTCCACTCCCTTTTCGGCTACGCCGAGCGACCGACGGTGCTGCAGGCGATCGTGTACGTCGGGTTCCTCGCAGCCATCCTCGGCGCGTTCGCCGTCATGTCGAAGAGGCGACGGGGCGGCACGGCCGCGGCCGCCTCGCCCGCCCCGGCCTCGCCAGTGTCGCCGCTACCGCCAGCGTCCCCCGCCACGGCGAGCGGAACGCGCCTGCCCCCGAACCCAGTCGCCGGCTAGTCCTCGAGCCGGAGTGCCGAGATGAACGCCTCCTGGGGCACCTCGACGCTGCCGATCGACTTCATCCGCTTCTTGCCCTCCTTCTGACGCTCGAGGAGCTTGCGCTTGCGGGTGATGTCGCCGCCGTAGCACTTGGCGAGGACGTCCTTCCGCTTTGCCTTCACCGTCTCCCGGGCGATGATCCGGCCGCCGATGGCCGCCTGGATGGGGACGTCGAAGAGCTGGCGGGGGATGAGCTCGCGCAGCTTCGCCACCATCTTGCGGCCGTAGGCCTGGGCCCTGCTCTTGTGGACGATGGCGCTGAAGGCATCGACCGGGACGGCGTTCAAGAGGATGTCCACCTTGACGAGGTCGCCCTCCCGGTAGCCAGCCGGCTCGTAGTCGAGGCTGGCGTACCCCTTCGTGCGGCTCTTCAGCTGGTCGAAGAAATCGACGACCACCTCGGCGAGCGGCACGGTGTAGATGAGCTCGAGCCGCTCGGGTGAGAGGTACTGCATCTTGTCGAGCGTCCCCCGCCGCGCCTGAGCCAGATCCATCACCGTGCCGGTGTACTCCGAGGGGGTGATCATCGTGAGCCGCAAGATCGGCTCCTCGATCGACTCCAGGTTCTGCGCCGGCGGCATGCCGGCCGGGTTGTCGACGTGCACCGTCTCGCCGCTCGTGAGCTGCGCCACGTACTCGACCGAGGGCGCCGTGGCTATGAGCGAGAGGTCGAACTCGCGCTCGAGGCGCTCCCGGGCGATCTCCATGTGCAACAGGCCGAGAAACCCGCACCTGAACCCGAACCCCAGCGCCAGCGACGTCTCGGGCTCGAAGGTGATCGAGCCGTCGGAGAGCTTGAGCTTCTCGAGGGAGTCCCGCAGCTCAGCCAGCTCGTCGCCGTCGACCGGGTAGAGGCCGCAGAAGACCATCGGCTTCGGATCCCGGTAGCCCTCGAGCGGACCGGCGGCGGGCTTGGCGGCGTCGGTGATGGTCTCACCGACGCGGGCCTCGGCAACTGCCTTCACCCCGGCGATCAGGTAGCCGACCTCCCCCGGCCCGAGCTCGGCGACCGGCTCGTTGTCTGGTGTGCGGACCCCGATCTCCTCCACGTCGCGGGTGCTCCCGGCCTGCCAGAGCCGGATCCTCATGTCGTGGCGGAGCACGCCGTCGACGACCCGGATTGCGCTCACGACGCCGCGGTACTGGTCGTAGTGGGAGTCGAAGACGAGCGCCCGGAGGGGTGCCTCCGGGTCACCCTGCGGAGGCGGGATGCGCTCCACGATGGCGTCGAGGAGATCGGCGACACCCTCCCCGGTCTTGGCGGAGATGCGGAGGATGTCGTCGGCGGCGATCCCGAGCACCTGCTCTATCTCGCTCGCGTGGAGATCCGGCTCGGCCGCCGGCAGGTCGATCTTGTTGAGGGCGGCCACGATCTCGAGGTCGTGCTCGATGGCGAGGTAGCAGTTGGCGAGCGTCTGAGCTTCTATGCCCTGGGAGGCGTCGACGAGCAGCACGACCCCCTCGCAGGCGGCGAGCGAGCGGCTCACCTCGTAGCCGAAGTCGACGTGGCCTGGGGTGTCGATCAGGTGCAGGACGTGGTCCCGCCAGTTCACCCGGACGTTCTGCGCCTTGATCGTGATCCCGCGCTCCCGCTCGATGTCCATCGAGTCGAGGTACTGCTCGCGCATGTCGCGGGCATCGACCGTGCCGGTCATCTCCAAGACCCGGTCGGAGAGGGTCGACTTTCCGTGGTCGACGTGGCTGATGACGGCGAAGTTGCGGATCTGCTTGATCGGGATCATCGGGGAGCTGTCACGGTCATGAGAGGGCAGGCGTCAGCAGGGGGCATCATGGGATGGGCTCCATCGTGCCACCTCGACCCGGGGTGAGCGGCGCCGGCGCCGGCCGAGCGGCGCCAGACCCACTGCTACGATGCACGCCGGCGGGTACCAATGTTTTAGAGTCGCGCGTCCTCAAGGAAGACATGGCCAACCTGAAGAGTCAGATCAAGCGGGACCGGCAGAACCGGCGGCGCCGCGCGCGCAACCAGGCCGTCCGCTCTGAAGTGAAGACCCGGACCAAGACCGCCCTCCGGGCGGCGGAGACCGGCAGCGAGGACATGGCGGTCCGGCTCCAGCTCGCTCTCAAACGGATCGACAAGGCGGCCGCCAAGGGTGTCATCCACACCAATCAGGCAGCGCGTCGCAAGTCACGGCTAGTCCGGCGCTTCGCCGCGCTCGTTGAAGAGCGCTCCGGCGAGTAACACCGCTGAGGGCCGCCTCTTGGCGGTCCGGAAGCTCGAGGCGGCGCAGCTCGACCAGATCGAGCAGCTCGAGACAGCATGCGTGGCGGCTGACGGCGGTCGGTTGAAGCTCGAGCACGACACGCTGCGGAGCCGCCCCGGAAGCCGCCGGGACGACTTCTTGTGGGTCGCGGACGGTCAGGTGGTGGGATTCCTCGGCATATACCAGTTCCGGCTGGACCAGGCCGAACTGTGCGGCATGGTCCATCCGGACCGCCGCCGGTCCGGCATCGCCTCGAGCCTGTTCGCCGCAGCCATGGGCGAGGTGCGGCACCGGGGCGTCCCCACGACCCTTCTCATAGTCAACCGGGATGCCGAGGCAGGCGAGGCGTTCGCCCGCGGCCACGGGGGCGAGATCGTCTCGTCCGAGCACCGGATGATCCTGCGAGGTGCGCCGCCGGCCGACCGCCCAGGTAGGCAGGTCACCCTGCGCCCTGGGACCATGGAGGACGCCGGGTTTGTCCGGTCGTGCCTGGCGGAGGCGTTCGGTCTCCCACCGCATGCCTTCGCAGGCGAGGATCCGGCTTCCTGGTCCACCGACATGCTCGTGATCACGAGCGACCGGGAGCGGGTCGGCGTCATGCGCGTCGATCGGCACGGCCAGTCAGCCGGCATCTACGGCTTTGCCATCACTCCTGTCCTGCAGGGGCGCGGTTACGGGCAGGCGGCCCTTGCCACCGTCTGCCGCTCACTGCGGGCCAGCGGTGTCGAGGAGGTCCACCTCGAGGTCTCGGTGGTGAACCCGTCCGCCCTGCGCGTGTACGAGCGGTGCGGCTTCGAGGTCGTCGGCACGGAGGACTATTACCTCGTCCGCTGAGTACCTCGTCCGCGGAGTACGGCGTCCGCTCACGCCTCAGCGCCGGGCTAGCGGCATCTTCAGCACCGGGCCGCTGCCGGCGAGGAGCGTGAGCATCTGCGGGGCGTCGTCGGCCATGCCGAGCTCCCAGGCACCCACGCCGGCCACGTGGAACTGCGCCGCCAAGGCGGTCTTCAAGGCGATCGAGACCGGGTCGTCGAACCACGTCTGGTGCCACTGCTTGGCCCGCCGGAACGAGTAGTACGGCGTCTCACTCTCCGGATCCCACACCGGCTTGTGGCCGTTGTGCTCGATCGACTGGACGATGTCGGCATAGGTGACGGTGTAGGGGCTCCCGATCGTGTCCGCCGGCGGCTGCGCCCGCGAGGCCGGGTAGTCGTAGCCGTAGAAGGGCACCCCGAGGATCACCTTGGACGCGAGGCCGGCGCCGCCGTAGGCGGCCAGGGTGCTGGCGTCGTTCAGGCTCGGCCCGACGAGGGGGGCGTTTGCGGAGGGGACAGCGGGGTCGTTCATGTCGTAGGCCATCACGAACAGCTGCGAGACGTGAGGGGCGAGCGCCTTCACGTCGTAGAAGCTCGTCGGGTCTCCCGCCGATTGCGGATACGTGTTCAGCATGAGCGTGAGTGACGGATTGCTCGCCTTCAAGGCAGCCGAGAACGCCGACACGAAGCGGACGAAGCCGGACCGGTCCCCGGTCGCCTGCCCCTCGAGGTCGAGGTCGGCGCCGTCGAAGCCATTGGCGGCGATGACGGGGATGAGCTCATGGGCGAGCCTCTGCCCGGCCGCCGTGGCGCCGGCGCCTGACAAGCTTTGGATGACGCGTTGGTCAACGCTGAACGCGCCGAGCAGGACGCGGTCCCCGTCGGCATGGGCTTCCTTGATGAGGACGGAGGCGGCCCCGTTCTCGACCGCCGCCCAGCCGAGGGACGCCGACGGCTTCTTGAGCACGGCCCCGTCGGGCTCGACCTGGAAGCCGTAGTAAACGACCTCGGTCAGGCCGGCGAGGTCTACCGCCCTCAGGCGAGGCAGCTCGTAAGAGGGGAAGAAGCCCACCACGTCGTGCCGGGGAAGCACCCTCCGGTAGGCGGGCGAGCCGAGCACCGGGGCGGGCGAGCCCTGCCTGCCCGGGAGCCTGGCGTTTACGGCCGCCTCCGCCGCGGTGATGGCGCGGTTCTCCGCCGCGAGGTACTTGGCGCTCGGATCCGGGACGGTGCTGGTCGGGGCGGCGGTGCTGAACGAGACGATGTTCAGCTTCTTCAGGGTGAGACCCCCGGCCACCAGCACCGCGAGGACCGCGATTGTAGCGACCGAGCGTCGCCGCCTCGAGCTCATGTCCAGCCGAGCGTACCGCCAGACCGTCCCGGGAGGAAAGCAGGGCCTGCCCCAGGCCGGTTCGAGCGCTCGCTCCGCCGCTGACCGAGCCCCTGCCGGCCTGCCGTCCGCTCCACGACGCGCATGGGCGCCTAGAGAGCCTTGATAGCGGCCACGAGCTTGGTGAGAGAGTCCTTGGCGTCGCCGAACAGCAGCGTCGTCTTCGGGTCGAACAGCAGCTCGTTGTCGATCCCGGCAAAGCCGGGCCTCATCGACCGCTTGAGGAAGACGATGTTGCGCGCCTCGTCGACGGCGAGGATGGGCATGCCGTAGATGGGGCTTCCGGGCGAGTTCTTGGCCGCCGGGTTGACGACGTCGTTGGCGCCCACGACGAGGGCGACGTCGGCCGTCTGGAACTCCGGGTTCGCCTCCTCCATCTCCTTCAGCTGCTCGTAGGGCACGTTCGCCTCGGCGAGCAGGACGTTCATGTGGCCGGGCATCCGTCCGGCGACGGGGTGGATGGCGTAGCTGACCTCGACGCCGCGCCCTTCGAGCAGCTCGGCGAGCTCGCGGACGGTGTGCTGCGCCTGGGCGACCGCGAGCCCGTAGCCGGGGACGATGATCACCTTGTCGGAGTACGCCAGCAGGACGGCGATGTCCTCGGCACTACCCGAGCGGACGGAGCGATCGCCGGCCGTGCCGTCGGCGCCGGCGGTCGCCGTGATGACCGAGCCGAACGCGCTGAACAGGATGTTCGGCAGCGAGCGGCCCATGGCACTGCTCATCATCCGCGTCAGCAGGGTGCCGCTCGCCCCGACGAGCGTGCCTGCCACCACCAGCACCACGGAATGGAGCACGAAACCGCTCGCGGCGACTGCCAACCCGGTGAAGGAGTTGAGGAGTGAGATGAGCACCGGCACGTCGGCGCCGCCGATCGGAAGGACGAAAGCGATCCCGAACAACAGCGCGAGCACGGCGATGACCGCCACGAGCCAGTCGTGGGGGCTCACACATGTGACGATGGCAAGCACGACGATCCCGACGGCGATGATGGCGTTCAGGATCTGCTGGTTGGGATAGGTGACCGGGCGTCCGGGCATCAGCTCCTGCAGCTTGGCGAAGGCGATCGCCGAGCCCGAGAACGAGACACAGCCGATGACGACACCGAGGACGATCTCCACGACCTGGTAGACGGCGAGCGCCCCGGAGGGCGCCCGCAGGAATTCGGACAGGGCGATGAGGGCGGCGGCGCCCCCGCCGACGCCGTTGAAGGCCGCCACCATCTGCGGCATCGCCGTCATCTTGACCATCCGGGCTGCCGGCAGGCCGATGACGACACCGATGGCCATCGCGCCGGCCATCAGGCCGAAGTGGGACAGCCCGGGCGTGGCGAAGGTCATCCCGACGGCAAGCAGCATCCCGGCCGCCCCGATGAGGTTGCCCGTCCGGGCCGTCTTCGGACTGGTCAAGCCGCGCAGCGCCAGGATGAAGCAGATCGCCGCCACGAGGTAGGCGAGGCGGATGCCCGTTTCGAGGCTCATGGCTCTCCCGGCGGCGGCGTTTCGCCCGGGGGGACGCCCCCGGGATCCCCGGCCGGAGCCGGGCCGGAGGCCGATGCCGGCTCGGCGCCCGAGACGGTTGCGGGAGCACCGCCGGCCACCGGGGGAACGGCGGCCGGCGGGGCGGCCGCCTCCCGGACCGGCCGGCCGGGGCTCTGGCGCCCCTTGAACATCTCGAGCATCCGGTCGGTCACCGTGAAGCCACCGACGACATTCAGCGTCGCCAGCACCACCGCCAAGAAACCCAGCGTCAGCTGCAACGCCCCATGCCCCTCCCCGAGGACGATCATCGACCCGACGATCACGACGCCGTGAATGGCGTTCGTGCCCGACATGAGGGGTGTGTGCAGGATGCTCGGCACCTTCGAGATCACCTCGAAGCCGACGAAGGCCGCCAGCACGAACACGGTGAAGAGGGTGAGGATGTCGCCGCCGTTCAAGTTGTCCCTCCGTCGAGCAGTTCGGCCGTGGGGGCGTGCCGGACCTCTCCCTCGTGTGTCACGCAGGTGGCCGAGACGATCTCGTCGTCGAAATCAGGCGAGAACACGCCGTCGTGCGTCATCAGGCCGAGCACCTCGGCGATGTTGCGTGAGTACAGGAAGCTGGCGTGGACCGGCATCGAGCTCGGCAGGTTCCGCGCCCCGTAGATCGACACCTGGCCGGCCATGACGGTCTCGCCCGCCTTGGACAGCTCGCAGTTACCCCCGCTCTCCGCCGCCAGGTCGACGATGACGCTCCCCGGCCGCATCTCGCCCACCATGTCGGCGGTAATGAGAACCGGCGCCCGCCGACCCGGGATGGCGGCGGTCGTGATGACGGCGTCAGCCGCCGCCACCTCTTTTCCGATCAGCTCGCGCTGGCGCCGGAGAAAATCCTCCGATTGCTCCACGGCGTAGCCGCCGCTCCCCTCCTGGGCCTCGAGCTCCAGCTCGACAAAGGTGGCGCCGAGCGACCTTACCTCGTCGCGCGACGCCTGCCGGACGTCAAAGGCGCGGACGACCGCCCCGAGCCGGCGGGCGGTGGCGATCGCCTGCAGACCGGCCACGCCGGCGCCGAGGACGAGCACCTTGGCCGGAGGGACCGTGCCGGCGGCGGTCATGAACATCGGAAAGAAGCGGGGCAGGTCCGAGGCCGCTATCAGCGCCGCCCGGTAGCCGGACACCGTGGCCTGCGAGCTGAGCGAGTCCATTGCTTGGGCGCGGCTGATGCGCGGGAGCAGGTCGAGGCTGAAGGCGGTGATGCGGCGTTCGACGAAGGTGCGGATCAGGTCGAGGTTGGCCGTCGGCTGGAGCATGCTGACTATCACCGACTCGGCCGGCATCTGGCCCGCTTCTGCCGGCGAGGGCGCCTGCACCTTGCAGATCACGTCGGCGTCGGCATAGAGAGCGGCCAGGTCGGGCGCCACGGTCGCCCCGCGGGCGGTGTAGGACTCGTCGGATTGGAGAGCGGCTTCGCCGGCGCCCGCCTCGATGGTGACCTCGATGCCGGCAGCCCCGAGCCTCGGGAGGATGTCCGGGACAACCGCGACGCGCCGCTCCCCGGGCGCGATCTCCCGTGGGACAGCCGCGCGCATTCTCGTGGTCTAGCAAACCGAGGTGACCGCAGTCGACCCGAGCGACCGCATATCGACCAATCTGCCGGCGGTCGTGATCGCCTCCTCCGAGACACGAGCAGCCTGGAGGGGCGGGCGGCGGCGAGTGAGACGTCGTCGCTTCGTGCCTCGATTCGCCACCGGAGCTACGTTCAGGAGATGGCCATGATCGATCACGTCACCTTGCAAGTGGCTGATGTCGCCGTGAGCCGGGCGTTCTACGAACCGCTGCTCGGCGCCCTCCATATCGTGGTCGTCTTCGAGGACGACGGAGCTGTTGGCTTCACGGGTACGGGCGACGCCCAGTCCGGGTCCTTTTGGCTGATCCCGGCCGAAAGACCCGAGGACAGGGAGCTGCACCTGGCGTTCTCGGCTCCGGACCGCGCCCACGTGCGGGCTTTCCACGCCGCCGCCTTGGACGCCGGCGCCGAGATCCTGAACGCGCCGCGCATCTTTCCGGAGTATCACCCGGACTACTATGGAGCCTTCGTGCGGGATCCGGACGGCCACAACATCGAGGCCGTCTGTCACCTGCCTGAGCCGGACTGATTCCAGCTCCGCCGTCCCGGCGGCTCTGGGCGGCGGCGGGACGCCGCTCCGGCCGCCTGTACGGCAGGGCGGGACCTCGCCTCCGCCGGGCCTCGTAGACTGGACCGTCGTGGAGCAACACGATGCCGGCACCGGCCGAGCAGCAGAGGAGTGGCGGGAGCAGTACCCCGAAGCGCCGCTGCGCGACGTCGACTTCGAGACGCTGTCGGGGATCCCGCTCGAGCCTGTCTACGGCTTCGGCGGGGAGATGCCCGGCGTCTTCCCCTACACGCGGGGACCTTACGCCTCGATGTACCGCTCGAAGCTGTGGACGATGCGGCTGTTCGCCGGCTTCGGGACAGCCGAGGACACCAACGTCCGGTTCAAGGAGATCCTGCGGTCGGGCGGCGACGGGCTGTCGACGGCCTTCGACCTGCCGACCCTCATGGGCCGGGACTCCGACGACCCACACTCGCTCGGGGAGGTGGGCCGCTGCGGGGTCGCGGTCGACACGCTCGCTGACGTCGAGGATCTCTTTGCCGGCATCGACCTCGGCGAGGTGACCACGTCCATGACGATCAACTCGCCGGCGGCGATCCTGCTCGCCATGTACGTGGCTGCCGCCGAGAAAGTCGGCACGCCGCGGGCGGCACTTGGCGGGACGATCCAGAACGACATCTTGAAGGAGTACCAAGCGCAGAAGGAGTATGTCTTCCCGCCTCGTCCGTCGATGCGCATCGTCACCGACATGATGCGTTTTTGCACCGCCGAGATGCCGAAGTGGCACACCATCTCGGTCTCCGGCTATCACATCCGCGAAGCCGGCTCGACCGCCGCTCAGGAGCTCGCCTTCACGTTGGCGAACGGCTTCGCCTACGTCGAGGCGGCTGTGAATGCCGGCCTCGACCCGGACGACTTCGCCCCCCGGCTGAGTTTCTTCTTCAACGCCCACCTCGATTTCTTCGAGGAAATCGGCAAGTACCGGGCGGCCCGCCGCATCTGGGCCCGATGGCTGAGCGGTCGTTACGGCGCCACGAGCCCGAGATCCCTGCAGCTGAGGTTCCACACCCAGACCGCCGGCTGCTCACTCACGGCGCAGCAGCCGGAGGTCAACATCGTCCGGACGGCGATCGAGGCGCTCGCGGGGGTGCTCGGGGGCACGCAGAGCCTGCACACCAACTCGATGGACGAGGTTCTCGCCCTCCCGACCGAGAAGGCGGCCCGGATAGCGCTGCGCACCCAGCAGGTGATCGCCCACGAGATCGGCGTCACTCACGTAGCCGATCCACTCGGCGGCTCCTACTTCGTCGAAGCCATGACCGACGAGCTCGAGCGGCAGGCGGAAGAGACTTTCGCCTACCTCGACGACCTGGGCGGCGGGTCGATCCTCGAGGGCGTCTACTCGGCGATCGAGGAGGGCTGGTTCCAGTCCGAGATCGCCGACGCCGCTTATGCCTACGAGCAGAAGGTCTCCTCCGGCCGGCGGATCGTCGTCGGGGTGACTGGATATTTCGAGGGCAACGACGAGGACCCTCCGGAGATCCTCCGCATCGGGCCGGAGATCGAGGAGCTGCAGTTGAAGCGGCTGGCGGCCGTGAGGGCCGACCGATCGCTCGCCGCCGTCTCGGCGGCTCTCGAGGAGGTGCGCCGCGTGGCGGCGACGCCTGAGCGCAACCTGATGCCGGCGGTGCTCGAAGCCGTGGCGGTCTACGCCTCGGTCGGGGAGATCGTGAACGCCCTCGCCGACGTCTTCGGACGGTGGCACGAGACGCCGACCATCTGATTCGCCCCACCAGTGCCGCCGGCCCGCTGAGACTGCCGTGACGCGCCAGAGCGCCGGCTTGCTGCTCTACCGCTTCGCGGCCAACGGCGGCGTAGAGGTGCTCATCGGTCATCCGGGAGGGCCGCTGTTCGCCCGGCGCGACGAAGGTGTCTGGTCCGTGCCAAAAGGTGAGTACGGGCCGGGGGAGGAACCTCTCGCGGCCGCGGCGAGGGAATACACCGAGGAGCTCGGCCAGGTCCCGCCCTCGTCCGAACGGATCAGCCTCGGCGAGGTGCGCCAGGCGGGCGGGAAGCGTGTGGTTGTCTGGGCGGTGGCCGGCGACTTCGACCCGGCGGAGCTGTCGAGCAACCTATTCGAGATGGAGTGGCCGCCCAAGTCGAAGCAGATCGGACGCTTCCCGGAGATCGACCGCGTGGAGTGGTTCTCGCCCGAGCGGGCACGGGCCAAGCTGAACGCCGCCCAGGCCCCTTTCGTCGACCGCCTCCTCGACGCCGTCGCGGCCCGCCCGCCGGCTGAGTGATCCGGGGCGGTCCCAGGCGAGTAACAGCCCGCACGCCGACCGGGGCCCGTCGACTTCGACCTACCATGTCTCGCAGTTCGAGCCGACCGGAGGAGGAGCCACATGCGAGTCGTCGTCGACTACGACCTGTGCGATTCGAACGCCATCTGCATGGGGATCCTGCCCGAGGTGTTCGAAGTGCGCGATGACGACTTCCTCTACGTCCTCAACGATCATCCCGGGGAGGAGTATCGGGCGAAGCTCATGGAATGCGTGCGGTCGTGCCCGACGCAGGCGATCTCGGTCGAGGAGGAGTGACCCCACCGGTCAGGGTCAGGATCGCGCCGTCCCCCACGGGCTACTTCCACGTCGGGAGCGCCCGGACGGCCCTTTACAACTGGTGTGTCGCCCGGCGCGCCGGCGGGACCTTCATCCTGCGGATCGAGGACACCGACCGAGAGCGCCACCAGGAGAGCCAGTACGAGGGCATCATCGAGGCGCTCCGCTGGCTCGAGATCGACTGGGACGAGGGCCCGTACCGGCAGTCAGAGCGGACCGCCCTGTATGCAGACGCCATCGACCGGCTGTGGGACGCCGGCTACCTGTACGCCTGCGACTGCACGCGGCAAGAGGTGCTCGAGCGCACGAAGAAGAACGCCATCCCCGGCTACGACGGCTACTGCCGACACCGGGGCCTCGAGAGAGGGCCGGGGAGGGCGCTGCGCTTCGCAATGCCCGACGGCGGCGTCACCGTGGTGAGGGACGTCATCCGGGGCGACGTCGAGTTCGCCAACCACACGATCGAGGACTTCGTCGTGGCGAGGTCGAACGGGGATGCGCTCTTTGTCCTCGCCGTCGTGGTCGACGACCGCGACATGGCCATCTCGCACGTCATCCGGGCTGAGGAGCACCTGCCGACGACGCCGAAGGCCGTCCTGCTCTGGGAGGCCCTCAACCGGTCGCCAGCACGCGGTGAGAGCGGCGGGGGGGGAGCGGATAGTCGTGAATTGCCCGTCTTTGCTCACCTGCCGCTCCTCGTCAACGAGAAGCGGCAGAAGATCTCCAAGCGGCGGGACCGTGTCGCCATCGAGGACTATCGGGCGCAGGGGTTTCTTCCGGAGGCGATCGGCAACTACCTGGCCCTCCTCGGCTGGAGCTTTCCTGACGGGCGCGAGGTGTTCACGCGGGCCGAGCTCGTCGAGGCGTTCCGGCTCGAGGACGTCAACAACTCTCCCGCCTTCTTCGACGAGCAGAAGCTGCTCCATTTCAACGGCGTCTACATCCGCGCCCTCTCGACGGAGGAATTCACCCGCCGCTGCCGCGCTTGGGCGACGGAGGAATTCACCCGCCGCTGCCGCGCTTTTGCGAAGGAGGCGGGGTCCGATCTGGCGGCGCAGCAAGGGGCCGATCCCTTCGCCACGCCGGAGTGGGAGATCCTCGCACCGCTCGTGCAAGAGCGCGTTCACGTCCTGTCCGAGGTGCCGTTCTACGTCACGTTTCTCTTCGGGGACAGCCCCACCGTCGATGAGACATCGTGGGAGAAGGCGGTCCTGCGTGACGGTGAGGCAGAAACGATATTGCGAGCCGCCCGCGACCGGATGCGCGAAGTCCCGCCGGAGGGGTGGGAGGCGGCGGAGCTGAAGAGGGTGGTCGAGCAAATGGCGAGCGATGTGGGACGAAAGCTCGGCAAGACACAGGCTCCCGTGCGGGTGGCGACGCTCGGCAACACGGTAGGGCTGCCCCTCTTCGAGTCTCTCGAGGTGCTCGGTCAGGACAAAACGATCCGCCGCCTCGATGAAGCTCTGCAGCGCCTCAGCGGATCCTCAGGGGAGGCGAGCGTCGGCTGACGCTCGCCACGACATGGACCCGGCTGCCTGTCTGCGCGGGGCGCCCGCCATTATCCTGACCCTGACATCTCTCGAGGGAGTAGCGTGCTGCGGCTCTTCCGTTGGTTCCGGCGGCTTGTCTATCTGTTGGTGGTCCTGGCGTTCGTCTATTTGGTAGTGACCTCCATCCAGGTGGTCACCGCCTCGCGGACGTCGGCCGCGCCGAGCGCCGTGGCGCCGGCAGACGCCGTCGTCGTCATCGGCAGCGCTACCCCACCGACCGGCATCTCGGCGGACCTGAAGGCCCGCTGCGAGCAGGCAGCGGCACTCTTTGTCCGCCACAAGGCGCCGTTGGTCATCACCACCGGCGGCCCGGCTGCTGCCGAGGATCCGAGCGAGGCATCGGTTGCAGCGGCCTACCTGCGTCATCACGGCGTGGCCAAGGTGGAGGTGGTGCCGGCGCCGACCGTGCCGGCACAGCTGGCGGAAGTGGCCCGGCTGCTCTCGCCCCGGGCCGAAAAGAGCGTGATCCTCGTGGCCGACCCACTCCAGACGAAATGGCTGAGGGCCGTCGCCGTGGCCGAGAACCTGACGGCCCAGATGTCACCCGGGCCGGCGCCGAAGGGCAGCTTCTGGGGTGCGCTCGGAGTCGTCTGGAGCCAGTCGGTGGCAGTGGCGATCGGACGAGTCTTCGGTTACCAGCACACCGGGTGGATCGGCGGCTGATCGGCTACCAACCGGTTATCGGGTGGTGCCCGATCGTGTCTCTCGGCCTCGCCCGAATTGGCGACGATCCGGATCCCGGCGGGCATCGTGCGGAGCGACGTCCGACGGACCAAGCGATCGCGGTCCGGCGGGGTAGCCGCAGGCCTGTTACCATCGGCGACGCCCTTCGGGGGTGGTGTAATCGGCAACACGACAGGTTCTGGCCCTGTTATTGGGGGTTCGAGTCCTCCCCCCCGAGCTACATCTCAGTGTGAGCCCGCAGGTCACAGGGTTGTGGCCGCTCTGAGATGCGTTGAGGTGCAGCTTGTGATCACGGATTGATCACTACTCGGAGAGGCTGGGCCACGACTGTGATCAACTTGGAACGAAGGACGGTCGAGAGATTGGCGCTCGAACTGGAGCCACGGTTCAAGGAGGACGCGATTCTCGTGGCCGATGTCGAGGAGGCTGGCAACATCGAGCGGTGGCGGGAGGCAGCGCGCCTGGCCGGCCGGAGTCTCGGCCACCCTGTACGGACGATGGTGTCGTCCGATCGTTCGACGGTCTTTGCGTTCCTGAACGGACCGTTCGAGCCGGGTGAACGGGCCGAGGCGGCCAACCGCGTGGCGAATTTCCTTTTCGGTCCGAGGTGTCACCTTCGGCTGTTGGAGTCTCAGGATGAAGAGCCGCTCGTACCGTAGGATGGGTGAGTCATGACCAAGGCTGACTTGCACCAGCTGGTAGATGCGTTGCCGGACGAGGCGATCGCGGGAGCCGGGCTTTTCCTCGAGCGTGTGCTCCGCAGGGAGTTGGATCCTGATCAGGCGTGGGCCTGGAGCACGGAATGGCAGGACCAGTTGCGCTCTTCGCTGGCGGACCTCGCTGACGGCCGCACCCGCCGCTTCGACAGCAGCGACGAGTTCTTGGCTTCGCTCTAGCGGCTTTCGTTGCCGACGTACGAGGCGACCGAACGGTTCTCGCGCGAGCACCGGCGCTTGACAGCCGAGCAGCGTGCCTCCTTCAAGCGGGCGGTTGAACGTTTCGTGGTCGATCTGGAAGAGGGGCAGTTCCGAGCGGGTTTGAGGATAAAGGGCATCGTCGGGATGCCGGGATGCTTCGAAATGACCTGGGCCACCGACGGGCGAGCGATCTTCGCTTACGGGAAGGAGGTCCGGCCGGGCGAGACGCACGTGATCTGGCTGGCGGTCGGCACGCACGCCATCCTCCCATGATGCATCCCGTTTAGGGTTATCCGATCTCCGACCCGAAGATCAGATCGGCCACCTTCTGAGCAGCGTCGGCCTGCATGCCCTTGATCACGTGCTGGTAGGTGTTCGAAGTGATGAGGATGTTCGAATGGCCCAGTCTTTCCGAGACCATCCGGATGTCTATTCCAGCGATCAGTGCGAGAGTGGCCCAGGTGTGCCTGAGGTCATGGAGGCGTATCGTCGGCACCGCTGCATAGCTCGGTTGGCGAAGGCGTCGGTCGAAGGCCTTAGAGAACGCTTCGGGGTGGTAAAGCTTCCCATCGGGTCGGCAGAAGATCAGCCCGTGGTCCTCGTAGCCGGCCCCCACCAGTTGGCGTTCCTTATCCTGCTTCCCCCTCCAGGCGCGCAGGACCGCGACGGTCTGGGTGTCCAGCTCGATCACTCGGGGCTTGTCGCCCTTGGTTCTGGGGACGATGCGGCCTTCCCGTCCCTTGCCGCTCGGCTTCGTCAGCGGGATGCACTCCTGACGGATCGATGCGTGGGCGGGTACTTCGGCCAGGTTGACATCAGGCCAGCGAAGGCCGAGAGCTTCGCCGCGGCGGCATCCTGTGGTGGCCAGGAAGAACCAGGGGTAGTAGTACCGGTCGCCGTCGCACAGCCTCAGGAAGCTCAGTAGTTGCTCTCGCGTCCAGGCCTTCATCTCCGGCGGCTTCGACTCAGAGGACGACGGCGGGTTGGCCTGGTCGGCGGGATTGAGCTTGATCCGACGCCAGCGGACGGCGTCGCCGAGCGCGGCGTGGATGATGGTGTGGATGTAGCGGACCGTCCGTGGCTTGAGCCCGGGTGATTGCTTTCCCAGCAGCCTCCCCTGCTCGAGGAGGTGGCTGTACAAACGGTTGAGAGCGATCGCGTCGAGCGCCTGCATCGGGATCCGCCCGAGATGAGGGAGTACGTGGTTGCGGACCTTGCGCTCGTAGTCCTCCCACGTCGAACGGGCCAGCTCACGCTGGATTGTTGGTAGCCAGTCGTGTGTGAGGAAGTCGCCGAAGCTCTGTCGGAGTGGGGAGACGAACGTCCCGTCGCGCCGATCGCCGCGCAGGCGGTCGAGTTCCTCCTGCGCCGCAGCCTTGGTCCGAAAGCCCCGGCGGTAGGCCTGTCTGCGGGTGCCGTCCGGTCTCATCCCGACATCGACGACGAAGAACCATGTCCCGGTCTTCGGGTCTTTCCGGGGTGCTGCGGCAGAGCTGCGGCTCATGGACGTGCGTCCTTCTTCTCTGCCGGTTTCTCTTGAGCTTTCTCGTAAGCGGCGATGCTCTCCTCTGTGAATTGTTCGTGGGCTTCGGCGATCCTCTTGCCTTTGGCGATGTCGGCTCGCATGGCCTCGATCCGGCGGATGTGTTCGTCCTCGTCGAGCTCGGCGAGGGCCTCGTGTTGCTCGACGTCGAGGACCAGGTCGGCAAGAGATCGGAGGGTCTCTCGCAGTGCCATGAGGTCGCCTTTGAAGTGCTTACGGATGAGGTGCTGGGCGCGGATGAGGGCGACCTCTCCGGCGACGGCACGGATCTTCTCGCGCTTTTGCTGGGAGAGGGGAAACGGGAGCTCTTGTTCGTCAGCGAAGTTCCATTCGTCGAGGAGGGTCTCCCATTCGGAGAGGTTGTCGGGGCGACCGAGCACGGCTTCGAGCATGGTGAGAGTGTCGATCTGGGAGTCCGGGACCTGGACGAAGATGCCGGCCGGGGGTGGCGTGAGGAAGTAGAGGACAGGGACGTCGAAGGCTCGGGCGAGGGTGACGAGGTCGTCGGCGGTGAACTCGCGGACCCGATTGCCGGTGACGGAGCGTTCGGCGTGAGCGACCATGGCTTCGCTCCATTCCTTGCCAGCTACGGCGGAGAGAAGCCGGGCGACCTCACCTTGGGTGAGCCCGCGGCGCTGGCGTAGCCGGACCAGGTTGCCGGCTACTACCTGGTTGGGTGTCCAGGTGCGCTCTCGGATATCGGGTTTGCGTCTTGGCATGGTCTCCTGTCGCAACTCGATGACAGCCGGCGGCAATCACACCGTTGTGGTTCCCCGCGATCCGAGGCAGACTATACGCAAGATGATTTTGCGTCAATGGACGGTTAGTGCGGGGAGGACCTGATGGTGTTGGCGGATGCTCCTGACTTCCTGACGATGGAGGAAACGGCCGAGATCTTACGTATCGGCCGCAACCAGGTCTACGAGCTGGCGAGAGTGTGGCGCTCGACCGACGGCGAGCGCGGTGTGCCCGTGGTTGAGTTCGGCCGGCGGCTACGAGTGCCTAAGGCGGCGTTGATGCGCCTGGCCGGACTGGCTGAAACCCTTGGAGCCGACCGTGCCAGCTGAGCCGGACCGCTATCGGCTGGCTCTGGAACCCCGGGCTTTGAGCTTGGGCTATCGGCTGGGCTCTGACGCGCTCCTGCTTCTATTGGACCTGGCCGCCCACGCGACAGACTCGCCGGAGGGGATGGTGGTCGCCGCCAGCTACAGAGACCTCGCCCGGCGCCTGGGCATCTCCAAGGACACGGTCGGTCGGCGCATGGCGCTGTTACGCCGAGCCTGCGTGGTGGTCGAGCACCGCCAAAACGGGGCCCATCGCTTCGAGGTCCGCTGCTACATGCTCGATCTGGAGTTGGCCGGCGTGACACGAGAACCGGTGACGGTCGCGGCATGAGCCTGCAGTCCGGCGGTCACGACGCCGAAGTTGATTCCTGGGCGATCCTGCTGTCCGCTGACTGCCGTGCCCTCAGACGGGCGCTTCGGCCGCTTGTGTGGGTGACCTTGGAGGAGGTCGCCCTGGACGCGGTGGCCGAGGAGGGCCGGCTGGTGGCCCGGACCTCGGCCCGACGTGTGGCTGAACACCTCGGGGTCGACCCTGGCACAGCGTCGGCCGCGCTGAAGGTCCTGCGCGAGCGCGGCCTGGTGAGGTCGTCAAGGGAGAAAGGCCCGGCGGGCCGGTTCGGTCTGTCGGTCTACGAACTCGGCCCGGTCGCCGGCCTATCGGTGATCCAACCACTTGCGGCCGAGCCATGTGTGGCTCCGCCGCCGGCGGCAGAACCAGGTATGGCGGTGCCGTGCATGGATGGACCACTCACGAGACCGGCGAAATTGGAGCTGCCCCGCGCCGACGGACCAGACGGCCTCGAGCCTGGCACGGTCGGACGAGACATCCTTGCCTCCCCCGAGGACACCGATCCCGACAGTTCCGATGTCACATGCCGGCCCGATTCGCACGGTCGCCGGGCTCGCCGCCCGGCTTCTGGCGCTCCACCCGCGCCCTGTGTTCAATGCCCTGGGCAGACCTCGCTCGATCTCGGGTGGGGGTCCTCGTGATTGCGCCAGCGATTGCCTCCCCGGAGGGGTGGCAGGTGTCTGTGCCGGTTGGGCTGTTGGGGGAGAGGGTTGGGCTGTTGGGGGAGAGGGTTGGGCTGTTGGGGGAGAGGGGTGGATGGTCGATGGGGCATGGCGGTGGGGTGATGGCGGTGAGGTTGGCGGTCGTGATGGATGGTGATGGCGTTGGGCGTGGTGGCAGGTGTTGACGGTGACAGGGTTGTCGAACGCGGAGTATCTGATCTCGTCGGTGGCCTTGAGCATCGACGAGTACTACGCCGGCGTCGGCGAATCGCCAGGGGTGTGGGCGGGCCGGTGGGTGCAGTGCCTCGGACTGTCGGGTGTGGTGGAGGCCGATCAGCTACGCGCTTTGGTGGACGGCAAGGACCCGACGAGTGGTCTCGATCTTGTGGCCGGGTCCCGGCCCCGTTCGGTGCTGGCGTTCGACCTGACGTTCTCGGCCCCAAAGAGCGTGTCGCTTTTGTGGGCGCTCGGCTCAGAACCCGTCGCGGACATGGTGGCGGCCGCCCACCGGGAGGCGGTAGAGGTGGCGCTCGGCTTCCTCGAAGAACGCGCTGCGGTGGGTCAAGTCCGGCCGAGTGGTGTATGACGACTACCGCACCAACTCTTGGTCGTTCTAGCTGACGGCCTCCAGTTCTGCCGTCGTGCCCACCTCCTTCACGTCCGTTGCTTCGCCGGGGATCA
>Ga0182024_10002123_pt1 | contig 49824 bp, 54 predicted proteins | sample P32metaG_FD_120480 | JGI IMG/M metagenome (GOLD analysis project Ga0182024, IMG submission 120480) | Permafrost microbial communities from Stordalen Mire, Sweden - P3-2 metaG (Illumina Assembly) | ecosystem: Environmental > Terrestrial > Soil > Wetlands > Permafrost | place: Sweden: Stordalen...
ATCCCGTAGCGCCGGGCCAGAGCCCTCAGGCTCGCTTGACTATGTTGTATCGTTCGACGGATCGCCGCTGTCGTCGTGGCGCTGCCGTGGAGAACCTGGCCCATAGTGCATCCTTCCATTCCAAGGAATATGATGCACCATCAAATCGTGGGATCAAACATCTAGCAAAACTGCGGATTTTGAGGCGTGACCGGCGCCTCCCCTTGGGGACGCCAATTATTAATAGGTTACGGGGGTTACGGGGTCAGGCGGAAACAGCTGTCCCGCTTGCGTCAATGCTGGTCGATCAGACTGCGAAGAATGAATCGTCTCACCAGCTCCGCAGAGCGGGATGGTTCCGAGCCGTTTTAGACGTCCGCTTCGGGGACAGGCTGTGTGAAAACGCTGGGAGTCGCGGTCAGCGCGCAACAATAGAATCGAAGTAGCGGTCGCGCCGAATCTTTGATGCGTGTGTGGTGTGCCGCGTGAATCAATCTTGCGCCCCGATGGCTCGCAGAAACGTTTTCACACGGCCTCGGGCGACGGCGGACCATCACCTGTTGCGTATCTGAGGATGCCTTCGCGCCGAAAGCGAGCAATGTGAGGCGACTAGCTTCGCGCGTCCCGTATGGCACGCCAGACACGCTCCGGGGTGGCTGGCATGTCGATATGATGGATGCCGAATTCCGTGAGGGCGTCGACCAGCGCGTTCATCACCGAGGGCAGCGCGCCGGCGCATCCGGCCTCGCCGCAGCCCTTCGCACCAAGCGGGTTGGTCGTGGCCGGCACCGAGTGGAACTCGTGGACGAAGAGCGGCGCATCGTCGGCGCGCGGCATCGCGTAATCCATGTAAGAGCCGGTCAGCAGCTGCCCGTCGTCGTCATAGACAGTGCGTTCGCACAGCGCCTGGCCGATCCCCTGCACGATGCCGCCATGTGCTTGGCCGTCGACCAGCAGCGGGTTGATCACCACCCCGAAATCGTTGACGAAAGTGTATTTGACGACCTCGACCATACCTGTCGCTGCGTCGACCTCGACTTCGGCGATATGGCAGCCGTTTGGGAAGGCGGAAGGCGGGCCGTCGTAAATGTCCGCCACATCGAGATTCTGCGGCAGCTCGGGCGGCAGCGCTAGGCCGTCGTTGACTTTGGCGGCGAGTTCCATCAGCCCGACCGAACGGTCGGTGCCGGCAATGACGAAACGGCCGGAGCGGAACTCGATATCGGCCGCGGCCGCCTCGAGCAGGTGCGCGGCGATCTGTCTGCCGTGCTCGATGACCTTGCCGGCGGCGCCGACGATCGCGTTGCCGCTGACGATCAACGATTTCGAACCGCCGGTACCGCCGCCGGCGATCAGCTCGTCGCTGTCGCCCTGCAGCAGGCGAATGCGCTGGAACGGAATGCCGAGCCGGGCGGCGAGCACCTGGGCAAACGGCGTCCAGTGCCCCTGGCCGTAATCGAGCGTGCCGGTGACGATGGTCACGTCGCCGTTCGGCTCGAAGCGGATGCCGCCCATCTCGCGCCCCGGCGGGCCGGTCAGTTCGAGATAGTCGCTGATGCCGCGACCGCGCAGCCTGCCGCGCGCTCGGCTCTCCTCCTTGCGCTTCGGAAAGCCGTGCCAGTCGGCCAGCGCCACCGCTTTGTCCAGCAGGTTCGTGAAATCGCCGCTGTCGTAGGTGGTGCCGTTCGGGCTCTTGTATGGCATCGCCTCCGCCGGAATGTGGTTGCGGCGGCGCAGCTCGAGCTGGTCGATCCCTGTCTCACGCGCTGCGGAGTCGACCAGCCGTTCCATGTAGTAGTTGGCCTCGGGGCGACCGGCCCCGCGATAGGCGCCGACCGGCGTGGTGTTGGTGAACACGCACTTGGTGTTCACCTCGATCAGCGGCGTCTTGTAGACGCCGAGCGTGTTGCGCTGGGCGTTGCGGGTCGAAGGGCCCGGCGCGCCATAGGTGGCGCCGAGATTGCCGTAGCCCGTCAGCCGCACCGCGAGAAAATTCCCCTCGCGATCGAGCGCCAGCTCCGCCGTCATGTCGTGGTCGCGGCCGTGCGTGTCGGAGACAAAGCTGCCGGAGCGCTCGTCGGTCCACTTGACCGGCCGGCCGAGCATGCGCGCGCCGTGCAGGATGCAGAAATACTCCGGCATGTTCGGCTGCTTCATGCCGAAGGAGCCGCCGACCCGGTCGGTCACGACCCGTACCTTGTCGCGGCCGGCCCCCAGCACCTGCGCGATGTAGTTGCGGAAGCCGAAGACGCCTTGGCAGCCGACGTGGAGCGTCCAATGCTGCTGCCCGGCGTCGTATTCGGCGAGCGCGGCGCGCGGCTCCATCGGATTGACGACGATGCGGTTGTTGCGCAGTTGCAGGCGGGTGACGTGCGCCGCGGCGGCGAAGGTGGCGGCGACCTGTTCGCTGTCGCCGAAATGAAAATCGAGCCCGACATTGCCGGGGACGTCCGCATAGAGCTGCGGCCCGCCCGGCGCAGCGGCGAGGCCGGGTTCGGTAACCGCTGGCAGCGGATCGACGGCGACCGTCACCGCCTCGGCCGCGTCCTTGGCCGCCGCGACACTTTCGGCGATCACGCAGGCGACGGCCTCGCCGACATACCGCACCTTATCGGTCGCCAGCACGTAGCGGACGGGCTGCAACATCGGCGTGCCGTCGCGATTGTTCATGACCTGGCGTGCCGGCAGCAGGCCGATGCCGCCCGCCGCAAGGTCGGCCGCGGTGTACACCGCCAGCACACCCGGCATCGCCCGCGCCGCGGCGGTGTCGATGCCGCGGAGGATGCCGTGCGCGTACTGGCTGCGGACCATGACGGCATAGGCCTGCCCGGGTCGGCTGAAATCGTCGGAATAATGTCCTTCGCCCCGCAGCAGGACCGGGTCCTCCGCCCGCGGCACGGGTTGCCCGATGGCAAACCGGTCTTCGTCCAGATCGATCGCGGTCAGGTCGTTCATCGCTGCAACTCGCTCGTTCCTAATCAATTGCCCGGGCGGACCACCAATTTCCGAGGCGGACCGCCGCAACCGCGTCCTGTAGTCCAACGTAGAGCACACTCGGCATCGAACTCCTCCCCGAAAGTTTCCATGGCGCTACTTCGCGGGCTTTCGCCCAGTGCCCGAAAAATGCACCGTCGATCGGCTTTGGCAGCGCGGCAGCACGGCCTTAGAGCTGGTTATGCCCATGGCCGATCCTCAGCAGGGTTAGCAGTCTGACAAAGCCCTATCATCTCAAAACTTGAGGCTGCGCCGGTGCATTTGGTCGCGCACCCCGCAGTTGCACTAGCCGCCAGCCAGCGCCCGAATTAAGCTAGCAAGGTTGGCGTACGGCGACACAGCGCCGCGCGTTCTGATAGGGTTGAGGCAAGCCGGTTGGTGCGCCGCCGATAATAGCCCGCAAAGAATTGGGAGGAACCATGCTGCCGACGATCACGACCAAGCCAACCCGGCGAAGCGTCCTGACCACCGGAAGCGCGCTTGTCGCCGCGACGGCGCTGCCGACCTTCGCCTTCGCCCAAGACAAGCCGCCACTCGGCACCTGGCCGGACGGCTCTAAGGGTGATTCCGTCTATGCCGGCATCACCGTGCCCCGCACCGGCACCTATGCGGTGCAGGGCGAGGACGAGCTGAAGGGGATGCAGCTGGCGATCGAGCACATCAACGCCGGCGATCCGCTGATCAAGAAGATCTCGCCGAAAACGACGAAGGGCGTGCTTGGCAAGGAGGTCAAATACGTTATCGCCGACTCTGAGGCCAAGCCGAACACGGCAGTGCAGGAACAGTCGCGCTTCATCAGCGAGAACAAGATCGTGGTGATGACCGGCTCGACCTCGAGCGCGGTGGCGGTGGCGCTCAACAAGCTCGCCCAGCGCGAGCACGTGCTCTACATCGTCGCGATCTCCGGCTCGAACGACACCACCGGCAAGGATTGCGTCCGCTACAGCTTCCGCCAGTGCTTTTATGGCCAGACCGCCGCCGCGGCTCTTGGCCCGGTGCTGCTCAAGACCTTCGGCAAGGACAAGAAAGCCGCTTATCTGACACCGGACTACACCTACGGCCACACCGTGCAGAAGTCGATGGAGGACTTTCTCGGCAAGAACGGCGGTTGGACCACGGCGACCAACCAGGTTGCGCCGCTCGGCGCCCCCGATTACAGCTCCTATCTGCTCAACGTCGCCAATTCCGGCGCCGACTACCTAATCAACGTCAACTGGGGGCACGACGCCGTGCTGTCGATCCAGCAGGCGCAGCAATTCGGCATCTTCAACAAGATGAAGCTGGTGATCCCCTACCAGATCCCGTTCCTCTCGCAAGAGGTCGGGCCCGAGATCATGCAGGGCGTGTTGGCGGCGACCGATTTCTGGTGGACCCTCGAGGACCAGTACCCGCTGGCCAAGATGTTCGTCGACGCGTTCGACAAGAAATACGGCTACAAGCCGGAATGGGGCGCCAATAACGGCTATATGCAGTTCGCGATGTGGGCCCGCGCCTGCGAGGAAGCCGGCAGCTTCTATCCGCCCGACGTGATCAAGGCCTACGAGAAGGGCGAAACGATACAGTCGACCGTCGGCGACGTTCACTTCCGCGCCGCGGACCACCAGCTTGTACGTCCGGTCATCATCGTCCAAGGCAAGAAGCCTGCCGACATGAAGAACAAGGAAGACTACTGGGAAGTGAAGGAAGTCGTCCCCGGCGAACCGCTGATGCAGGCGCCCGATGCGTTCGGCTGCCAGCTCGGCGACTACACGTAAGGAAGCGGCGGCGCGGCGTGCCGGCCATCATTCCCGCCGGCACGCCGCGATCGCCCGCTTCCTCGCAGGATGTTGGCAAGATTAGCTCGCGCCTATGATCACGTGGCCTAACTTCGTCTCGCAGTTGTTCAATGGGCTGGCCACCGGTGCGCTGTTGGCGCTGATCAGCTCGGGGCTGACCATCATCTACGGTACGTTGGGGGTGCTGAACCTGGCGCACGGCGCGATGTTCATGCTCGGCGGTTATGCCGGCTATGTCGCGCTGCAAATAACTGGATCGTTTTTGATTGCGGTGATCGCCGGCGCACTCACCCTCGTCGTGGTCGGAGGCATTATCGAATTTGCGATTATCCGCCGTTTTTACGGCCGCCCGCCCGAGGATCAGCTTTTGGTTACGTTTGGGGTCGGCATTGTCGTCGTAGAATTGGTGCGGCTCGCTTTTGGCAGCCTTTCCAAGACCGTGATGCCGCCGGCTTGGGCGGCCGGCGTCACGCCGATGGGCTTTCTGATCTATCCGACCTATCGCATCGTGGTACTAGGCATCGCTGCGGCGGCGCTGGGGGTACTCTACGCCGTCCTCTACCGCACCCGGCTTGGCATGATCGTGCGCGCCGGGATCGAGGATTCCGGCATGGTCGGCATGCTGGGCATCAACGTTTACCGCGTGTTCATGGTGGTATTCGGCATCGGCGCGGCGGCGGCGGGGTTTGCCGGAATCGTCAATGCGCCGGTCGCTTCGCTAACCCCGGATATGGGCGAAGCGATCCTGGTGCAGACCTTTGTTGTCGTGGTGATCGGCGGGGTCGGTTCGTTTCCCGGGGCAATCATCGGCGGGCTGATCGCCGGCGAGATCATCAGCCTGACCTCGATGGTCGATCCCGCCTATTCGGAAGTCATGCTGTTCGCGGTGATGACCCTCGTGTTGCTCGTGAGGCCGCAGGGCCTTCTCGGCTCACTCAGCCGCGACTAACGCGTCCCGATGTTCCGTAGCCGCCCCTTGTTCGTCGAGGTCCTGACGGTGCTTGGGCTGCTCGGCGCGCCGTTCGTGCTGCCGCATCTCGGCTTTGCCCCAAACACGGTCAATCAGATTCTGATCTGGGGCCTCTTCGGAATCGGTTTCGACATCCTGTTCGGCTTTACCGGATTATTGTCGTTCGGCCAGGCCGCCTTTTACGGCACCGGCGGGTTCATCGCCGCCTACCTGCTGACCAACAATCTGATGACGAACGTGTTGGGCGCACTCGTCGTCGGCACGATCTGCGCTTCCCTCGCGGGGATTGCGGTCGGCGCGGTAGCCCTGCGGCGCACCGGCATCTATTTCGCGATGATCACGGTCGCGATCGCGGAAATGTTCTTCTTCATCGAGTTCTCGCCGCTCGCGCGCTGGACCGGAGGCGAGAACGGACTGCCCGGCGTGCCAGCCCCAAAATTCTCGCTATTTGGCTTCTCCTACCAGGTCACGAACGGCTGGTCGATGTATGGGTTTCTAGCGATTTGCTACCTGATCGGCATTGTTGTCGCGCTGCGCATCGTGCGCTCGCCGGTCGGCGCGATCTTGAGCTCGATCCGCGATAATCCGCTGAGGGCCCGCGCTGTGGGGCATGCGGTCGGACTTTACAAGCTGACCGCCTTCGTCATCGCCGCCGCCTATGCCGGTTTCGCGGGTGGCCTCTTGGGTGTGCTTCAGGGTTTCATGCCGCCCGACGCGTTCATGTTCGATACTTCGGGCCAACTTGTGATGCAGACTGCGATTGGCGGCGTCGGCACGCTGTTCGGCCCGCTGCTCGGTGCTGCCGTGTGGCTGTTCCTGCGCGATTTTCTCCAGGGAGCGCTCGGCCTCGGCGCCACCTGGAAGCTTGTTCTTGGCGTGGTGTTCGTCCTGCTGGTCTGTTTTTTGCGCCGCGGGCTGATCGGGGGCATTACCGATCTCTATGCGTGGTTCGCCCAGTACCGCAACAAGCCGCCGCCCGAGGATGCGTTCGATGTCGCCGCCCCGCCACAGCCGAGCGCCAGCGTCGGCCCGTCGCGGCGTCGAGAGGAGACGCCGTTCGCCGGCCCGGTCATCGAGGCGCGCGGCCTGACCAAGGTGTTCGGCGGCATCGTCGCCAACCGCAATATCGACTTTGCCGTCGAGCAGGGCGAGCTGCGCGCCGTCATTGGCCCGAACGGCGCCGGGAAAAGCACCTTCTTTAAGATGCTGACTTGCGAAATGCCACCGAGCGCCGGGCGCATCATCTTTCATGGCCGCGACATCACCGGCATGGACGTCGCCGCCGTATGTCAGCTTGGGCTGACCAAGAGCTATCAGGTCAACCAGCTGTTTGCCCGGCTGACCCTGCGCGAGAACATCGTCATTGCAGCGCTCGCCGAGCGGCGCGGACGATTTCGGCTCGACCTGTTGCGCCGCATCGACAAGGTGCCCGGGCTCGAGGCGCAAACCGAAAGCACGCTCGCCCTGGTCGGGCTGACCGCACGCGCCGATGTGCCGGTCGCCGAGCTCGCCTATGGCGAGAAGCGGCGGCTCGAGATCGGGCTGGCGCTTGCCGCCTCGCCATCATTGCTGCTGCTCGACGAGCCGTTTGCCGGGATGAGCCCGCAAGAGCGCGTCGAGACCGTGCAGCTGCTCAAGAACATCCGTCGCGGCCGAACTCTGATCGTCGTCGACCATGACATGGATGCGGTATTCGAGCTGGCGGAGCGGATCACCGTCCTGCACGAGGGTGCACTGCTCGCCGAGGGTGCGCCAGCCGAGATCCAGCGCAACAATCTGGTGCAGGAAGCCTATCTGGGCGGGGTCGCGGCGGCATGAGCGCGTTGCTCGAAGTCGACAGCATCAACAGCTTTTATGGCGACAGCCACATCCTATTCGACGTGTCGCTGCGCGTCGAAAAGAATGAGGTCGTGGCCTTGCTCGGCCGCAACGGCGCCGGCAAAAGCACGACACTCAAAAGCCTGATCGGCGCGGTTCGCCCGCGCTCCGGGCGGATCACCCTCGACGGAACACCAACCCAGGGGTTCGCGCCGCACGCCATTGCCGCCCTCGGATTGCAGCTTGTGCCCGAAGATCGGCGCATCTTCGGCAGCTTGAATGTCGAGGAGAATGTACTGCTCGCCGGCTTGACTGCGAAGGCCCGCTGGCCGCTCGACCGGGTCTGGGAGATTTTTCCGCGCCTCAAAGAACGACGGCGCAGCCGCGGCACCGATCTGTCCGGCGGCGAGCAGCAGATGCTGGCGATCGCACGCGCGTTGGTCCGCGACCCGAAGATCATCCTGCTCGACGAGCCGTTCGAGGGCCTTGCGCCGATCATCGTGCGCGATCTGCTGGCGACCTGCCGCATGCTGGCCCAGTCCGGTCAAACGATCATCGTCGTCGAGCAGAACATCTCGGCCGCGATGAACCTGGCGGATCGGGTCTACGTCATCCGGAACGGGCACATGGTCGACGAGTTGACCGCCGAAGCCGTGCGCGGCCAACCCGAGCTGCTGCATCGGCACCTAGGTGTTTAGTCCCGGCATTTGATGGATTGGATCGAGGGCGTGGTTCTTCGGTCCGGATGCCGTTGGGTAGGCATTTGAGAATTTCTCAAAGGCGCCGCCGGTGACGGCCCTTCAAACCCCCGGCGAATCCGGTATCCTGTCGCCGCTGCGGTTTTCCGCGCTGCGATAGGCTGAGGCGATGAGCGTCGTTGAGAACCTGCCTTATGTCGAAGCCGAACTGAATTATTTGGCGCCGACGCCGCCGGATCGGCCTCGCTACAATTACGACACCGGGCCGGGCGAACCCTTCGATCGTCCTCCGCTGGCCGCCTACAAGGTGCGCATCCACAATCTGCGGCCGCTTGGGTCGGCGGTCGATCTGGATCGCGAGCCACCGCAGCAGCGCCGCCCAAGCGGCGTCGATCCGCAGGTCTTTCGGCTTGTAGACGATCTTCGTCCCTGCGGCGAAGTCGAGGACAGCGACGCTTCGCCGGCCGCGATGGGGATAGGATAGATCGGTCGCGATGTCGGTGACCTTGCCGAGCTTTCCGGTAGAAGGCGCGAACGACTGGCGAAGCGCCGGAAGGTCTTGATCGAGGCGCTCGATCAGCTCCGCTGTGGCTTCCAGCCGAAACCCGACAATCGTGTCGATAATCCGGGCGAGAACCGGTTTTTCGAGGAGGATTTCGTCGAAACGCCCGCGGCAGTCGTCGCAGGGCAGCGGCGCCGGCGGCCCGACCGCTTCGTCGACACCATGTTCCGCACGGATCATCCCGATACGGCGGGCGGAACAGACTCGCGGCCGGAAGCGATCCGCATCGTGACTGCCGGTTTGCGGCCGGGAGCGAGCGTCAGCGACGCCGATAAGGCTTATCTGGCGCACTTGGTTGCCGCGCGCACCGGGATCAGCCAGGACGACGCGCAGAGGCGGGTGGACGAAGCGATCAACAACGCACGCCGGGCCGCCGACACCGCCCGCAAAGCGGCGATGCAGTTCTCGCTCTACACGGCCTTTGCGATGCTGGTCGGCGCTTTCATCGCCGCCGTCGCCGCCAAGATCGGCGGCCATCATCGAGACGACTTGGCCACTTTGTGAACGGCCGGCCCGGCGGGAGGCGAGCGAAGCGCGCAAGCTCGCTCGCCTTCCGGCAGAGGCCCTTTAAACTCGCCCAGCAGCGCCTGCTCCGAGAGGGCAGCGAGCGCTCGCGGCAACCGCTAAAGAGGCCGCCGCAAGACCCTTGGCTTCGTTGAACCATCGACGGCGCCGATGCGGTGTTGTTCAATGCCGCCTATCGCACGGCTCGAGCATGGCGGAACGATGCGGGCGCTGATTTGCCGTCAATGGGGCGGGGTCGACGAGCTGACGCTCGGGGAGGCTCCCGTCCCCCAGCCGGCACCGGATGAGGTGCTGATCCGGGTCAGGGCGACGGCGGTCAACTATGCCGACTCGATCATGGTCGCCGGCCGCTACCAGACCAAACCGCCGCTGCCATTCAGCCCAGGGTTGGAGACCGCCGGCGTCGTGGCTGCCTGCGGCTCGCAGGCAGCGGGCTTCAGGCCGGGCGACCGGGTGATGGCGATCCTGGCCTATGGCGGGCTTGCCGAATTCGCGGTCGCACCGGCCGTCGAGACCTTCGCCATTCCCGACGGCATGAGCTTCATCGAAGCCGGCGCGTTCCCGGTCGCTTATGTTTCGAGCCATCTCGCGATCCGCTGGCAGGGGCGGCTGGAGGCCGGCGAGACGATGCTGGTGCTCGGCGCGGCCGGCGGCGTGGGCCTTACCGCGGTCGAGATCGGCAAGGCCATGGGCGCCCGGGTCATCGCGGCCGCGAGCACGCCGGAGAAACTCGCGGTCGCGGTCGAGCACGGCGCCGACGATACGATCAACTACGCGACCGAGAATATCACGGAGCGGGTCATGGCGCTGACCGGCGGCAACGGCGTCGATGTCTGCTTCGATCCGGTCGGCGGCGCGCTGTTCGACGCGGCGCTGTCGTCATTGGGCTGGGGCGGACGGATCCTGCTGGTCGGCTTTGTCGGCGGCATTCCACAGATCCCGGCGAACCGGCTCCTGGTCAAGCATCGCGCCGCGCTGGGCTCGTCGCTGCGTTACTTCCGCTGGCACGCCCCGGAGAAGCTCAAGATTTCGGTGGACGAGCTGCTGCGCTGGTACGGCGAGGGCCGGCTCAAGCCGTGCATCACCCATCGGCTGCCGCTCGAACGGAGCATCGAGGCACTGCGGCTGCTGACCGACCGCCGGGCGTATGGGAAAATTGTCGTCGAGCTGGAGCCCCGAGGGGAGGCGGGCTGATGGAAATCCGCCTCACCAGGCACGGCCGGCACGTCGCCATCGTCACGATCGACAATCAGCCGCGTCTCAACGCGATGACGCGGCAGATGATGGTCGAGCTCGGCCGCCTGTGGGACGAGCTGGAACGCGACGAGTGCCGCTGCATCGTTCTGACCGGCGCGGGCGAGCGCGCTTTCACCGTTGGCGCCGATGTCAGCGGCGACCTGGCGGCGGGGCCCGAAATCGCGCGGATGGTCAACCATGCGCTGTTGAAGAGCGAGGCTTATTCGAAGCCGATAATTGCCGCGGTCAACGGCGACAGCATCGGCGGCGGCCTCGAATTGATGCTGTCGACCGATATCCGCGCCGCGGTGCCGACGGCGCGGTTCGGGCTGCCCGAGGTCAAGTGGTCGATCTACCCGTTCGGCGGCTCGACCATCAAGCTGATCCAGCAGATCGGCTACGTCCACGCGATGGATCTGCTGCTGACGGCGCGCCTGATCGATGCCGAGGAGGCGGTGCAGCTCGGCTTGGTCAACCGGGTGGTGCCGGCCGGGGAGTTGATGGGCTGGGCGATCGAGACCGCCGAGACGATCGCCGCGAACAGCCCCTCGGCGGTGCAGGCGGTGAAGCGCCAGGTCAGCGCGACGATCGCCGACCACGCATTGAGCCGCGAGGCCTTGGAGCAGCAGCTCGGCGACGCGGTCCGCGCGAGCCCCGACTTCGCCGAGGGCATCGCCGCATTCCGCGAGAAGCGCCGCCCGCGCTATGAGTGAGGGCAGGCGCCCGGTAAGCCGGACACTCGGCGATTTGCTCGACGAGATGGCGGCGTCCACGCCGGGGGCGGAGGCCGTTGTGTTTCGCGACGAGCGCCTCGACTACGGCGGACTGAAGATGCGGGCGGACGAGTTTGCCCGGGCGCTGCTCGCGACCGGCATCCGGCGCGGCGACCGGGTCGCCGTGCTGGTTACCAACCGTCCGGAATGGATCGTCGCCGCCTTCGGTGCCGCCAAGATCGGTGCCATCGTCGCCGCGATCAGCACTTTCTCGACGCCGCGCGAACTCGGCTGGGCGCTGGAGCATTCGGGCGCGGCGGCGCTCGTCACCCTCAATGCGTTTCGCGGCCGCAGCTTTCTCGATGCGCTGCGCGGGCTTTGTCCCCAGCTGGAGGGCGCCGCGCCCGGCGCTCTCCAAAGCGAGCGCTTTCCGGATCTGCGTTCCGTCGTCGCGGTTGGCGGACCTGCGATCTCTGGCGTCTTTTCCATGGTCGAGTTCCTATCGCGTGGTATCTCGGTCGGCGCGGCGGCCTTGACCGCCGCCCAGCGCGACGTGACGCCGAGCGACATCGCCTACATCCTCTATACCTCGGGATCGACCGCCTCGCCGAAAGGCGTGACCCTGGCGCACGGGCCGGTGATCGCCAACGGCTTCGACATCGGGGAGCGGATGTATCTCGGCGCCGACGACCGGGTGTGGCTCGCCGTGCCGCTGTTCTGGTCGTTCGGCTCGGCCAATGCGCTGCCCGCGATCATGACGCATGGCGGCTGCGTCGTGCTGCAGGAGAGCTTCGAGCCGGGCGAGGCGCTGGCGGTGATCGAGCGCGAGCGCTGCAGCGTCTATTACGGCATGGGCAACATGGCGCGGGCACTGCGGGAGCATCCGGATCATCCGCGCCGCCAGCTGGGCGCGATGCGCACCGGGCTCACCATCGGCCCGCCGGAAGACATCACGATGACCATCGCGGCGCTCGGAGCCGAAGAGTTGTGCAATGTCTACGGCTCGACCGAGACCTACGGCAACTGCGCGGTGGCCGATGCCAAGGACCCGCTGCCGCTGCGCTTGCACAGCCAGGGCCGGCCGCTGCCGGGCATGACGATACGCGCGGTCGATCTTGTGACCCGGCGACCGTTGCCGGACGGCGAGATCGGCGAGCTGGCGGTGGGCGGCTATGTGACACCCGGATATTTCCGCGCGCAGGAACTCGATGCCGAGGCGTTCGATGCGGAGGGCTATTTCCTGACCGGCGATCTAGGGGCGATCGAAGCCGACGGAAGGGTCCGGTTTCGCGGCCGCCTCAAGGAGATGATCAAGACTGGCGGGGTCAATGTCGCGCCGCTGGAAGTGGAAGAGGTCCTGTTGCAGCACCCCGACATCGTCCAGGCGCATGTCGTCGGCATCCCCGATCCGGCGAAGGGCGAAGCTGTCGCGGCGGCGATCGAGTTGCGCGCCGACGCGACGGTCGACGCGGCGGCGATCCTGACGTTCTGCCGCGAGCGGCTGGCGAGCTACAAGGTGCCGGCGCGGCTCGAGTTCCGCTCGGCGGCGCAATTCCCGCGCACCGCGACGGGCAAGATTCACAAGCCCGGGTTGCGCGAAGAGCTGGCCGCGAGCGCCCGCTAGGCCGGGATCCGCACCGGCATCGAACGGATGCCGTGGATGAAGTTGGAATAGACCCGGTGCGGCGGGCCCATCACCTCGATCGCCGGGAAGCGCGGCAGCAGCTCTTCCCACAAGATGCGCAACTGCAGTTCGGCCAGCCGGTTGCCGACGCAGCGGTGAATGCCGAAGCCGAACGACAAATGCTGGCGCGGTCGCGCACGGTCGATGATGAAGGTGTCCGGGTTCTCGATCGCCTCGGAGTCGCGATTGCCCGAAACGTACCAGATCACTACCTTGTCGCCCTTCTTGATCTCTTTGCCGCCGAGCTCGACATCCTCCTTGGCGGTGCGGCGCATGTGGATGACCGGGGTCACGAAGCGGATGATCTCCGAGACCATTCCCGGGATCAGCGAGGGGTCGTCGCGCAGCTTTCGATACTCGCCGGGGTGCTCGCTCAACGCCCAGAGGCCGCCGGTCATCGAGTTGCGCGTCGTGTCGTTGCCGCCGACGATCAGGAGGGCGAGCGTCCCCATGAACTCGCGGATCGGCATGTCGCGCGTCGCCTCGCCATGCGCCAGCATCGACAGGAGATCGAATTTCGGCGGCATCTGCCCGCGCTCGTTGAGCAGGGCGCCCAGCGCCTGGGCCATCTTGGACAGCTCGGCGAATCGCGCTTCTTCCGAATGCACTGGCGACTCGGGCGAGTTGACGTTGCAGATCGCGACGTCCGACCAATAGGTCAGCTGACGGCGGTCGTCCCACGGGTAGTCGAACAGGGTCGCCAGCATCATCGTGGTCAGCTCGATCGAGACCTTGTCGACCCAGTCGAACGTCTCATTGCGCGGCAGTCCTTCGAGGACGCGAATCGTGCGCTCGCGGATAACCCCCTCCATGTTCGCGAGGTTACCCGGCGCGACGACCGGGCTGACGACCTTGCGCTGCTCGTCGTGCTTGGGCGGGTCCATGCGGATGAAGCTCGGGCGATCCATGTCCTTGGGCTGCTCCTCGATCTGGATGCCGCCCAATTCCGAGGCCGAGGAAAAGACCTGGTGATTGACCTCGACCTGCATGATGTCCTTGTACTGCGACACCGCCCAATAGGGGCCGTAGCGACTCTCCTTGCAGTAATGCACCGGATCCTCGCGTCGCAGCCGGGCGAAATAAGGGTACCAGGTGTCGTCCTGGTAGATTTGCGGATCGCTGACGTCGATGGCGTCGAGCGGCATCTTGCCGGCGGCGGAGTGGACGGCATCGTCGAGGGGTGGGCTCATCGATCTACCTCCCGTTCGCGTATTCTAGTGTTGGCCCTCCGGCAAGCGCACGACCAACCCGTCGAGCGCCTCTTTGACTTCGATCTGGCAGGATAGGCGCGAGTTGGGCTGGGCGAGCGCGGCAAAGCTCAGCATGCTGGCTTCTTGCGAACCAACGGCGGGCGTTCCGATTTTCGCGAGCCAGCCGGCGTCGATATAGACATGGCAGGTGGCGCAGGCGCATTCGCCGCCGCAATCGGCGTCGATACCGGGAATGTTGTTGTCGACCGCGCCGCGCATTACCGAAAGCCCGAGCGGCACCTCGACCTCATGCGCGCGGCCGTTGTGCTCGATATAGGTGATCTTGGGCATGCTATTGTGCCGCGATCGCCACAGGCTGGGCGAAGCGCCGCTCCATCTCGCGGCGCACGCGCACCGCCTCGCTGTCGGAGATTTCGACGTCGGCCCAGCGCACGATCTCGCCGGCGGCGACATCCCACCGCAGCGCAACCTTGTGCGCGAGGCCGATCGGCAGCGCGCCCTCGGCGAGGCTGCGCTCCGCCGGCACCAGCTTGCCCCAAACGGTGTAGCCGCCTTCGCCGTCGAGCGTCTCGCCGGCGCGCAATTGGCGCTTTGCCACCGAGGCGACATCGCCACGCCAGCCCTGCGCCTGTCCGGTCGGCTCGCCGCGCAGCGCCGCCGATAGCACCGACATGCCGAGCTCCAGCCCGATCAGATGGTAGGGCTTGTACATCGCCGCGTACCAGCCGGAGACATCGGTCTTGAGGCCGTATTCCTTGAAGCAGGCGCGGGCGTACTCGTTGGGCGCCTTGAGCACGACATAGACGCCCCAGCGCAGATCGCGGAACACCGGCCGGCCGTCGCGCTCCAGCGACGAGACGACCTCGACCATCCCGTCGCGCTCGAGCGCACCGCCCGCCGACTTGCCGCGCAGCACTTGCGGCAGATCGTCGACGCCGCAGGGTGGGAACCCGAGACCGTCGCCCGGCACGCCGAGCCCGCTGGCATTGGCAATCGCCGCCATCTCGATCGCCGATTTGGTGCCGTCGAGGAATGAGTTGAACATCTGCGGGTTCATCCCGCCGCGCTTGGCCTCGTCCGGGGTCAGCCCGTAATGCGCCCAGACCTCGTCGGGGGTGACGGCGTGGTAGGCGGGCAGGTACTTCGTACCCTTACCGGCGGCGACCACTTCGAAGCCGCAGGCGCGCGCCCAATCCACCAGCTCGCACGTCAGCGCCGGCTGGTCGCCGTAGGCGAGCGAATAGACGACGCCCTTGGCCCGTGCTTCCTCGGCGAGGAGCGGGCCGGCCAGCGCGTCGGCTTCGACATTGACCATGGCGATGTGCTTGCCGGCGGCGATCGCCGCGCGCGCGTGGGCGATGCCGGCCGGGGGGCTGCCGGTCGCCTCGACCACGATTTCGACGTGGGGATCGGCGCAAGCCTCGGCGCCCGATGTCACGAACCGGGTGCGGGCGATGCGCGCCGCATCCCAGCCGACCGTGCGGCAGGCGTGGCGGGCGCGCTCGGGATCGAGATCGGCGATCATCGCGATCTCCACCCCCGGCATCGTCGGCGCCTGATTGAGGAACATCGAGCCGAACTTGCCGGCGCCGACGAGGCCGACGCGTACGGGCCGGCCACTCGCGGCGCGCTCTCGCGCCAGGCGATGGAGGCCCATCGCTATTCGGCCGCCAACCTGTGCGCGTGGGCGTAGTCGATGAGCGCGCTGTCGGTCACCGGCTCGATCGGGGTGAAGTCGCGATGCGCGATCCAGTCGGGCCGGGTCGGCGTGCGGATGTAGTTCGAGACCGCGCACAGCGTCAGATAGACAATGCGGCGCGGGTAAGGGGTTATGTTTGGCGCCGAGCCGTGAACCAGATTGCCGTGGAACATCAGCACCGAGCCGGGCTTGCCGGTCGGCGCGACGATGCCGCCCTCGTCGACCAGCCGGGTCACCGTCTCGTTGTCGAGGGTCCAGAGCGGATAGGACGTAGTCTCAAGATCGTGGCCGGCGGAAAGCACCCCCTGCTTATGGCTCTTCGGCACCAGCATCAACGGGCCGTTGACCGGCATCACCTCGTCCATGAACACGGCGATGTTCATCGCCCGCGGCTCGGGCATGCCGTCGTCGCGCGCCCACGTGCCGTAATCCTGGTGCCACTGCCAGACGTCCCCCTCGAAGGCAGCCTTGGCGTTGATCTTGTACTGGTGCATGTAAAGCTGCTCGCCGAACACCTGCTCGACCGGGCGGATCAGCCGCGGGTGGTGGCCGAGCAGGCGGAACGCTTCGTTGTAGGTGTGCGCGGCAAAGGCGGTGCGCGGTGCACCGGTCTTCTCGCGCCACACCTCCCGGCGGTTGGTGGCGTAGATCGCCTCGGCCTGGTCGCGCAGGAGCGCGACTTCCTCCTCGGCGAAACAGCCGGGAAGAAACAGATAGCCTTCTTCGACAAACTGTCGGAGCTGCGGTTTGGTGAGCTGCATCGCGCCGTCCTTAGGCGAAGCCCGGAGAACTCAGGCTAGCACTTTAGCGCCCGTCCGTTGAATTCCATAGCGGGTGCCTCGGCAGTGCAGGTCACACCAACGCGCGAAGATGGGCATGCAGATGCTTGGGACCTTCCACGCCGAACAACGCGTCGATTGCGGTGTGCTCGCGGTCCCAGATCGGCACCGCCGCAGCGAGGCGGCGGCGGCCTCTCTGGGTCAGCGCGAGCCGGCGCTGGCGCCGGTCGGCGGGATCAATCGTCACCGTCACCAGACCGCGGCGCTCCAGCGGCTTCAGCGCCGCGGTCAGCGTCGTGCGATCCATCGCCAGGAGCACTGCGACGCGACCCATATTGTTGGGGCCGCGGCGGCTCAACGACATCAACAGCGAAAATTGGCCGTTTGTCAGATCGAGCTGGCGAAACGCGGTGTCGAACCGGCGTCCGATCGCTCGTGCGGCACGCTGCAAATCAAGGCAGATGCAACCGTTGCGCACCGGAAAAATTATCTCGGGAGTCGTCGTTTTCGAGTTTGACACGACCCAAGTATGTTGATATCAACCTTTCTGTCAAGGCCGGATATGGGCTCGGCCCGTCCGGAATCCGAGCAAAAGCCGCGTGGGAGGGTGCGATGCCGATCCAACCGTATTTGATGTTCAACGGCCGCTGCGAAGAGGCGATCGAGTTCTATCGCAAGGCGCTCGGCGCCGATGTGCAGATGATGATGCGGTTCAAGGAGGCGCCGGACCAAAGCATGATGCAGCCCGGCAACGGTGACAAGATCATGCACGCGGCGCTCAAGATCGGCGACGGGGTGGTGCTGGCCTCAGACGGCATGTGCACGGGGCAGCAGGCTTTCGAGGGGTTCTCGCTGTCGTTCACTGTCAGGGATGAAGCCGAGGCGGCCCGACGATTCAATGCGCTCGCCGATGGCGGGCAGGTGCGGATGCCGCTCGGCAAGACTTTTTTCTCGCCGAGCTTCGGCGCGCTCGCCGACAAGTTCGGCGTCGGCTGGCTGATCTACGTTGAGCCGCCGGCTTAGACGCTAGCGCGTGGAACGAGAGGAGTTCGTACCGTGCGTTTCATGATGTTGATGATCCCCGAAGGCTACGAAACGGCGCAGCCGGACGACGGGGCTCGCATCTCGTTCGCGGGCGGCAAGGCCAAGATTGCCCACGGGCCGTTCCGCGAGACTAAGGAAGCGCTTGGCGGCTATTGGATGATCCGGGTCAAGTCGAAGGATGAGGCTATTTCCTGGGCCTCGCGTGTGCCGGTCAACGACGGTTCGATCGTCGAAGTGCGGCAGGTCTTCGAGATGGAGGAATTTCCCGAGGATGTCCGAGCCGCAGCCGGGGATTTCCCGGAACGAATGAAGGAAGCGCAGCGCTAGCCGGGGATCGTCAGCGCGATCAGCCGCTTGGCGGCGCCGTCGATCCCGTCGAGGCGGCGGCAGGTTTCGATCAGCTCGTCGTAGCGCGCCGGGCTGATCGCGAGGCCGGGAGCGATCGGCCGGATACGCCGCGCCTGTTCCTCGAAGTCCCAGATGAACTCGCGGCCGGTGCCTTCCCGGGTGAAGGACCGGCCGTCTTTCGTGAACACGGTGAGGCGCGGACCGAACAGGGTCCGCCGCACCACCGGGACGATGGTCACCCGGTGCATCAGGTCGAGCACTTCGGGCGGGTCGCTGTCGCCAGGACCCGGCATCGCCTGGCGCAGCATCGGGAAGCCGCCGGTCGCCGCGCCGTAGGCGGTGAAATATTGGGTGCTGCCGATTTTCGGCCTGCCGTCGATCGCCGGGGTCGGAAAGAGCGGGCTGGGATATTCGGTCTCGAACCAGTTGACGATTGCCTCGATGCGGTCGATGTCGGCGTAGGCGATATTGTGCTCGCGGCAGAGCGCCGCGGTCACGTCGACATGGGCGATGTTGTAGCCGGCGGTCGAATAGATGCGGTAGAGCGTCTCGAGGAAGATCCAGTCTTTCCCCAGCCCGGCGGTCAGCTTGGACAGATCGGTGCGGTTGTCGCCGGTGAAGCTGTAGCGCAGCTCGCCGCGGTTGTTGCCGGCATAAGAGTGATAGAAGCCGGCGTCGCCTTCGAGCGTGGTTTCGCCGCCGGGGGTGCCCTGCTTCGCCAGGGCCACGGCGAGCAGCGCATTGCGCACCGCGCCACCCTCGCGCAGCGACTTGCCGCCGCTGCGGATGCCTTCGAGATTGCCCGAGGCGAGGTTGACGCACTGCGCGATGGCGCCGTGGATCTGCCCGGCGTCGAGCCCGCCGAGCTTCGCCGCCGCGACCGCCGCGCCGAAAATCCCGAATACCGGGCCGGCATGAAACCCGCGCGACATGACGGTCGGGATGAAATCCGCCGCCATCCGCTCCATGACCTCGTAGCCGGCGGCGACTGCGGTCAAAAACGCCTTGCCCGAGGCGCCGGCCGCTTCCGCTGCGACCAGGGCCGCCGGCAGGATCGCGGTGCCGGGGTGGGTCAGCATGCGGAACGTGTCCCACTTGCCGCCGGCGAAGATCGTTTCGGCGTTGACGAAAGCCGCGCCCGCCTTGGTGAGCTTGGCGCCGCTGCACAGCGCCGTCGCCGCGCCGGCCCCGCCCGCTTCCTCTTCCTGCATCAGCGCTAGCGCCTGGCGGCTCGCCGGCATGTCGTGCGCAACGAGCGCGGAGCTCAGGGCCTGCAGGGTGACGCCCTTGGCGAGGTCGATCACCGCGGGCGGCAAGTCCTCATATCGAAGATCGGCGACAAACGCGGCGAACTGGCGGCTCAACGACATGGGGGCGATCCGGGGCTATTCGGGCTGCGGCGGCTCCTGAGCCGGCGGCTCTGTGCCCGGCGCGGGCGGTGCCTCCTGGGTCGTCGGCGTCTCGGCCGGAAGCTTTTTGTGGGTCCACCTTATCGCCGGTTCGCCTTCCCGTTGGATTCTGACCAGCGCGGCGGCAAAGACCTTGGTGGCGAGCGCATCGGGAGTGGCGACACATTGCGCGAGCGCGGTTTCCTCGACCGCCTCGATCTTCTTGATCTCGATCGTGCGCAAGCGCAGCAACGCGGACCGATAGCCGAGCAGGAACATCGAGGCGTAGGCCTTGTCGTCGTCGGTGGCCGAGGTCAGCGTTTTGCAGGTCATCGCCCGGACATCGACCGGCGCCAGCGGCTGGCCCTCGGTCATGTCCGCTTCGGACGCCGCCGCCGCGGGGGACGGCGGTGGTGCGGGCTGGGGCGTCTCTGCTGGGACCGGCGCGCATGCCGCCAGCAGCATCGCACCCAGCCCAATGACGACAACTTTGCGGAACATCGCGCCTCGCAGCAGGAAAGCCCTAGGAACCTTGAGAATAAAAGCCGTGGCGATGATCGCGTCAAGCGCGAGCCTCGTCCGGAAACCGCAGAAGAGGAGCCCTTTGCTATTCCCGATTTGCCACGAGCGCCTCGGCGAAAGCCCGGCTCGCGGTCATTTCCGGCGAGGCGACGCAAGCGGCGAGCGCGGCCTCTTCGATGCCCTCGACCTCGCCGATTACGACCGTGCCGGAGTGCGCGAGAGCGAGGCGGTAGCCGAGGAAAATCATCGATGCATAGGCGCGATCGTCATCGTCCGCAGCGAGCAGGTCCCTGCAGGTGAAGGTGCTCAGCTTGATCTTCTCGGCCCATGGCGGCGGCGGTGGCGGGGCCGGCGCCGTGGCGACCGGCGGGGGTGCCGTCGGAGCAGGCGGCGGGACCGGCGCGCAGGCCGCCAGCAGCATCCCGGCCATGCCGGCGATCGCGAGTTTTGCGTTCATGTCACTCCTCCCGCCTGCGAATCGATCCGCCTTCAAGCGGCCGAGAAAATCCGAGGGTCAGCGGCAATAGTGGTTCGGCTTTTTCGAGCCGTGCTGCGCGGCTCCGGCGAGGCCGCCGATCGCGGCGCCGAGCGCGGCCCCTTTGCGGGGGTCGCCGCCGAGGATCACGCCGAGCAGGGTGCCGCCGGCAGCCCCCTTGGCCGCGCCCTTCAGCACGTTGCGGTCGGGCGGGCAGGGCGGCGGGCCGTAATAGCCGGGCGGCGGGGCGTCGCCATAACCCAGCGGGCCGTACCCCGGCCGTCCATACTGAGCCTCCGCCGAGCCGCTCAGCAGACAGATTGCCGCGACGGCGATTGTCAGGACGTATCGCATTCCCTGTCCCCCGGCCGGACGCCAACGAGGCGAGTTGAGGCACGGGCAAGGATCGCGTCAAGCGCGAGACTCAAAGTTCCAGCGCCCGAAGATGGCGGAGCCGGCGGCGGCGCTCTACACTCGGCGACAGTCATGCAGCATGAGGGGCGCGCGATGATCGTCGAGCAGATTTGGACCGGAAACTCCGGGCGAAACTTTAACTACCTGATCGCCTGCGCCGAGACTGGCGAGGCGCTGGCGGTCGATCCGCTCGACTACCAGAAATGCCTCGCCGCGGTGAAGGCCAAAGGGTGGACGATCACCCAGATCCTCAATACCCACGAGCACCGCGACCACACCGGCGGCAACGACGAAATGGTGCGGGCGACGGGCGCCAAGGTGCTGGCGCACAAGAACGCCAAGGCGCGCATCCCCGAGATGGATGTGGGCTTAAGCGCCGGCGACACGATCAAGGTCGGGCGCACCGTCGAGCTGCAATGCCTCGACACGCCGGGCCACACGATGTCGCACATCTGCATCCTCGCCCATGGCGACGCGCCGGCGCTGTTCTGCGGCGACACCCTCTTCAACGCCGGCGCCGGCAATTGCCACAATGGCGGTCACCCAAGCGAGCTTTACGGCACGTTCGCAAGCCAGCTCTCGAAGCTGCCGGCGACGACCTTGGTCTACCCGGGCCACGACTACATCGTGAACAATTTGCACTTCACGCTCGACCGCGAGCCCGACAACGCCAAGGCGGCATCGATGCTGCCGGGGATGGAAACGCAGGACACCAACAAGCCGCTGGTGACGACCCTGGGGCTGGAGATGGAGATCAACACCTTCTTCCGGCTAAGCAGCCCGACGGTGATCAAGCGGCTGCGCGAGGCGTTCCCCGACCTGCCCGATAATCCCGACCAGAAGGCCGTGTTTTTGAAGCTGCGCGAGCTGAGGAACAAGTGGTGAGAGGCGACTCGTCACCTCTTGCCATCCCGGCGCAGGCCGGAGCGTCGCTGTTTTCGCGCCTCACGAGTTCCCTTTTTTCTGGCTGCGATAGCTTCTAGACCGGCAATTAGGGCCGGTGGGGGACAATGGTTGAAGAGGGCTATGGCGGCGATGCCCACAGGCATCCAGCCAACAGCTACGAAGATCGCCAGGAAGTCTCGAAAGGCGTGCTTGTCCTGATCCGCGGGTACCCAAACCACAAGGACAATGAAGGTACACACCACAAAGACAAGAAGGGCGTAGACCACGTAGCTCGCTATTAGCAGGAACCTTCCCGGCAACACTTTGAAGCCTGCAGCGGTCGCTGCTTCGCGGGCGGCGATAGCTCTCCGGCTGCGATACCCAAACAGCGCTAGGGCGCCCAAGAGGGCGAAGGGCGAGCTGAGGAATAGGAGGCCTGCGAGGGCATCGATGAGGGGGTTTGCATATACGTGCTTGTGAGTGGGATCACTGGGCGCGCCCGAGAACAAGATGCCAAGGAAACCGCTCCACATAAGGGCAGCAAGGACGTAGACGACCACAGCGAGGACGCTGCGACTAGGGTGGTCGAATGTGGGAAGGGCCTCCTGATTAGACGTCGTCGTCGTGCTCTTTGACGGGGCCAGGGACGACCCGCGCGTATGTGGATCAGCCTCGGTGATCATCAGGCGAGAACTGTCGGCCATTCTTTAGATCGGATGCACGATCGTCCGCAGCATGATGCGGCGCTCCTCGGGGCGGGCGTCGCCGGCGCCGCGGTGCTGGGTCGCGATCTCGTCCCACATCACCACGTCGCCGACCCGCCAGGCATGGTAGTAGGTGAAGCGGTCTTGCGTGGCGTGGTCGCGCAGCTCCTCGATCAGCGCGGTCGCCTCATGGTCGTCCATCCCGACAAAGCCGTGGCAATGCGTCGGGTTGACGAACAGCACGTTGCGTCCGGTGACCGGATGCCGGCGCACCGCGGGATGCAGCTGCTCGGAGCGCCCGGCGTTGCGGTTGCGGACGTATTCCTCGCCGTAGAGCCTTATCGAGTCCGGACCGCTGGTATAGCCGTGGCGGCCGGTGAGGGCCGCCAGCCGCTCCTTCATCGCCGGCGACAGCGCGTCGTAGGCGGCGCACATATCGGCGAACATCGTGCCGCCCTTCTCCGCCGGCACCTCGACCGCATGCAGGACCGCAAGGCGCGGCAGCTTGGAATCGTAGGTCTCGTCGGCGTGCCAGGTCGAGGCGCGCTTGACCCCGAAATTGTCGATACCGCCATCCTTGGCGACATTGGTGATGAACGACACGTCGGGATGGTCGGGATGCCGGTATTGCACCAGCGCGTGCGGCATCGGCTTGCCGAACCGCGCGCCGAACGCGGCCAGCGCGCCGGCCGACAGCTTCTGGTGGCGGAACACCAGCACCGGGTGATCGCGGAACACCTCCTCGATCGCGGCAAAATCCTCATCGTCGAGCCGAGACAGGTCGACGCCGGTGATCTCGGTTCCCAATGCGTCGCCGATCGGGCGCGCGGAAACGGGCATGACGATCCTCCGCTGGAGTTCCACGAACGATAGCACGCGAGGGTCAGGGCACGAGGATGATCTTGCCGATGTGCCGGCTCGATTCCATCAGTGCATGCGCCTTCGCGGCTTCCGCCAGCGGGAAGGTCGTGTAGGTGCAGGTGCGCAGCTTGCCTTGCGCCCAGAGCGGCCAGACCTTGTCCTTCAGGGCAGAGACGATCTGCGCCTTCTCGGCGATCGAGCGGCCGCGCAGGGTCGACCCGGTTACGGTCAGGTGCTTGCGCTGGATCGTGCCGAAATCGGCCTCGACTTTGGTGCCGCCCATCAGCGCGACGAAGCAGAGGCGGCCTTCTCGCGCCAACAGGTCCAATTCGCGCGGGATATAGTCGCCGCCGACCATGTCGAAGATCGCGTCGACCCCGCGGCCCTGGGTGAATTCCTTGCCGATTTTGACGAAATCCTCGGTCTTGTAGTTGATCGCGACATCGGCGCCGTAGTCGCGGCAGGCCTGGCACTTTTCCTCCGAGCCGGCGGTCGCCAGCACGTTGGCGCCGAACGCCTTGGCGAGCTGGATTGCGGTGATGCCGATTCCGCTCGACCCGCCCTGCTGGAGAAACACCTCGCCCGCTTTCAAATGGATGCGGTCGAAGACGTTGGTCCACACGGTGCAGAAGGTCTCCATCAGCCCGCCGGCATCGACCATGTCGACGCCCTGCGGCACCGGCAGGCATTGCACCGCTGGCACTGCGGCGTATTCGCCATAGCCGTCGGCGACGAGGAGCGCGCAGACCGGATCGCCGACCTGGAAGCCGTTCGTGCCTTCGCCGAGCTTGACCACGTTGCCGGCGCATTCCAGGCCGGGGATGTCCGAGGCGCCCGGCGGCATCGGATAGCGGCCCATGCGCTGCAAGGTGTCGGCGCGGTTGATCCCGGCCCCGGTGATGCGGATCAGCACCTCGCCGGCTTTCGGCTCGGGCACCGGCCGCGTTCCGGGCACCAGCACCTCCGGCCCGCCGGGCGACTTGATCTCGATGACGGTCTGGGTCGCGGGAATGTTGGCGAGCATTGCCTTGCCTCTCGTTTGGCGCTGGGTTCCTATTAGCATAACGGCAGAGTTAGCCATGCGGGAGGGAACGGATGCCTGTGCTGCAGGACAAAGTCGCCCTGGTGACGGGAGCGGGGGCCGGGATCGGCCGGGCGATCGCCCTGGGGATGGCGGCGGAGGGGGCGATGCTCGCCGCCGCCGACATCGATCTCGCCGCGGCGCAGAAGACGGTCGAGGCGATGGCCGGCAACACCAACCGCGCGCTGGCGATCGAGGCCGATTGCGGCGATGTCGCGAGCATCGATGCGATGGTGGCGAAGACGGTCGCCGAGTTCGGCCGGCTCGACATCGTCGTCAACAATGCGGGCGTCACCCGCTACGCCTACGTCATGGATTTGACCGAGGCGGATTGGGACCGCATCCACCGGGTCAACGCCAAGGGTGTGTTTTTCTGTCTGCAACGCGCCGCAAAGGAGATGATCGCGCAAAAGACGGGCGGGCGGATCGTCAACATCGCCTCGATCTCGGGCCGCGGCTATGCCGGCGCCTCGAATGTCGCCTACGCCGCGAGTAAGGGCGCGGTGATCGGGATGACAATGCTCGCGGCGCACCAACTCGGTCCGCACAACATCAACGTCAACGCAATCTGCCCTGGCGTGACGCGCACCGAACTGGGCGAGCGCAATTCGGTAACTCGTGCCGCCGCGCGCGGTATCACGGTCGAACAGATGCAGGCCGAGCAGGAGGCGGGCATCCCGATCCGCCGGGCCAACACGCCCGACGATATCGCGGCGATGGCCGTGTTTCTCGCTTCGCCCGGCGCGCGCAACATCACCGGCCAGGCCTACAATGTCGATGGCGGGCTGGTGAACAGCTGACGAGTTCGAGGCGCGCCGCGAAAGAGAGAGTTAGGGGGAAACGATGCCTGAGACCTTCGACTACATAGTCGCCGGCGCCGGCTCGGCCGGCTGCGTCATCGCGGCGCGCCTGAGCGAGAACCCGAAGCATCGCGTGCTGCTGCTCGAGGCCGGGCCGAAAGACACCAGCCCGTGGATCCACATGCCGATGGGCTACGCCAAGCTCTTCGCGCATCCCAAGCTCAACTGGATGTACGAGAGCGAGCCGGAGCCCGAATTGCAAAACCGCACGATGTACCAGCCGCGCGGCAAGGTGCTGGGCGGCACCAGCTCGATCAACGGCATGGTCTATATGCGCGGCAACCCGGCCGACTACGACGAGTGGCGCCAGCGCGGCTGCACCGGCTGGGACTGGGACAGCATCCTGCCGTACTTCAAGAAGGCCGAAGACCAGGAGCGCGGGCCCAGCGAGGTGCACGGGGTCGGCGGGCCGCTGCGGGTCTCCGAGCACCCGGTGCGCTGGAAGCTGGCCGAGCATTTTGTCGACGCCGCGATCGAGGCGGGGTTGCCGGCCAACGGCGATTTCAACAGCGGCCACCAGGACGGCGCCGGGCATTTCCAGTGCACGATGAAAGCGGCGCGGCGCTGGAGCACCGCGGCGGCCTATCTCGGTCAGGCCAAGAACCCCGCCAACCTCACCATCGAGACCGAGGCGCTGGCGACCAAGGTGCTGGTCGAGGAGGGCAGGGCGACAGGCGTCGCCTACCGCCAGCGCGGTGCGATGCGCGAGGCCCGGACGCGCGGCGAGGTCATCGTCTGCGGCGGCGTGTTCAACTCGCCGCAACTCTTGCAGCTATCGGGGATCGGGCCGGGCGAGCTGCTGCAGAAGCACGGTATTCCGGTGGTGGCCGACCGCGCCGGGGTCGGCAACGAGCTGCAGGACCATTTCTATGTCCGCCTCGCCTATCGCTGCACCCAGCCGATCACGCTCAACGATGTCGGCAACAGCTTCGTGCGGCGCACCGCGGCGGGCATCCAGTATTTCCTGTTCCATTCCGGCCCGCTCGCCAGCAACGGCATCTGCGCCGGCGGTTTCGCCAAGAGCGACGAGCGGTTGTCGCGGCCCGACATCCAGCTCAATTTCAGCACCTGGAGTTTCCAGGCGCGGGACAATCGCGGTGTTCGCCCGCATCCGTTCCCGGGGTTCAGCGTCAGCGCCGTGCATCTGCGGCCCGACGCGCGCGGCCACGTGCGAATCAAGAGCCCCGACCCGGCGGCACCGCCGTCGATCCTGTTCAACTTTCTCAAGACGCCCTATGACCTCGACGCGCTGACCGCCGGGATGAAGCTCGTGCGCAAGATCACCCAGCAGCCGGCGATCGCGCCGCTGGTCGCCGAGGAGATTTTGCCCGGCGCCTCGGTTCGGACCGACAAGGATTTCGAGGCGGCGATCCGCGCCAACGGCATCTCGAACCTGCATCCGGTCGGCACCTGCCGGATGGGGCCGGACGCGGCGGCGGTGTGCGACATCCGCTTGCGGGTGAACGGCGTCGGGCACCTGCGCGTCGTGGATGCGTCGATCATGCCCGCCGTCCCGGCCGGCAATACCAACGCGCCGACGATCATGATCGCCGAAAAGGCCGCCGACATGATCAAGGAGGACGCAAGGGCGGCCTAAACCGTCGTCGGTTCTTCCGCCTCCTGGTGCCAGACGAGGAGGTGGCGGCGGATTATCGCGATACCCTTGACGAGGACGAGGCCGGCGATCGCGATCTCGACGATGCCGGCGAAGACACCCGGCGAGTCGGCAAAGCGCGACGAGGCGATCATCGCGCCGCCGAGCCCCGTCCCCCCCATCAGCATCTCGGTGACGATTTCGACGATCAGCGAGATCGGCAGGGCCACCTGCAGCCCGGTCAGCACTTGCGGCATGGCGGCGGGCAGGACGATCTCGCGCAGCAATTGCCGCTCGCTGGCGCCGAGGCTCCGCGCCGACCACAAGAGATACCCGTCGACCCCCTCGGCGGCGGCAATCGTCGCGGTGATCACCGGGAAGATCGCGTTGAACACGACCATCGAGATCTTCGAGACGTCGTAAAGCCCGAGCCACAGCATGAAGATCGGCAGGAAGGCAATCTTCGGCATCGGAAACGCGGCCGACACGATGGGGTCGAAGAACCAGCGAACCACGGCGTTTCGCGCCATCAGGATACCGAGGGCGACACCGGCGATCGCGGCGATCGCGAACCCGGCCATCGCGCGGTAGAGCGTCACCCCGAGATTGGTCAAGAGGTCGCCCGAGTGCGCGTCGTCCCAGACGCGGTCGAGCACCACCGACGGCGCAGGAAGCAGAAACGCGCTGAGGATGTGGCTGCGCGCGAGCTCCTCCCAGACCAGCAGCAGCGCGATCAGCGGCAGCGCGGCGACCGCGTGCGGTCCCCAGGTGGCGGCCAGCCGGTCGAGGCGGATGCCGGAGGCGGGTGCGAGGGTCGGGGTCTCTGCGCTCATTCGCGCCACGCCAGGACGTGCTGCATCAGCATCAGGTAGAGCCGGTCGGCGAGAAATCCGAGCGCCGCCACGGTCAGCACCACCGCAAACATCGAATCGTAGGCCCCGCCGTCGCCGAGCCAGCCGATCATATAGCCGAAGCCGCTGCGCGCGACGATCAGCTCGGAGGCGACGAGCAGCACGAAGGACAGGGCGAGCGCCGTGCGGATGCCGCTCAACAGTTCGGGCAGCGCGCTCGGCACGACCACTTCCCACAGCACCCGCGCGCGGCTCGCGCCCATGCTGCGCGCCGACCAGATCAGCACCTGGTCGGTGCCGCGCGCGCCGTTATAGGCGGAGAGCGTCACCGGCAGCATGCAGCCGACAAAGATCAGGACGATCTTGGAGGCGTCGCCAAAGCCGAGCCACAGCACCATGACCGGGATCAGAGCCGATTTGGGCATCGGATAGAAGAACTGCACGATCGGGTTGGCGACGATCTGGATCGGCTTGTACCAGGCCATCAACACACCGATCAGGCTGCCGAAGACGATCGCTAGCGCCAGGCCGAGCCCGCCGCGGGTCATCGACGAGACGCCGTTGACCCACAGATCGCCGTCGATGGCGAGCCGGTACCAGGCGGCGGCGACCGTGTCGAGCGAGGGTAGGGCCGAGGCCGGGACAAGCCCCGCCCTGGTTACCGCTTCCCACAAGGCCGCCAGCAGCAGGAGCGGCGTATAGCGGGTCAACGTCGCGGTCATGCGGTGCCGCTGCGCTGCGCGAGGATCGCTTCGCCCCGCACCAGATTCCAGACATGGTCGACCATGTCGATAAACGGCCGGGTGCGGGTCAGTTCCGGGTCCTCGCGGTCGAAGCGGGCCTCGACGATCTCCTTGATGCGGCCGGGCCGGGCCGACATCACCGCGATCCGTTCGGCGAGGAAAACCGCTTCCTGGACGTCATGGGTGACGAAGATGACGGTTTTGCGCGAGCCCTGCCAGATGCGCAGCAGCTCGGCCTGCATCAGGCTGCGGGTCTGCGCGTCGAGCGCGCCGAACGGCTCGTCCATCAACAGGGTGCCGGGGTCGATGGCGAGCGTGCGGGCGATCGCCGCGCGTTGCTTCATGCCGCCCGAGAGTTGCGAGGGATAGCTCGCCTCGAACCCGGCGAGCCCGACCAGCCCGATGAAGTAGCGGGCGCGCCGGTCGCATTCTTCGCCCGACAGGCCCTGCTTTTCGAGGCCGTAGCGGACGTTCTGGATCACCGTCTTCCACGGAAAGAGCGCGAAATGCTGGAAGACGATGCCGCGGTCGGGGCCCGGTCCGGCGATCGGCGCGCCGCCGATACGGATGGCCCCTGTCTCGATCGGGAGGAACCCGCCGACGAGGTAGAGAAGCGTGCTCTTGCCGCAGCCGCTGGGACCCAGCAGCGCGACGAACTCGCGGTCGCGGACCTCGAGCGATACATCCTCGAGCGCGATCACCGAGCGCCCACGCGCCGGCCGGTAGACATGGCTCACTCGCTCGATAGCGATATTGCTGGGGCTGGCGCCGCCGGCCGACATCCGGCGCTATTTCCCGTCCAGCCGGCGCTTGGCCTCTTGGACCAGCGACAGGTCGACATATTGCGGATCGACCGTGACAGGCTTGGGCAGGACCTTCAACTCCACCGCCTCGTCGATCTCCCTCTGCACCAGCGCGACATCGGGCAGCGCATCGGGCGAGTGATAGAAATCGGCCTTGGTGAACGCGTAGTCGAGGCGCTGCTCGGGCAGCTTGGTCACCTCGGCGCAGATCGCGACGGCCTCCTTGTGGTTGGTCGGATCGAGAAACCAGCGGATCGCCCGGATGTAATCCTCGAAGAAATCGACGAAGGCCTCGCGGTGCGCGGCGATGGTCTTGGCGCGGATCGCCCACATCACCGCCTGGGTCGGCCCGACCGCATCGCGCGCGGTGAACAGCACCTTGTATTTGTCGTTGCCGACGATGCCGTCGGCGAATTGCGGCAGCACGCCGATCATGTCCACCTTACCGCCGTCGAGCATTGCCGGCATGTTGGCGAAATTGGTCTCGACCGTGGTGAAGTCAGCGTCCTGGATGCCGTGCTTGCGGAACATGGTGCGCATCGCGGAATCGCTCGCCGAGCCGATCGTGTTGGTGGCGATGCGCTTGCCCTTGACGTCTTCGATCGTCTTGATTCCGCCATCGGCCATGACGACGAAATTCTCGCTGTAATAGTCGCCGTGCCCGTCCGACAGCACGTCGGCGACGATGCGCTCGTCGAGATGCGCGTTGCCGATCGCCAGCGCCAGCGCGCTCGGTGCCTGCGAGGCGATTTCGAGCTCCTCGATCGCCTGGGCCTGGATTTGCGGCGTGGTGCCGTTGAAGCGGATCGGCTGCATCGTGTAGCTCTGGCCGAGATGCTTGAAGAGCTCGGGATGGCGGTTGGCCAGCTCTTCGATCACCGGCGCCATGTGGCCGGGGGTCTGCACCCAGCCGATCCGGATCGGGAACGGATCGGCATATGCCGCACCGGCAAAGCCAGTAGCGGCGACGAGGACGGCCAGCACAATCGCCTTGATTTTCCAGGCCACGTCGCTCCCTGCCGTCGGTTGTCATTCCCGGGTAAGGCCGCGATCTTAGCAGAGGCGCAGGCCCGGCATATCGCCCATGTTGCGCGGCCGATCGACGCCACGAGGTGACGCAGCCGGCGCGACCGCCTAGGATGCACGCGGTATATTCCGGGAGCGCGACGATGGCGATGAAGCGCATGGTGCTGGAGCTCGGCATGGGCACCGATATCCGCGGGGCTGACTATACCAAGGCCGCGGTGCGGGCCTTGCGCGACGCCCTCTGGCACAACTCGCTGAGCATCGCCGACGCTGTCGGCTTGCCGGTCGACTCGATGCAGGTCGAGGTCACGATCGGCGTGCCGCATCCCGAAAAAGTGAACAAGGCGGAGGTGCTGGCGGTGCTGCCGCATGGTACCGGCACGGTCAATGTCGTCGAAGGCGGGCTCGAAATCGCCAACGACGCCGGCACCGACTCGATGGTCCTGGCGCATGCCGCCGCCGTCGTGCGGCTCGATGTGTGAGGGCGGAGATGGCCAAACGCATCATCCTCGAAATGGGCAGCGGCAACGATCTGCACGGTGGCGACTACACCAAGGCGGCGATCCGCGCGGTGCAGGACGCGCTGCACCATTCTTCGCTGACGTTTCTGCGATCGCTCGGCGTCGATTCCAAGCAGATGCAGGTCGAGGTCACGATCGGCGCGCAAAAGCCCGAACGGGTCGATACGACGGCGGTTCAGGCGACGCTGCGGCACGGCCAGGTGACAGTGCGGGTCGTCAAAGGCGGCCTCGACATCCCGAACGACGACGGGACCGACACGGCGGTTGTCGCCAGCGCGGCTGTCACTGTGCGCATGGAGTTGCCGCAGGCAAACCGGGGCCGCTAAGATCGGCCCCGACCGATTTTCCCCAACCCCAACAGGAGCGTTCCATGGCAGTCACGATGTATAGCGGCTTTGTTCCGGTGTGCCTGCAGCTGCTTACCGGCCTCAAGGGCGTGCTGCAGAAGACCGAGGAACACGCCACCGCGCAAAAATGGGATACCGCCGTGGTGTTGAACCTGCGGCTCTACCCCGACATGTTCACGCTCGAGCGTCAGGTCCGGCAGGTCTGCACTCATTCATCCGGAGCCGGCCGGGTCGCCGGGGCCGCCCTGCCGTCCTTCCCCGACCAGGACAACAGCTTCGCCGAGATGCAGGCGCGCATCGACAAAACCGTCGACTTCCTGAAGGGGCTGCGTGCGGATCAGCTCGACGGCAAGGAAGATACCGTCATCACGGTCCCGATGGGCGGCCAGCCGCGCGAGTTTAAGTGTCAGAACTACCTCTACCATTTTGCGATGCTGCAGGTGCAGTTCCACGCGACGACGGCGTACGACATCATCCGCAGCACCGGCGTCAACATCGCAAAGCGCGACTATCTCGGCCCGATTCCGTCGTAGGCTGTCGCTGATTACCTCTCTCAATGCTCTTGCCCGGACTTGATCCGGGCATCCACGTCTTCTTCTTTGTTCAGTCGGCGATAAAGACGTGGACCCCCGGGTCAAGCCCGGGGGAGGGCAACAGGAGGTTCGCGGGTCGGGCTATCCGCCACCGATATAGGGCATCTTGGTTGCCATCACGGTCATGAACTGGACGTTTGCGTCCAAGGTCAGGCTCGCCATGTAGCGGACGCCGTTGGCGACGTGGCGCACGTCGATCCGCGCCTCGGCCTCGACCTTGCCGGTGGCTTGCAGCCGGCCGACCGAGGTGTCGGTGTTGCGCTCGGTCGCGGCGTTGCCGATGTCGATCTGACCGCAGGCGATGTCGAGCCCGCGGCCGTCGAGCGACAGCGAACGGGTGAGCCCGGTCAGCGCGTGCTTGGTCGCGACATGCGTCGAGTTCCGCCGCGGCACATGCGCCGAGACCGAGCCGTTGTTGATGATGCGCCCGCCGCGCGGATCCTGCGCCTTCATCATGCGGAACGCGTGCTGCGCGCAGAGGAACGAGCCGGTCAGGTTGGTCTGCACCACCCCCATCCACTGCTCGTAGGTCAAATCCTCGAACGGGATGCCGCGGGTGCTGATGCCGGCATTGTTGAACAAGAGATCGATGCGCCCGTAGGTCGATTTGACCGCATCGAACAGGGCGGCGATCGAGGCGGGATCGGAAACGTCGGTCGGCACGGCCAGCGTGCGCGGCGGCGGCGCGTTGGCCAGCGTTGCGGTCTCCTCGAGCATGTTCTTGCGCCGTCCGGCGAGGACGACGGTCCAGCCGTCTTCGAGCAGCGCATGGGCCGTGGCGCGGCCGATGCCGCTGCCCGCTCCGGTGATCACGGCGATTTGTCCCGGCGTTGCCATCCCTGAAATCTCCTCGCTGCTGGATTGCAGCCGCTATCTTTCCGTGACCGCTTGCCCGAGGGCAATTGCCATATCGCGGGGCGCCGCCCACATCAGAGGCGGCACAGCGAGAAAGCGCATTGCATGGCCGAACCACCGAACCGCCCGTCCGAGCCTGAGATCATCCCGCCCGGCGCGCCGTTGCCCTACGAACCGCGGGTGTGGATGACGAGCAACATGCGGGGCGCGCAGCGCGTCTACACCGCCAGGATCGGGCCGGTCGGGGTGGCGCTGCTGGCATTGGGGATTGGCGCGGCGGCTGTGCTCGCGATCGTCGTCCTGCTCGGCGCCGCCGTCTTCGGCCTTGCCGTAATCGGCGCGCTGACCCTGGCTGGGGTTATCGCAGGCCTCTTGCGCGGGCCGAGCCGCCCGCTACGCTGAGGCCCGGCGCCTCAGACGGGGGAAAACCGGTGGCTGGTGTACTCGACGGCATTCGCGTCCTCGATTTCGGCCGCTATATCGCCGGCCCGTTCTGCGCGGCGTTATTGGGCGATCTCGGCGCCGAGGTGATCCGCATCGAGCGGCTCGGCGGCGGCGAGGATCGCGGCATGATCCCGGTCGGCACGGGGCCGGATGGCGGCGGCGCGATGTTCCTGGCGATGAACCGCAACAAGCTCGGTATGACGCTCGACCCGGCGGCGCCGGCCGGTCGCGAGATCGTCAGGAAGCTGGCCGCCACCGCCGATGTCGTCGTCGCCAACCTGCCGCCGCGGGTGCTGCGATCGCTGGCGCTCGACCTCGACAGTTTGCGCGCGACCAAGCCCGACATCATCCTGACCACCGTCACCGGCTTCGGCGCCGGCGGCCGGATGAGCGACAAGCACGGTTTCGACGGTATCGGTCAGGCGATGAGCGGCGCGGTCTACCTGTCCGGAATGGCCGAACAGCCGATCATGACCAAGGTGCCGTGGGTCGATTTCGGCACCGCCTTCCTGTCGGCCTTCGGCACGCTGGCGGCGCTGATGGAGCGCGGCAAGACCGGACGCGGGCAGAAGGTCGAGGGCGCGCTGCTGCGCACCGCGATCGCGATCAGCAACGCGATGCTGATGGAGCAGGCGCTGACCGGGGTGAACCGCGTCGCGACGGTCAATCGCGGTTTCAACAACGCGCCTGGCGACATCTATCGCTGCACGGACGGCTGGATCGTCACGACGGTGATCGGCCCCTATATGTTCGGCCGCTGGTGCGAGATGGTCGGCGAGCCAGGCTGGGCCTCCGATCCCCGCTTCCAGGACGACCAGTCGCGTGCCGATAACGGCGCGGCGATCTCCACCCGGATGAGCCAATGGTGCGGCGAGCGCAGCTGCGCGGAAGCATTGGCGGCGCTCGAACAGGCGAGCATCGTCGCCGGCCAGGTGTATTCGCCGCAACAGGCGCTCGACGAGCCGCATATCCGCGATGCCGGCCTCCTGGCCGAGCGCGAGTTTCCCGGCATTTCCGGCACCCTGCCGCTGGCGCCGACGCCGATCGAGTTGTCCGAGACGCCGGGCACCTACCGCCGGCGCGCGCCGCTGGTCGGCGAGCACACCGATGAGATACTCGAGAGCCTGGGTTACAACGCGGCGGAGATTGCCGCGCTGCACGAGGAAAAGGTGGTCTAGGATCGCCGTCGACAATCAGAGGGAGGTAATCGTGGCCGCCGACCCCAACAAGATCATCCTGACCGGGGAGAACCCGTTCATCCGGCTGTCGGAATCGGGCGCCGAGCCGTTTTCCACCAACGCCAGCTTCTGGCGGATCGTCTTTTGTCCGGCCGGACCTGGGCACGTGCTTTACGTGAAGAGCGAGCTGACTGAGAACCGGTGGCGTATCTATTCCGACAATATCGCGATGGCGCGTTGGCTGCAGACGACGGTGCAGGGGATGCTCAACCCCGAGACCGCCGACACCTCGATCCCAGTGCGCGACGCCGAGTTCGTCAAATCGGGCGATGCGCGCGACTTCTGGACCGAAACCGCGGTGACGGCCGACGGCGACGTCAGTCTCACCTGGTACAATATCGGCGAGCCGCTGCTGATTCACACCAACCCGGGCGAAGGCGGCCGCAAATACGGCGTCTGCACCTTGCTGATCCCGGCGAGCGGCGCGCGCCTGACGGTCGATGGCGTCCAGGCCATCGGCAATCCGGGGGCGCTGCAGCGCGAAGGGCGGCCGTTCAGCACCTGCGCGCTCGCCTTCTCGGAAAGCTGGACCGAAGCGCGGTGAGCACCGCCCGCGACCTCGCCGGGTTTCTTGTGCCGCTCGGCTACGACGACCTGCCGCCGCGCGCCACCGACTACGCGGCGATGCTGATCGCCAGCACGCTGGCGAGCGCGGCGTGCGGCAAGGAGATCGTCTCGACGCGGATCGTGCGCGAGCTGGCGCGCGAGCGCAGCGGGGCACCGCAAGCCTCGCTGTGGTTCGAGGCCGGGGCGAAACTGCCGGCGGCCGAGGCGGCGCAGGTCAACGCGGTGATGAGCGACGCGGCGGCGTCGGACGACAGCGATCTGCGCGCGATCGTCCATTGCGGCACGCCGCTGACTGCGACCGCGCTGGCGCTCGCCGAGCGCACCGGCGCCGGCGGCCGCGAGGTGCTGGCGGCGATGGTGCTGGGCTACGAGGCCGCCGGCCGCATCGGCGGCCCGATCAGCCCGCAATTCCGCGAGCGCGGCCATCACGGTTCGCTGATGGCGATTTTTGCTGCCGCGGTGGCAGCCGCGAAGCTGCTGAAGCTCGATCCGCCGCAGATGACGCAGACGATCGCGCTGGCCGCGACCTCGGCGAGCGGGCTGGTCAAGGCGGCCGATACCAGTGTCGCCCGCGAATATCATGCCGGGCTGGGTACGCGCGCCGGCATCGACGCGGCGCTTGCTGCGCAGAAGGGGTTTATTGCCGAGGAAGCCGTCCTCGACGGCGAGACGGGGTTTCTCAGGGTCTACGGCGGTATCGACGCGACAGTGGCGACCGGCAACCTCGGCGACGGCGAGTGGGACATCCTGACCGACATGGCGGTCAAGTTGGTGCCGGGCGGGCATCCCTATCATGCCTTTGGTGAGGCCGCGGCCAACGCGGCGCGAGAGGGCAACATCGCGGCCGATGCGGTCGAGAGCATCATCGTGTCGCGGCCGGGCCTGACCCGGCTTTCCGGTCCGCTGCACCCGAAAGACCTGATCGACATGGCGCACAGCCCAGTCTATTTCACCGCCGCCGGGGTCGCCGACAAGCAATTCTCCTGGGTGCATTGCGGCCCGGAAAAGATCGCGGACCCGGTGATCCACCGGCTGATCGACAAGGTGCGCGTCGGCTCGCCGCCGACCGAGCATGCCGAGCGTTACCGGCAGGGCGCGACGGTGACGATCCGTACAACGGACGGGCGCAGCGTCAGCAACACGGTCTATCTGCCGAGGGGCTCGGCGGCGCTGGGCATCGATTGGGCCGACATCGAGGCGAAATACCGCACGCTGATGCCGAATTCGGGACTTGGTACTGGCCGGATCGAGGAAAGCCTCGCCCTGATCCGCGGTTTCGCGAATGCGCCCAGCGTCGCGCCGCTGATGGAATTGCTGCGGCCCGCATAACTGCACCACCCCGGCGAAGGCCGGGGCCCACCTACCAGCGGTCACTGGCGCCGAAGGGTGGGCCCCGGCCTTCGCCGGGGTGGTGCTGGATGGGGAGCTAGAAAAACGCCAGCGTGCGGATCTCGATGCTCTCGCGGAAACGCGGGTTGGGCGGCGAGGTCGGATCGTCGAACGCAGTGTGCGCCGTCCAGCGCGCGCGGCCGTCTTTCTCCGAGTCGAAGACCTTGAACACCAGCGCCTCGTCGCGCCGCATATGCGGGAACCAGTACCAGCGGTGTTTCGGGTCCCAGGTGATCGCCGCGGTCTGGCCGACGCGGTTCTGATAGCGCCGCTCGGTCACCACCATGTTTTTCGGGTCGAGGGTTTGCGAGTCGCAGATCGCCAGCGGCCAGCTCTCGACCGGAAGGCGGATTGGCCGCCAGCACTGAACAATCGCGAAGCGGTGCTTCAACAGCGTCTCGGCCTCGTCGCCCATCAAATCGCGGACGCGCTTCGCCGCCGAGAACTCGGTGTAGTCGTTGTGGACGCGGCGGACGACGTCGCGGATTTGCCGGGTCTCGCGTTGTGCTTCGTCCTGGGTGCGCAAGGTGTGGTCGAAGACGACGACGCGCCTGGCGCCGGCCTCGCGTTTGATCAGCGCCTCCATCTCCGGGTAGTAGGCGCGGCGCACCTCGTCGTCGTCATAGAAATCGGCGACTTTGGTCGGGTGATCGAGAAAGACGAAGCCGGTGCGGTCGATGTCGAACTCGCGGAGGTGCAGCCGCCCATTGCGCAGTGTGACGGTGTGAGGGTCGTACCCCCCGCCGCCAAGGCGCGTGTCGATGCCGCCCGGTCCGGCGACCAGCGACACCGGCGTGTCGCCGGTGTCGAGATAGTAGTTGAGCGTCGCTTCGAGCGTCTTGGGCGCAGTGTCGAGTTCGGCGACGGACATCGGAGAGTCCTTTAATTCTGCTGCCGATGATATGGCGGCTCAGTCCAGCGTCAACAATCGCCCATAGCCGGCGATCGGCTGCAGCACGCCGCAGGCCCGCAGCGCCAGCCACATCATCGCCGAGTTGCTCGATATCGCAGGCTTTTGTAGATCCTGTTCGAGCATATCGAGCACCGGAATGGTCGGCATGCCGGTGCCTGAGAGGAACACCGCCTGGGCCTCGGGGCGATCGACCGAGCGCGCCAGGCGATAGGCGCGTTCGGCGGTCTCGTCATAGATATTGGTGACGCCCTCGAGGTTTTTGTGGCTGACGACCTCGAAGCCGTGCGCCTCCAGATGCGCCTTGCCCTTCGCCGTGGTCTCGGCGGAATAGGGGGCGCCGAGCGCCACCCGCTTCACGCCGAGCCGCTCCAGCGCCGCGGCGACCGAGGCGAAAGCCGTGGTGACGCGCGTGCCGCTCGTTTGCGCGAGGCGGGACAGCAGCGCCGCCTCATCGTCCTTGCCCAGGTCGTAGCTCGTCGCGGTATGGCCGATGACGACGATGTCCGGGTTGACCAGCGCCAGCATCTCGATGCTCTCGTCGAGGTGCTCGACCATCGAGCGGTTGCGCTCGGCCTGCCCGTCGAGCGACCCGGTCGCCCCTCGTGCCACCATGCGATGGAAATGCAGCGACACGCCTTCGGGCGCCATCGCCATCATCTCCGGCTCGATCGTCGGGTTGCCGGGCGGCAGCAGAAAGCCGAGCCGCGCGCGAAAGCCGATCATGCGACCCCGTCCTCGTGCAATCGGCGGAGCTGGTCGGGGTCGACGCCGCACAGCGAAGCAAGTAACTCGTCGGTGTGCTCGCCGAGCAGCGGCGGGCGGGTGATCTCGGCCGGCGAGTCCGACAGCTTCACCGGGCAGCCGACGGTCTGGTAGGTGCCGCGGGTCGGGTAGTCGATGTCGACGATCATCTCGCGCGCCTTGAGATGCGGGTCGCTCAGCACCTCGCCGGTATCCTGGCAGGCGCCGCACGGCACGCCGGCATCGCCGAGCCGTTGCATGATCTCATGCTTGGTGTGCTTGCGGGTCCATTCCTCGACGATGGCGTCGAGCACGTTGCGGTTCTCCCAGCGTGCATCGGCGCTCACGAAACGCGGGTCGTCGGCGAGCTCGGGCCGTCCCATCGTGCCGCACATCGCCTTCCACATCTGCGGCTGCGCCAGCACGATGACGTAATCGTTCGGCCCGCCCGGTGCGCAGGCATAGGTCGTGCCGGGGACGGTGTGGCCGAGCTGGTTGCCGTGCCGCTCCATCGGCCGTCCCTGGCGCTGATGGTCGCGCAGGCTGACGCGAATGATGTTGACCACCGCGTCCTGCATCGACACCTCGACATGCTGGCCCTTGCCGGTCGTGTGGCGCTGCTGCAGCGCGGCGAGGATGCCGATCGCCATCTGCATCCCGGTGCCGCTGTCGCCGATCGCCGGCAGCACCAGCGTCGGCGGACCGTCGGGGAAGCCGGTGACACTCATCGCCCCGCCCATCGCCTGCGCGACCGGCTCATAGCTCTTGAAATGCGCATTTGGGCCGTAGCTGCCAAAGCCCTTGATCGTGGCGTAGACGAGCCGGGGATTGAGCTCCTTGAGCACCTCCCAGCCGAGCCCCAGGCGATCCATCGCGCCCGGTCCGAAATTCTCCAAAAGCACGTCCGACTGGCCGATCACCTCCTTGAACAGGCGTTTGCCCTCGTCGCTCTTGAGGTTGAGGGTCAGGCTGCGTTTGTTGGCATTGAAGAGCAGGAAAAAGAGGCTGTCGCTGTTCTTCTTGTCGGCGTGGACGGTGCGAGCGACGTCGCCGGCTTTCGGCTCCTCCAGCTTGATCACGTCGGCGCCCAAAAACGCCAACATCTGCGCGCAGGCCGGCCCCGCCTGGTTGTGCGTCATGTCGATCACCCGGATGCCCTTCAGCGCCTGGCTCATGCTTTTCTCCTGCTCGATGACGCAAGGCTAGCACCACCGCGCCGGTGGGCCTAGGATCGGCGCAGCGAAATACCGCCATCGGGAGGCAGGCTCATGGAATTCGGCTGCACGATCTTTTTCACCGATTATTCGATCACCCCGGCCGAGCTGGCCGTGGCGATGGAGGAGCGCGGGCTCGAGTCGATGTGGGTCGCCGAGCACTCGCACATCCCGGTGCCGCGCCAGACTCCGCCGCCGGGCGGCGGCGAGCTGCAGAAGCGCTATTACGACGTGATGGACCCGTTCGTGACCCTCGCGGTCGCCGGGGCCGTTACCAAGAAGTTGAAGCTCGCTTTCGGCATCTGCCTCATCATCCAGCGCGACACGATCCAGACCGCCAAGGCGGTCGCCTCGCTCGACCAGGTTTCGGGCGGACGGGTGATCTTCGGCATTGGCGGCGGCTGGAATGTCGAGGAGGTCGAGAGCCACGGCACCCCGTTCGCCACCCGCATGCTGCACATGCGCGAACAGATCGAGGCAATGAAGGAGATCTGGACCAAGAGCACCGCCGAGTATCACGGCGAGACGGTCAACGTGACGCCGATGATGACCTTTCCCAAGCCGGTGCAGAAGCCCTATCCGCCGATCCTTGTCGGGGGCGCCTTCCCGTGGGCGGCGCGGCGCGCGGTGCGCTACGGCGACGGCTGGTATCCCAACGCCTCTTCGGGCAACCCCGAGGAAATCCTGCCGGCGTTCAAGAAGATGGCGGCGGATGCCGCCCGCCCGCCGCTGCCCGTGACGATGGGCGGCGCGCCGCTCGATGCCGACAAGCTGAAGCGGTTCCGCGATCTTGGCGTCGAGCGCGTCAATATCGGGCTGATGTCGGAAAAGCGGGACGAACTGCTGCCGGTGCTCGACAAATGGGCCGGGCTGATGCGCCAGGTGAACGCGTAGCCCGCCCTTGCCGATCGGTGGGCAGCTTTGCGGCGGGAACCGGAAAGAGCTGCTAAAGCTGCTCGATCGTCGCGACGTCGCCGGCCAGGGTGGTACGGCGCACGTCGCGGATTTCGTTGCGGTCGTCGAAGCGGCGGGCGCGGTGCATCGTCTGGCGGTTGTCCCAGACGACCAGATCGTGCAGCCGCCATTGGTGCGAATAGACGAACTCGCGCTGCGTCGCGTGCTCGGTCAGGTCGCGCAGAAACATTTGCGCTTCGGGGATGGTCCAGCCCTCGATCGCCCCGGCGTGCGCCGCCAGAAACAGCGACTTGCGCCCGGTCACCGGATGGATGCGCACCAGCCGCTGGCGCACCGGCTGGAATGCGGCGATCTCTTCCTCGCTCAGCGCGGTGAAGCCGATCGCCTGCCGCGAATAGATCAGCGAATGCAGGCAGACGAGCGGCTCGATTTCCCGCTTGGTGCGCGCGTCGAGCGCGTCGTAGGCAGCCCGCATGTCGGCGAATTCGGTATTGCCGCCCCATGACGACAGCACCCGCCCCGACAGCAGCGAATATTTTGCCGGGACCGGCCGGAACGAGCTGTCCGAATGCCACAGCCGGTCGCCGAGCTTGAAGAACCAGACCCGGGCCTCGGCCGAGAGGATGTTGCCGTCCTTGTCGAGGTTGGAAAAGTCGGCGATGCCGTGTCCGAGCCGCTGCTCGACATCCTTGCGGATATGGCCGGGGCTGCCATAGGCCTCGAGCGGACCGAATTGCCGGGTGAACGCGAGCTGCTGTTCGTCGGTCAGGTCCTGGTCGCGGAACACGAGCACCGCGTAGCGATCCATGCCGGCGTCGATCGCCGCGATCTCATCAGGGGTCAGCGGCTTGGTACAATCGGCGCCGCTGACCTCGCCGACGAAGACTGGGTGAAGCGGACGGATCGTAATCGGCATTGTCGTCTCCTTGGTTGAACGCTAGCGCGGTCGGCGCGACATTGAAACCCGGCAGCCATCCGTGCGATTTTCTCCCGATCCAACGCGTCACGCGGAGGTCCGGCGATGTCCGACTATGAGCACGACCATTCCGAGCTGTCCGATATCCAGCTGCGGGTGCGCGCGCTCGAGACGATCCTCGTCGAGAAGGGCTATGTCGATCCGGCGGCGCTCGACCTGATTGTCGAGAGCTACGAGACGAAGATCGGCCCGAAGAACGGCGCGCGCCTCGTCGCCCGTGCCTGGATCGACCCGGACTTCAAGGCGGCGCTGCTCAAGGATGCGACCGAGGCGGCCAACTCGCTCGGCCATGTCAGCCCGGTCGGCAGCCATTTGATCGCCGTCGAGAACACGCCCAAGACGCACAACCTCGTCGTCTGCACCTTGTGCTCGTGCTACCCGTGGGAGGTGCTGGGCCTGCCGCCGGTCTGGTACAAATCGGCGCCTTACCGCTCGCGCGCGGTGATCGATCCCAAGGGGGTTCTCGCCAATTTCGGCGTGACCCTGCCGCAGGACACCGAAATCCGCATCTGGGATTCGACCGCCGAGACCCGCTTCATCGTCGTGCCGATGCGCCCGCCCGGCACCGAGAATTGGAGCGAGGAGCGGCTTGCCGAGATTGTCACCCGCGATTGCATGATCGGGACCGGGTTGCCAAGGTCATGAGCAACACGATCCACGACATGGGCGGGATGCACGGTTTCGGCAAAGTCGAGCCGGAGCCTAACGAGCCGGTGTTCCACGCGCGGTGGGAAGGCCGCGTCCACGCACTGCAGCGGGCGCTGGGCGCGACCGGGCTGTGGACGATCGACGGGGCCCGCGCCTCGATGGAGACTTTGCCGCCGCTGACCTATCTCGCCGCGACCTATTACCAGCGCTGGTTTCTAGGCGTCGAGCGCCGGGTCGTCGTGTTCGGCCTGGTTGGGGAGGACGAACTGGCTGCCGGCCATTCGCTGCGTCCTGGCGCGCAGCTGCCGCTCAAGGTAACGCCCGCCGACGCTGCCCGGCCGCCGGTGCGCGCGAATTTCGAACGGCCATCCATGGCGCCAGCGAGGTTCAAGCCCGGCGATCGGGTGCGTACGCAAAACATCAACCCGCAGACCCATACCCGCCTGCCGCGCTATGCCCGCGACAAGGAGGGGGTGGTCGAGGCAATCCGCGGCTGCCACGTCTATCCCGACACCGCCGCGATCGGCCAGGGCGACCATCCGCAATGGCTCTACACCGTGGTCTTCACCGGGCGCGAATTGTGGGGCGAGGGCGCCGATCCGTCGATCAAGGTGTCGATCGAGGCGTTCGAGCCCTATCTGTTGCCGGCGTGACCGCGCTCGATCGCAACGCCGTCGCCCGCGCCGCCTTGGAGGTGCCGGGCATTCCGCAAGGCGAGGGAGGTCCGGTGTTCCGCGAGCCGTGGGAAGCGCAGGCCTTCGCCATGGCGCTCTCGCTGCACCAGCGCGGGGTTTTCACCTGGTCGGAATGGGCGGCGGCGCTGGCCGACGAGATCAAGCGGGCGCAGGCCGCCGGCGACCCCGATGCCGGCGAGAAGTACTACCTTCATTGGCTCAAGGCGCTCGAACGGCTGGTCGCGGAAAAGGGCGTCGCCGACCCGGCGACCCTGACCCGCTACCGCGACGCCTGGGAGCGCGCCGCCGATGCCACGCCGCACGGCGAGCCAATCGAATTGCGGCCCGAGTATTTCAAAGCATGAGTGACATGATTATTCGTCGCCCCCGCAAAGGCGGGGGTCCAGGGGCTACCGTTTTGTCACTTGCCCTGGATTCCCGCTTGCGCGGGAATGACGATCGGGAAATGGAACGCTGATGGAATTCGGCATTTTCCACGAGTTCCTGTCGACCAAGTCGCAGTCGCAGGCCGAGGCGTTTCGGAACTCCTTCGCGCAAATCGAGGCGGCCGACGATTGGGGCCTCGATGTCGTGTGGCTGGCGGAAATCCACATGAACCCGACGCGCTCGCTGCTGTCGGCGCCGCTGACCGTGGCCAGCGCGATCGCCGCTAGGACCCGCCGCATCAAGATCGGCACCGCAGTGCAGATCTTGCCGCTCGGGCACCCGTTGCGTCTTGCCGAGGAAACCGCGACGATCGACCAGATCAGCGGCGGCAGGCTGATCTTCGGGGTCGGGCGCAGCGCCTTCCCGCGCGCCTACAACGCCTATGGCATCTCGTACGAAGAAAGTCCGCAGTGTTTCGCAGAGTGCCTCGAGATCATCAAGAAGGCATGGACCCAGGAAAGCGCATCGCATCAGGGCCGCTGGCACAGTTTCGAGAATTTCACCTTGGTGCCGCGCCCGCTGCAGCAGCCACACCCGGAGATCCGCATCGCCGCGAGCCAGCACGACACCTACGCGGCGATCGGCGCGCTCGGCTATCCGCTGTTCTCGGCGGTGCGCGCCAGCCCGCTGTCGGAGCTGGCGCACCATACGCAAGCCTATCGCGAGGCGTGGACGGCGGCGGGTCATGCGGGAGGACCGCGGACCTATCTGCAAGTGCCGATCTATGTCGCGGAGACCGAAGAGGCCGCGCTCGCCGAAGCCGAGGCCGGGATGATGCGGTTCTCGACCTATCGTCCCGACCTCATCCGCGGGCCGATGAATTATGAGACGGTGCTGCGCGAGAAGGGCGTTGCCGGCACGCCGGAGATGGTCACCGAGCGGCTGATGCACCTGCGCGACGAGGCGCAGCTGGCCGGGGTCTCGGCCGAGATCAACCCCGGCAGCATGCTGAGCCACGAGCAGGTGATGTCGTCGCTCAAGCTTTACATCCAGGAGGTCATGCCGCATTTCAAGTAATGGAACGCGGGCGTCTCGCCCGCCCTTTTTAGTCGATTGGCGGCCGGGACGGGCCGCAGTCCATGGAGGCAGCAATGGCGGCCAACGGTCAGCGCTACAATGTCGGCGGCGTCATGCTCGAGCGGCCGTTCAAGATCAGGCGGCTCGGCCATTTCGGCTTCAACATGGAGAGGATCGAGGAGGGCCGCGCGTTCTACGGCGATCTGCTCGGCTTTAAGGTCTCCGACCTCGCCGATTTCTCGCGCGCGCCGTGGTTCCCGAAGGACCAGGATGTTGGGCCGCAAGGCTATTTCATGCGCTACGGCACCGACCACCACGCGATGGTGCTGTTCTCGAAGAAGGTGATGGACCACCGCGCCGATCGCAAATTCGCTAGCGGAGTCACCATCAACCAGATCACCTGGCAATGCGGCAGCCTCAAGGAGATTTCCGACGCGCACAGCTATTTCACCGAGCACCAGGTGCGCATCCAGCGGGTCGGGCGCGACATGCCGGGCAGCAACTGGCACACCTACGTCTACGACCCGGATGGCCACACCAACGAGCTCTATTACGGCATCGAGCAGATCGGCTGGAACCAGCTGTCGAAGCCGCGCGACCTCTACTACCGCGGCTTCCAGGAGAAGCCGCCGCTGCCGCAGATGTCGGAAGATGCCGAGCTGAAGGAAGCCGCGGCCAAGGGGATCGACGTGCTGTCGGGCCACAAGCCGAACGGCAGCCTGCCCGAGACCTACGATGTCGAAGGGGTGCTGCTGGCGCGGCCGTTCAAGATTACAAAAATCGGGCCGGTGAGCTTGTTCGTCGACGATGTCGAGCAGGCCGAGCGGTTTTATGTCGAACGGCTCGGCTTCGTGACGAGCGAGGAAGCGGTCTATCGCGGCGGGCGCTGCGTCTTCCTGCGCTGCGGCGCCGAGCACCACACGCTGGGCCTGTTTCCGAAGGAATTGCGCAAGACGCTGGGTCTCTCGGAGCATTCAAGCTGCATGTTGTTCGGCATCGAACTCGGCAGCTACGCTCAGTTGCGCGAGGCCATCGCGTTCCTCAAGTCGCGCGGGGTCGAAATCATCGACACGATCCCGCCGGAGCTTTATCCGGGCATCGACTATTCGGCCTTCGCGCTCGACCCCGACGGGCACTGCATCCAGCTCTATTACTATATGGAGCAAATCGGCTGGGACGGGCGGGTGCGCCCGGCGTCCGAGCGCCGCAGAGCGATGCGGCCGTGGCCCGAGGCGCTGGAGCCGCTCGGCGACACCTACCAGGACCAGGTGTTTCAGGGGCCGCTGGGATAGGAGTTCGGCTGCCACCAACAGATGTCGCCTCTCCCGGGCTTGACCTGCGTGCCACGTCTTTGTTGACGAGCGACTGGCCGAAGACGTGGATGGCCGGGTCGAGCCCGGCCAAGGGGATAGAAGTTGACGCTGCCGCTAAACCCCCTCCAGCACCTTGGGCATCACCTCGCTTGCCAAAATCTCCAGCTGCTCCAAGGCCAGGCTGTTCGGCATGCCGGGCCAGTGAACCGAGGCGACGATGTGGTTGACGCCGAGGCGGCGGTTTAGACGCACCATCTGCTCGGCGACTTGCGCCGCCGAGCCCATCAGAAAGCGGTCTTCCAACAGCTCGGCGAAGTCGTGGTCGAAATCGTCGCCCTCGGGCATGACCTTGTCCTGGCCCCAGGCGCGGTAGGCGCGGTATTTCTCTTCAAGATAGGGTTGCGCGAGGCGAATCGCCTCGGCGCGCGAGCTAGCGACAAAGACCTCGCGGCGCATTGGAACCTCGTCCGGGAAGGGCTTGCCGCACTCGTCGAGGGCGCGCTTGTAGAGTTCCATCTGGCGTTCGATCGTCGCCAGCGTGTTGTGCGGGTTGATGTACCAGCAATCGCCGATCCGCGCGGCGCGTCTGACGGCGATGTCGGCGTTGGCGCCGATCCAGATCGGCGGGCCTGCCTTCTGCACGGGCTTGATAGGGCAGGTGGCGTGGTCGAGCTCCCAATCGGAGCCCTTCATGTCGACGAAATCTTCGGTCCACAGCCGTTGGACGGCGAGCATCACCTCCTCGAAGCGCGCGCCCAGTTTGCCGCGCGGCACGCCGAACGCCTTGAACTCGACATCGCGGTAACCGATCCCGGCGCCGAACACCAGCCGGCCGCCCGAGAGTAAATCAAGCGTCGCCAGCTGCTCGGCGAGGTCCAGAGGCTTGTGCAGCGGGGCCAGCACCAGGCCGCAGATGATGCGCAGGCGTGGGGTGATGGCGGCGCAGTAGGAAAGGAACGGGATCTGCTGCACCGACTGGAACGGGTGCGCGCTGAAATGCGAGCCTTTCACAACGCCATCGAAGCCGAGCCGGTCGGCGGCGCGCACCAGCTCGAGGTCGTCGGCGAGGTACCGGGCCGGGTCGCCTTGCGGATGCTGGCCGCGGACGATGAGGCTGAGCTTGAACCCTCCGCTCATTCGGCCATGCCTTTGTCGGCGAGTTCCTTCTTCGCCTTGTCGTTCTTGTCGAGCGCCAGGCCCATGCCGCGCATGACGCCCGGCGCCTTGGTGAACTGGATGTTCGAATACTCGATGATCTCGAGCCGGTTGCCCCACGGGTCGAGGAAATCGAGGAAGGGGCCTTCGACGAAGCGCGCGCCGGCCGCCTTTGCCAGCTCGATGATGCGGCTGCGGTCGTCGACGACAAAGCCGATATGGCGCTTCTCCTCGCCACTTGCCGCATGACCGGCCACCAGCGTCATGTTGACGAACTGGTCGCCCATGTCGATGAAGGCATAGCGGTCCCCCTTGCCGCGCAACTCGAAATCGAAAATCCGGGCGTACCAGGCCAGCGCCTCGTCGATGTTCCCGACCTCGATCGCGACATGGTTGATGCCGATGAGCCGCGGCTTCTTTGCTTCGGGCATGGCTGTTCTCCGGTACGTGTTCTCCTAACCTAACATTTTACCGCGAAGGACGCGGAGGGTTCGCGAAGGGCGCGACGGCGTCTTTGCGCGAAGCGCTTTGAATTCACAAATGAGACGGTGAGGCAGTGAGGGTCCAGAGTGGCCGCAATCTCACCGTCTCACTGCCTCATTGTGAAAATTCTGGTCGCTAGCCGCCGCGTGACAAATGCCTTTGCGTCCTTCGCGCATCCTTGGCGTACTTTGCGGTGATGAATTCGCTTCGCGAAGGGCAGGGCATGCCGAACATCATTACCACGGCGGTCGGGACGGGCGAGAAGGGGTTTGCAGGAGACGGCGGGCCCGCGGCGAAGGCCCTGCTCGACGGCCCGTTCGATGTTTGCTTCGATCGCGCCGGAAATCTTTATTTCTCCGACACGTTCAACAACCGCATCCGCCGGGTTGATGCGGCGAGCGGAATCATCACGACGGTGGCGGGCAATGGCGATAAGGGGTTTTCCGGCGATGGCGGCCCGGCGACCGAGGCAGCGCTCAATGAGCCGTACGGGATTGTCGTCGACTACGCCGGCAACCTCTATCTCGCCGATCGGCTCAACCGCCGAGTGAGGCGGGTCGATGCCGAGGGCGCGATCACCACGCTCGCTGGCACCGGCGAGGCAGCCTATAGCGGCGACGGCGAGGCGGCGCATCGAGCCGGGTTGGCCGAGCCGAACGGGCTCGCCTTCGGCCCCGACGAGAGGCTGCTCTACATCACCGATGTCGCCGACAACCGGGTTCGGGCGGTTGACCTGACCGCGGGAACGATCAGCACGTTTGCCGGCACCGGCGCTAGCGAACACGCGGGCGACGGCGGCAAGGCGATCGAAGCCGGCACATTCGGCGCGCGCGCGGTCAAGGTCGGGCCTGACGGCACGGTCTATATCCTCGAGCGGCAGGGAAGTTCGCTGCGCGCGGTCGATCGGAATACCGGGATCATCACGACTATCGCCGGCACCACCGAGCGCGGCTATTCGGGCGATGGCGGACCCGCGCTCTCGGCGGTGTTCGACGCGCCCAAGGAAATGGCGATCGACCGTGACGGCAGCCTGTTGATCGTCGATACCGAGAACCACGCGATCCGGCGCATCGACCGCCGCACTGGCATTGTCACCAACCTTGCCGGCGGCCGGCAGGGTCTGGAGGGCGACGGCGGGCCGGCCGAAGCGGCGGGCCTCGATCGCCCGCATGGGGCAGTCGTCGGCCCCGACGGCGCAGTCTATATCGGCGACACCAACAACTACCGAGTCAGGAAGGTAGTGCGCGGGTGATCGTGGTTCTGGTCTTGTGCTAGGATGAACGCATGAAGAAGGAGCAGATCAAGGTCGTCCTCGACCGTGTGCTGACGTGGCCGCCGGAACGCCAGGAAGACGCGGCGCGTATCCTGACGGAAATGGAAGAGCAGGATACGACCGATCTGCAGCTCACCGACGAGCAGGTGGCGGAAGTGGAGCGCCGGCTTGTCGACCCGAACCCTAAATTTCTGACCTTGGAGGAGGTTCGAGCCCGATTCGCACGCCGTCGTGCATGAAGATCATCGTTCGCGAGAGCGCGTATCGCGATCTTGACGAAATCCACGCATGGATTTGCAAAGGACGATCCCGCAGCAGCCGATCGGGTAATCGGCCGGATCATCGATAGCACGGAGCTGCTGGCGGATTTCCCTTATATTGGCCATATGGACAAAACGCCAGGGAGCCACGAATGGGTCGTGAACGGTCTGCCGTACATCCTGGTCTATACAGTCGATCGAGAGGCTGACGAACTGACCGTCATCGGCGTATTTCACGGAGCGCGGAGCCGCTAGGGCTCCTAGTTTGTCTTCCCCAGAAATCGTCGCAACTCGACGACCAAATCCTTCGGGTTGTCGCCCTGGACGGTGTGGCCGGCGCGGGGGACGGTGACGAACTTGCCGTCGGGCAGGCGCGCCGCAAGCTTGATCCCGTCTTCCTCGGCGAACACGTCGCTTTCGCCGCCACGCACGATCAAGGTCGGGCAGGTGATGCGTTGCAGCCCGTCGGCGAGCGCGGCGCGCTCGGCACGATGAGTTTCCTGGTCGAGCGCCTGAAAACGCCGGCGATCGTATTTCCACTTCCAGGTCCCGTCGGGCTGCTGCCGCAAGGCGTGCATCAGGCTGCGGCGCAGGATCTTGGGATCGCGCCGCGGGTTGAATTGCAGCGCCTTTTCGATGATCCCCTCGATCGTGACGGTGTCCGCCACCCCATTGACGAAGTCGCGGATGCGGCTCGATCCGGGCCGGCGGACCTCGGGGCCCGCATCGATGATCACCAGCGCGTTGAGCCGCTCGGGATGGTTGATGGCGAAGTTGAGCGAGTTGATCGCGCCCAGCGACATCCCGACGAGGATGAACTTGTCGAGGCCGATCTTGTCGACAAAGCCGGTGGTGTCGGCGAGCTGCGCGCCCATCGAATAATCCGCCTCCGGCGACCAATCGGTGTCGCCATGGCCGCGCTGGTCGAGCGCGATGCAGTGATACTCATCGCGCAGCGCGAGGCAGACCAGGTCCCAGGTATGAGCGTTGAGCGCGCCGCCGTGCAGAAAGACCATCGGCGGCAAATGCTTGTTGCCCCATTCGAGATAGTGCATCCGCAACTTGCCGACCTGTACCTCGTGGCTCTGCGGGAGCACGACTCCCTCGAAGCTGAAGCCGGCGCGGACGGAGGTGGCTTCAAGATGCTCGCGGTATTCTTCGGGCGACAAGCTCATGGCAAAAACAAGCTCCTGCAGCATTTTGCACTGCATCATGGCGCGTCAGGGTTGCAGGCTGAAATGTTTTCCGTACCGGCGAAACCCGCTAACCTCGCATAGCTGATGATAAGCGAGGCTGCGTAATGACCGAGATTGACCTGCGCCACGGGATCTTCCTGCCGCCGTTCCACCCGAACGAGGAGAACCCGACGCAATGCCTCGAACGCGACCTCGAGCTGATGACGTGGCTCGACAGACTCGGCTTTCACGAAGCGTGGATCGGCGAGCACCATTCGGCCGGGTTCGAGATCATCTCGTCGCCCGAGATCTTCATCGCCTTCGCCGCCGAGCGGACCAAGAACATCCGCTTCGGCACCGGGGTCGTCTCGCTGCCCTACCACCATCCGATGATGATCGCCGACCGCATCGTCCAGCTCGACCA
>Ga0182024_10002124_pt1 | contig 49819 bp, 41 predicted proteins | sample P32metaG_FD_120480 | JGI IMG/M metagenome (GOLD analysis project Ga0182024, IMG submission 120480) | Permafrost microbial communities from Stordalen Mire, Sweden - P3-2 metaG (Illumina Assembly) | ecosystem: Environmental > Terrestrial > Soil > Wetlands > Permafrost | place: Sweden: Stordalen...
CAGATTACCGATTCCGTAGCATGCCGGACCTGGATTCGCCCCGGCGCTCTGCGGTCCCACCTTGAGCGATCCGCCGGGGTCGACCTCTGCGATCGATCCGCCGCCCGCGCCGACCGTATGGATATCGATCACCGGCGTGCGCACCGCATAACCGTTGGGATAGCTCAGCGAGCGGATGCGGGCCGCGCCGTCGAACAGCGATACGTCGGTCGAAGTTCCGCCCATATCGAAGGTGATAAAGCGGTCGACACCCATCGCGCGCACGAGATCGCCGGCGCCGACCACGCCCGCCGCCGGCCCCGAGAGAATTGTCCGCACTGGCTCCTCACGTGCCAGCCGCGTCCCGATCGCATAGCCGTTCGATTGCATCACGCGTAGCCGCGCGCCGCCGAGCGATCGTTCGAGATTCTCCAGATGCGAGACCATTCGCGGCGCCACGTAGGCGTTGATCACTGTGGTCGAGATTCGCTCGAATTCGCGGTATTCGGCCAGTATCCGATGGGATACCGAAATCGACCGCTTGAGCGGTTCGAGCGCGCGCGCAATCGCGTTCTCGCTCGCAGGGTTGGCATACGAATGGAGCAGACAAACCGCGAAGGCCTCGGCACCGCTGAGTTGAGCGAGCTTGCGTACGCGCTTTAGTTCTGCTGCGCTCAGTGGCACCGCGATTTTCCCGTCGAAGTACGTCCGTCCGCCGACGCCGAAGCGCATTGTCCGCGGCACGAGGGGCTCGGGCCGCTCCGGCGCAAGCGCGTAAAGCTCGGTGCGGTTTTGCCGCCCGATCTCGATCAAGTCCTCGAAGCCGGCGTCAATTATCAGCCCAACTCGCGCCCCCTTCTTCTCCAACAGCGCGTTGGTCGCGACGGTCGAACTATAGGTCACCGCGTCCGCCAGTTCATCGCCGAGAATCGCCTTGAGCCCCGCGATTACTGCCTGCGCCGGATCGTGCGGAGTCGAGGGCAGCTTATGCACCCGCAACTCCCCACCGACTATCGCAACCAGATCGGTAAACGTCCCACCCGTATCGATTCCGACAATAATCGGCCCTTCGCCACTAAGCGCATTGCGGCGGCGCGGCCGGCTTTTTGCGCGTGCGGCGCGCATCACGGCCGAATCACGATCTTGAATTTTGACTTATCGGCCGCTGCCGCGAATGCGGCAACGCCGTCGTCGAGCGAATAGGTTCCGTCGATCAGTAGCCGCGGATCGAACTTGTGAGCCGTGAGCGCATCGATCGCCGGTGCGAATCGTCCGCAGCGCGAACCGATAATCGTAATCTCGTTGATCACGACCGGCGCCAGACTCATCGCCACGCCCGCCGCCGCAGTGCTTTTGAGAATCACCATACCGCGCGGCCGCGCCAGAGCGATCGCTCTCGAGAAGCCCTCGCTATGCCCGGTGCAATCGATCACCACGTCGTAGCCGGACGCGAGTTCGCCATCCGGTTTCGTTTGCAAGCCCAGCGCGGCCAGCCGTTTAAGTTTTTCCGGATGGTGTCCTGCCACAACCGGCGCGAAATTCGCGGCGCGCAATACGAGTGCGACCATCGCACCCAGGCGTCCATCGCCGAGCACCGCAATCCGATCGGTTCGCTTCAGATGCGCCTGCTCGAAGATTTCGCACGCCGCTGCGAACGGCTCGGTAAAGACTGCCGCCTCGTCCGTGACCGTAGCCGGCAGCGCAATCAGGTTCGCATTCGGCAGCTGCAGGTATTCGGCGAAAGCTCCGTCGCGTCCGAGAATCCCGAGCACGGTGCGCGTTGGGCAATGACGTCCCATCCCGTCGATACACGAATTGCATTTCCCGCAACTCGCGTTGATTTCGCCCACGACGCGCTTGCCGGCCAGCGCGGCGATCTCCGATTGCACCACACGGCCGACGAATTCATGTCCGAGTATGCCGCGATATTCCATGTATCCTCGCGTGATTTCGAGATCCGTGCCGCAGATCCCGGCGAGGCTCACCTTGACGATACTCTCGCCGGGCGTGGCTACCGGGTCGGAATAGTCGGTCCGTAGATGAAGTTTGCCGTCGAAGACCAGCGCGCGCATGGGACGGCATTGAAACAGAAAAGCCGCCGAGATCGCTACCCCCGCGGCTACTCCCGCATATGCGGGACAGAATGGCGCTCGTTCAGTCGGCGGACTTGTTCGCCGTGCTTTTCTCCGAACTCGATTTGCCCGACGATTCGGATGTGCCCGAGGTTGTGCTGGCACTTTTACCGTTTTCCGCTGACGAGGATGAAGCGGATTCTGACTTACCGGTGGTGTCCGGCTTGGACGTTTCCGACTTTGAAGATTCCGACTTGGACGAGTCTGCTTGGGCGGAGTCAGCCTTGGCAGCATCACCATTCGGCTTCGACGCATAATCGGTCGCGTACCAGCCGGTGCCTTTCAGGATGAATGAGGTCCGCGACAACAACCGCTCAACCTTGCTCTTGCAGGTTGGGCATTTTTTTAACGCGTCTTCGGTGATCCGCTGCGTCACCTCGAACTCTCCGCATTTGGGACATTTGTATTCGTAAATGGGCATAGGTTCCTGACGTCTCTCGCGGAAATAAGTCGGTTTCCCTTGAATTTAGGTAATCACGCCCTCCGGCGATGTCAACGTGAAGGGGGCTAAACCATCTTTATTTCGATTCCGTGGTGCTCTCTCGGACGGTATATGTAGTTTGTTTTGTAAAAAATCTTTTCCGCCAAGGTGCACTATTCGCGACCGCAGCGATAAAGCACTCACGATCGGACATCTATCGAGCATATTATCACAAGACGGTCTGTAGGAGTGTTTCGAGGCGCGACGCGATCGAAATCGGGTCGCAGGATTCGATGCGCATGGTCTTGCGGCGCGACCTTTCACCGCGGACGATTGCGATCGACGTTCGAGCCACTTTCAGCTCACGGGCCAAAAACTCGGTCAGCTCGTCATTGGCTTTACCTTTCTCGGGCGCCGAGTTGAGCGCGATTATCAGTCCGCGCGGGTCGAGCCGCACGATGCCGCGCCGTGACGCGCCCGGCCGCACAACGATCTCGATCGTCATCCGGCCATCTCCGAGCCCGAACCAGGAGTTCGATCCTGTAGCGGCGCGGGTGCCCGCCCGCGCCATCAGGCGAAGCCGAAGACCAGGATGCGAGTGAGGGTAGGAAGCAGGTATTGCTGCAGGAACTGAATCCCGAAGATCACGAGGATCGGCGAGAAATCGATCCCACCGAAAACCACCGGGAGATGTTCGCGACAGAAATTGAACACCGGTTCGGTCACCGAATACAGAATGCGCACGATCGGGTTGTATGGATTGGGCTCGATCCAGGACATGACCGCGGCCACGATCACGACCCAGAAATAGAGCGAGAGAATCCCCGAAAGAACCTGCGCGACCCATAATACCAGGTTGGTCCAGACAAACACGTCGTCGTTTCAGCCCTCCACGCTATGACCGCCCGAGCTCGCGCGAACGCTCCGCGGCAGCATGAACGGCGTTGGCCACGATAGCAGAAAAGCGGAGGTCGTCGAACTTGCGCAAGGCCGCTTCGGTGGTGCCGCCCGGCGAAGCGACGACTCTGATCAATTCGGCCACGGTCATCGGTGATCTGCGCATATTTTCTTCAGCGCCGCGCAGCGTCTTCAGCGCCATCTGCGCCGCCAGTTCTGGCGTCAGTCCCTCGCTAACGCCCGCGTCCGCAAGCGCCTTAACGAAGAGGTAGACGTAGGCCGGCCCACTGCCCGAGAGGGCCGTTACAGCGTCGAGCAGGTTTTCGTCCGCGAGCGTCACCGCGTCCCCGACCGCGCTGAATATTCGCAGTGCGAAGGCGACGTCGGTCCGGCTCGCGCCGGGCGCCTGCACCAGCGCGGCCATCCCCTGACCGACCATCGCGGGCGCATTGGGCATTACCCGGATCACGCGTGCGCCGCGGCCGAGCGCCGTGGTGATGCGCGTGAGCGTGATTCCTGCGGCGATCGAAATAAACAGGCGGTCCGTGGGCTTGACGCGCGCCGATGCGGGTTTGATCGCACCGCGCGAGGATTTACCGCTGGCGCCGCTATTGGGCGCATCCGGTGCGCGCATTGCCGCGGCCATCTCGCCCAACACGTCGTCGATATTTTGCGGCTTCACCGCGAGCAACAGCGCGCGCGCCTCGCGCAGCACCGTGAGATTGTCGGCGGTGGTTTCGATTTTGAGCGAACGCGCGAGCTTGCGCCGGCGCACCGGATCGACATCCGAAACCATAACGTCGCCGGGCTTGAAGATTTTCTTTTGCAGCAGACCGCGCGCAAGGGCCTCGGCCATGTTGCCGCCGCCAATGAATCCGAGTTTCTTCATCGTTCCTTCAACCTGGACGCTCGCCGAAGACCGCGCGCCCGACGCGTACGATGGTCGCGCCTTCCTCGATAGCGACCTCGTAATCCTCACTCATTCCCATCGAAAGCTCTCCCAACGCAAGGCCGCTTTCCGCCGCCAGACGATCACGCAATTCGCGCAACCCCGCGAACCAACGACGCGCCGTCGCGGGATTTTCCGCCGGTGGCGGAATCGTCATCAGCCCGCGCACTTCGACCATCGCGCGCACCGACTCTATCAGCGCCGCCGCCATATTCGGACTCGCGCCGCTCTTGGACGCCTCATCGCCGAGCTTCACTTCGATCAATACCGGCATCGGCGGTGCTGGATGCGCACGGGCGAGGGCGCTCGCGAGGCGCACGCCATCGAGCGTGTGTACCAGGTCGAAATGCTCCACCGCCACGCGCGCCTTGTTGCTCTGCAGATGACCGATCATGTGCCATCGCACCCCAGACAAATGCCCTAATGCTGCGCGCTTGACGATTGCCTCCTTTACATAATTCTCCCCGAAGTCGCGCGCACCGGCGGCATACGCCGCCGCGATCGTCTGAGGCGTCTGGGTCTTGCTCGCGAGCACGAGGCGTACCGCCGCGGCCTTGCGATGTGCGCGCTCGCAGGCCCGCGCGATCCGTTCCCGCACCGCGTTGAGCCGCGCTGCAATATCGGCGATATCGACGATGTCGGCCGCGTCACTCATCTCAATCTGATTCTTCCCGCGACGCCGCGATGCCGTGGCGGCGCAAGGCGGCAAGGACCTCGCGCACTGGCAGGCCCATAACATTATCGCGCGCCCCGTCCACCCGCTCGATGAATCCCGCACCGGCGTCCTGGATGCCGTAGGCGCCCGCCTTGTCGAGCGGGTCGCCGGTGGCGACGTATGCGGCAATCTCTTCCGGCGACAGCGCTCGGAAGGTGACGCGGCTCAAGACCGGGACGCTCTCGGAAACCGTGCCCCCGCGAGCGATTGCAAAGGCGGTCACGACGGTGTGGGTATTGCCCGAGAGTCTGCGCAGTATGGTTCGCGCGGCAGCCGCGTCGGCAGGCTTGCCGAGTATCTGCCCATCACATTCGACGATCGTGTCAGCGGCGAGAACGAGCGTGTCGGGGAAGCGATGGGAAACGCTGAGCGCCTTTTCATGGGCCATCCGCAACGCGAAATCCAACGCATTTTCACCGTCATGGCGGATCTCGTCGATTCTGCTTTCGACGATTTCGAAGGCGACACCCGCCGCGCCCAGCAGCATTTTGCGCCGGGGCGAGGCCGAGGCCAGTATCAGTTTCGTTGAACTCATCTGTTCGAGTTGTTGCCAGACCTCTCCGCCCGCTGCAAGTGGTGAAGCTATGTAGGTGCTGGGCGGTTTAGATTCAAACCGCCGATCGAGAAAGAAATGGGACGGTGGTTCAAGAACGCGGAACCTTTAGTCTTCAGACATTGAAACCTCACCGAGGTTTCAAGCAGCCCAACAGTCTTGACCTGACTTTTAGGACTGAGCAGCCCAACAGTCTTGACCCGATTTATCGGACTGGACTTTCCCTTTTGATTAAGATGCGGGCTGCGCCCTACAAAGACCCGTGATTAACGACCAGGCCAACGTCCTGGGATGGCGAAGGGACTGCGCCCTCGATTGTCCCAAGAAAGCAATCGGTCTTTCGACCAGTATCGATGAGACCTTCCGTAAGCGATTAAGCATGTGGTCGAATAGAGCGCGCTCACTATCGCTGCGAGCGTGCTGGCGACAATTCGGGCGGCAAAGGCCAAGTCTATGAGACGATGCGTTTACTCGTTGGCCGTTCCGCGCGACTGCGATCTGCGGCGGATGCATTGAAGCGTTTGCGCCCGTCAGATAACCAAGTCTGGATGGGAATGAAGTGTTGGCGTCGGTGGTTTTCGCTGATTGTTCTCCTTTCTACGATCGCATTGCTGAGTGTCCTCATCGTCGGCGTTCCCGGCCGAGTAGCGATCGCCCAGATTTTTCCGTTCGAACGCAACAAAGTTGAGCCGATCGATCCGCGCCAAGCCTTCCTCGAAGGCTACAATGCGTATCTCCGCCATGATTGGCTGGCTGCGATCGAGCGCATGCAACTGGCGGCGTCTCAAGTGCCGGAGCTAATCGACTATGCGCTGTTTTTCCAGGGCCGCGCACAGCAAGAGAACGGCGACCTCGCGGGTGCGGCCGCGACGTTGCTGCGGCTCACGGCGAGCTATCCGCAGAGCGTGCTAGCGGACCAAGCCGAGCTCGATTTCGCCGACATTGAGCTCAAGCTCGCGCGATCGGACCTCGCGATCGTCGCAGCGCGGACAGTCGCCGATCGAACTGGCGACTCCGGCCTGGAGCAGCGTGCGCGCCTGACGCTGGCACGCGCGCTGGAGGCGTCGGGCGATTTTCGCGGCGCGTATGATCAGGCGCAGGCCCTGCGCGATCGTTTTCCCACCGGGGCGACCGATGGCGATGCGCGCGGCTTCGCCTATGCGATTCTCGCCGTTCATCCCCTGATTGCAGACACCGATTCGCTCAGCTACAAGCGCGACGAGGGTGGGCTGCTATTGCGCGAGGGGCGTCTAACGGCGGCGCTCGAACAGCTTACGGCGGCGCTCGCGATGGAGCCGCCGCCCGCACTGCGCGCCGACCTGGTATGGCTCGAGGCCGAGGCCTCGAGCGGGAGCCCGGAGAGCCAGCGCGCCGCGCTCACGCGCTATCTCACCCTGGCACCCGCCGGCCCCCATGCTGCCGCCGCTCTCAACGCACTTGCTCATTCGTGGTGGCATACCGACAATACCGATGTCGCGCGTGGATATTTTAACCGGCTGCTGCACGATTTCGCCGACAGCACGCTGGCGCCGCAGGCGCTGTTCGAGGTCGGGCGCACGTACGAAGACGACGGTAATCGCGAAACGGCCCGCGTACAGTACCAGCTGGTCATCCAGAGTTACCCCGACAGCGACGCCGCCACCGACGCCCGTTTCCGCGCTCCGTTCATGCTCTACATGCTCAAACGCTACGACCAGGCGGCGGCCGAATTTGCCGCAGGCGCCGCGCATGCTGACGCTGCCTCGCAACGTGACATGTTTTCATACTGGGAGGCGAGGTCGCTTGAGGCCAACGGTGAGGCGGCGCAAGCGCGCGCGATTTATCAGCGCGTGGCCCTGAGCATCGACAGCAATTACTACCCGGCTCTGGCAGAACTGAAGGTGCATGCCGGTCCCGACTCATTTCCCGCGGCGCTGGTGTCCGACCCGGTCGCCGGGAGTCTGCCACCGGCTACTGGTCTCGCTCAGTTCCATTTGATACGCGCGGTGGCATTGCGGGACCTGGCGTTGCGCGATCTCGAGACGGCGGAATTGCGCGCGGTGGAAAGCAACTCCGCGAACGACGCGGCGCTGCGCGGTTTCGTTCTCGCCGAATATCTCGCGGCGGGTGCATACTACGACGCGATCACCGCCGCCACTCGCCTCGCCAATCGCGGTGAGATCAACCCGCATGTGGCCGAGCGGGTGCGCTATCCGCGCGGCTACTGGGACCTGGTCTCGCCGGCCGCGGCGCGCAATAACCTCGATCCGTACCTGGTGCTCGCCCTGATTCATCAGGAGAGCCTGTTCGATCCCAATGCGCGATCAGGTTCCGATGCGCGCGGGTTGATGCAACTGTTGCCCTCTACGGCCGAGCGCTGGGCGCCGGATGCGGGCTTGGCCGGGACGTCGCTCAACCTCTACGACCCGGCGCTCAGCTTAAGCATCGGCACGGATTATTTGCGCAATCTGATGGGGATGTTTGCTGGTGATCAATTCAAGGCGGTCGCGGCCTACAACGGTGGCAAGCACGCGGTCGCCGGATGGGCCGCAAAATATCCCGGCGACGACGATCAATGGGTCGAGAACATCGGTTTTCACGAGACTCGCGACTACGTCAAGAAAGTGATTGGCGGCCTGCGTGAATACCGGCTGATCTACCCGTCGCAGGCTGCTGCGCCGCCGCCCGCGCCGCCGCAGACATCGCAGCAACTTCCGCCGGCTTGATCGGTATCGGGTCGCCCATTCACGCGCGCTTCTCACCTCGACCATGAAGCCGCATAGCAGTCAAATCGCAAGCTTAGCACGCGGGCCAATCGCCGGGCCAATTATAGGAATCGACGTGGGCGAGGATTTTCTCGATCTCGCGGTCCTCACAACGGTCGCCAAAGATTTACGGCTGGCGCGAGTCGCGGTCATCGGAGTAGAGCGCGAAGGCTCCGCCCGAGATTCCGGTTCGCGAGATGGAACTTCGCCTAATGAAGCTGCGCCAGACGGAATCACAAATGATGGGGGTGCGATCGCGGAGGTGCGGCGGCGACTGCTCGCCGCAGCGCCTGAACTCGGCGCCGCCGGCGCAATGGTGCTAATCGATTCGCCACGCTGCCCGCGCGATCTCGATCTGGCGATGCGCGTTGGTGATGCTCACGCGCCGGGCGCTTCTGCGCGAGATTCCGCCAGTCGCGTGATCGATGCTTCGCTGCGTGCCATGGTAAACGAATTGTCGCTGCTAAAGCGTGACGGCACGCCGTTTCGATTGGCCCTCTTTCCGACCCCGAAGTTTGAGTTCTTTGCCGCTTGCGCGCGCGATCCGCGATGCAAGCCGCATCTGGCCGCGATTGCGCACGAACTGTTCGGCGCCGCGCTCGAAAACGCGCCGGCACTAGCGGCACCCACCGGTGGCCGCGTATTCACGCGCTTCATGCTCACCGGTTTTGCGGCCTTTCGCGCGCTGGAACGGTTACCTGCCAAATGCTTTGAAGCCTATCCCGACCTCGCCTTCCGGTTGTGGGCCCGCGGCGGGGAAATTCCGCCGAAGGGTGCGGGCCGGATCGCGCTCGACGCTCGCGTGCAAGTCATCCATAGTCTCGCCGGCGAGATCGGTTGCGCGGGCGCATCGAAGATCTCCACGTTCGACGAAGCCGATGCGGCGGTGCTGGCCCTGAGCGCTGGACTGGCAGCACGGACAGGCGTAATCGCGATAATCGAGGAGCCCGGCGAAGGTTGCTTCGCCTTGGCATTAGATCGCGATCAGGCGCGTCGGTCTATTATTAAGCGCTCTGATGGCGACTGAATTACGTTTAAGCTGAATTACTCATAAATTGTGGTTGACCTGCGATGGTTCCCGTTGAAAGCTGCTATTGCACGTTCCGGAGAAGGAGGGCATTTGGAAGACATGAGGGATCGAAAATACTGGCTCTACGCAATCCTGGCGCTAGTAGGTGGGGTCTTTGGAGGCGCGCTTTCTGGACATCTCTTTCCGCGCGAAGCCGAGGCCGCCGCGCACGCAGCCCGAGAGCTCAAGGCGGAGAAGTTCATTCTGGTCGACCACGACGGCAACGAACGCGGCGTGATCGAGGTGAATCGAGCCGGCGTCGCTGGTGTATCGCTGGATGACCAGACTGGACGCCAGCGCGGTGAGTTTCGGGTCAGCACGGATGGCGGCGCAGCGATCGGCTTTTATGATCAAAATGGAGCCAAGCGCCTGATTGTCGGCGAGACCCCGAATGGTCGCAATGGCGTGGCGATCTATGGCACCAACGGCCGCCAGATGGCGGCCTTCACCGTCGCCGACGATAACGCGTCGAGCGTCACGCTCTATGATCCGATCAATGGTCGCGCGCGCGTCGGTCTTGGCGTTTCCTCAGCCGGCGAACCGGCGCTGGTGCTGTTCGATCAGAACGGCCGCGATCGCGCCGAAATGCACGTTACCGCCAACAGCAAGCCCGGGCTTGCACTGGCCGATGAATCCGGCAAAACAATTGCCGGTCTGCCGGTCCAGGAACAATCGCAACCGCCGCAACAGTAAGCACAACGACGCCCAGCTTGGAGGAGAGTTGAAATGCACTCGATTGGAACAAAGGTGGCCGCCTTCATAATTGCCATAGCAATGCTGGTAGCGCTGGCCGGTTGCTCGGGTGAGCCGCTGAGCACGCGCGAGAAGGGTACTGGTATTGGCGCCATCATCGGCGCTGGTACCGGCGCAATCATCGGTGCCGCCGTCGGTGCACCGGGCGCTGGTGCGGCGATCGGCGGTGCCCTCGGTGCTGGCACCGGATTCGTCGTTGGCAACGCGATGCAGAATAATGAAAATACGCAAAAGCAGACCCAATCACAGATGCAGTCGCAGCAGACGGAGATTGAGCAGCAACGGCAACAGATCGAGCAGCTCAAATCCCAATCGGAAACCGAGTGAGTCGCAGGGAATGAGCGTGGCCGGCCGCGTTCGCACGCGGCCGGCCACATCGAGACCCAGCTGGCGTGCGCGCTTGACGAGTCGGACGGTCCACCACCGGTGATCGACGCCGCGCATCGCGACCCGGCGGCTCCGTCGCACAGGCTTCAATTCTTATAAACGGGCGATCGTTTGGGACGTAGTTTCAAGGCCATCTTTTTCGATCTCGACGGCACCTTGGTTGACCTCCACGGGCCGCTTTATATCGCGGCGCGCAATGCCCTCAATCAACTCGGCCAGCGCCCGGCGCTCACGCCCGAGCACTACCGCGAGGCGCTCGCCCGCGACGACCTTTATCTCGGCCTTCCCGACCATCTACGGCCGCAATATCTGCGTTTGGCGTTTGCTTATTTTGTCACCGAACTCGACCGCACTGAGCGGCTCGAAGTTCTGCCGCATGTCCATGAGACGCTGGTGGAGCTCAGCGCCGCGGCTACGCGACCGCGATCGTCACGTCGCGTCCGGGAGACTCGAATCGGTTGGTGGCGAAGCTCGCGATGGTCGGACTGGCGTCATATTTTGACCAGGTCATCACGCAGAGCACCGCCTCCATACGCGCGCTCGACAAGACCGAAAGCCTCAGGCACGCGGCGGTGCACGCCTCAGTCTTGCCGCAGGCGTGCATGTATGTCGGCGATGAGCCGCGCGACGTGATGGCGGCGACGCAGACCGATTACGGCGCCAAGGTCGCGGTAGCGACTGGTCCCGCGACCTTCGCTTACCTACGCGATCATCCGCAACATCGGCCCGATTTCGTGATGCATTCGATGGACGAGCTAATCGGCTTGCTCGATCAGCTAAAACTAACGCCTCAGACTGGGTGACGCCCAGTAGGTCCCCCTCGACTGGGTAAGGCGGCCACCGCACAGGGCAGGCCCCAGCCGGCTCGGAATCGGAGCAGGACTTCACCCCGCCTCGTTTTTTTAGCAGACTTGACTTGTGCTTGCTCACCACATAGTAAAACCACTAAATCGATAGACTACATTATTTGGTCATGATGGTTGAGCGAGGCCGAACGACCATTTGGGATGAGCGAAGTTGTATCGATGGCATATAAATGCTGGGTACAGCTGGTGATGAAGCAGGTTCGCCGTGCGAGAGCGCAGATCCTCGATCAACCTCGCTGACCGATATTTTGAAGCGGATTGAATGACAATTTTTTTGGCCATTACTCGATTAGATTGATAGAACACATGTAGTCAGTGAGGTGACAAATTGAGACGAACAGAAACTGTGGCCGCTTTACTCGCCTTTCTAGCGCTTTCAGGATGCGCATGGCGTAACCCCATATTGAGTTATGGACCGTATCCGCGAGTCGAGGATTGCGCGCAGATCCGGCAGGCCACGCCGACTCAGTATGTCTGTGATGGCAAGACTTACACCTCGGTTCAACTCAGCGGCATCCGCAACGGAGCGGTTGCGAGCAAATGACGCGGCCGGCGGCCGAAGAGGGAAAGGGGTCGCGAACGGTCTTCGCGAACTGTCTTGGCGAACGTCCTGGAATTCTGCTCGAAGGTCTTCCGGGATGTTCGTGGGACGTAACGGCACCTGCGCCCTTCGAGTCGCCGAGGAAAATTGACCAGCAGGCAGATTCTGAGGGAGGAATCTAGATGAAAGGCAGATGGAAGGCCGCAGTTGCGGCGTTGGGGAGCCTGATGCTCCTCGCGAGCGCACAGACCTTAAGAGCCCAGGATGCTGCGATCATATCGAAGCAGACCACGCTATGGGTGGACCACAAAACCGGCCAGATCTTTATCCGTCCGGGGCGAGGGCGCGAGCCGATAACGTTTGGCGCCGACCAGCAGGAGATCGAGCGGGAAGTCGAAGACCGCACCGAGCAGCGGACCCAGGATGCGGTGCGGGCGGCGGTCGCGCAGACCGAAGCGCAGCAGCGCCTCGACAACGCGCAACTGCAACAGCAGGTCGACCAGATCAAGCCGGCCTGGACCAGCTACATGACCAATTTTCAGAACAAGTTCAGGATCGGCGCGCTGGCTTACTTTGACTATAGCTTCTACACCCATACCGGCTTCGGGCCGCAGTTCCTCGAGAACATGAACCCGCCGGGTCCGTACAATAACGGATACAACTCGTTCGACATTAACCGGGTGTATCTAAATACCTATTTCACGCCGACCGATGATTTGACCTTTCGTTTCACGCCCGAGATTTACCGCGCCAACGGCACTGCCACGGCGGACAAGACCGGGGCCAATACTGGCTTCGCGAGTAATCTCGACGGCAATTTGAACGTTCGTTTGAAGTACGCCTACCTCCAATACAGCGGATTGTTCGAAAAATCCCCTGAATTCAAAGGCTTTACGGTCACAGGTGGTGCCCAACCGAATCCACTGCTCGGCTGGGAGGAGGACTTTGGCCAATACCGCTTTGTCTACCTGTCGCCGTGGAACTATCTGGGCTTGTCTTCAAGCCAAGTCGGTCTTCAGTTCGCCGGACCGATCAAGTTTAACGGCGGTGAGAAGACCTATATTGACTATGCATTTTCCGTGTCTGACAACGGCAGCTTCAGTACTCCCGAACAGACCAACACGAAACAAGTGATGGGCCGGGTGACCGCTTATCCGTTCGGCTCGGCATGGCGCTATCAGGGGCTTGGCCTCACCGGATTCTACAACTACGGTTATGGCAACGTCGCTCCGGACATCGGTAGTGTTCCGACGCTGCTCAAGGGGAGCATCTCGCACTTCACACGAATTGCAGCCATTCTGAGCTACGCCGCCCAGGAATGGAATGTACTTGGTGAGTTCGATTACGGCCAGAATGCGTTTCAGTTGAGCAACCTGTATCGGGGCAGCGGTCCGCTGGACGCCTTCGGCACCGCGACCGGTCCGCAGATTGGTACTAGTACGACTGCGGTCAAGTATGCCGGCAACACCTGTACATCTGCCGCGCCATGCTATTCGCTGGCCAACAGTTGGGGGCCGCAGACCGCAGCCTACACGGCGCTTCTGAACAATGGCCGGACGCGGGAAATCGGTGCGGACTTCATGGGGCATTACCATATCCCGGGGACCAAGCTCACAGCCTTTGGAATGTTCCAATGGTTCCTGCCGAACGACAACGTGAACGAGAATCCGCTCGATTTTCAACGCTTCGTGGCAGGAATCAGCTATCAGTACAACGAGTATCTGCGCTTCGCGTTAGACAGCCAGAATCTGCTGTTCTACCACGACCAGTTCTCGATGCCGGTGAATTACCTGTCAGACTTCGGCTATGTGCCGGGCAGCACGCTTAATGGCCGCAAGCTGCCGAAGACCGGTAGTATCCCCAACCTGGTGCCGCTCGATACCCATGCGATCTTCTTGAATATGGAGTTCGCATACTAGCCCGCTTGGCGTTAATCTGACGCGCGCCGCCGGAAGGTCGGATCCTGACGGGTCCCGATCTCCGGCGGCCGCCTTTGAGATGAACGCGTCGCCGAGGACCTATCCGGTCATTGACCGATTACGATCCGAACTTTTGAGGCGAGGCAAAGTGCCTTCGGGACGTTCGGATCGTGCGGTCGGCGGTTCAACCAGAAACGATTACTATGGGAGAGATTCGAAAGCGCATGAAGCTGAAACAAGTGATTCTTTGGTCGGCGGTGACGTTGATCGCGCTCACCTCGATAACGGTCCCAACCGCACGGGCGGCGGGGCAGTCGATACTGAACGTTTCCTACGATCCAACCCGTGAACTGTACGAAGATTACGACGTCCAGTTTGCGATTCACTGGAAACTCACGACCGGTAAGGACGTAATCGTCAATCTGTCCAACGGCGGTTCGGGTAAGCAGGCGCGGGCGGTGATCGACGGGCTGGAGGCTGACGTGGTAACGCTGGGCCTAGCCTACGATATCGACGCGATCGCAGAAAAGGCGCAATTGCTGCCCGCGGACTGGCAGAGCCGCCTGCCCGATAACAGCACACCGTACACCTCGACTATCGTATTTCTGGTGCGCAAGGGTAATCCCAAGGGCATCAAGGACTGGCCGGACGTGGTGAAACCGGGAATCCAGGTGATTACGCCGAATCCGAAGACCTCGGGCGGTGCCCGCTGGGCCTACCTTGCGGCGTGGGGCTACGCGCTACAGGCGCCGGGCGGCAACGAGGCGGCGGCCAAGGATTTCGTGACCAAGCTCTACAAGAACGTACCGGTGCTCGATTCGGGTGCACGCGGCTCGACCACCACTTTCGTCGAGCGTGGGGTCGGCGACGTGCTGCTGTCGTGGGAAAACGAGGCCTACCTGGCGCTTAATCAGTTTGGCAAGGACAAGTTCGAGATCGTCTATCCCTCTACTAGTATACTGGCCGAACCGCCCGTGGCGCTGGTCGACAAAGTGGTCGACCGCCATGGCACGCGGGCTGTGGCGCTGGAGTATCTGAAATATCTCTACTCGGGCGAAGGTCAGCGGATCGCCGCGAAACATTATTTCCGGCCGCGGCTGGCGTCGGCGGCGAAATACGGGCCGGCCTTCCCAAACTTGAAGCTTTTCACCGTGCAGGAGGCCTTTGGCGGATGGCAAAAGGCGCAGGCAACTCATTTTGCGGATGGCGGCATCTTCGATCAGATTTACCTGAAGTGAGCTTGCTAAAGTGAGCTCGCAATAGCGATTCTCGCGGCAATGAATTTACTCGCAAAAATGAACTTTAAGATGATCACGGCAGGCGTGGGCGGTAACGCAAAAGTGTACGGGCCGGGGCGAGGCGCGCGATCATTATGACCAAGGCGAAGCGGCGGGTGTTGCCCGGCTTCGGCCTGACGATGGGCTATACGCTCGCCTATCTAAGCCTGATCGCGCTGATTCCACTTTCGACCATATTTCTGAAAACCACCGGCATGGGCTGGGAGCGCTTTTGGCACGTGGTGCTATCGCCGCGGGTGATTGCTGCGTTCAAGCTGAGTATCGGCGCGTCGCTGATCGCGGCCGTGGTCAATTCGATCTTCGGTTTTATTGTGGCCTGGACGCTGACACGCTACGAGTTTCACGGCAAAGGCGCGCTCGATGCGCTGGTCGATCTGCCATTCGCACTGCCAACTTCGGTCGCCGGAATCACGCTCACCTCAATCTACGCACAAAACGGTATTATCGGGCGGCTGTTCGTGCCGTTGGGAATCAAGATCGCGTTTGCACCGCTGGGCATCGTGGTGGCTTTGACGTTTATCGGGCTTCCCTTTGTGGTGCGGACGGTACAGCCGGTGCTGCAAGAGCTCGAGGCGGAGCTGGAGGAGGCGGCGGCGACGCTGGGGGCCTCGCGGATCCAAACCTTTCGGCGGGTGATCGGGCCGGTCATGCTGCCGGCGGTAATCACCGGATTTGCACTGGCGTTTGCGCGCGCATTGGGGGAGTACGGATCGGTGGTCTTTATTTCGGGTAACATGCCGATGCATACCGAGGTGGTGCCGCTGCTGATCATGACCAAGCTTGAGGAGTTCGACTACCAGGGGGCGACCGCGATCGCGCTGGTGATGCTGGTGATCTCGTTCGCGATGCTGTTCGGGATCAACCTGCTGCAACGCTGGAGCGCCTCGCGCCATGTTGCCGGTTGAGGGCGAGAGCGGGCGGTCGAGCGGCGCGGGTGGCTTATGGTCGGAAGCTCAGGCGAATCTGCGCCTCGCGACCGACGATCCGGTATGGGCCCGACGCCTGGTAATCGGTCTCGCGACGGGCTTCCTGGGAATCTTCCTGATCATCCCGCTAGGGTCGGTCTTTGCCGAGGCGCTCAACAAAGGCATTGGGCTTTATTTCGCGGCGATCACCAATCCCGAGGCGCTCAAAGCGGTCAAACTAACGCTTCTGACGGCGGCGATCGCGGTGCCGCTCAATCTGGTTTTCGGCCTGGCGGCGTCGTGGGCGATCACGCGCTTCGAGTTTCGCGGCAAGAATCTGCTGACGACTCTGATCGATTTGCCGTTTGCGATTTCGCCGGTCATCTCAGGCCTAATCTTCGTGCTGTTGTTTGGCGCGCAGGGATGGTTTGGCGGATGGCTGACGGCGCACAATATCAGGATCATCTTCGCCGTCCCGGGCATCGTACTGGCAACGGTCTTCGTGACCTTTCCGTTCGTCGCGCGCGAATTGATTCCAGTGATGGATGCGAGCGGTACGGACGAGGAGCTGGCGGCAATCACGCTGGGCGCCACCGGCTGGCAAACTTTCTTTCGAATCACGCTGCCGCAGGCTAAATGGGGACTTTTATACGGCGTAATCATTTGCAATGCGCGCGCGATGGGTGAGTTCGGCGCGGTGTCGGTAGTATCGGGCCATATCCGCGGATTGACCAATACCATGCCGCTCTATGTCGAAATCCTATACAACGACTATAATTTCACCGCTTCGTTCGCGGTCGCCTCACTCTTGACCGCGCTGGCGCTGGTGACGCTGTTGGCCAAGCGCCTGGTTGGCGGCAAGGTTGAGCCCACCCGATTGCGCTCCGGCGAGGGCATCGAGCGCGAGGCAGCATGAGTATCGAGGTCCGCAACATCCGCAAGAATTTCGGGAGCTTTGTCGCGCTCGACAATGTCAGCCTCGATATACCGACCGGCGAGTTGGTCGCATTGCTGGGACCGTCGGGTTCGGGCAAGACCACGCTACTGCGGATCATCGCGGGGCTCGAGTTGCCCGACGGCGGAGAGGTGCATTTCGACAGCGAAGAGGCGACCTATCGCAGCGCTCGCGAACGCCAGGTCGGCTTCGTCTTTCAGCATTACGCATTGTTCAAGCACATGACGGTGTTCGAGAATGTGGCCTTCGGCCTGCGCGTGCGCCCGCGCAAGATTCGACCGCCCGACGATCAGATTCGCAGCAAGGTCAACGAACTGCTGAAGCTGATTCAGCTGGAATTTCTGGGCGACCGCTATCCGTCGCAGCTCTCAGGCGGACAGCGGCAGCGAGTCGCGCTAGCGCGCGCGCTTGCGGTCGAACCCAAGGTGCTGCTGCTCGATGAGCCTTTCGGGGCGCTCGACGCCAAGGTGCGCGAGGAACTGCGCCGATGGTTGCGGCGGCTGCATGACGAGATTCACGTCACCAGCATCTTCGTGACCCACGACCAGGAAGAGGCGCTAGAGTTGGCCAATCATGTGGTGGTGCTGAACAAGGGCAAAATCGAGCAGACGGGAACACCCGAGGAGCTCTATCACCATCCGGCGACGCCATTCGTCTACAATTTCCTCGGTAACGTCAATCTGTTCCACGGGCGAATCGAGAACGGCCGCGTGTATATTCGCGGGACGCCGATTCCAGTCAACGGTAATACCGACCTCGCGAGGTCCAACGGCAAAGAAGCGATGGTCTATGTGCGGCCGCATCTGTTGGATATCCATCTGCAGCCGATTGCCAAGGGATCTTTCGCCGCGACCGTACGTCATATCAACGCGGCGGGGCCCAAAGTGAAGGTCGAATTGATCACCCAATGGGGCGACCCGGTGCAGGTCGAGCTCGATCACGAGCGCTACCGCGAGCTCAAACTTGAACGCGACGCCGAGGTCTTTCTGAGCCCGCGCGAGAACCACGTCTTCGTCTATCAGATTTGATTTGAGCCATCGGTCATCCGTCGCCCGCCAGTTTGAGGTCGGCGATGACCGGGATTTCGAAGAGATCGTCGCGCAGCAATCGGGTCGAAAAGAACAGGACCTCAACGTTCTCGACGTCCCCGGTTCTGGGGTTGAGCCGCGCGATTACGTCGTCGCCGAGTTCCTCAGATTCCTGCTCCGGATATGGCTGGCATTTGTTGATGTAAAGAATGTCGGCCTCGCGGTTGTATTTGAAACTCAGTTTCGCGTCCATTCGATTGTTGCCTCGGCGAGCCTTCTTGCCAAATAAGCAGTGACGATCCAGCGACGGCTGATACGGCCGGGCTCACTGACAACTACTATTACCACATGTTGCCGCCGCGCAGGTTCCCATCCCAACGTGAAAGCATTTTCGCATTGACCATCCGTGAACTGGTGCGCACCTGATCCGGATCGGCGAGGCTGATGGAGATCAGACCGCGATACGTCGGCAAGAAATCCGGGTGCCGCTCGGCAATGTGCCGCTCGCGTTCTTCACTCAGTTCCACTGCTTCGCCCAGATAAGGGCATGGGAATAGAGTGGCCGGCATGGGGTCATTCGAACATTTCGGGCTCGCGCGAGCTTAGCCAGCGCAGGCCTTGGTAAGCATAATGCAGGCCCGCAAGCGCGGTCATCGCAAGCGTCAGGTAGAGCAATCCATTCCAATACAGTGGCCATTTCAGACTCGCGCGAGCGAGCGCGCCGATGACGCACAAGAGCTGCAAGAAGGTGCTGCCCTTGCCGAGGTACGTCGGATGCATTGGGGGACGCTCGCCGGTGAAGAAGGCGAACATGAAATAACCGAAGACGATCACGATATCGCGGATGAGGACGACGCCGAGCAGCCAAGGCGGGATTGAGTTCTCGATGGTCAGCGCGACGAAGGCGCTCACCAGCAGGAGCTTGTCGGCAAAGGGGTCGAGGTACGCGCCGATCTCGGTGCGCATATCGAACCATCGGGCGACGGCGCCGTCGAGCCCATCGGTCAGCGCGGCCAGCGCGAAGACATAGAGCGCGTAAGTGTAACGATGCTTGCTCAGCAGCGCGAGAAAGAACGGAATCGAAAGGATGCGCGCCAGAGTGAGTGCATTAGGGAGGTTGAGGAGCTGGCCGAACGCGAGTCCACGCGTGGCGGTTAGTGGTGGAGCGGGCTTGATTGATGCTGGAGCCATCGGCAAAGTGCGCGTGCAGCGCCCGGCGGATCAGGCGGTCGCGACCGCGGCTTTGCGCAGGCGTCCGGCGACCGGCACACTGACCCGCGCGCGCATCGCGACCACACCGTCGTGATATTCCTCGCTTAGCACTTCGCCGTCGCGCCGCGCCATCGCGATGAGGTCGCCGCGATTGGCCGCGAGCGTCACGCTCACCTCTTCGCGCAGGTTGGCGAACGATCGCGCGATCGAATCGAGCAGGCGGTCGAGTCCGTCGCGCCGCAGAGCCGAGATGCAGACGGTTTCGAAGCCGTTGGTCACACGCGCAGGAAATTCAAGCAGGTCTGCCTTGTTCATCACGATGAGCCGAGGCGCGGCGCCCGCGCCAATTTCTTCGAGCACGCGATCGACGACCTCCATCTGCTCGCTGGCGAGCGGCGAACTCGCATCGACGACGTGCAATAGCAGATCGGCGGTGCGGACTTCTTCGAGGGTGGCCTTGAAGGCCTCGACCAGCATGTGCGGCAAACGATGGATGAAGCCGACTGTATCGGCCAGCATAACGGTGGCCTTACCCGGCAGGCTGAGGCGGCGGATAGTAGGGTCGAGAGTCGAGAATGGGCGATTGGCGGCCTCGACGCCGGCATCGGTCAGCGCGTTCATCAGGGTCGATTTACCGGAATTGGTGTAACCCACCAGCGCAACGGTCGGGTACGGCACTTCGAGCCGGCGCTTCCGCTGGATTGATCGAGTGCGCTCGACATCGCGAAGTCGCACGCGCAAGCGCGTCAAGCGCTCGCGCACGCGGCGGCGATCGACTTCGAGCTGGGTCTCGCCGGGACCGCGCGTGCCGATACGTCCACCACCGGCGCCCGAGCCGCCAGTCTGTCGCGACAGATGGCCCCATGCGCGAGTGAGTCGCGGCTGCAAATAACTCAATTGCGCGATCTCGACTTGCAGCTTGCCTTCGAGCGTTCGCGCGCGCAGGGCGAAGATATCGAGAATCAGTTGACTGCGATCGACTACCCGGAGCTTAAGTTCGTTTTCGAGATTGCGCGCCTGGGCAGGGCTGAGCGCGTCGTCGAAAATCGCGAGCGTCGCGCCACGCTCTTTGGCCAGTTCGCGGACTTCGGCGGCCTTGCCGCGACCGATAAAGGTGCGCGGGTCGATGTTCTTTAACTTTTGCTGAACCTGCCCTGCTACTTCCGCACCGGCACTGGCGGCGAGCGCGCCGAGTTCGGCTAGCGAGTCGTCGCTGGTGATGCCGACAGGCAGTCCCAATTCAACGCCGACCAGGATAGCGCGCTCGGCGTTTTCAAAAGATGGCGTGTGCGTAAGACTCAGAGACAAACCTCCCGATAACTGCTCTGAGCTATCCTAGCAGAACGGCGGCATTCGTCTAACTGGAAAGGATGGGGTGTCTCAGTATGAAATCTGTTGCCGGTTGCAAGCATGGTGTCCGCTGACGCGATCGCTTACCATGCGGGCATGGCAACAGGCATCTGCCGGGAACACAACGGCGAAGGCGTTGAGGACTCAGCGCGCGTCGATTATGGCCGCGGCCCCACCATGGACGTATGTGAGACGCTCTACCGTTCCCGTGGATATCAACCGCCGTTTGACGACCTTCCATGGTGCCAGCTAGGGCAGGATGACCAACATCGTCGGTAAGAAGCTGCTATGTTTTGCGTCGCCTGTTCGAGATCGGGGCTTCTCAGTTTGAGTTCTTCATAAATCTCGACGCTCTGCCCTGATATACAAATAACCTTCCTAATTCAAACTGAGCACGACCGGATGGGAGGTTGTTGAGGAACCCAGAACTATAGCTTTTCAGGACACTGAAACCTCACGAGGTTTCAAGCTGCCCAACAGGCTTGACCCGATTCTTCGGACTGGACTTCTCTCTGGTTAAAGACGCGGGCTTCGCCCTAAGAAAACCACGTCATGGCCCTGATAAATCTTCGCCATGGATTGACGCTCGCGTTTTTCTCCGATTGACACCGATGACGCGCCATTTCCTCTTGTGTGAAATGACTTATCACATCGATGATGGAATCGCCCCTGGCCGCGACGCTCCCGTACTTCTTTCGAAAGGCGCGCGCCAAGTGAGCAGCCTTCAGGCCACTGGTGGTGACTTGTTCATAAAAAGTCTCAAACACGTAGTCTGCTTCGTGTTCGCGACCCACGAGCGAGGCTGCGGTCTTCACACTTAGCGAAGCTTGATCCCTCTCAGAATTCATGGTCGCGGCCGACGTGCTCAGGCGCCGGTCGAGCGCTGCCCACTCGCCATTGGTACCCAGAGGGAGCAGTGGAGGCAGGGGCGGGATTTGATCTGGAAGATATTGCTCGTCGTCTGAATCGTCTGAGTAGTAGCGCGTATTTGTAAAATCAAAATTGCACGCCTTGGCAAACGTCTCCAGCTTATCGATTAGCTTCAACGCCAAGGACCGGGCTTGTCGCTTCGCCGTGCGGCGATCCTTTAGGTATGCCGCGATGTAGCCTGCGCATTGATTCAGGCACGCGGTCAGAAACCCAGTGATACTAGCCAGCAACGCCATATTCGTCAATGTAAGAGCTACTGGCGTCGGGGTTTGTGCGACTTTATCTGCCCAGGCAACTGAGCAAATGCCCTCAATAAAAATAGCAAGCGCCGTAACTCTTATTGCGTATCGCATCGCCCTCTCCGAGGAGTTACCAGATTAGGGGATAGCGGTACCAGAAACGAACTGAGCGCTCCCGCACACCGGCGAACTAGCGCAATTGGACGGAGTTGGCGGAGAGCAGTTGCTCGATTTCGGCGACGAAGCCCTCGGTCGGCGCGACGCGATAACCGTCGCCGAGCAGGAAGACCGCTTCGCGCCCGTCGTCGAAGCCGAGATGCAGGTAAGTGATCGAGGTGCCGGGATAGCGGCGGATTAACTGCTTGAGGAGTTCCATCTCGCCGTTGGCCAAGCGCTCACGCGGCGCGCGGATGCGCACTTCGCGCACGGCCTCGGTGAGGGCGGCGCCGATCGGGCGCAGGTCGTCGAGGATGATCTGCGCGCGCTCGTCGTCGACATCGAGTTTGCCGCGAACCACGACCGGCTCATCGCCCATGATGACCGCCTCGAACTTCTGATAGGCCTCGGGCCATACGATACATTCGACAGCGCCGTCGCGGTCTTCGAGCGAGAAGGTCGCGTAACGCTTTCCGGCCTTGTTGTTCTTGAGCTTGACCGCCTGCACGACCCCGGCCAGGCGCACCTGGCTGCCGTCGGGAGCAGACGGGAGATCGGCGGTCGTGAGCTTGCCGATGCGCCGCAGTTCGCGGTCGTACTTATCGAGCGGATGAGCGGTGATGTAGAAGCCGAGAGTCTCCTTTTCGAACTTAAGGATTTCCTTTTGCGGGAGTTCATCGACCGCTTCACGCAGGGCGAGTACCGGCGTGTCGCCGCTCTTGCCGAACAGGCCAATCTGATTGCGGGCGGCGTCGCTCTCGGCGCGCTGGGTGATTTTGAGCGCGTCCTCGATCAGGGCCAGCAGAGCAGCCCGCGCCATCCCGGTGAAGCCGAAGGCGCCGCACTTGATCAGCGCTTCGAGTACGCGGCGATTGACGATCTGGGTACCGACACGCATGCAGAAGTCGGCCAGGTTTTTGAACTCGCCGCCACGCTCGCGCATCGCGATAATCTCTTCGCCGGTCTTCTGGCCGACGCCGCGGATCGCGCCCAGCCCGAAGCGGAGGGCCTCGCCGCTGACGGTGAATTTGACCCGGCTCTGATTGACGTCGGGCGGCAGAATCGCGATGCGCATCTCACGCAGCGCGGCGATATTCTTGTAGCTCTTGCCAGTGTCGTCCATATCGAGCGACATCAGCGCGGCCATGAACTCGCGCGGGAAATGTGCCTTTAAGTAGGCCGTGGTGTAGGTCGTGAGCGCATAGGCGGCGGCGTGCGATCGATTAAAGCCGTATGAGGCGAAGGTCTGGATTTTCTCGAAAATGGATTCCGCCAGGCCCTTGTTGACGCCGTTGGCGACCGCGCCTGAGATGAAGCGCTCGCGCTCGCGTTCCATCACGGCGAGCTGTTTTTTGCCCATCGCGGCGCGCAGGATATCGGCTTCCTCGAGCGTATAGCCGGCCAGCGCCTGCGCCGCGCGCATCACCTGTTCCTGGTAGATGATTACGCCGTAGGTGTCACGCAGCACCGGTTCGAGCAACGGATGATCGTACTCGACCGGCTCCTTGCCGTGCTTGCGATGGATAAACGGCTCGACCATCCCGGCGTCGAGCGTGCCGGGACGAAACAGCGAGATTGCCGCGATGACATCCTCGAAGCAGTTGGGCTTCATTTCCGTCAGGAAGCGGCGCATGCCGGAGCCTTCCATCTGGAAGACGCCGACGGTATCGCCACGCGCGAGCAGGCGAAAGCTTTCGGGATCGTCGAGGGCGAGGCGGGTCAGGTCTGGTGCGGTCTGGCCGCTCGCGGTTATGAGGTCGAGGGTGTTGGTGATCAGCGTCAGATTCTTGAGGGCGAGGAAGTCGAACTTGATCAGTCCGATCTCCTCGACTCCCTTCATCGAATACTGGGTGATCGACATCGCTTCCTCGGAGCGCTCCTTGTCGACGTAGAGCGGCACCATGTCGGCGAGCGGGAGGTCCGAAATAACCACACCGGCCGCATGGCGCGAGGCATGGCGCAGCAGCCCTTCGAGTTTAAAGGCGTAGTCGAACAGCTCGGGATTCTTCTTGCGTTCGTCCTCGAGCCGCGGCTCCATTTCGAGCGCGTCCTTGAGCGGGAAGTCGCGGCCCTGCTTGGGTGCCGGATAGAGCTTTACGATGCGATCGGTTTCGGCAAACGAAAGCCCGAGCACGCGGCCGACATCGCGAATCGCCTGCTTGCCCTTGATCGTGCCGAAGGTGATGATCTGCGCGACCCGCTCGTCGCCATATTTGCGGCGCACGTAGGTGAGCACTTCGTCGCGGCGCTCGAAGCAGAAATCGACGTCGATATCGGGCATCGAGCGGCGGCCCGGATTTAGCCAGCGTTCGAACAGCAGCCGGTGCTCGATCGGGTCGACCTCGGTGATGCGGAGGGCATAGGAGACCAGGCTGCCAACCACGGACCCGCGGCCCGGTCCGACTGGAATGCCAATAGATCGCGCGTAATTGATGAAGTCGGTGACGATCAGCATGTAGCCCGAGAAGCCCATCTCGCGGATGACTGGCATCTCGCGGTCGAAGCGCTCGAAGTAAGGCGTCTCGTCGAAGTCGCCGCGGCGCGCATGGATTTCCTTGAGCCGCACGGCCAAGCCGTCGCGGACGTTGCGGTCGAGCAGTTCCTCGAGCTTGGTGTCGGTCAACTCGGCCGCGGTCTCATCGGGTCGAAAAATCGGGAAATGGAACTTGCCGAATTCGAACTCGAAGTCGATGCGGTTGGCGATCTCGACGCTATTGCGCACCGGCTCTGAATCGGCGCCGAACGCCGACGCCATTTCCGCGGGCGTCTTGACGTAAAGCTCGTCGGTATCAAAGCGCCATCGCGACTCGTCGGCCATGGTCTTGCCGGTCTGGATGCAGAGCAGGACCTCGTGGGCCTTGGCGTCGTCCTGATGCAGATAATGGCAATCGTTAGTGGCAACCAGCGGCAGTCCTTCGGTGCGGCCGATGTCGCGCAGCCGATCGTTGAGCGGGCCGTGCAGGGCATTGTCCTGGAGTTCGAGGTAGAAGCGGCCGGGAAAAGTTTGCGCGTACCAGGCGGCGGCCTCGCGCGCCCGGTCCATGCGATCGGCTTTGAGCGCGCGCGCGATTTCTCCGGAGAGGCATCCGGAGAGCACGATCAATCCTTCGGACAACTCGGCGAGGATTTCCTTGTCGATGCGCGGCTTATAGTAGAGGCCTTCCTTGTAGGCCGCGGTCAGCAGGCGGCACAGATTGCGATAACCGACGCGGTTTTGCGCGAGCAGGATCAGGTGGAAATTGCCGCCCGCCTCGTAGTCTTCACTCTTATTGTTGTGGATACGATCGCTGCGCTTGCCCGGCGCGAGATAGGCCTCGCATCCGATGATCGGCTTGATCCCGGCGGCCTTGGCCTTGGCGTAAAACTCGACCGCACCGAACATGTTGCCGTGATCGGTCATCGCGATCGCCGGCATGCCGGATTGCTTCGCGTGCTCGATCAGCGGACCGATCTTGTTGGCGCCGTCGAGCAAGCTGTATTGGGTATGAACGTGAAGATGAACGAAACTCATCGCGAAGCGAACGCCTCCTACTCATCACAACTGCTGCGCCGCGCGTCAACGGTGCGGCGCATGTCGGCATTATACAGCGCCGTTGAGAATCCGGGATGCGTGGCGCATATCGCTTGCCCACAGCCGCGTGATCGGATTACGCCCGCATACGGGCGGGCTGTTGAAAGACGCTTAGGTTCAATCGTCGACGATACGAGTCGAGCGCAATCGCGCGAGGCCTCAGCGCCACAAAGGAACGGCGCCGGAGGGATGCTCCGGCGCCGTGATGTCTCGATCCCGAAGACCGGCGATGACGTAGACACTTCTGAGTGGTGCTCGCTATCGACGCCGGCGGATTTATCGACGCAAGAAGTCCTATAAGATGCTTGTGGGCGGCGGCTAGGTAGCGCCGCTCGGAATCGATGCTTCGTTAGCCCTTTTTGCCGCCTGACTTTTCCTCTTTGGCGTCTTTCGCGCCGGCGGCAGGCTTGTCGCCTGCGGCCGGCGTCGCACCCTCGGCCGTGGCGCCCTCGGCTGGCGCACCTTCGACGGCTGCTGCGACCGGGGTTACCACTTCGGCGACCGTCGGCGGCATCACCGTTATGACCGGATAGTCGGTATCGAAAAGCGGTCGGATGTTGTCGGGGAACTGCAACGCAGAGACATGCAGCACGTCGTGAATCTTCAGCGCCGTGACGTCGACTTCGATCGCCTCAGGGATTTCGAGCGGCAGACATTCGATCTCGACCTGGCGCACCAGCGGCGAGAGAATGCCGCCATCGGCGATACCGGCAGCGCGTCCGGTAAAACGAAACGGCACCGACACGCGCAGTGATTTCGTCAGATCCACCTCATAGAAATCCGCATGGAGGATATCACCGGAGACCGGCGTCTTCTGAATCTCTTTAAGAATGACGTGTTTCTCGTTGAGATCGGGAGAATCCGACTTGAGCCGCATGATGCGTTGGCGCGACGCCGTCGAGACCCGTGCCTTGAGTTCCGCGCCGCCCACCGCTACCGCGACGGCCTTTCCATGGTTGCCATAAATGACGGCGGGAACGCGGCCTTCCCGGCGAATTCGATTGGCCAGCCCTTTGGGCCGGGTTTCTCTTTTTTCACAAGCCAGATCTACGGTTTCCATGGAATCCTCGCTAAATTTTGTGGCCGCGCGTGCCGTTCAACTGAACAGCGAGCTGACCGATTCTTCATTATGAATGCGGCGGATGGCTTCCGCTATAAGGCTAGCGACCGAAAGCACCTTCAAATTCGAGAGCTCCGCCTGCACTTTCGCTTTGAGCGGGATACTGTTGGTGGTGACCAACTCTTTGATCACCGACTTGCCGATCCGCTCGCAAGCCGGGTCGGACAGTATCGGATGAGTTGCGCACGCGATAACTTCGGTGGCGCCGGCGGCCATGATGACCTTGGCGGCTTCGGTAATCGTGCCGGCGGTGTCGATCATGTCATCGATCAACAGGGCGACCGAGTCGCGCACCTCGCCGACCAGGTTCATTTCGGCGACCTCGCTCGCGCGCTGGCGGCGTTTGTCGATAATCGCGAGGTTGGCGTTGAGCCGGCGGGCAAAGGCGCGCGCGCGCTCGACACCGCCCGCGTCGGGCGCGACCACGGAGACCTTTTTCCCGTCGATTTGGCGCCGCAGATACTGCACCAGCACAGGCATCGCGTAGAGATTGTCCACCGGGATATTGAAGAAGCCCTGGATTTGTCCGGCGTGCAGGTCAACCGTCAGGACGCGCGAGGCGCCCGCGGTGGTGATCAGATCGGCGACCAGCTTGGCGCTGATCGGCACGCGCGGCGCCACCTTGCGATCCTGGCGGGAGTAGCCGAAGTACGGGATGACGGCCGTGATGCGCTTGGCCGAGGCACGCCGCAGCGCATCCATCAGGAGCAGCAGCTCCATCAAATTATCGTTGGGCGGCGAGCAGGTCGACTGGAGCACGAAGCAATCGCCGCCGCGCACGTTCTCGTGCACTTCGACCATCACTTCGCCATCCGGGAAGCGGCTGACCTCGGCCATGCCGACCTTGACGTTCAGATGTTCACAGACCTCACGGGCCAGCGCCGGGTTTGAATTGCCCGTAAAAATCTCCAGTTCGTCCTTGGCCCGTTCAGACATCGGCTTTGACTACCTCGATTCGGTCACGCCACCGTTCATAACACGACGTCAGTCGCTTTCCAGTGGTTCCTCTACAGAACTAACCCGGCGGCCTTATCAGCGCTCTCTTGAGCGCAAATTCAGTGAACGACATGTCCTGCGACGGCCCAAATCCGACGCCGCGTGATGGCTGGGCGGGAAGGACTCGAACCTTCGAATGCCAGGTCCAAAGCCTGGTGCCTTACCAGCTTGGCGACCGCCCAGTGCAACCGTTTTCGCGACTCTTCAAATCAAACGATCTTGCGAAACGACCTACTCTCGAAATATCGACAGCCTGCCGCGATCTTCAAGCGGTCGTCGCAATATCGTAACACAGATCGGCGGCCGACTCGCCGCAGCTTGTCGTGAAACGGCGGGCATAGCGAACCTGCATCGCTCAACGCCAATGGCGACTGTCGGAATTTCCGCATCGCGATGTTATTTTATGCCTCGTTTCGCTGTCAAATCTGACGTTCGCGGCCAATACGCGCAGCGGACATTTTTCCGATTTGGGTTGGGTTGTGGCGCGCAATCAGTACCGCTCGGGCAGCGTTCATCGGCGCGGTCGCTCGCAGACGAATCGCTCCCCTCTGACGCCTCGGTCCCCGACCAGTGTGTGCCCAATTCACTAAAGTGAGTAGGCTCAATACGTGGGTGATCGGGAAAGAATTGCCGCTGGGCTTTTTAAGCCCTCATTGGGCGCGTGCGAAAAGCGGCCGGTCTCGATCGATAACGTCCACCGGATTCCGAGTGAGCATCGGATTACTGCTACTCGAGTCGCGTGGTGTATCTGGATCGCAAAGACTGGTCAACGTTCTGGAACGACAACTCCGACTTCAACGAGAAACTCTGGAAGCTGTTCGCGTATGAGAACTCGTTGGGCGACACATCCTGGGACTTGGGCCACACTTGCATCGTAGGCCATGAGCAGCCGAAGTCCGACGAACGAAGATGCTAGATGAATGAGTAGCGGCGGCCGGGAGGATCCGACCCGCCGCTACGCTCCTGCGTCGAGCGGGCGCAACCAAATTCTCGCGCGGTTTCGTCGGCGACGCGTATTACCATCATGGATATGCTAGACAGACTCGCGGCGACAAACTCGTCACGAAAGCGTATTACGCGAAAACCAGACGCAAATTCGCCTATGATCCTTCCTTACCGCCAGCCGCTATGTCGAATACGCCGCCATGCTCAGCTTCGGCTCGCCAGCGATCGATCGACTCGAGGTTAAAGCGCCAATCGCTTCCGACCTTAAAGGCCGGCAGTTGTTTTTTCTTGAGCAGCCGGTAAATCGTTGATGGGTGTACCCGCAAATAGCTGGCAACTTCCTCCAGCGTCAAAACCATTGCCATCGCTGTTCCCCCTTTCAAGGTGGCTTTGTAGCCCTTGCGCTTATGCGGTTCAAGTTAACAAAATGTGAGCAGATAGACAACTAGGCCCGCAATGCATCGCGCGTGCCGTCCAGAAATGCCTTTGAACACCAGATTTGATACATTTTTTGGGTCTCTATGATATTGCGACAAGAGATTCTGCTAACTGCCAGTTAGCAGAACCGACCATGACGCTCAGGATCATCCACGTCAGATGGCCAATTGTAAAGTGCGATCCCGACAGGCGCAGATACCGAGCTTTGCGTGCTTTAGAGTTCTGAGCGATACTGCTATTCGCATAATCGCACCTACGAGTTTGCTAGCCGCGTCAGGAGCAGCGAAGAAATGAACGACCTGGTAATTCGCAACGGAAATATTATCGACGGCACCGGCAGGCCGGGCTTCGTTGGTGATCTCGCGGTCGACCGTGGACGGATCGTCAGCGTCGGTGGCAAGGCCGGTCCCGCTCATCGCGAGATCGATGCGAGCGGCTTGCTGATGACGCCGGGATGGGTCGATATCCATACGCATTACGACGGCCAGGTGGCGTGGGACCCATACCTGTCGCCGTCGAGCTGGCACGGTGTCACAACTCTGGTCATGGGTAATTGCGGCGTTGGTTTCGCCCCGGTCGAGCGCGGTAAAGAGGCATTTCTCATCAGTATGATGGACGGCGTCGAAGACATTCCGACCGAGACCCTCACCGCAGGCATCAACTTCGAGTGGGAATCGTTCGGCGAATATCTCGATGCGCTCTCTCGCATGAAGCGCGTGCTCGATGTGGGAGCGCACGTGCCGCATTGCGCCGTGCGGGCCTACGTGATGGGTGAGCGTAGCGCCGAGAATCAGCCTGCGACGCCCGAGGACATCGCTGGCATGGCGGCGGTCGTGCGCGAGGGGGTCAAGGCCGGAGCGCTCGGCGTCAGCACCTCGCGGACGCTGGTCCATCGGACCCGCGATAAGGTTTTCGTTCCCGGCACCTTTGCTGGCATCGATGAGATGTTAGGGCTTGGACGGGCATTGGGCGCAGCCGGTCACGGGGTGTTCGAGGTCATTTCGGATATTACCGGCGATGATGCGAACCTCGAATGGATGGCGCAGCTATCCGCCGAGACCGGTCGTCCGATTTCGCTGGCAGCATTGATTTCACGCCGCTCGGGGATGAGGATGCGCGAGGTTTTGGAGTTCATCGAGCGGAGTAACGCGCAAGGTGCGCGGATGGTGGCTCAAGTCGCAGCCCGTCCGGCCGGCTCTCTTATGAGCCTGCAAAGCTCCGTGCATCCTTTCAGCACCCATCGCAGCTATCGCCGGTTGATGGCCGGCCTCAGCCATCAGGAGCGCGTTGCGCGGATGCGAGATCCGCAGGTTCGTGCGGAAATTCTCAATGACGCTCCAGCGGTGAAAGAAGAGCAAACGCTGGGGATGGTCGCCGGCTTTCAGCATCATTTCTCGCTCGGCGATCCCCCAGACTACGAACCGACTGCCGACCGCAGCATACTGGAACGCGCGAAGCGCAGCGGCCGAACGCCGCAAGAGGTCGCCTACGATACCCTGCTCGAGCGCGATGGCTCGGAAATCATCTACCAGCCGCTGGCGTACAAGAACTACTCCTTCGATGGCATCCTGCCGCAACTGACTAATCCCAATACGGTGCTGTCATTAAGTGATGGCGGGGCACATTGCGGAGTGATCTGCGACGCCAGCATGCCCACCTATCTGCTGACTCATTGGGTGCGCGATCGCAGTCGCGGAGAACGCATTCCGCTCGAGTTCGCGGTCAAGCGTCAGACTCACGATACGGCGCAGCTCTACGGCCTGCACGATCGCGGAACGCTTGCACCCGGGATGAAGGCGGACATCAACCTGATCGAATTCGATCGGCTGCGGCTTCATCCGCCTGAGATGGTTTTCGATTTGCCGGCTAACGGCCGCAGATACGTGCAACGGGCCGACGGCTACAAATATACCATCGTAAAGGGCGAGGTTACTTTTGAGGACGGCCAGTCAACGGGTGCGATGCCGGGCAAGGTGGTCCGCGGGCCGCAGTCCGGGGCGCTACGTGACTGACTTTAGGCTTCACGGCAGCCCGAGAATCATTCATTGCCGGGTCCATCAATTAAGTGCGGGCCGCCCCGCGGAGATTTATCCGCCGGTAAATGGTTCGAAGCTCATCGCGCGCAGGCCGCGACGGTCTTCAGCGCGGCGAAAGAAATGCGTGAAGCGATCTACAGGTTACTGCGCTGCGCCGCGTCGGAGTCGCCGCCCGCTCGCGAAGATTTGCATCGGCTAAATAGCGCTCTCATCGCAGCGGAGCCGCGTGCGATCATCGAGCAGGCCGACCGTGGCTTCGGATGGCGGATCAACGCGAAGCCGACGGTCGCCGGAATCCTCGCGCCGGTGCGATGGTCCGCGGCCGATATACTAGTTGGCTCCGATTCTGTGCGGGTGCGGCAATGCGCGAACGATCGGTGCCTGTGGCTATTTTTCGACGATAGCAAGAACGGGACGCGCCGATGGTGCTCGATGCAGGCTTGCGGGAATCGCGCCAAAGCGCATCGTCATTATCTGCGCCACAAGGACCAATGATCGCGCCGAATTGACCGTATACCGGAATTCGGTATAGGATTGGAGTCGTGATTCGGTCTTTCGGCGACAGGAAAACGGAAGCATTATTCGCCGATAGGTTCGTGCGCGAGTTCCAGGGTGTGGCGCGCCGAGCGAAACTCAAGTTAGAGGCCCTTAACGCGGCTAGCAGGCTGGAGGATCTAAAGGTGCCACCCTCGAATCGGCTCGAAAAGCTACAGGGTGAACTGAAGGATTTCCACTCGATCCGAGTAAACGATCAGTGGCGGGCGATTTTCAAATGGCGTGCTGGTGACGCTGAGGAGGTACGGATCGTTGACTACCATTAACAGAGCTTCGATAAAGGGTGAATTTGCACCGGTAACGCCCGGCGATATGCTGAAGGAAGAATTTTTGGCTGAATATGGTCTGTCGCAAAACCAACTCGCGAAGGCAATCGGCATTTCTCCGAACCGGATCACCGAGATCGTAAACAACCGTCGCCGAATCACGGCCGATACGGCGCTGCGTTTGGGCTTGTATTTTGATAACAGTGCGGAATTCTGGCTGAATCTCCAGACGCATTACGATCTCAAGATGGCGCGCAAAAATCTCAAGCCCGAAGCAGTAGAGCGGATCAAAGCGCAGCGGGCAGCGTGAAGGACCAGCCAACCACGTGACCCGGTTTTGAGATCACATTTCGCCAAGACCTCAAATGAACGGGCGAGGCGGTGCGGCCTCGCCCCATGAATCAAAGTTGTGACCGACTACTCAGGTCAGCGAGTACGATCGACTAATCAGGGTAACGGGTTGCGGGCGAATAGTCAGATTGGCTCAGATTAGTCAGAGCAGATTGTAAGCGCGCGCGACGTTCTCGCCGAGGATTCCGCGCCGTCCCGAGTCCGTCATCGGCTTGACCAGCCCCGCCAGTTCCTCCAGGTAATTGCCGGGGTGGTCCGGATGCGGATAGTCACTCGCCCAGAAGAATTTGTCCTCGCCGACGTGCTGCATCATGCCAGCAATGGTGCGTTCATCGGGATCGGCCGAAATGAAGCAGCTTCTCTTGAAGTAGTATGAGGGCTTTTCCTTGAGCCGAACGGTTTGCGCGATGGTAGTGCCACTGAAGATCGCGTCGGCGCGATCGAGGAAATAGCCAATCCAGCCCGCACCGGATTCGAGCACAACGACCTTAAGTTTTGGGAAGCGGTCGAAAGCACCGAGCTGAAAGAAGGTCGCGAAGGCGTGCTGCACGCCTTGCGCGGCGAAGAGGTCGTAATACCAGGCCGCCCAGGAGAAACCTTCGTACCGGTGATGCACGGCAAGAGCGGGAGGTTCGATGGTTGGATGGACCGCGAATGGGATGCCCGCGTCCTGCGCGATGGCGAAAATACGATCGTGCGCGGGATCAGCATGCGGACGCCGCGAGATAGTAAATGGCGCGACGAAAATGCCCTTGCAGCCGTCCTTGATTGCGCGTTCCAACTCGCGCGCGGCAGCCTCTGGATCACCCAATGAGAGATGCGCGATCGGCACCAAACGCTCGCCGGAGTCGCGGCAGAAGTCGGCGATCCAGCGATTGTAGGCGGTGGCGTAGGCGGCTGAAAGTTGGGCGTCCGTAGTCTCGGCCTCCCACAGCAGTCCGATAGTCGGGTAGAGGATCGATTTAGCCATGCCTTCCCGGTCGAGGAGTTGCAGGCGCTCTTTCATATTCATGGTGCCGAACGCTGCACCTTTGAGATAAGTATCTTCGGGCTTGGGCTTTTCGTAACGAAGTTCTGCGGCGCGTCCCGCGTCGATGAAATGTTCGCGGCGACGCTTTGACTCATCGACCATTTTGCCCATTCCGCCGAGCGTGCCGAGCTGCCCCTGGCGCGTCAGCCTGGCGCGATTACCCGCAACTTCCAGATACTCATATCCGTCGTCGCCGACGCGGAGGCGAATAGCCTGATCGCGATATTTGGGTTCGAGGTATTTCTCCCACAGATCGGGCGGCTCAAGGATATGGCCGTCGGCGTCGATAACCATCGCTTCACTCTTCATCCTATGATCTCCCCGAATTACTAATTTACCGACTTACTAATTACTTATGAGCCTGTACTGTGTTGAGATTCGTTCGCGGACTACAACAACGCGAGCGGGTTTACCGGCGATGCGGTAGCATGCTCTAGAATCAACGGCGCCATCGTGAACAGGAACTCATACTGTCCGAGCCGCGCGCAGGTTTCCGCGAGCGCGTCGAAGTCGCAATTGTCGATTAAATGTATACCCATAATCACGAGCGTGCCGATGTGAATAGGCAGTCCGAGTTCCGCGCCGTATGGGCTGGGTGCGATATCGCTCACCGCGTCACATCCGATCACCGCGACGCGGCGCTCATGAATCCATTCGAGGCAGGAGGCATCCATGCCGGGCAGTCCCTCGCGCCGCGGATCCCATGCGCCCTTGACCTTGCGACGCTGATGGCGGCCGGTGCGCAGCAATAGTATGTCGCCCTCTTCGACGTGGACCTTGCCGAGCTTCTCCGCGGCGTCGAGGTCTTCGGGGAAAATCGCATCGCCGGGATCGAGCCATTCGACTTTCTTAGCCTTGGGAATGTCGAGCAATACGCCACGGCTCATAACGCCGTCGCGAGTAACATCGATAGCGCATTTGCGCGCACCGAAACGGCCGACCTCGCGATCGCTAAAGCCGTTGTACATTTTGCCCTGGTAGAAGACGTGGCAGAGCGCGTCGAGATGCGTGAAGGCCATCCCATGCGGGGCCATGCCAAAATAATCGAGAGCCGCGACTCCCGGCGGTCCAGAATGCAACATCATATGCTGCACGGGCTGCGGATTGTCGGGCGTGGTTTTGGTTGAGAGCGGCAGCGCGAGTGAGACAATTTCGCCGCTATGCACGAGCTTCGCGGCGCGGGCGCGCTTTTCCGCAGTGATGAAGTTGAGCGCACCGCGCTCGTCGTCGGCGCCCCAGCGGCCCCAGTTACTAATCTTGTCGTAGAGACCTTTGACTTCCTGAACGGTCAATCGCGCAGCCATTGAATGCACCCTCCTTAGTGGCGCTTCGAGCGTCTGGTGGCGGAACTGGTGGCATTAGCCATTTGCCGATTGCGGCGGGCGCACTGCATATACCCACCGGATCGTTTCGGAACGCGACACCATACCGCATAGACACCGTACCGGCGTATAGCATGGAGCGGGCGGGCGCGGCCAACCCGCCGAGTGATATGAATGATATGGTCGATGACATGCGCAAACCGGAAGCGAAGGAGCGGAGCGGAAATTGAGCAACAACGATCGCGACGCGGCGCGGCTGTACCACGAAGTCACCAAGCATTCGTACACCAACGTGCGCAGCAATCCACATGCGCTCGATTGGGAGAACCGGCCGCTGGCGTACAAGATTTATCCGGCGGCGGGAGCGATCGCGTTGCCGCGGGAACTGGAGTTGCCGGCAATGCCGGCGACAGTCGCGATCGCGGGGGGTGCGCGAGCGACCACTGCAGGCGAATCAGCGGCGGGCGCAATCGAGGCGGCGCTCGACGTCGAAGCGCTCACGCGAATGCTCTTTTGTGCTGGCGGCCTCACGCGGAGCAAAGAGGTGGGCGGCGAGGCGTATCATTTTCGGGCGGCGGCATCGGCAGGGGCGCTCTATCCGATTGAGATTTACGTTGCGGCGATTGAAGTCGAGGGCATTGAGGCGGGGTTGTACCACTTCTCGCCCGCCGACTTGAAGCTACGCGGTCTCAGGCGTGGTGACTGGCGCACATACCTCGCGCGGGCGGCTGCGATGCGTCCGGCGATCGCGGAGGCTCGCGCTATTATAGTGATGTCGGCGATTTTCTGGCGCAGCACATGGAAGTATCGCGCACGCGCCTACCGTTATTGCTTCTGGGATGCGGGTACGATTCTCGCGAACCTGCTGGCGGCTGCTAATGCGGAGGGACTTACGGCGGAGATCGTCACGGCGTTTGAGGACGCATCGATAGAGCGGTTGATCGACGCCGACGGCGAACGCGAGGGCGCTATCTGCATGGTCGCGCTCGGACGGACTCGGGGCGCCAAGAGGTCGGTTGTCAGCTCCGTCGGGGAATCGGAGTCGGACGTGTCGCTCGCGCCGCTGGAGCTCGATACCGTTCCACTGTCGGCGCAGGAGAAATCGTACGAAGATTTGTCGAAGATACACCGCGAGTCGCGGCTCGAATCGATCGACGAAGTTCGTGCGGTGGCGGCCGTGACGCTCGATCGTGAGATGCCGTCCGTGGCAATCGGTTCGGATATCCCGACCGTTCGGCCGGCCGTACTCCCGGCTAGCGACGCTCTCGGACTAGGCGAGACTACCCTGCGGCGCGGGTCGACGCGGAGCTTTGCGCATGAGCCGATCACCGCAGAGGAGCTCGCGACGATCATGGCGACCTCACGGGTTCGGATGCAGGCCGACTTTCCGTCAATGGTAGAGTCATATCTCATCATCAACGCGGTCGATGGTATCGAGCCGGGCGCCTATTGCTACCGGCGTGAGGCGGGTGGCTTCGAGTTGCTCAAGTCCGGCAATTTTCGCCGTGAGGCCGGATATCTATGCTTGGAGCAGCCGCTCGGAGCCGATTGCAGCGCGCTTATCTGCTATATGACGAATCTCGATCGCGCGCTCGGCGCGTTGGGAAACCGCGGCTATCGCGACGCGCATCTGGAAGCCGGAATCCTCGGCGGACGCGCTTACCTCGCCGCCTACTCGCTCGGCCGAGGCGCTAGCGGGCTTACTTTTTATGACGACGACACCACAAACTTCTTCGCGCCGCACGCCGAGGGCAAGAGCCCCCTGCTGATGGTCGCGGTGGGAGTGCCGCGTTCGCGCTCGTCCATCGTAGAAGATTGAAATCGCGAATCGCTGCGATGAAACATGACCGTATGTTGCGACGTTGAATCCCACCGCTTCCTCCAACGAATCTTTGAGTGCATCGATGACCGTGCAACGTGCAATTGCCTGCAATGTGGGCAGTGAAAATCTTGATATGGGCCGATAGTACTACTGCCTGTTACAACTTTAGTTGGCATTTCTCTTGCTGAAATCCGCTTTGCTCGTGTGTCCTTTGCTCGCGGACATATACGGCGTCCGCAGAGCGGATCGACCTATGAAGGAGGAATGATGGCTGGTACACCCGAAGCCCCCAAGATGCAGGCTACACTTGGGCTCACTGGAGTCACGGTCAACGCGATGGCGCTGATCGCTCCGGGAGCGTTTTTGTGGATTACGTTCGTTATTCAAGCGGGATATGTGATGCCGTCAGGATTGGCGATGTGGTTCGGAATCCTGGTGGCGCTGGCACTCGCTTATGCGACAGCGATCTCCTACTCGGAACTGGCCAAGCTCTATCCCGGCGCCGGCAGTTCCTATCTGTTCGCTGAACAAGCGTTTCTTAACTCGACCAAGTCGTATCGGTTCTCTCGCATCGCTAAGTTCGTCATCGGCTGGGCGTCACATCTCTATTACTGGATCTATCCAGCCGTGATGGTCGCGACGATGGGCGTTTTGATCGGCTATATCGTCGGCAACCTGTTCCCTAGCGTAATGAACAGTACGATCCCGGGGCCAGTTTTCATGGCGTTGGTCGCGATCATCTTCTCTTATGGGGTCGCTTACATCGCGTATCGCGGTGTCAACGGTTCGACCAACGTGAACGTCGCGATTAACGCGATTCAGATCACCGCGTTGGTGTTCTTCGGCGCGTTGGCGATCGCCTACCGTGTCGGACATCCCGAAGGTTCCTCGGGGTTAGGTTTCGACGCGAACGGCAACGTGGTCGCGCAGACCTTGCATTACACGCTCTCGGGCGATAATCCGTCGCATCCAAACGCTCTCTCGGTCCTCGCACCGCATGCTTTTTCGTACACCATGCTGCAGGCAACCATCGCGATTTTGCTGCTGGTCGGATTCGAATCAGTCACTGCAATGGGCGAAGAAGCGAAAAATCCCAAGAAGGACATTCCGCGCGCGGTCATACTTTCGCTGACCATCCAGGGACTCATCTGCTACATGTTCGAGTATTTTGCCGCCAACTATTTTCTGAGCAGCGCCTACAGCCTCAAAGCGGCGAGCGGCTCGGCGGCTCCCATTGGCGACATGATGACCCTGGTCGGTGACGCATTGCTCGGCGGTCACGGCGAGGCCTTCATGCTAATAGAGGCTTTCACGGTCTTCCTCGCCCTCATTGGCACGACGCTCAGTTGCATCAACACGGGCGCCCGCGTCACCTACGCGATGGGCCGCGACGAGGAAGTACCCGAGCATTTCGGCTTTCTCCATGGCGAAAACCTGACACCCCATCGAGCGATTTGGACCCTGGCCGGAATTTCTGCGGTACTGGGTGCGATCGCAGCGTTGGCCTTCTTTACTGGCGGCTCCGCACCTACCGACGATGCGATGAAGACGTTGCCGCATAACATCTGGTATGCGTTCGGACTGGGTTCGAGCGCAACAATGGCATCGCTGCCCAACGGGCTGCTCACGGTTACGCTGCTGTCGAACTTCGGCACCTTCGTGCTGTACGGACTCACCAACATCGTATGTATAGTCGCCTTCCGGGAGCGTCATGAGTTCCATGGCATCAAGCACATGGTGATTCCGGTGTTTGGGGCGATTGCCAACTTCTCCTGCCTCGCCTTCTACGTGATCGGTCCTCTGGAAGGCATCGGTAGCTGGAAGGAGCCAATTATCGCGGTCGTCCTCTCGGCAGTATGGGGAATTTATGGTGCGATCTATTTCATGCGCAATTCCAAGCGTAAGGGTAGAGCGACGATGACGACATTGGCTAAGCAGGCCTGAGCACCGAGTCTAATTTCCGAGCTCAAATCAGAGGTTAGAAAGGGGAGGATCGCGGCGACGATCCTCCCCGATTTGTTGGAACGATAAGAAAGTAGCCTTCCACGAGTCTGCCCTCATCTAACAAAGAATAGCTCGAATCACATCATCTGGACCGGCCTCGACGAGGTGATCGATGAGCGGTAAGCAAGCCGAATCGAGCGCATCGCAAATCGCACTGCGTATTGCGTATTGATGCGGCACCTGCCGCGCCGATGGGCTTTCCGGCGGTAGAGCACAGCGAATTCTAGCCTAATTAGCGCGCATTTCGGAGGCACGAATCTTGAGTCCAACGGTGCGTCTCCCGGCAACCCGGAGGGAGCCTAACTCATCGACGCGGCAGAGATGCATCAAAAGGAACCGGAGGCGGCAGCGAGTTGGCCGCCAGGAGGACATGAGGAAATGAGGATAATAGAATCGATTTACTTCGAAGCTGGCGGCGCCGGCGGCACTTGCGGTGTTGCTGACGTGCGCACCCGTGGTCTGGATATCAGAGTCCCAAGACTGGTTATGTTGGCGTTCGTGGTGCTGGTAGCGACGATCATGTGCAATCCTACCTATGCGGTGGCTGAATCGAGTTCAGACCCGACAGTGACGGAGCAGCAGAAGAAGATCGATACGCTGAATCAACAGATTGAGCAGATGCGGGCGCAGCAGGCTGCGCTGGTCGCTAAGCTCAAGGAGACCGAGGCCAAGGTGCCTGGCCCTGCTCCGACGCCAGCACCTCCGCTTTCATCGCCAAGCGTGACCGGACCTTTGTCGATGGCCTCTCCTACCTCTATAGATTTGGGGAATTTGGGCATACCCGGGCTTTCGGACTTGCCGCCTGCGATCGCGAACCTGCTGAAATTCGACTTGGACGGCGTGGTGAGCGGAATCGGCATAGTACAGAACCATGCAGTCAGCGGCGATAGGTCGGCGCGCGCGGACGCCAGTAATGCGTTCGTCATTCTTCAGAAGGCCGACGGTCCGATTCAGTTCTACCTGCAAGTGGGAGCCTACAGCATTCCCGATCTCGGACTGCCGTATACCTCCTCGGGAAAATCGGTAGACAATCTCTGGGGGCCGCTGCCGGTCGCCTATGTCAAGATCGCTCCGACCGACAGCTTTTCAATTATGGCCGGCAACCTGCCGACGCTCATTGGCGCCGAGTATACCTTCACGTTTGAAAATGTGAACGTTGAACGCGGGCTGTTGTGGAACCAGGAGAACGCTATCAATCGAGGGGTCCAGCTCAATTACAGCAAAGGGCCACTGAGCGCGTCAGTGAGCTGGAACAACGGATTCTACTCCAACAGTTATACTTGGCTTTGGGGCTCACTGACGTATGCGATAAATTCCGCTAATTCCTTGACGGCCGTCGGTGGGCAGAACCTTGGGTTCTCCAAATTTGCCAATTTCGCGACGCCAGTGCTCCAGAACAACAGCGGAATCTATAATCTCATATATACCTATACCTCGTCGCCATGGATTGTTCAGCCCTACTTCCAGTGGACCGTCGTACCGCATAATTCGGATATTGGAGTATCCAAAACAACGTCCACCCTCGGAGGAGCAATCCTGGCAAGTTACCAACTGGCTGAGCATTTCTTTCTGGCTGGGCGCGCCGAATTTATTGGGAGTACTGGCAATTCCACCGATGGCGCGGCCAATCTGATGTATGGGCCGGGCAGCCGCGCGTATTCATTGACCTTAACGCCGACCTACCAGTACAAGCAGTTCTTCATGCGCCCGGAAGTATCTTATGTGCAGGCGCTGAACTATACGGCGGGCGACATCTTCGGGAACCAGAACAGGAATCCCGCACAGGTTCGAGGCCTGCTTGAGTTCGGCCTGCTATTGTGATTTTGCATCACGGCCGGCGCCAGTTTAACTGGCGCCTGCCCCTTCGAGCGGCTTCATCTCCACCAACGGATATGGTGCAAGAGGTTACCGAGCGACAAGTTACAGGTGACGGGACTGCTTGCGCGGCTCGAGTATAGGCATGATGAATCGAACGCGGCGCCGTTCTTCGGTAGCACGATTGCTCCAGCTACCAGTCCGAAGTTCCCGAACCCGGACCATACCTACATGGTCAGGATACGTTTATGTTGGCGGCGATCTATTCGTTCTGATCGCGTCTCGAAACGGTTGAGCTGAGGCGGCGGCGGGCCCGATTGTTCGGGCCCGCCCGCCGATTTTCAATATCGCAACCCGTGGCCCGTTACCTGGGGATTAAATGCAGAGCAAGTACTTGAATCGCGGTCGCTGCGATGGCGGAATTTACTCAGCAGGTTCCGCGGCGAAACTCGCCCGGAGGATTTATCTCAACAGGAGGAGGATGTGTGATGGCTGCGCCCAGGAAATCGAAGTCAGCGGGGGTGCGGAGCGGAAAGAGCAACGCCAAAGCGTTGAGCAACGGCGTTACGGAAACGCCGGGGGTGGCGGCCGCGCCGGTAGCGAACGGAAACGGTGGTGCCGCTCCGAGTGCCGAGATAATTCGGCTGCGAGCGTACGAAGTTTTTCTCGCTCGCGACGGCACAGCGGGCGACGAATTGTCGGACTGGTTGACCGCCGAGCGCGAAATCCAGAAGAAGTTTCCGCCGCACGATTGATCGCGGCGGCTGGGTCCGACGCCAGTTCCGTCACCTCCGTCAGGCTGGCTGACCGGCTTTCGCTATGGAGCGCGAAAACCCGGATGCGCCCGGACGTCCCCATTCCACTTGACTTTCGGCAGGCTTCGGCACCGAGGGCGGTGCGCGCGTCGATCGCCAATGCGCGGGAGGTCCTGCGGTGGCGAGCATAGGTCCGGCAGTGGAATCGTCGAGCCCAGCAGCGCCGGAGCGTAATTCCAACTTCGATCTCGCGCTATTGACCGATGTTGGCACGGTGCGCGAAGGCAATGAAGACGCGTGCGGGCAATCGCTCGAGAACGACCACATCGCGGTTTTTCTGGTTGCCGACGGAGTGGGCGGCTACGAGGGTGGCGAGATCGCCAGTGCAATGGTGGTGGAGACTACCCTCGAAACATTCCGCGCAAGTTCGCGTGATTTAGGAGCGCCAAAACGACTCCATCGCGCGCTCCAGCAGGCCAATATCGAGGTTCACAATCGCGCGTTGGCGATACCTGAATTGCGGCGGATGGCGACCACCGCGACCGCCATCGCCGTCAATCTGAACGAAGGCATGCTCTACGGCGCCCACTGCGGCGATTGCCGCCTATATCGCGTGCGCGATCGCAAGATCGAACAGCTTACGCGAGACCATACGGTCGTCGGCGAGAGGGTCAGGATGGGCCTGATCAGTCCCGAACGCGGACGCACTCATCCTGATCGCTCGGCGCTCAGCCGCTGCCTCGGCCAGGACCTGATTCCCTCGATCGATCGCATCACGACGCCGCTGCAGCAACATGATCGCATAATTGTATGCAGCGACGGCCTGTGGTCGGTAATGCCGGACGCTGAAATCGAGAAACTGACGCGCGACCTCGATGCGGCGACGGGGTGTCGGCGATTGATCGAGACCGCCAACTCCCGAGGCACGCCTGATAACCTGACCGTCGCCCAATTCATAATGCTGGCGCGGGGCGCTAACACCCTGGTGCGGCAGGGATGGCTCGCGCGCATCGCGGGGATCTTCGGCCGAGGCAATTGATGCAGATGTGCCGCGACCAGCCGAAAAAAGTCGCAGAACGTACAGCGTCCATACCCGCCGCGGATCAACGTTTGATTCTCGGCGCGGCTGGATGTTAACGTCCGGCGCGGGTTCGGTAAGCAAGCCTTATATGCGCGAGGTCAATGTCGGGGACAAGCTCGACCAGTATGTGCTGACGGAGCTTATCGCCAGGAGCGGAATGGCCTCGATCTTCAAGGGCGTTGACAAGCTCAACGGTCAGACGGTCGCGATCAAAATCCCGTACGCACAGTTCGAGAGCGACGTGGTCTTCTACGGACGCTTCCAGCGCGAGGAGGAGGTTGTCCGCCGGCTCGATCATCCAAACATCATCAAGGTTTACACGCCGCAGCACAAAAGCCGGATGTACATCGCGATGGAGTACATCGAGGGGGTTTCGCTGCGCGTTGAGATGCGCGAGAAACGGCTCTTTGCAACCGATCACGCGCTCGATTATGCGTGCCAGATTTGTTGCGCGCTGGTTTACATGCACGGCGAGCGCGTGGTTCATCGCGACCTCAAACCCGAAAATATCCTGATCACGGCCTCCGGCTTGCTCAAGATCATGGACTTCGGCATTGCGCTGGATGAAGAGGCGCGCCGGCTCACGTGGTCGGGACTCTCGTCGACCATCGGCACGCCGGACTATATGGCGCCCGAGCAGATCGGCGGACGGCGCGGCGACGCGCGCACCGATATCTACGAATTAGGCACAATTCTCTACGAGATGTTAACCGGCGAACTGCCGTACACGAGCGACAACGTGTACAACATGATGCGGTTGAAGGCCAACGAGGACCCGCAGCCACCCACTCATTACCGGGCCGACCTCGATCCCCATCTGGAGGAGATTATTTTGCATGCGATCGCGCGTGTGCCGCGCGATCGTTACGGCAGCGCCACCGAGATGCTGCACGACCTCGAGCATCCCGCGCAGGTCGTAGTCAGCGACCGCGCCACCAGGTTGCACCCGCGCAGCCAGCGCAGCCAGAAAATCCGCGGAATCCTGTGGACAGCGCTGTTCTTCGGCTCGCTCGCCGGAGTGCTCGCATTTCTAATCTGGTTGGCCAACCGCTATCCGGCGGCGCCATATCCGCAACGTACCTATCGGGGGCAAACCAAATGATTGCGCGCATCGAACCGGGCCAGCCTTCGCGCTGTTCTCGATCGCGAATCGTGCCGCGCACCGCCGCGATCATCGTGGCAATGCTCGCTGTAATCGCGCTGCGGAAGCATGCCTGGGCGGATGAGGCTGCGAGCAATCATGCGGGGCAGCAGCTCACGCAAGCGCTCAACCTCGCATGGGTACTGGTGTGCGGCTTCCTCGTGATGTTCATGCAGGTCGGCTTCGCGATGTTCGAGACCGGCTTCACGCGCGCCAAGAACGCCGTCAACACGACGGCGATGAACCTCATTATATATCCAGTAGGGCTGTTTGGCTTTTGGATCGTGGGCTACGCCCTGATGATGGGTGGGGTGAGCAATTGGCCGTCGTTGGGAGTTTCATCGATGACGCATCGCGAACTATCGATCGCGATTGGCGGCCACGCTTACGGCCTAATCGGTTGCGCGAAGTTCGCATTGGTGAGTGTCAGCCATGAGCCCGGCAGCCTCGCGATGTTCCTGTTCGCGGTGGTCTTCATGGATACCGCTGCCACGATTCCGACGGGCGCACTGGCTGAGCGCTGGAAATTCTCGGCCTTCTTGGTCTACGGCCTGTTCATGTCAATGTTTCTCTATCCGCTTTTCGGCAATTGGGTTTGGGGTGGCGGATGGCTCTCTCAACTCGGCGTGAACCTTGGTCTCGGTCATGGCGACGTCGATTTCGCCGGGTCGTCGGTGGTGCACATGACCGGGGGAATAGCCGCGCTGGCCGGTGCTATCGTGCTCGGACCGCGCATCGGCAAGTTTCGCCGCGACGGTGCGATTGGGCTCCTGCCCGGCCATAACATTCCGATGGCGGTAGTTGGCACGCTCATGCTCGCCTTCGGATGGTTCGGCTTCAATACCGGATCGACGCTCGCTGCATCTGACCCGCGCATCGGGATTATTGCGGTCAATACGATGTTGGCGTCGGCCGGTGGCGCACTCTCGGCGATGCTCTATCTGTGGCATCGGTACCACAAGCCCGACGTTGCGATGGCCTGCAATGGTCTGCTCGGCGGGCTGGTATCGATCACCGCGCCATGTGCCTTCGTCACACCCGCGGCCGCGGTGATGATCGGTGTGATAGCCGGCCTGATCGTGGTCGTGAGCGTGCTCGTGATCGAACGGAGATTTCGCATCGACGATCCGGTCGGCGCGATTTCAGTCCACGGCGTATGCGGCATCTGGGGTGCGCTCGCCCTCGGGCTGTTCGCCGATGGCACCTACGGCGATGGCTGGAACGGCGTGGCGGGTCCCGTCCGCGGTCTGCTCTACGGCGACGCGGGCCAGTTTGCCTCACAACTGATCGGCGTTGTGGTGAACATGGTGGTGGTGTTCGGACTGGCGTGGACGTTTTTCCGCGTGGTCGAACACACGATCGGAAATCGCGTGTCCGCCGAGACCGAATGGAGTGGTCTCGACGCGCTCGAGATGGGTAGCGAAGCCTATCCAAGTTGAGTCGCGGTTCCTGAGATGCATGGAATCAGGCCGACCATAGAGCGATTGACGACAGATCGACGAGAATTTCGAACTGATGGAATCCAGGTCTCCATCGCCATCCTCGTCCAGAGGGACCGACAACCCCCAAGACTTAACTATAATTGAGGTAAACCTGACCCATAAACTCATTTAGTTAGGGTGCGGCTAATCAAATTTAATCTAAACGTCTTTTTTCTTGTTGATTGGCCTTAGAATCCCTTGACAAATTTGTTAATGGCAGTTAGTTTGAGCGACCTCATCGAGAGGTTTGCCTTATGAAGTTAAGTAACGAGGCTTTCGAGCCCGATGCGATAGATTTGCAGATTATCTCGATCTTGCAGGACCACGGCCGCATACCGCTCGTTAAGTTAGGCGAGCAGGTTGGGCTCTCGGCGCCGTCAGTGATCGAGCGAGTCAAAAAGCTGGAGGACGGTGGAGTAATCACGGGTTATCACGCTTCTGTGGATGCGCGTCAATTGGGCAAGGATGTGACGGCGTTCATCGGCGTTTCGATTGGTCATCCGCGCACGATCGGGCTGTTCGAGGATCAAGTCGAGCGGCTCGAAGAGGTGCTGGAGTGCCATCACATAACTGGAGAACACACGGTGCTGCTGAAGGTTAAGACCGGTAGCACCGCGACACTGGAGGAGTTGATCAAGACGATCCGGGCAATCGACGGGGTGGCGCGGACTGAGACGATGGTGGTGTTGTCGACGCATACGGAGCGCACGCAGATAGCGGTCAGTAATGGCAGGGAAGCAATCGACGCGGGCAATGGCAAACGCCATCGTCACGGCATCGCGAAAGGCGCAGCATCGGACACCAAAAGGGGATGACAATGCATCCATACCGCGGCGTTCCAAAGAGCCAGGGTCTCTACGATCCCGCCCATGAGCACGACTCGTGCGGCACCGGTTTCGTGGTCAACATCAAGGGCGAGAAATCGCACGACATCCTGCAAAAGGGCCTCGAAGTGCTTCGCAACCTGGAGCATCGCGGTGCCTGCGGATGCGATCCGCTGACCGGCGACGGCGCGGGATTGCTGCTGCAGATTCCGCACGAGTTCTTGAGCAAGGCGTGCGAAGCGCTGCGCTTCACGCTGCCGTTGCCGGGTGAGTACGGCGTCGGCATGGTCTTTATGCCGCTCAACGTCGCCAAACGCAATGCGTGCGAGGAAATCTTCGAGCGCGTCGTGCGCGAAGAAGGGCAGCACGTCCTTGGATGGCGCACGGTGCCAGTCGACGAGACCCAATGCGGCGAGATCGCGCGCCAGGGCCTGCCCTCGATCCGGCAGATCTTCATTGGGCGCGGTGCTGATATCGGTGACGAGGAAACGCTCGAGCGCAAGCTCTATGTGATCCGCAAGCGCGTCGCCAATGAAGGGGCCGCGGTGCACCTCGGCGAGGGCGACCTGTTCTACGTTTGCAGCCTCTCGAGCTCGACCATCGTCTACAAAGGCCAGCTCATCTCGTACCAGATCCCGCGCTTCTATCCGGACCTGAACGACCCGCTGATGAAGACCGCGTTGGTGATGGTTCACCAGCGCTTCTCGACCAATACGTTCCCAAGTTGGGATCGAGCGCATCCCTATCGCTTTCTTTCGCATAACGGCGAGATCAATACGCTGCGCGGCAACATTAACTGGATGCGCGCGCGTGAAAAGCAGTTTGCGTCGCTGCTGTTCGGCGAGGACATGAAGAAGATTCTGCCGATCATCGAACCCAACGGCAGCGACTCTGCGGTCTTCGACAATTGCCTCGAACTGCTCGTGCGCAGTGGACGCCCCCTGGCGCATGCCGCGATGATGATGATTCCGGAGGCGTGGCAAAACGATCCGTTGATGACCGACGCCAAGCGCGCCTTCTACCAATACCATTCGTGCATGATGGAGCCGTGGGACGGTCCCGCCTCAATTACCTTCACCGATGGCCGCCGCATTGGCGCCGTGCTCGATCGCAACGGCCTGCGTCCCTCGCGTTACTGGGTAACCAAGGACGGCCTGGTGGTGATGGCTTCGGAGGCTGGCGTGCTCGATTTGCCGCAGGATTCGATCGTGTCCAAGGGGCGGCTGCAGCCGGGCCGGATGTTCTTTGTCGATACTGCCGAAGGTCGAATCGTTCAGGACGAGGAAATTAAGGAAGGCTTTGCCCTCCGCAAGCCTTATCGCAACTGGCTCTCTGACAACTTGATCGAACTCTCGGCGCTGCCGCCGCCCCCATCATCACCGCCGGTCAACGGTTTTGATAGGCTCGAATTGCTCAAGCAGCAGCAGGCCTTCGGCTACACCATCGAGGATTTGAAAATGATCCTCGCGCCGATGGCGGCGAATGGGCAAGAGCCGGTCGGTTCGATGGGTACCGATACGCCACTCGCAGTGCTGTCGGACAAGTCGCCGCTGCTGTTCAACTATTTCAAACAGCTATTCGCGCAAGTGACTAATCCGCCGGTCGATTCGATTCGCGAAGAGATGGTGATGTCGGCGGAGACCACTATTGGCGCGGAGCAAAATCTGTTCGAGGAGACTCCGCTGCACTGCCGGCAGTTGCGCCTAAAGCAGCCGATTATCACCAATTCGCAGCTCGAACAGATCAAGCAGCTCTCTCAGCCGGGCTTCGCCACCATGACGCTCTCTAGCTTGTTCCCCGTGGCCGAGGGTGAAAAGGGCTTGCACGCGGCGCTCGATGAACTCTGCCGCAAGGCTTCTGAAGCTCTCGAGAAGGGCTTCACCATCCTTGTGCTCTCGGATCGGGGTGTGAACGCCGATTTGGCTCCGATACCCAGTCTGCTCGCGACCGCCGCCGTGCATCACCATCTGATTCGCGAGGGCACTCGCACGCGCTGCGGCCTGGTGGTCGAATCGGGCGAACCACGCGAGGTGATGCATCTGTGCCTGCTGATTGGCTACGGCGCTGGCGCGGTGAATCCCTATCTCGCCTACGCCACGCTCGGCGGCATGATCCTGGATGGTCAGCTCAAGGATGTTACCGAAGAAGAAGCGGTCGAACACTTTATCAAGGCAGCGACCAAGAGCCTTACCAAGGTCGCTTCCAAGATGGGTATCTCGACCATCCAGAGTTATCGCGGTGCGCAGATTTTCGAAGCGATCGGTCTTAATCGCGAAGTGATCGACAAGTACTTCAGTTGGACCGCGTCGCGCGTCGGCGGTGTAGGACTCGATGCGATCGCGCGTGAGTCCGCCAACCGCCATCGCGGGGCCTTTGCGGCGGATCCTAATCTCGACGGCGAACTCCAGGTCGGCGGCCAGTACCAATGGCGGCGCCGCGGCGAGTTCCATATGTACAACCCCAACACCATCGCGAAGCTGCAGCACTCGGTGCGCTCGGGCAACTACCGCCTGTTCAAGGAGTACACGCGGCTGGTGGATGAGCACAGTCGCAACCTCGCGACGCTGCGCAGCCTCCTCATGTTCAAGCCCAATCGCCCGCCGGTGCCGATCGAGGAGGTCGAGCCTGCCGCGCAGATCGTCAAGCGTTTCAAGACTGGCGCGATGTCATTCGGATCGATCGGCAAGGAAGCGCATGAGAACCTCGCGATTGCGATGAACCGGCTCGGTGGCAAAAGCAATACCGGCGAAGGCGGCGAAGACCCCGAGCGTTTCCAGCGCGACCCCAACGGCGACTGGCGGCGTAGCGCGATCAAACAGGTCGCATCGGCGCGCTTCGGTGTCACCAGCAATTACCTGGTCAATGCCGACGAACTGCAAATCAAGATGGCGCAGGGCGCGAAGCCTGGTGAGGGCGGCCAGCTCCCCGGTCACAAGGTCGATGATTACATCGCGAAGATTCGCTATTCGACTCCGGGCGTCGGACTGATCTCGCCGCCGCCGCATCACGATATATATTCGATCGAGGACCTGGCGCAGCTTATCCACGACCTCAAGAATTCCAATGACCGCGCGCGCATCAGCGTCAAGCTGGTGTCCGAGGTCGGAGTCGGTACGATCGCGGCGGGCGTCGCCAAGGCCAAGGCCGACGTCGTTCTGATCAGCGGCTACGACGGTGGTACTGGCGCCTCGCCGTTGCAATCGATCAAGCACGCGGGCATTCCGTGGGAGCTGGGACTCGCCGAGACTCAACAAATCCTGGTCATGAATAACCTGCGCGGGCGCATCTATGTCGAGACCGACGGGCAACTCAAGACCGGTCGCGATGTGGCTATTGCGGCAATGCTCGGCGCGGAGGAATTTGGCTTCGCAAGTGCCGCGCTGGTGGCCTCGGGCTGCATCATGATGCGCGTGTGTCATCTCAATACCTGCCCGGTCGGCATCGCGACGCAGGACCCCGAGCTGCGCAAAAAGTTCGAAGGCAAGCCCGAGCATGTCGTCAACATGATGATGTTCATCGCCGAGGAAGTACGGGAACACATGGCGCAGTTGGGCTTTCGCACGATCGACGAGATGGTCGGGCGGGTCGAATGCCTCGACGCGAACGATGCTATCGAACATTGGAAGGCGCGTCACATCGACCTGAGCTCGATCCTGCACAAACCCGACGTTCCGGCCGATTGGCCGCTCCACCGGGTTGAGCCGCAGGATCACGGTTTGGAAAAGGCGCTCGACCAGCAATTGATCGAGTTGTGTACTGATGCGCTCGAACATAAGAAACCAGTCGAAGTGCATTTGCCTATCCGGAACGTTAATCGCACGGTGGGCACCATGCTTTCCGCCGAGGTCTCGCGACGCTACGGGGAGCATGCCCTGCCGCACTATACGATTCAGGCCCATTTCAAGGGCACGGCCGGACAGAGTTTCGGTGCATGGCTAGCGACCGGGGTCGCGCTTTATCTCGAAGGCGACGCCAATGACTATTTCGGCAAGGGCTTGTCCGGCGGATTTATCGCCGTTCGGCCGCCTCGCGAAGCGACCTTCAAGGCCGAGGAGAACATAATAGTCGGCAACGTCGCGCTCTACGGCGCGACCGGCGGCGAGGTCTTCGTGCGCGGGATGGCAGGTGAGCGTTTCGCGGTACGCAACAGCGGAGCTACGGCGATCGTCGAAGGTGTCGGCGACCATGGCTGTGAGTATATGACGCGCGGCACCGTCGTCGTACTGGGCAAGACGGGACGCAATTTCGCCGCCGGCATGAGCGGCGGA
>Ga0182024_10002125_pt1 | contig 49807 bp, 40 predicted proteins | sample P32metaG_FD_120480 | JGI IMG/M metagenome (GOLD analysis project Ga0182024, IMG submission 120480) | Permafrost microbial communities from Stordalen Mire, Sweden - P3-2 metaG (Illumina Assembly) | ecosystem: Environmental > Terrestrial > Soil > Wetlands > Permafrost | place: Sweden: Stordalen...
ACCGACACCAACCCCAACACCGGCTCCAACACCAACACCGACCCCGAGGCCCACCCCAACACCAACACCGACGCCCACTCCAACTCCGACGCCTATTCCTACTCCAACACCAACGCCGACACCGACTAAAACGCCCACTCCCACCCCGACCACTCCAACACCCAGCCCAACGCGCCCGGTGATAGCGGGCGTAAAAGGCGGCCCCAACCCGGTAGCTTCAGGCAAGTCGCTTACGTTGACCGCCAGCGGTGTTACCGATACCGCTACCGGCAAGGGAATCAGCTCCGTCGCCTTCTACCGCGAGAGCAACGGCACCGCCGGCCTCCAGACCACCGGCAGCAACCCCGATAAGCTCGTCGGCACTGCGACGACCGGCAGCGACGGCTCCTGGAGCATCACCATCAGCACCTCGGGCCTCGCGGCCGGCACCCACACGTTCTACGCCGTCGCCACCGACAAGGCGGGCCTGACGGGTATCCCCGTCTCCACCACCGTTGTCGTGACCCCGGCGGGGACCGCCTCCTACATCGGCACCGACGTCGATACCAAAGGCAATTGGAAGGCCCCCTACGGCTCGCAAGGCGAGTACGTCGTCAACGATTCCAAGACCCTGCCCTCCTACGCCACCCTGACCACCAGCGGCAGCGCCACCACCTACGCCAGCAGCTCCAGCTCCGTGTCGGCCCTGGAGCGGAAGGCCTCCGGCCGCATCGCCAGCGCTTTGAGTGCCTCACGCTCGGTCTCCCTCGGCCTGGACCTGACGGACGGGAAACTCCACAGGATCGACGTCTATCTGCTCGATTGGAGCGGCAAGAGCGCTTCTTCCGAAAAGGTGAGCATTCTCGACGCCAGCACCGGCGCCGTTCTGTCGAGCGAGACGGTCAGCAGCTACTCATCCGGCAAGTACGCCGCCTTCAACATCAGCGGCAACGTCACCATCAAAGTGACGGCGGTCAGCGGCAGCGTCGCCACCGTGTCGGGGCTCTTCATCGATCCGTGATCTCAATCAACTTTCACCGATCGGAACAACACCGTCCCCTCCTGCACGTGCAATCCGACCTGTCCGGTCACGTCGACGGTCTTCAACAACTCGCCGTTGGCGCGAAGTTCGACCGATTTTTCCGTCACCGTCAGCGACAGTTCGGGCGAGATCCCCTTTCCCGCCGGCAACGGCCAGGCGCCGTGCGACCGCCATTTCCCGTTCGATAGCTGCAGCAATTCCAGGCGGTGTTCGCCGTTGAGCTGCAGCAGGTAGTATTCATCTGGCGACGTATCGCCGAAGACCAGGCCCGCCAGGAAGTCCTTGTCAACCGGGTCGAGCCGGACCGACAGGCTCCGCGGTGTCTGCTTGAGCACGGTCACCGACACGCGGTTCTCGCTGGCCTTGCCTTCGATGGCGTCCCCCCGCTGCTGCCAGGCGATGGATTGGATGTGCCACGGCTGCTCCTGCTTCTGTAGCCATGACTCGAACTCGGCGGTCATCGCCGGGTCGAATTTGCCAAAGCCCCCCTCCCACGCTGCAACCGGTTCAGCGTGATGATTCAGAGCATCGGCCCATTTGTGGAACTTTTCCGGGTATCGGCTCATCAGGAAATGGACCACCGCCCACGAATCGGAATGCGTCGTCGCCACCTTTCCCATGAGCATCCCTTCCAGGTCGCGGTTCAGCCCGGCGCGGAAATGTTCCAGCGACTTGGCCGGGTAATCCTCCAGGGTGATGGTGGGGACCAGCCCGATCGACAGGTTTTTGCCGTCCCAGTTGTGCATGGCAAAGTGTTCGGCCAACCCCTCGCCGTACAGCGGCAAGGTCGTCAGCTTGCCGGAGCAGGCCGCCAGGTAGTGGAACTGGTGCAGGCATTCATGGAGGATCAGTTGGCGCGTGAAATACTCGGAGGGCTGCACCCACAGATAAGCCTTATGGCTCTCGATGGAGAAGAACCCGCCCGCCTCGACTCGATCGAGCTTGTCGTGCCTGAGGGCCAACTCGAACCGCCTCTGGTCGGCATACACTTCAACGCGCAGCGGCCCGGGCGGCGTCTGGCCGAAAAAGTCAGCGAGCTGGGGGTAATAGGCTTCGAGCATCCTGCCCACGTCCGCCACGTCCAGCCCCTCAACATAGATATCGTAATGCTCGGTCTTAAGTGAAGCAGGCCGGGTCGTGGCGGCAGGCTCCGCCCGCACCGCCGTGGAAAGGAAGGACAGCCAGGTTAGCAGGAAGATGGCCGGGAGCGACACGTGGCCCGGGCGGGAAAAGAGGCCGTCTGGACGCCCGGCCGCGCGGGGAAAAAACTGCATTGACGTCCTCGAAAGGGGAAGGGGGAATCGACGCAGAAGTCTATTGATGCGCCAACAACGTCGCAAGGCACAGGCACGGGGGAACAGACGACGAAGGACCGGTTGCAGGAGGGGGACCGATCCGCTCTCCGCACTGCGCTCGTTATACTCGCTCCACTTGATGCCCGGCGTGGAGGTAATCCGTGTATTCAAGCGCGATGATGATTCAGGCGCCCTCCATGCCGGAACAAGCGTTGGGAGGGTAACGAGCGCAGCGCCGCCCCGGATTCGTCGCGCTCCATATTGGCCCCTCCCGCGTTCTACTCGGGGTTTTTGTTCATCCCCCTTTGCTTGACCCTGCGGCGGCATGGGCGTATTTTGATCAATTGGCTCCGAAATCCGCGGCGGACAATGGCGGCCGCTTGCTTTTTATCGGACGTGAGCCGGAACGAAACGCGGCGGGCGGTTTGGAAATCGCCCGGCATCGGCGGGGTTGGCACGCAATAGCGGCCAGCCTCGAACATTCGCCTGTACGCCCCAGGATGCGGGCGCTTAAGGCAAACCATGAGGTCAAGGATGGCCAGGGGCAAACATTCAACCGCTCTATTCGAAGTAATCAACTCCGGCAAGAAGCCGCCCGGCGGCCTGAAGTCCGCCACCGGCAAACCCCTGGAGGGCAAGGCCGCGGCGGCGTCGCTGCTGCGCACGCCCAAATGGTGGTTCAAGGGGCGTCCCGCCAGAGACAAGAAGCCCGACGACGCACCGACGGCCGTGGCAGCCCCCGGCAACGACCCGACCGCCAATGTCACCGCCGCCACCCTGGCCGCCCACAGGCCCCCGATCGCTCCCAGCACGGCGTCGGTGCCGCCGGCGCCGGCCATGACCGTCGAGGAACCGCCCAGCGAGCCCACGGTTGTCGTCCACGATTACTCCGAGCCCGAACCCATCCTCGCCGAGCGATTCGTCCAACCCGAGCCCGAGCCGGCGCCTTCGGAACACCAGGCGCAGGAGCCTGAGCGGGCGCCTTCGTGGGGTTCGACGGGTTCGACGAGTTCGACGGCTTCGACAAGCTCACCGCAGGCAAGCTCACCGCAGGCAGGCTCGCCGCAGGCAGGCTCACCGCGGGCAACCGCATCGCGGACACGCTCCCGGCAGGCGCCGCAGGCCGTTCCCGTTGTCGAAATCCCCCCGGCCCTATCGCGCCGCCGCGAGACGACTGCCTCCCGTTCCGCCGTCCACTTCGGCGTGGACCGCGACCGCCAGGAAATCACCCTTCGCATGCGCTACACCACGGCCATCGTCAGCGGCTTTGTCGTCCTGGTGGCCATCGCATCGGCTTACGTCATCGGCCGGCACCTCGGGGAATCCGCTTCAGCCAGGGGCGGCGGAGCAATCATCCCGACCGCTTCCACCAGGGCCCTGAAGGACGGCCCGGCCCAGCCGGGCGTCCTGGATGTCGGGCGCGACCACGCCCATCTCGCCGCCGCCAAACTCGACGGCACGCCGCCTAAGAAGGCCGAAGACCCCGATGCTTATGAGGACGCCGCGGTGGATGCCGCCGGCATCGCCTACCGGACCGTCAACCGCAATTACGTGATCGTCGCCACCTTCCCTCCGGAAAGGAGCGACGTCGCCAGCAAGGCCTGCGACTTCCTGTGCGGCCACGGCATCACCTGCACCCTGGAGCGCGACGTCCACGGCCAACCCTCCCACTGGCTGTCCGTCGTCGGCACCCGGGGCTTCCCCCACCGTTTCAGCACCAACAAGGACTACCTGGCCTATCGCGATGCAATCCTCGCCCTCAACGACAAGTTCCCCGCCAAGAGCAAATTCGACCGCTTCGCTTCCCAGCCGTATAAGTGGGACGGGAACTAACGTGGGAAATGAAAAATGATGAATGAAAAATGATGAATCGGCAGCCCCCGGAGTTCATTCATCATTCTTCATTCATCATTCTTCATTTCTTTCTGTATAATCCCGCCCTATGGATGAACCAAAGAGCACGGACTGGAGCCCGGTGTACAAGCGCGTGCTGCTGAAAATCAGCGGCGAAGGCTTCTGTCACGAAGGCGGCTTCGGGATCGAGGCCGGCGAATTGGAGACCATCGCCCACCAGTGCGTGGAAGTGGCGAAGATGGGCGTGCAACTGGCGATCGTCGTCGGCGGCGGGAACTTCATCCGCGGGGCGACCTTCGCCGAGGACGGCCACATCCCCCGCGCCACCGCCGACTACATGGGCATGCTCGCCACGGTGCTGAATGCCGTGGCCCTTCAGGAGACGATGGAGAAGTTCGGGCAGCCCACCCGGGTGATGTCGGCCATCAGCGTATACAACGTCTGCGAGCCGTTCATCCGCCGCCGGGCGGTCCGCCATCTCGAAAAAGGCCGCTGCGTCATTCTCGCCGCCGGCACCGGGAACCCCTTTTTCACCACCGACACCTGCGCCGCCCTGCGCGCCACCGAGATCAACGCCGATGTCCTGCTCAAGGCCACCAAGGTGGACGGCATCTACACCGCCGACCCCAAGAAGGACAAAGACGCCGTCCTGCTCACCAACGTGACCTACGAGCGCGTCCACCACGACCAGCTCCGGGTGATGGACCTGACGGCCATCACGTTGTGCATGGAGCAGAAAATCCCCCTGGTGGTCTTCAACCTCAAGACCCCCGGTAACATCGCCCGGGTCGTGCGCGGCGAAAACGTCGGCACCAAGATCATCCCGACCGAATGAGCCTGATTATTCACCACGGAGACACGGAGGGCACTGAGAAGGAGAAAAACCCTGACAAAGAACTTAGCATGTCTGGCCGTACGAGCGGGAAGTCTGGAAATTGCGCCGCCTACGGTTATCCCTGTCTTCTCCGTGCCCTCTGTGTCTCCGTGGTGAGCCCGGAATTTTCGTGAGGTCCTTATGCCGCTAGACGACATCCTGTTCGATTGTGAAGAGTCGATGGAAAAAACCATCGAGCACCTCAAGCACGAGCTGCGCACCGTGCGCACCGGCCGGGCCTCGCCGGCGCTGGTGGAGAACATCAAGGTGGATTACTACGGCTCGCCCACCGAGCTGCGCGCCATCGCCGCCATCAGCGTCCCCGAAGCCACGCAGCTTCTCATCAAGCCATTCAGCCCGGGCGACCTCAAGGCGATCGAAAAGGCGATCAACGACAGCAAGATCGGCCTCACCCCCCACAGCGACGGCAAGCAGCTCCGGCTCCTGCTCCCCTCCCTCTCGCAGGAGCGACGCCTGCAGCTTGTCGGCCAGTGCAAGGGCTTTGCCGAAGAGGCCAAGATCCGCATCCGCACCGCCCGGCGTGACGCCAACAAGGTCGTCGATACCGAGGAAAAAGGCGGCATCATCACCGAAGACGACGCCGCCGGCGGCAAGGAAAAAGTCCAGGAGCTGACCAAGAGCTACGAAGGCAAGATCGACACCATGATCGAGCACAAGCGCAAGGAAGTGATGGAGGTTTGACCCAGCCGCACGCCCGGCGGGGGGCGGTCACGAAGGGAATGTAACATGGAAGCGGCGAGCGACGAAGGAGGGCATGATCGCCGGGCATTTGAATTGGCCCTGGCCGCAGGTTGCAAGCCCGCTCACGACAAAACAGCATCGCTGACGCGGCGGATTTCGTCGGTCAGTTGAGCCTGTTGTTGCGGGGTCAGGTCCTTGCCGGCCGCCATATTGGGATGCGCTTCCGAGGCAATTTCCCCTGACCGCCCCGCGACTTCCACGAAGCTGGACCCGACCCGAAAAACATTCTTGGCCAGTTCGGTGCAGTTTCGGACGGTACACAGCAAGTAGAGCGGCATGTCGTCCATCTGCTTCAGGCGGACGATAAATTTTCGGCCGGTGCGCATCGGCATCGAGCTGATGATGCTGAGACCCCCGCAAGAAATGTCCAGCGTCCAAACCTCGATCGGGCTCCCTACGGTCCCGTTCTCGTAAGGGACGATCTTCAACCGAACGCGAAGCGGGGCGCGCGGGTGTTTTTGCTGATTCACCTGATCGCCCTTGAGGCGATTGATGGTGGACTGTACCAGCTCAGCCGAGAGTTCCATATGGGGTCCTTACAGGGCCGCGAGGCCCCAGGGGTTTTCCCGGCCATTCAGGACTCAAGGTCCCGTCTGGAAGTCCAATCGCCGGTAAGGAGCGGCGACGCCTCAATGCATATGCAGGCGAACGAGGATTTTGAGCTTGTCGGTGACTTCGGTCGCCATGGCGCGGGTCAACCCGACTTCGGCAAGCCTTTCATCGGTTACTTCCTGCATCGCGCAGGTGAGCGGAAACCCAATCGCCGCGGCCGTGCAGAGCGTGTCGGAGATGAAAACGTGCGTACAAAGGCGGCGGATCGTTTCCGGGGCCTGTTCGGGTTTGTGGTGCCAACGGATGACGGCGGACACGTCTTCCGGGAAACGCCAGGCCTCCGCCAAACGGGTCCCGAGTTCGCAATGATCGAAATTGAACAGCTTCTGTTCGACCATCGAAAACGGGAACTTTTTCGCCTCGGCCGCCAGGAATAGCTTTGCGCTCTTATCGATTTCACACTGGGCCGCCAGGAGCAGGCCGACATCGTGCAGCATGCCGACAAGGAATGCATCTTCCGAATCGATCGTTTTGGATCGGACCGCCAGTTCCCGCGACAGCACTGCCACGCCGACACTGTGGTCCCACAAGTCGCGAGCGGAATACTTTCCAATCGGCACAGGGTTGCACAGCGCCTGCATGGCCGATGAGATAACCACTTCCTTGACCGCCTTCAGGCCCATGAACACCACGGCACGATCGAGCTGCGTGATCTTCGTCTGCAGGGCATAGAAGGCGCTATTGACCGCCTTCATGATTCGCGCCGACAAGGCTGCGTCCTGCTTGATGAGCCTCAGAAGCTGGTTCATATCGCAGTCGGGATCGCGCATGTGCCGCATGATGCGAATCGAGGATTCAGGCATGGCGTTAATGCTCTGATGCTTTTCGAGGAAGGCCTCAATTGCTGGATTGGCTTCTATAGTTTGGGTCATCGAGCGACTCCTGCTCCATCACTGTTCAGGGCGAGGCGACGGTGAGACAACCCCAACGTCTATTGTTTGGCCGAAACAGAGCGCACTGATTGAGTCCGTATCGGTAATAAACGGATATCTCATTAGATGCGAGCCGCGACATTCCAATCAGGTCCTCTACTTCGACGTCGTATTGCTACAATTCCGCTTCGCCTTCCTGAAAGCCGCCCGGAAGAGTAATTCGTCCACCATCTCAGACCGATGGCCCATGACCAGAGATATGTGCCCTTGCCCGGGAAAAATTCGCCGGGTTGCTCCCGGGATTTTGTCGGCCAGCCATCGGCCGTGCGTCACTGGGACCATCTTGTCCAGCTCTCCCTGCCAGACCGTGACCGGGATGCGAATCTGCCCCAACGCGAACCCCCACGAACGAGTGAATGCCAGATCATCATCGATCCAGCCATCGAAGCCGTTCATCAATGATCGACGGACGACGGCCGCGAAGTGGTCGGCGTATTCGCCCGTGAGTGCGCGTTTATCAACCTCGGGCACCAAACCGCCCAGTGCATCCGCGACTTCTTTACCAGTAATAGAACGATAGCCTGTCGCATTTTCCGCAAGCCAGCGGCGCAGCTCCTGCTCTCCCTTGACGGCGGCGCTGAACTCGGCCACGTTTTCGGGGCCCATCCCAGCCAGAAAATCCAAGCCCTCGGCGTCGTAGGGTCCGACCCCAGCCAGGGTCGCCGCGGCGACACAGCGCTGGGGCAGCAGCGATGCGCACGCCAGTGCGTGTGGGCCGCCTCCCGACCAACCAAGGGTAACGAATGACTTATGTCCAAGCCGATCGAGAATGGCGGCAGTGTCCGCGGCCACGTCTGCGATCGATCGATGAGGCTTCCGATGCGATTCGCCATAGCCGGGCCGGCTCGCGCTGATCAAACGCGCACCACGCTCCTGGCAAATCGAATGCCAGTCCTCATAGAGGGTCATGTCGCAAGGTGTCCCGTGATTTGCCACCAGCGGATACCCCGCGGCATCTCCGCCGAGCAACACCTCCATGACCCGGCCATCAGGCAGCTTCACCATTTCAATCTGTACACCGGGCGCGTGCCGTGCAGGTCCACTTACCGCTTCCCCCGTAGTCGCGGGCGCGGATCGCCCAGTCGCGCCAGTACACCCGCTTAAAAACGGCGATGGCGACAAGACAACCGTTGTAGCAATAAGATGTAGCGCATCGCGTCGTTTCATGATCATTCGTTTCCAGTTAGAGAAAACCCGCAGAAGCGTAGGTCTCCGCAAATCATAACGGCCTTTCTCATTCAACTACATCGCATTCGATGCTGACGTGGAATCGGAGCTCGGTTCGCTCCACCAGTTTCCCAATGAGCCCAGGTAGTCCGCGACGTGATGCGAATACGGCTGCAAAATCAAGAAGTCACAGGTCAAAAGGATCAATGCTGCCGTGCAAGCCAAGGCGGGAGGGTCTGGTCCCGGCCGGCATCACGAGCCATCGCCACCTCTCCTTGACTGGCCATCGAAACCTGAGCAATATTCTTTCCGTTCCCAAGATCGTGTCTCGGCGACAGACGGGCGCCCCTTTAAGACGCCCGATCGTTCACTCGCGTTGTGACCTTGGCTCACCCATGACTTCCCTTCCGCTGCGACGCGGCGACTACGGCTTCGACGCACGCTACGCTCCGGTCCTGATGGTCCTCGGCGGCGCCGGTATGCTTGCCCTGCTGGCGCTGCGGCTGCGGCAGGGTCAGGGCGCGGCGGTTGTTCCGTATCGGATTTCCGTCGCGGCCCCGGGTGTGGGCGCGCTCTGGCTCTTTCTCAACACGGCCGTCTACATCCACGCCACTCGTGCGGGGAAGCTTACGGTCTGGGCCGAGCTGCTCGATCGGCTCGAACTCAAGGGAGACGAGCGGCTGCTACAGACCGGTATCAGGCGTAGGACCCTGCCGGCGTGGAAACCATGACGAAACCCTTCGCATCCTTGTGGTGATGATGACCTCGATTATTCCATCGACTCATGCGGCAAACGAGCCGTCCTCGTCCGATCCCGGCTTGTGGCTCGAAGACGTAACCGGCGAGCGGGCGCTGCAGTGGGTTCACCAGCAGAACGCGCGCTCCACCGGCGAGCTCGCGGGGAGCGATGCGTTCCAATCGCTCCAGGAGCGGTTCCTGAAAATCCTCGATTCAAAGGAGCGTATACCGTACTTGCAGAAGATCGGTGGCCTGTACTACAACTTCTGGCGCGACGCAGAGCATGTGCGCGGCGTCTGGAGGAGGACGACGCTCGAAGAGTACCGCAAGCTGGAACCGGCGTGGGAAACGGTGCTCGATCTTGATGCGCTGGGAGCGGCGGAAAAGGAAAGCTGGGTCTGGAACGGCGCGCAGGTCCTGCGGCCGGCGGACACGCGCTGCCTGGTTTCGCTCTCCCACGGCGGCGCGGACGCCACCGTGATGCGGGAGTTTGACCTCGGAACGAAGGGGTTCGTCGCCGGCGGGCTGACGCTCCCGGAGTCCAAGAGCGAATGGAGCTGGATCGACCCCGACCGCGCGTATCTGGGGCCGGCGTTCGACGCCGCGACGATAACCGCGTCGGGGTATCCGCGCATAGTGATAGAGTGGCACAGGGGAACGCCGGTGTCGGAGGCGGTGTTGGTTTACGAAGGCCAGGCGAGCGACGTGGCGGTGAGCGGCTTCCACGACCCGACGCCGGGATTCGAGCGAGATTTCGTCATCCGGGGGGTCACCGCCTATACGAACGAGCTGTTTTTGCGCCAGGGCGGCAAGCTCATGAAGATCGCCAAGCCCGACGACGCGGACGCCGGCGCATGGCGGCAGTGGCTGCTGATCAAACTCCGCACGCCATGGAAAGTGGGAAACACGACATACCCCGGTGGAGCGCTCCTGGCGGCGCCCTTTGACGAATTCCTCGCGGGAAAGCGAGAGATCGCAGTCCTGTTCGAGCCCACGCCGCGCACCAGCCTTTCCCATTACTCCCCCACCAAGTCGGCGCTCATCCTCAATGTGCTGGACAACGTCCGCAGCAAGGTCGTGATAGCACGGCCGGGCGCGAACGGTTGGGCCATGACGCCGATGGCGGGCCTGCCGGAGTTCGGCTCGATCTCGGTCCATGCGGTGGACGACCTGGACTCGGACGACTACTGGATGAACGTGACCGATTTCCTTACGCCTGCAAGCTATTTTCTGGGCGGGTTGGATGAGAAGGCCCATTCGACAGGCTCAGGGCAGGCCGCCGAGAAGCTCAAGCAGGCGCCGTCGTTTTTCGACGGGAGCCGGATGGTGGTGAGCCAGCACGAGGCGGTTTCCAAGGAAGGCACGCGCATTCCGTACTTCGAAGTCGCGCCGAAGGTCCTGGCAGCGAACGGCGGCACGCCGACGCTGTTGACCGGCCACGGCGCCTCCGAAATCTCGGTAACGCCGTACTACGACGGCATCATGGGCGGCGCCTGGCTGGAACGAGGCGGCGTCTTCGTGCTGGCCAACATCCGCGGCGGCGGCGAGTTCGGGCCCGCCTGGCATGAGTCGGCCATCAAGGATCGCCGCATGCGCTGCTACGAGGACTTCAGCTCGGTGGCCCGCGACCTCATCGCCCGCAAGGTCACCAGCCCCGCACATCTGTGCTGTATGGGCGGCTCCAACGGCGGGTTGCTCGTGGGCAACATGCTGGCCCAGTACCCCGACCTCTTCGGCGCGATCGTCTGCCGACAGCCGCTGCTCGACATGCAGCGCTATACGAAGCTGCTTGCCGGCGCGTCGTGGATGGGCGAATACGGCGATCCGGACCAGCCGGACGAGTGGGCCTACATCCAGCCGTTCTCGCCGTATCACAACGTCAAAAAGGACGTGAAGTACCCGCGAACGCTGTTCACCAGCTCGACGCGCGACGACCGCGTTCACCCCGGCCACGCCCGCAAGATGGCCCTGCTCATGGAAGAACATGGGCACGATGTCCTGTACTATGAGAACGTCGAAGGCGGCCACGCCGGCTCGGCCAACAACAGGCAGCAGGCGTTCACCTCAGCACTCGCGTACACGTTCCTGTGGAAAGAGCTGGGGCGAATCGGGCCCGATTGCTTGACGCAGAGCCTGGGGCGGCAGACCACAGCGTAACTCGCGACACCAAACTGATATCTGCGGTGCGACAACACATGCTGCTATTGCCCCGCCGGAACCGGTGTCCGCGTTTATACCGCCGCGTCGCCGATGGGACCGTTTGCCTACCGAGGGAACATCAACATCAAGGCTGACAGCGCCCGCGACCCGGCTTCGCCGTGGCCGCAGCCGGGTTCAGGCCGCGCCAACAGCATCATCAACGCCCAAGGCAAGCACGTGGCGGCAGTGCCGACGCCCTCGGGCGTTGCTTTCTCTGGATTGGGGACCGATGGGGCTCCCGGCCAGACGGCGTCAAAGGACATGATTTCCAGTACTGGAGCAGCGCCTTGCAATTCGAGAGCGACGGAATGATCAAGCAGATGAAATGGGAAGATCAATGGACCTTTGAACTGGCACAAACTCCCAACTGACTTTGTGGATGGTTTCATGCCACTTCATCTGGTTGCTCCGCAGGATTGAATACGGAGTCTTGAACGGGCGAAACTCAGGGGAGCCTCTCGTGAAACGCTCCGAGAATTGGCGCTGGTCGAGTTTGTGGCGGCGTCGGCACGGCGTGCCCGGCGGCCAAGGAGTGCCTGGCGGAATGGCCGGTTCGGCGACCGGCGGACTGGCTGGAATGGGTGAATCGGCCGCAGTCGGTGCCATCCGGACGCACCCTTGGGTAGTGGGTCAGTCGTCAGTTGCGGGATCGCTTGGGGTGTTTGGCCATGATCTGTACAATGCCACGGATATCGTCGGGCGTCAACCTTGAACCGTCAAGCATAACGATCAGCACCTAAGCCTAAATAAGAAGCTGAAGTCTCGGATTAGCCGCGAGGAGTAAATATGGGCAAACTGTTATTCAATAAGCTTTGGCTGCCGGGCTTCCTGTCATTTGGGCCTCAGAGCAAACCAGTTCGCTTGTCATCACTGAATGTTCTGATCGGCCCGAACGGGGCCGGCAAAAGTAATTTCATCGAAGCCTTGGAGCTCTTGCACGCGGCTCCAGGGGACTTGGCGGGCGCCATCCGCCTCGGCGGCCGGCCGCAGGACTGGTTGTTTCAAGGAAAGGGGCTGTCGGCGAGACCTCCGCATCGCCATAAGCAAGTGGCACGATTGCGTGCCGATCTCGCGGCTCAGAAGCCCACCCGGGGTGCAACCAGGACACCCGCGCTCACCTACGAACTGGAACTAGGGCAAGCGGACGAGCGAATGGAGGTGGCAGAAGAATGGCTTCGTCCGACGCTGAGCGTCACGCATTCGGTTGTTTCCAGATTCTATTACTACCGATTCGAAGACGGCCGCGCCTCCATCGGAATGGCCATGCCGCCAGAGCGGCGGCATATTAAGAACGGGCGAGTGGTAGTGCGAAAGTTGCCGCCTGAGACGATAAATCGCCAGCAGTCAATTCTCTCGCAGAGAACGGATGTAGAGCTGTACCCAGAGCTGACAACGACGGCCCGGCGATTCGCCCGAATGCAGTTGTTTCGCGAATGGAGTTTCGGTCGGTCGGCGGTGACGCGATTCCCGCAACCAGCGGATCTTCCGGCGGACCGCCTGTTACCCGGGCTGGCGAACCTGGGTCTGGTGCTCAACGACATGGAAAGCCGCGACGTATGGCCGCGATTCAAGGAACTGCTAACGCGGTTCCTCCCCAGGTTCAGCAACGCGAGCACGCGGATCAACAACGGATCGGTGCAGATCCTCCTCCACGAGGAGGGCTTGGGGCCGCCGATGCCGGCCCTGCGACTGTCAGACGGCACGCTGCGGTTCATCGCGCTGCTGTGCATTCTGCTCAACGCCGACCGGGCGTCCCTGATCTGCATTGAAGAGCCGGAATTAGGAATGCATCCGGACGTGATGCCGCTGATCGCGGAACTGCTGGTGGAGGCCTCAACGAAAACGCAGGTGGTCGCGACCACACATTCTGATGCATTGGTTTCTGAGTTGACCGAACATACGGACTCGGTGCTGATCTGCGAGCGGATGGAATCTGGCACCGAACTTCAGCGGCTTGATCCAGAGAAGCTTGGGCTGTGGCTGGAGAGGTACCGCCTCGGTGAAGTCTGGCGGCTGGGAAAGTTGGGAGGGAACCTGTGACCAAGAGCATCGCCATCTACGCCGAGGGAGGCGGTGACACCGCGGAAACTTCGACGCCATTCCGTCAAGGCATGTCGGCATTTCTGAAGCCCGCCGTGACGGTTGCTCGGCGGAAGAACATCCGCTGGCGCATCATTGCGTGTGGCGGCAGGACTCGGACCTTTGATCTATTCAAAGACGCTCTGAAGAAGGAACCTCATGTCATCAGCGTCCTCCTTGTCGACGCCGAGGAATTTGGGCCGTTTCTGAACCCTCCAAAGCCATGGAAGCACTTGAAACACAGAAAGGGAGATGAGTGGGATCAGCCCGAGGGGTGCGCTGATGATCACTGCCAGTTGATGGTGATTTGCATGGAGGCTTGGTTCCTCGCGCATCCAGATGCGATTGCGAAACACTTTGGCAAGAACTTCGACCGCTCGAAACTTCCCGCGCCGAACCTGGCGGAGAGCCGGTCAAAAAGCAACATCAACACCGCGCTGCAGCAGGCTGCAAAGAACACCGCTGCCAAAGAGTACAAGAAGATCCGAGACGGTGCGAAGATCCTCGCGATCATCGTGCCGAGCGAAGTACGAAAACATTGCAAATGGTGCGAGCGACTATTCACGACCCTGGGTAAATTCCTGGATGCCGAACTATGACCGCAAAGCTGAAAGGTTGACGCCTATTGTGAGCCGGCGATGGGGCCGTCGCTGAAGACCACGCGGAACCCGACTGAACTGCGGCGGTCGTCTCGTGGTCTGGGCTGTGTGAATCCGGGGCGGGTGTAGGCGGTGCCGCCGCGGATGACGCCGTCCTGGTCGCGCGGGCCGCTGCTGAGCGCTTCGACGGTCTGGGGATAGGCATAGCGCTCGTAAGTCATCTCCCAGGAATTGCCGAGCATGTCGAAAATGCCCCAGCAGTTGGGGAGCAGGCTGCCGCAGGGAAGGTCGTGCTCCTGGCCGATGACGGCATAGTCGTTCACCCAACTGACTTCGTTACCCGACGGGAAAGCGGTCGACGTGCCTCCCCGTCAGGCGCATTCCCATTCCATGCCGAACGGCAGCCGGTAGCCGTCGGCAAGCTTGAGCTTGACGCCGGCCGGGGTCATGTCATAGACCGGCCGGCGGCCTTCGCGGCGGCTCAGCCAGTTGCAGAAAAAGAATCCTCGTCCATGGGATTCATTCACCGCAGGTTGAGGTATTATCCTCGGTGCACGGATCGTGTCCACAACCGGACCCGCCACAAACCGGACGGCCGTGCCCGGGGCTACATATGTCCTGCTGGATCCCACGGGCTTGCGCCCGTGGCTACAACCTGTCGTCCCTCCGGGACTTGCGGATCCGAGGGAGCTGCTTCTCAAAGAGCCGTGATTTACCGGTCCTCCTGCTCGCCGGTCCCCGTCCGGCCAAGATGTTCGGCGAGTTCAAGCCATAGTGCCTCAAATTCTCGACTGTCGGCCTTCGCTCCGCGATGCCTCCGCAGCGCCTCCAGGTAGCTCTTGCGCTCCACGCTCCGGTAGAATTCCAACAGGGGACCCGTCGGGGACACGAGGAAGTGGGGCAGATTATGGATGTGATCTGCTTCGATCGCGCAGAGTTCGGCGTCGCCGCGCCAACCGGCGCATCGAATTCGCAGGAGACCGGTCTTGAGGATATTTGCAATTAGTTTGATCACCTGGGGAGAGGGTCGTGCGAGGTCCATGATTTCACGACAGTTAGTGGTGGAACGGCATGCCAGCAACCTGTCGCGCATTGGGTGCCCCAGGCGCGGCGTGACATTGCCCCAGCCCACCACCGGACGCAGCGGTCGCCAATTCGGGCTGTGTCCGTTTCTTCATTTTCTTCATCGGCACCGCGCCGACCGACTCTCAATGTACCAGAACGCGCGACGCGGGGCCGGTCCATCGCAGCGCGTGGTTACCTGCCCCGTCGGGCAGCTTCGCGCATTTCACCAAGCTTGAGAGTGTATTCCGTGGGTAGCGCTGAGGTCATGTCACGGCCCCGGATCGCGATTGTCGACTCGTCGGTGACAGTGGAATCGATGGCGATCCTGATCTTCCTGGCCATCCTTTCTCCGATGGCAGCGTTGTGGACCAACTTCATGTGCCGGAAGATCGAAGCGTCGATGTAATTGCCGTCGTTCGTCATGGGCAGATAACGGATGACAATCTCAGGCGGGTCTCGCGACGCGCCGAGGGACTTTCAAATTCGGGGACAATCTTACGTCGCGACGCGGACCCGTCTAGAGCATTGGCTGGTTATGTGCCGACCGAGAGGCAAGAGCTGTCGTCGGGGCTCCGAGGAACGTTAGGTCTGGTATTCAACGTCATCAGCTCCCGTTGGCGCTTGCGGTGAGGTTCGAAAACGGTGGGGGTTGTTGTCAAGCCGGGTGCGCAGCGCAGCGCCGGATGGTTGCTGCAGTGGCATCAGCCGCGGCGCGAGTCGTAACCACCGTCCAGGAATCCGACGCTGGCGACATGGCCCCGGCGTCACTCCGCCTGTACACTCCCGGCTTTCGTTTGCCCTCAAGGAGATTGCCGTGCCGGTATTGGCTGTTGTCAGCGTGCTGGGGAAGGACCAGAAGGGCGTGGTCGCGCAGTTCGCCACGTATATGGCGGAGCGCGGCATCAACATCGAGGACATCGAGCAGCGCGTCGTCCGCGGGTTCTTCCTCATGGACATGCTGGTCGACCTCAAAGACCTCACCGTCGATCTCTCGGAAATCATCACCGGCCTGCTGGAACTGGGCCAGAAGATGGAGATGGAGGTCCGCGTCCACCTGCACAGCCAGCGGCGGGCCAAACGCGTGGCCATGCTGGTCAGCAAGGAGCCGCACTGCCTGCGGCAACTCATCGAGGACTTCCAGCACCAGCGACTGCGCGGGGAAATCGCCGGCGTCTTCGCCAACCACCAGGATTTGCAGCCGCTGGCCGAGTCGGCGGGGCTCAAGTTCGCCTGGAAGAGCAGCGAAGACCCGGGAGCGCACTTCGACTGGCTCCGCCAGTCGCTGCTGGACAGCTCGGCGGACCTGGTGGTGCTGGCGCGCTACATGCGCATCCTCCCGCCGAGGATCGTGTCGGCGTTCCGACACAAGATCATCAACATCCACCCGTCGCTGCTGCCATACTTCCCCGGCGCGTCGCCGTACAAGCAGGCCTACGAGAGCGGCGTGCGCGTCCACGGCTGCACCGCACACTTCGTCACCGAGCAACTCGACGAAGGACCGGTCATTCTCCAGGACGTCTTCCACATCAACGTCGGCGCCGACACGCTCGACGACGTCAAGCGCAACGGCCTGGAGCTGGAGGCGCGGGTGCTCAGCAAGGCCGTGCAGCTATTCCTGGACGAGGAGCTGGTGGTGGTCGAAGGCAAGGTGATCTTCAAGCCGGGGATCAGCCGGTTCCTCGACCATGGGTGATGCCACGGAAACTGAACCACGGATTACAAACACCATGGATCATGCCGCAGAGATTTAACCGCGGATTACGCGGATGAACACGGATAAAGAAGAGTGTGAAGCATGACGCGCAAAAGCCTCCATGCACCTGGTTGTGCTCCATGACCGGTGGGACCCACAGGTATTTGCTCTTTTCTCTTTCCTATCCGTGCCCATCCGTGTAATCCGCGGTCAAATCTCCGCGGCATGGTCCGTGGTTGACGCATGTTTGAGCCCCGCAAAACTTCGTTTCGCGTCGCAGCCGAGTACCAGCCGCTGCTGCGGATGATCGGGCTGGACGCCGAGAGCGTCTTCGCCGATCCGCGAATTATCGCCTGGCGGAAGCTGAGCGACCGGGAGAACTGCACGCTCGACGCGGACCTGGGCGATGCCTGGCGGTCGCCCAAGGTGCGGCTGCACGTGAAGCGGTATTTTCCGGTGCGCGGCGTGCCGCCGGCCGAGGACGAAGCTCGCGGCCACCGGGCGCTCTCCATCGAAAAGATCCCCACCGCGCCGCTGGTGGGCTGGGGCGTCCTGGCCGACGGCCGGAGCTTTACGCTCTTCGAGGACCTGGCCGGCTATCGCCCGGCGGACAAGCTGATCGAGTCCGGCACGCCGTTCACCAGCTTGCTCGAGCCGACGGCCGACCTCGCGGCGGCCCTGCATGGGGCCGGGTTGCACCATCGCGACTTGTACCTGTGCCATTTCATGGCACGGCTGCCGGTCGATGGCGTGAAGGGGAGCGTGGAGTTGAAACTGATCGACACGGCGCGGGTGCGCCGGCTGCCCGGCTTCCTGACCCGTCAGCGTTGGATCGTGAAGGACCTGGCCCAGTTCTGGTATAGCACGACGAAGCTGCCGGTGACCTCAGAACAACGGCTCGCCTGGCTGGCGCGATATGCGGAGCGGCGGAAGTTGCCCGGCGGCGCGGTTCACCGCTTGCGGCGGTCGATCGAGGGCAAGGTCCGATCCATCGCCCGGCACGACCGCAGCTTAAACATGGCCCAGCCGAACCGGAACGTGTCGATACCCGTTGAAGGGGCGGAAATCCCCTGAAGATCGCCCTGGTCATCCTGCACGCCGATCCGGCCCGCGGCGGGGCCGAGCGCTATACGCTCGACCTGGCCCACGCCCTGGCCGAGCATGGCCATGGCGTGTCGCTGCTGGCGTCGAGCTTCGCGCAAGTGCGCGAGCCGGTCGTGAAAGTCCCGTTGCCGGCGACCGGGGCCACGCGGCTGGCCCGGTATCTGCGCTTCCTCGATTCGCTCGATGCCCACCTGGCCGGCACGAAGTACGACGTCGTGCACGCAATGCTGCCGGTCCGGCAGTGCGACGTCTATCACCCGCATGCAGGCCTGGCCGCGGAATCCGTCGCGGCGGGGCCTTTGAAGCACGCCGGCAGCGTCGCCCGGAGGCTGTTGCGGTGGGCCAATGCCATTAACCGCAAGCGGCAGCGGTTCGCCGCGGTGGAGCGGGCGTTGCTCGCCGGAGCGCGGCCGCCGGTCGTGCTTTGCCTGTCGGAATACGTCAAGCGGACCGTGCGACAGCATTATCATCGGCTGCCGGAAGACCGGCTGGCAACGCTGTTCAACGCCGTCGACGTGTGCCGCTACGACCCCGAGCGCGCTCCCGGGGAACCGGCGCTCGATCTGCGAAAGCGGCTGAACGTCCCCGCGGACGGCATCATCGCGCTGATGATCGCCCAGGACTTTCAACGCAAGGGGCTGGCCGAGGCGATCGGCGCGCTGGCTCGCCTGGAAGACCGGCGGCTGGTGCTGGCGGTCGTTGGCAAACAGAAACCTGGCGCGTATCGGAGGCTGGCACGGCGGCTTGGGGTGGCAGACCGCGTGGTATTCAACGGGCCGACAACCTCGCCGTTTGATTTCTACCGGGCGGCCGACTTTTTCGTCCTGCCGACCCGTCATGACCCGTGCAGCCTCGTCGTGCTGGAAGCGCTGGCGATGGGATTGCCGGTCATCAGCACGGCCTTCAACGGCGCCTGCGAGATCATGGTAGAAGGCCGCCACGGCTTCGTGCTGCCCGATCCCGCCGATCTGACGGCACTGGCTGAGGCGATGCGCCAACTGCTCGACCCCGCCGCCCGGCAGGCGATATCGCAGGCGTGCCTCGCCTTGCGGCCTAGACTTGCGTACCGCCATCACCTTGATGAATTACTGCGGATCTATGATTGATCGTTCACGCCGATGGAGCCGGGCGATCGCTCCGCGACCGTGGCAGATACCTCACCATCGTCTCCCAGAGCATCTCATAGGAGATGGGCTTGCTGGCGCACCCGTCGCAGCCGGCGGCGATGTGCCGGTCGTGCGCGCTGCTGAAGCTGCACGAGGCCAGCGCGACGATCCGTCCTTCGTAGCCTGCCGAGCGGAGCAGCACCGTCGCCTCGTAGCCGTCAAGCTCGGGCATCTCGGTGTCCATGAGCACCAGGTCGTAGGGGTGCCCGTCGTGCCAGGCCTGTAGTGCCATTTGGAAGGCCTCGCGGCCGCTGTCGGCAGCCGCAACCTTCAGGCCCATGCACTTGAGGATGCTGGAAATGGTCCGCCGGCCGTCGGAACTGTCGTCGGCTACCAGGATGCGTCCATGCAGCCCGGCGGGTGCGTTGCGGGTGCGTTCCGATGTCAGTTGAAAACCACTCGACTGAAAACCACTCGACCGCGTATCGACCATTGTCGTCGACATGGGGGAACTCCTTTTCCACCTTGTGCTAGGCCCTGTCTGAAAACTCACCGGGATTGAGGCGGGTCGGAAATGCCCCGTATGCGAGGCGTCGCGACGAAGCGACTCAACCGAAAGAGTCGTTGAGGAGCGACAACGAAGCAGACGGGGCATTTCCGGCCCGCCTCGGCCCGATGAGTTTTCAGACAGGGCCTAAACATCCGCGCCCCTGGCTGCGCGAGACGCCTCACGCCAAACACCGGGACGCGCAGACGTTATTTCACGCTGAAAACATGATCTTGTAAATGGGAGTTTTCACCTATTTTTCAAGAATCTGGCTACTCATCGCTCCATTACAGGCAACGGATTGCAATCAACGTCTGATCGTCGGTCGGCGCCGCGTTCTCGGTGAAGGCGGACACAGCCGTTCGGATCCGGCCGATGCATTGATCGGCATTGCCCGCGCTGCAATCCAGCAGCAGCTTGTCGAGGCGGTCGATGCCGAAAAGCTCCCGGGCGTCTGTCGCCTTCGATGGCGCCATCGCCTCGGTGATTCCGTCGGTGTACAGGAGAAGCAGGTCGCCGCGCTCCATTGTGACGGTCGACGGCGCGTACCCCTGTGCTCCCAGGATGCCCAGCGGCAGCCCGCCCTCACCGTCCAGGGGCAGGACGCGGTCGCCGCGGACGAGCCGCGGCGGGTTGTGGCCGGCACGGGAGAAACTGAGCGTGCGGCTGGCCGGATCGAGCACGGCGTAGAATGCCGTCACGAACGTCCCGCCGTGCGTGTAGGCGCGGGCGAGGCGGTCGTTCAGATATCCCAGCAACGCCGCCGGAGGGGTGTGGGCGCGCGGCTTGGCGTGGGCGATGGCATGGGTCACCGCCATGAGAACGGCGGCGGGCGTGCCGTGGCCGGAAACGTCGGCGATGAACAGGCCCCACCCGCCCCCCTCAAGCGGGAAAAAATCGTAGTAGTCGCCGCCGGCGCGAGCGCTGGTCTGGTACAAGGCGGCCAGCTCGAAGCCCGGAATGTCCGGGAGTGATTCGGGCAGCAGCGAACGCTGGATGTCCCCGACGGTCTGCAGCTCACGGTCCAGTGCCGCCAGGGCCGCGGCGAGTTGATTGCGGAGCACCAGGTTCTGCGTCCCGCGTCCGAACAGCCCCGCCTGCCAGTGCAACATGGGGACGAGCGACCTGTCGATTTCGACGCCCGCGGGGAGCAGCATCGCCGTCACGTTCAACCCTTCGCCGTCGTCGTACTGCGGATACGCTACCAGTGACTGGAACCCCTCCAGGTAGAAGCGACCGGGGTCGTCGGCGGTTAGGCGCGCCGGAACATCGTCCAGAATGACCGGACGGTTGGCGTAGGCGATTTCCCCCAGCAGCCCGCCGCGAAGCAACGGCAGCCGGTCCCGCTGGGTCCAGGGGTTGATGTCTTCCGTGAAGCGCGACGATCTGGTGACCAGATAGCCGGGCGGTTCCACGTTCCGCCGGGACAGCGAAACGTAGTTGCCGATGGTGATGATCTTGCCGATGCCTTCCCAGTAGATGTTGACGAGTTCCTCCGGATCGGTGATGCCGGAGATCGCCTTCATCGTCTGGTCGACGATCGCCAGTTCCTCCTGCCAGGGACGCCGGTTTAGCATGCAGGCATACTAAATGACCGGGCGCGATTCGTGTAGGTCTGATCTGCGGGTACGAGATTTGCACTAGACCTACAGTGATCTACGCGAGACGAACCGGAGATACTGGAATGTTTCTCAAACGACATGAAGCCGGGTCAATCATCTTCCTTGCTGGCCTTTTTGGAGCCATCTTGTCCAGCGCGGGTTGCAGCGATCAGTCCAACCCGCCGGGAGCCTACAAACCGATTGCTTCGACGCCGTCCGGTGCGGTCGTGCCGGCTTCCGTCACCGATGCTTCCTATGACCTCCCGATGAACGTGGATTGGGATGCTCAAGAACCCGCCCGGACGGCAGAATCCGCCTATGCGACGGCGTGGCCGGTGGCCTTCGACACGGCGGCGGGCCGGATCGAGATGTATCAGCCTCAGCCGGACTCGCTGACCGGCAACCAGCTCAAGGCGCGGGCGGCCGTTTCGCTGACCAAGCCCGGGGCAACCCAACCGGTCTTTGGGGCGATCTGGTTCACCGCCCGGATTGTGACCGACCGCGACACCCGCACCGTCACCCTCGCGGACACCAATATCCGCCACGTGCGGCTGGCTGATTCGACCGCCGATCAGGACAAACAGTTTGCCGCTTCCATCACCGCGCAACTGCCGCAACAAGCCATCTCATTCCCGCTGGACCAATTGATGACCTCCCTCGACCTGGCGCAGCGGGAGAAGGCGGAAAAGCAGGAATTCAACAATGCCCCGCCCAAGATCCTGTTCAGCACGGTCCCGGCGACGCTGATCACGCTGAACGGCGCACCGGCGCTGCGGCCGGTGCAGGGAGTGAACGGGGTGATGCGCGTGGTGAACACGCCGTTCATCCTGCTTTATGACACCGAAGGCAAGCACTATTACCTGAAGGCCGGCACCCGGTGGGTGACGGCGGCGGACATTGCCGGGCCGTGGGAGAACCCGGCACAGGTGCCGGCCCCCATCGCGTCGGCAGGCGCGACCCTGGCCGGTCCCGCGACGCGGCCAACCACCGGCCCGGGCACGCAACCCGCCGCGCCCGGGGCCCTGGCCGACCTGGCGGAGACCACCGCCGACACCCACATCATTGTGGCCACCGAGCCCACGGAACTGATCGTCAGCGACGGCGACGCGAAGTTCGCAGCGCTGGCGGGAAGCGATCTCTTTTACTGCAGCAACACCCAGTCCAACCTCTTTCTGGACCCCCCGGCCAAACAGTATTACCTGCTGCTGTCGGGCCGGTGGTTCGCCGCGCCGTCGCTGCAGGGACCGTGGACATATGTTGCGGCCGACAAGCTGCCGGCGGCGTTCGCGTCCATACCGGCCGACTCACCCAAGGCGGACGTGCTGCCGTTCGTCGCCGGCACAACCGCGGCCCATGAGGCGGTGCTGGATGCGAGCATTCCGCAGACCGCCGCTATCCGCCGCGATGCGGGCAAGGACTTGAACGTGACCTACGACGGCCCGCCGAAGTTCGAGCCGATCCAGGGGACCTCCATGACCTACGCCGTCAATTCACCGGACCCGGTCATCCGGGTGAACGACGGGTATTACTGCTGCTACGATGGGGTCTGGTACGACTCCAGCTCCCCGACCGGGCCGTGGGCGGTCTGCGTGGCGGTCCCGCCGGAGATTTACACCATTCCGCCGAACTGCCCGCTCTACAACGTGACCTATGTGCACGTCTACGACTACTATCCCGACGTGGCCTATGTAGGATACCAGCCCGGCTACCTTGAGAGCTATGTTTACGGTCCGACCGTCGTCTACGGGACCGGCTACGTCTACCCTGGCTACCTGGGAGAGGACGACTATATCGCGCCGCCGTGCACCTGGGGTTTCGGCGCCTATTACGATCCATGGGTCTGCGACTGGGGCTTCGGCTTTGGATGCCTGTGGGGCCCCGACTGGTTCATCGACTTCGGCCGGCACCACGACCACGACCACAGGTGGGGCGGACACCATTGGTGGGGGCCTCGTGGTTTTGTCGGTTACCACCACCTGCAAGCGGTCCATGCCGCGGGAGTGCCTCGCGGCATCCATGAGGCCAACTGGGGCGACCATCTTGCCGGGCACTTCCACAACCTCTACCAGCGCCCGGAGAACGCGAACCGGATCGCCAGCTTCGCGCATACGACGGCACGCTCGGCGGGGCGCGCCGAAGGGGCAAACAATGTTTTTGCCGGACACGATGGGAACATTTACCGTCGCACCGACGCCGGCTGGGAGCAACGCCAGGCCAATAGCTGGCAAGGCATCGATCGCATCCCCGAGGCCCGGCCCGCCTATCGAGCACCTGCCGCCCCGGCCTATCACCCCTACCTCAACCCGTCGGCCGGAATGGAACGCTCCTACTCGGTCCGCTCCCGCGGCGCCGAACGCTCCTTCGGATTCCACGGCGGAGGCGGGTTCGGCGGGTTCCACGGTGGCGGAGGACGGCGGTAGTGGTTCGGGCTACAATCCCCCCATGCCCGGCGAGCTCGAATTCATCCAATGGCTGCGCTCCCAGCAGACGCCGTCGTCATTCGTCCCCGTGCCGGCCGGCGATGACCTGGCGGTCCTGCGCTGGGACGCCGGCGACCTGCTGCTCGTCGGCGCCGACCAGGTGCTGGACGGCGTCCACTTCGACGCCGCCGTCCATTCACCCCGGCAGATCGGACGCAAGGTGATGAACCGCAACCTGTCCGACTGCGCCGCCATGGCCTGCCTGCCGGCAGCCGCCGTGGCCACGGTGGCGCTGCCAAAACGGGCCGGCGTCGATTATGCCAGGGAACTGTACCTGGGCCTGCGCGACGCGGCCGACCCGTTCGACTGTGCGATCGTCGGCGGGGACACCGGCTCATGGGACGGCAAGCTGGCCTTCAGCGTCACCATCCTGGGCAGAAGCGCCGGCGTCACCCCGGTGCGCCGCAGCGGCGCTAAGCCCGGCGACGGCATCTACGTCACCGGCCCCCTCGGCGGCAGCATCCGCGGCCGCCACATGACCTTCACCCCACGCGTGGAACTGGCTCGCCGCTTGGCGCAGGCCGGCGGCGTCACCGCCATGATCGACATCAGCGACGGCCTCTCCCGCGACCTGCGGCACATCTGCCGCGAAAGCAGCGTCGGCGCCGTGCTCGATGCCGCCGCCGTCCCCCTCCACGACGATGCCCGCGCCCTGGCGGCCGAAGATGCAATGGAACCTGGCCACCAGTACCATCGTGCCCTTGTCCATGCTCTGAGCGATGGCGAAGATTACGAGTTGCTGTTTACGGGCCACCCCCCCGCCCTGCCGCCGGGCGTGGTGCGCGTCGGATCGATTACCGGCGAGCCCGGCATGTGGCTCGATGACAACGGACGCCGGCCGCTCGAGGCCCGCGGGTGGGAGCATGAACTCTGACGATGGAACGCAAAACTCGAAGCACGAAATCCGAAATTCGAAATAAATCTAAAGCACGAAGAGGAAATGACAGAAACCCGGAACGCGCGACGGCTGCCCTTTTTTTTAATTTATCTTGCCTTTGTCCTTTCGATTTCCTTCGAGTTTCGGATTTCGTGCTTCGGATTTTCCTCTCAACGGTCGCCCCAATGGATTCTGCACAACACACCACGCACCTCTCCAACAACGTCGATGAGACCGAAGCCATCGCCGCCGGCCTGGCCCGCCGGCTCACCGGCGGGCAATGCATCGCCCTCCACGGCGACCTCGGCGCCGGCAAGACCCAGTTCGTCCGCGGCCTGGTCCGCGGCCTCGGCGGCAACCCCCGCGCCGTCTCCAGCCCCACCTACGTCCTGCTCAACGTCTACGACACCCCCCGTCTGCCCGTCTATCACCTGGACGCCTACCGCGTCCGCGGCGCCGACGATTTCGAGGGGATCGGCTTCGCCGAGTTGCTCGACCAGGGCGGCATCGTCGTGGTCGAATGGGCCGAGCGCGTCTGCAGTCTGCTGCCGCCCGACCGCATCGAGGTGCGGATCACCGCCTTGGGAGAAAACGCCCGGCAGATCGAGATTTGACCGCTACTACACAGCGTGACTCCAGGGATCCGGGGCTCCGCTGCGCTGCGCCCGCGGCTTGTCAATACCAAATGCTGTCCGATGTGCGGTTCGTGACCGCGCCGTCAAGCCGCGGGCGCAGCGCAGCGGAGCCCCGGATGTTGCCCGATCGTACATGTGCTTTGTGTTCACCTTGGCGGCGGCCAGTCGGCTGGGCCAAAGTGGTATTCGAGGGAGTCGCCAAAACTCCAACGCGAAACGCCCGCATTATTTCCGTCAGACCAAACGTACACCGTCTCGTCCGCGTCAACGGCCAATTCAAGCCTACCGACTCCTGTAGGAACAGGCTTTTTACTAAAGAGGTCAAACACCGTGTCTGGCCGGTGCCGCTGGTTGACGTACCGCACCCACGCGTCGAGGACGCGACGTCTCTTGGAACCTGACTCCGCGGAGTAGAACGCCGCCCTGCCAACCAGCGCAACGAGCCTGTCGATTGCCTCATCACAAAGATTGGCGCGGGGCGAGGCCGGCGCTGGCAGGTCGGCGCCATGCAACGCCCCCGGACGACCCGTTTCCCATGCCAATACCGCCGCCGGCAACAGGACAAGGAGTCGAAACAGGTGGCCAAGGTTCTGACGCTGAGAGTGCCTCTTGTAGTGGATCATTTCGATTCCAGTTGCGCTGGTTCGGGGAGCTGTCGCCGGTTCCGGCCCAGACCCGCGGATTCGACCTGTCAGCCTCATGCTGACGCAGCATTATCACCGCGGCTGGGTCGACGTTGGCGCGGCAGCGGCTGGACGGTTGCCGCCGTACGGCACTATGATCACCTCGGGGCTTTCTGCGGGGTCCGTCGGCGATCCGTGCTCCGTCGTTGGGTCTCCCCACCACTCCGGCCGATCCAAGGTGATTACATCTTTCTGCCTGATATGGCCAGTGATTGTTCCATGGCCGTGATTCGAGTGAGTTGCCAGAACGAAGGTCGAGCGGTCGGCGGCGTCAACCCGGACGCCGGATATGCCCGAGGGTCGTGAGGCCCCACGCGATACGCTTGATCGTCCGCGCGAAGCTGAGCGGCCTTGAGCGGATCGGCCTCCCAAACCGTCTGGTCGCTGGGATACGGGCGCAGGCTCGACTCCAGCGACGGTCGCCTGATCGTCCGCTCGGTCCATTGATCATCGCCGCAGGACACCCCGCACACAACCGATTGCCACAGGGCGTCCTGTTCGGCCTGCGTCGAGGAGGCGCCGCGCGAAGGCGGCCACGGCCCCTCCGGCCGCGCTCGGCCAGCGCCGGTCCGAGGATCGCACCCCAAGCCCGACGCCTACGTGTTGGAATGAGGAACCATGTACCCTCCCCGCCTCATCTCAGCGAGAGAAGTCAGTTCGCGGTGCGAGCAAGGCAAGCGCGCCACGATTAGAATTAGACGTCTTCAATGCTATCTTCGACCGTCATAGCCGCTCATTCGGCGTTGACCCTGCTCTTCCCCAAACCGTGAACAGTTGTGATTCTTGCGGAGAACGACGGCGTTCGCCGGCGCGGGGGGGGTATGTATCACGCCAATGCCGAAGTTTGATTCCTGAGCTGAAAATCGCGGTGACAAAGTGTCCAAGATGCCTCAAAAATGGCCCTGGCGCGGGTAAAAACCAAACTTCAGCATGAGAGCCGAAAACGATGCCGAAGTTTGAACGGCGGATGAGGAAGTTGAGGAAGTTTGACGGCGGTGCCCAAATGCGCCGGCGCGAGCATGAAAACGGACATCGCGACAGCCCGGTCACCGCCCGTTCAATCCCAATCACCCGCGCCGCCGCGGGTGCGTTTTTCGCGGCTCATCCAGACCATGCGCAGGCCGAAGATGAAAGATGCGGCGTAACCGATCGCCCCGGGGATGGAGAGGCCGCGGAGCGTGGGGGGGACGTTGCGGGCCAGGAGGATCGAGGAGGCCACCAGCAGGGCGCTGACCAGGATGCCGGTCACCAGGCGGTTCATGACCGTCTTGAGATAGCGGTGCTCGTGGCGGACGGCGAATTTGCCGGCTTGGAGTTTGTCCAGCGTATTGGAGAGCACCTTGGGGATGGTCTCGGCCATCCGCTGCCAGTCGGAAAACATCTGGCGGGCGTTCTTGAGCTGAGCCTCGGGGGAGAAACGGCGCAGCAGAAACTTCATCCGCCAGGGGGCCAGCACTTCGGCGAGGCTGAAAGTGGGGCTCAGCAGGCGGCCGGTGCCTTCCAGCAGGATCAGGCACTTGATCAGCATGGAGAGCCGGCCTGGCAGGATCAGCTTGTGGGCGTGGAGGATCTCGGTCACGCGGACCAGCGCGCCGCTGATATTGAGATCGCCTACCGATTGCGTGCCGAAGTCCTCGAACAACTCGGTGAGGTCGGCGCTGAGGGCGGCGCGGTCCAGGTCGCCGGGCAGGCCGCACACACGCGTGACGGCGTCGGTGAGGCGGTCGGCATCGCGGTCGCCGGCCGCCATCAGCATGTCCTCGATCTGCTTGCGGACCTTCTCGTCGAGCCGGCCCACCATCCCGGCGTCGAGCAGCCCGATCTTCCCGCCGGGCAGAACCAGGAAATTACCGGGGTGCGGGTCGGCGTGATAGAAGCCGTCGCGGAAAATCATCTCGATGAATACATTGGCCCCGCGCTTGGCCAGCTCCTCACGGTCCACTTCGATCTTTCCCAGCGCGACCGCGTCGGCGACGGCGCAGCCCTTCAGGAACTCCATCGTCAGCACCCGGCCGCTGGCCAACTCCGGGTAGGGCTTGGGGAACACCACCGTTTCGTCTTCGGCGAAGTTCTTCCTGAAAGTCAGCAGATTGCGCAGCTCGCGGCGGAAGTCCAGCTCGTTGAGCGTCATCCGGCTGAACTCGCGGACCAGGCTCACCGGCTGGTATCGGCGCACCTGCTCGTTGCGTTCGGCGATCTCCGCCAGGAAGCGGAGGATGTCCAGGTCGCGGCGGATGGTCCCCTCGATGCCGGGGTGCTGCACCTTGACGATGACGGGCCGGCCCGTCTTGAGCTTGGCGCGATGCGCCTGGCCGATCGAGGCCGATGCCAGTGCGGTGCCGTCGAAGCGTTTGAAGCACTCGGAAACCGGGCGGCCCAGTTCGGTTTCGACCACCTTCAGCGCGACTTCGGGAGGGTCCGGCGGCGTCGAGGCCTGGAGCTTACTCAGTTCGGCGGCCATCTCGACGCCGATCAGGTCCGAGCGGGTGCTGAGCATCTGGCCCAGCTTGATGAAGGTAGTGCCCAGGTCGGTCAAGGCCAGCCGCACCCGGGCCTCGAAAGGTTGCTCGGACAGCAGTGCGCCGCCCTGGCTGCGCAGCGCGTTGTGGATGGGGTCCCAATCGACCTCGGTGAGGAAGCCGGCCAGGCCGTACTTGGCGAGCACGCCGGCCACCTCGGCGGCACGCGCCAGGTCGCCGGCGAAGCGGAAACGCGATCGGATCAGGGTGGAGAGCTGCATGGGACGAAGTTGAATGATCGCGCGCGATTCCGCGCCGGTTCCATATGTCTCATTTCGGCCCTCACGGGGCGGGCTTGGGCTTCGCCGGCCGGCGGCGGCGCTTCTTCGCGGGTTTGGCCTTGGCGCTCTGCGCGGCCAGGCTCGCCACGTCGTCCCGGGTGGCGACGTGCAGCGCGTGCACGACCTTGTTCACTTCCGTGTCGAGGGTCTTGCGGAGCGTTTTGATCGCCTTCTCCGACCGCTCACGCAATTGCCGGGCGACCTTCTGGCCCTCTTTTTCAGACAGGTTGGCCTTCTTGGACAATTCACGGCCGAGTTGATCGATGGTCTGTTTGCCAGTGCCCAGCAGGCCCAGGCCGGCATAGACGGTTTTTTGCAAGAGCGATTTCATGTTGCCGTTCCTTTCTGCCCCGGCGCAATCTTCCGCCACAGACGGCTTGCGAGTCAAGCAGTTGCGCGCAAGACAGAAGCCGGCCGCGGAGTTTCCGCGGCCGGCTTCAGTTATCGCCCGGTTGAATCGGCCGGCTTACCGTTTGTGAGCCTTTGTCACGAGTCCGTAGGTACCCTCTCCGTCGGTAATCACCCCGTCGGCGGGGTTGGAGAGTTGCAGCAAGACGAAGTTGCCGGGGGTCGTGCCGATCGTCCCGGTGACCGGGACGTAGATCTTGTATTTGGTCGCCGTGCCGTGGAAGATCGCTTCGCCGTTGACGTTGTCGAACAGGCTGTCGGCGGTGGGGTTGTTGCCGGAGGTCTGGTAGGCAACGCTCACGCCAGTCTTGCCAGGCGCCCGGCTCAGCTTGACCTCAAAGACAATGACCGGGTCGCGATGGCGCGACTTGAGGTAGGTGAGCGTGCCCCCGCTGGCGCTGATGCCGATGGGCGGCGTCACTTTCACCGGCTTGGAGGGCGTGCGGACGGCCCGAACCGTGGACGGAAGCACTACGTGGCCATGTGCCGGGGCAGTCTGGGTGAAAACGGCCAGGGCGAAAGAGCCCATCAACGCGATCCGTGACATCATCTTCTTGATCCCTTGCATGATCACTCCCTTCACAAATGCGTGGGCCTTGCTACGAAGGCACGCGGTGTTTGTTCCAATGCCGTGATCCGCCGCGCGGGTCACTCTAATCCTCACACGTATATGTTTTCGGATGGGCGGGATGGGGGCTTTAGGCCGCTTTTTTCACCGAGCCAAGGATTGTGCTGAATCGCTCGGTAATGCGGCCAATCTGGAAGTTCCCCTCGGCATAACGGCGGCCATTGCGCCCCAGTTGGCGGCGCAACGCCGGATCGGCCAGGAGACGCTCTGCCGCCGACACGAATGCCCCCGGGTCGGTTGGCGCGGCGACCAGGCCGGCGGAGGCCGCCACCACGGTCTGCGCCGCCAGGTTCGACGGAGGCACACCCAGCAAGAGCGGCCTGCTGGCGCACAGATAGGTCAGGACCTTGCTGGGGACGGAAAACCCCCCCGCCTCCGGCTCGAGGATCGACACCAGCACGTCGGCGGCCCCCAGCACGCTGGGCAACCGCTCGAAAGGCTCGAACGGCAGCACCAGGACATTCTCCAGCCCGTGCCGTGAGGCAGCCTCGCGGAGCCAGTCGGCGCCCGGTCCCTCGGAGACAACCACGACGCGCACATACGGCCGGCCGCGGAAACGCAGCCCCAGTTTCAGCAGAAGCTCCGGGTTGTGCTTCATGGCCAGGGTGCCGGAGTAGACGAAGCAGAACTTGTCGTCCAGCCCCCGCTCGCGGGCCCAGTCGTTGTCCTTGGGACACGGCGGAAGTTCCTCGATCGCCGCCCAGTTGGGAATGACGGTGGTCAGGCCGTCGGCGATGCCCCAGAGCGTAGTCATCTCCCGGAATGCCTCGGTAATCAGCACGACCGCGTCGCTGTCGCGCAGGCAGCGGCGGTCGAGCCGCATGTAGTGCCGGCCCAGCGCCGCGCCGATGAACGGCAGCTTGCGGCTCAGGATCTGGTAGGCCGCCAGCCCGTACAGGTCCTGCACCCAGGAAACAAAAGCGATGCCCGCCCGCCGGCATTGTTTCACCAGCCGGGCCTGGATCTGGCTGGGGGTATCGGCGGAGATGACCACGTCAGGAGCGGTTTGCCGCACCAGGTCGGAAAGCATCGCGGCATACTGGCGTTCCTGCTTCCACCGCTTGACCAACGCCTGCTTGCGGATCTGCTCCCCGAGCCGCAAGGCCTGGAAGCGAAGACCCGGCGCGTCGTCATCACGGCGCTGCAGGAGGCCTTGCGGCGTCTGTACCGACCCGCAATAGGCATGGAGCACCTCGTGGCCCATGCCCGCCAGGCCGCGGCTCAGCGGCACGATGAACGCATAGCCGCCGAAATCATGTAGCAGGATCCGCATGGCATTCACTCCGAGTCGTGACGTACGCCTTACCTTAGCCCAATACCGGCCGCCGTTAAGAGTCACATCGTGATTGTCCTTCAGCCGTAACCGCGCTCTTCTCCCTCTCCCGGTACTCCGGGAGAGGGCCGGGGTGAGGGTGTGTCTTTCTTCGTCAATGCAAGAAAAGACCCTCACCCTAACCCTCTCCCGGAGTACCGGGAGAGGGAAAAAGAATGGCGTCGCCGCCTTGGCTCAACTCGCTCGGATCACGCGGCCATCGCCGGTAAGGCGCCGGGCACCCGCGGGGCGACGGGGCGCGCGGGTGAGCCCATGCAGAGCATGCCTTCCGGCAGGTCCCGGAACACGCTCGACCGGGCCGCGACCACCGCACCCGCTCCAATAGTGATGCCGGGGCCTACGAATACATCGGCGGCCACCCACGCCTGGTCTTTGATGGTTACCTTGGTTTCAAAGATATCGAAAGCGCGCCGGCGGTAATCGTGACCGGCGGCACAAATATAGGACTTCTGCGAGATGACCACGTTGGAGCCGATCTCTATTTCACCCAGGCTGTACAGCACGACATCGTCGCCTATCCAGGAGTAGTCGCCTATGCTGACCTTCCATGGGTAGGTGATCTTGACGGAGGGCCGGAGCAGCACGCGGCGGCCGACTTTCATGCCGAAGAGCCGGACGAGGAAGCGCCGCCAACCGTACATGAACTGGGGCGAGCCCGCGAACAGCGACGCCTGCACGAACCACCAGAGCTGGACAAGCCACGCCGGGCGGCCGCGGAAGCCGGCTGGCAAACGGAAGGTGGAAAGATCCTGGTACTGCGGACCCACGCGCGCGAGGGCAAACCCTTCGACAGTGCGGGCCGACCGCGATTGCCCTCTGGATCCTTCTGCTTGCACGGTCATGCCATCTCCACGCATTCTCATGCTCTCGGCAGCGCCCGGACAAGACTCTGAACGGCGACTCTTATAGCCGCCGCATCCTGTCTCCGAGGTCGAGTTGGTTCTTGCGGCGCATCAGCAACGGCAACAGGACACGCGATCCGACCGAATGCCTGGGACGCGGGAGGCTCAAGGCGATCTGGGAAGCCTGCAAGAGATTGCGTGCGAAGTTGTCGCAGGTGAATCGGTTCACCAGCTTGGTGCTCAGCTCGCCCATGGACGCGCGCAGGCCCGGGTCCGACGCGAGGACGCCCATGTGACCGGCAAGCTCCTGTTCATTGTTCGGATGGAAAACAAATCCGTTCTTACCCTGCTCCACAAGGTCCGGCGCGCAGCCGCATTGGCTCGAAACTACAACCGGCAGCCCGGCAGACATCGCCTCATTCACCACCAGGCCCCACTGCTCTTCGAGGCTCGGAAGGACGAAGCCGGAAGCGAGCCCATAATAGCTGGGCAACTCCTCGTATTGTTTGAAGCCGGGCATGTGAAGCACGCCGTCCAGGCCAAGCTCACGGCGCAGGTCAAGCAGTTCCGCCTTCATGGGGCCGTCGCCCAGAAGGACGAAGTGCCAGTCCGCGGCCTCCGGCGAGCTGTCTTTGAATTTTGCGAAGGCCCGAAACAAGAGCGGCAGGTTCTTTTTGGCAACGAACCGGCACACGCTCAGGAAATACTTTTCGGGAAGGCCAAGTTTCGCCCGTGCTCCCGCCTCGTCCCGGCGTATGCTCGACGCCCCTCTGATGAAGTGGTCGTTGTCGACCGCATCATATCCCGTGAATATGCGGTCTCGAGGGATTCCGAGCTTCGCGACGTAGTCCGCCTGAAGGCGCCCCGCCACCAGCGCCGCCTGGAAACGTCCGACAATCTGCCGCTTCACCATTTCCTGCCACCAGATACGCTGTCTGTCGATCTCGCTCGATGAGGACATCACGACCACCGGCGTATTAGTTGAAAGCGCCCAGTATAGCGCGGCATTAGCATAGTTCCAGCCCCAACTCGGGACCACGACTACGTCCGGCCTCAACGTGGCGAGCTGTTGTCTCAGCGAGGTAGTCACCGCGTACGGATCCAGCGCGTCCACGTCGGCGCCAGGGAACAGGGTGATCCGCCTGAAGCCGTCGGACCCGGGCACCTTATCCCACGCGTAAGTAAGATCTTCGCCCGACATTTCAATTGCGACCACATTCGCCACTTTTCCGCACGCCCGCAACCGCGCGTGGTGCAAGGGCCCGAACCGCGGCCAAATCATCGCAAGAGTAATCATGATAGCTCTCCTTTGGCGTTTCCAAAACCAGCACCTTATCGCGCTGAGACATTGGTCAACAGGACCGAGGGGGATACCCTCCAATCGGGCGCGCACGACGGGATCGGCCTGTCGGCGCGCGGAATATCCGGCCGTCGGCCGTCGCCTCTGTTGATCATCGAGCGGATGCGGCCGATTGCATCATTCCAGAGTTGGGGCGCGCAGGTCCGGATAATCACCAAATAGATTACAGGCGCGAGTATGCCGGCAAGTGTGACCCGAACCAGATCCAAAGCGAGAATTGGAGGGATAAAAGCATTAACAGCCGCAACGGTCCCAACTGCCGCAACTGAGGCGCCGAGGGGACCGGCATATATCGACACCACGTGCTTCAGTGTGCCTCCAACGGGGCGTATTGCTAAATAAATCAAGAGCGGATCGACGCACATCATGAACGCGGACGCGATGACCGCGACAAGAATCGGGCCTCCCGCCCGAGCCGCCGGCGCCACAGCGGCTGCAAAGGTGATCCCATAAACGGCATAGAAGACACAATACTCACGGAAGCGCCCCTGGGCCTTTATCATGCTGTGCGCGGGCCCGGTTGCAAGCCGAAAACATACACCAACGCTGAGGATGGAAAGGGCCGGCACTGCCGCTGACCACTTTTCCCCGAAAAGGAGGCGCACAATCGGGCCCGCGAGAGCCGCTTGAAAGAGACATGCGGGCACACCGATTGCGGCGAGCAGGCGCGACGCGGACAGGAATGCCCGGAGCTGGCGCACAGGGTCGGAGCGAAAACGGGCCAGAGCTGAGAGAAGCACCGTGATGACGCTCACGGAAAGCAGAATGTGCAATTGCGAGGATAGATTGAACGCGAAGTAGTACGCACCGACCTCCTCGGCTCGCCTGAATAAGCCCAGGCTTATATAGTCGCCTTGAGAAACAACGGCCATCCCCAGGCCGGAAAGGAAAATGAAACCGCTGTCCGCGACCAGGTATTTCCATCTCCGCAGGCCCATTGCGAGGCGAACTGCCGGCCGCCCCATCATCCAAAGAGCCGGCAGACGCAGTGCGGCGGCAAAACAGAGGGAAAGGACCACGCACGCGGGCCCGAACCCCGCCGCGGCAAACGCGACGCAGGATGCGGTTACCGCGAGTCCCTCACCCAGAGCAACAGCGGCGAGGGCACCGAAGCGCATTTCGTTCTGGAGTTTCGCCGACGGAACGGTCGCCAGGGCGGTCAGGATGCCCGTCACGCCGATGACGACAAGCATCCGGGTGAGGGCCGGCTGCGCGAACGCGCGCGATGCCAGAGGGCCGGCCAAGATCAGTGCGAAGCACACGGCGACGCTGATGGAAAGCGACATCCAGAACGCGGAGTTGGCCCACCGCCGGAAATGCCGCTGACGCTGCACGAGGATCTCCCGCAGTCCGACCTGCTGGACGGCGCCGGCAACGACGCTGAATGTCAGGGCGATGCTGATGACGCCGAAATCGGCGGGCCGCAACAGCCAGCGAGCCAGCACGACCTGGCCCAGGACTGAAACCAACTTGGCGGCTATCGTCTGCCCGAACATCCACACGGATCCGTTGGCGACCGTGCGGGCGACTGAGCGGCCGTCTTGACCGACGACAGCCTGATTGGGTCTGCGGCTCATTCCTGACTCCCTGAAGCCATCGTTAAACACGTGGCGACATCGGGCTGCTTTTTCCAGCCGGCGTGTGGACGGACCGGAAATGTCACGCGGTAGCGAGCTTGACGTGCCCGGGGCGAACGGCGGGCGGATGAGCGTCGTCCTTCTTCCTCTTCGCCTGTGCGCTGTCCCACCACGAAACACATAATCAACGTGAGCGGTGCCTCCAGCATTGGCTGCGCCACCATCCCAGTAATGAGAAGCGGGAGGACCAGGGCGAAATAGGCCGCCCGATCCGTTGTGCGACTGAGCAGTGGCACAAGATACATGCCCGTCCCAAGGCAAAACCCGATGATCCCGATCACAGACGCTTGTCCGAGAAAGCAGATGGCTACGTGTCGCTCGTTCAAGACACTGGCCTGCTCGGCGCCAAACAGGGTCGTTAACCCATAGCGGACCCCATTTTCCATCATGTCAGTCCGATCTGAGAAGCTCCCTCCGTGCGTCTGCATCTTGTCAAAATAGCCTATGTATGGTGTATAGAGGAAGGCGGTAACCGCGAGCGCAGTCAAGGTGCAACCAATAAACAGCTTTTCGACGATCCCCAGTTTTGAGCGCGCGACCACGAGGAACCCGAACCCGGCCAGGAGCCCCGCGGCCCCGAGCGTCGAGAAGCAGAGCAGCAGTGCGGCGAACAGTCCGATATATACCCAGCGAGGCAGTTTGTGAATGTAGGAATAAATGATACAAAACGCGGCGAACGCCTGGAGAATGCCGACCTCGCGAAATCCGCCGCTGAAGCGATAAAGCACGGTTGCGTCATGCCACGAGGCCATGTCCATTTCATGATAGAGAACGCTGCAGGGGAAGAGGAACTGGTACTCATAGCCGGTGCCGGTCACCCCCGGGTGCGTCGTATACCGGTATAGGCTCAGGTAATCGACCGGGAAAAGAAACAGCAGTGCCCAGGTGATGAGAGATGAGATCCCAAGAAAGGACACACAGTAAGTAAACCAGGTGAAGAAGTGCCGCTGGTATTTTGGGATGGAGAGGACAAGGCAAAATGAATTCACAATCGTGATTTGGGTAATGAAGCCCTTGAACGCATCAAGAGCGTGGTATCCACGGAAGACCGCCAGGCCAAGCTGATAGGCCCAGAAAAAATTCGAAACAACGAGGGGCGCCACGTGTCGCAGGGAAGGCCGGAACGATCTCCTTCCGATGAAAAGGACCACCGCGGAAAGGGCCGGCACCAGGGTGATCGCGACGGGGGTCCAGTCCTCCCCAAGCATTGCCGGGCGCATGAAGAACGCCTGCACCGCAAGCAGGACACAGAATACCGTATCAGTTGCAGGCAGCCCCCTTGAAGAGGAGCAAGCCATGGCGCGAGCGACCGCGCGCTGTGGCGGCAATTCGATGCCTGCATCGCGCCGTCCTGCCCGGGCCTCTCGGCTGGCTGCGCCGTAATTACTTAATCGAATCGGCATGGATCTCATCACGGAACCTTTCCGGAGTATTCATCGCGGCGAATTGAGCCGCTGGAACGGGGCACCATCGGGGCACTGCCTCCAAGGCCGATGTCATTGCGCTCGAGAGTTGTTTCATGTCGAATGTCCAGCCAAGCTGGTGTTGGTTTACTGCCGACGCAATCCAGCCGTTATTGATTCCCAGGACGGGGCGGCGCAGCGATGCCGCGGCTATCACGATGCTTGCAGATCCGATGTGGCTGGGATAGGGGGCGCAAACGACGTCCATTGCGGCCATCGCCGCGGAGAATTCCTCATTTGAAAGATATCGATCGAGCAGGACGATTCGGCCCGCCGACAGCGCTGCGGCGCCCTCGCCGCGGACAATATCGCGGACCTCATCGCTCATCGTGCCGGCAAGCAGGAGGCGATCCGTCTCGGCAAGACGGGCCTGCAGGAAAGCGCGGACGAGGTGATCGATGCCTTTGCGATGGTCGAGGTGCCCGCAGCAGCCAAGATACCGTCCTTCCGGCGGGATCCCCAAAGCGTCGCGCGCGGCCGTCGTTGCCATAGAAGGCGCCGCGTCCACAGGGTCCGGCAACAGGCGCACGCGGGATGCGAGGCGATTACGGCGTTGCTGAAGGAACTGGAAGGGGATGGGATCGATCAAATAGACCAGCGCCCATGGGGCCCACTCCAGGGATTTGAGGCAGGCGCGCCGGTAGAGGCGTTGCAGCCATCCGTGCGATGGGTACGCGAACCCTCCGCGCATGATGATCGTGTACATGACGGTATCGGGCGGTGGACGCCATATGCCCAGGCGAGCGGCAACCCCCATCACCTGGGAAAGTCCCGCGTCCCCGTAAGGCACATAAACGTGCGAGGGCCGATACTGGCGCACCAGGCGCCGGATTGTCCTGGCCTTGTAAATGGCAGAACGAACCAGTCCCGGCGGGAGAGGGCCCAGGTCTGCGGCCAGATCCACTTCAGAAAGCACTGGCGCAATATGCGTGGCGAATTCCGGCGTCCTCGGCGCGTCAGAGGCCGTGGCCAGAATGATTCGCCGGCCCGGCATCCTAAGCGCCTCAATGAACAGCCGAACATAGCGAAGGTGGTGGCCCGAAACCTTCGGCTCGTAGATCAGGATTGGTCTGTCGCTGCTCATGATGCCGGTTAAACTCAATTTCAGACGGTTGCCGACGAAGAAGCTCGTTGGAGTTGCTCGATTACCTGTGTATTTGAAACAGATCGGTAAGCCCTGGAAATTCAGTAGGCTCCCTTTCTGGTAATAATCACCGATACGGTGCGCGCGATGATGTAGAGGTCAAGCCAGGGCGACCAGTTGCGGACGTAGAACGAGTCGAACCGGACGCGTTGCTCGTAAGTCGTGTTGTTCCGGCCCGAAACCTGCCACAATCCGGTGATGCCGGGGGTCACTTCCGAATAGAGCGGGTAGGTGTCGCCGTACTTGTTGACCTCCGCGGCGACAATCGGCCGTGGGCCGACAAGGCTCATCTGGCCGATCAGGACATTCCAAAGCTGCGGCAGCTCATCCAGGCTGGTTCGGCGCATGAAATGGCCAATGGGCGTGACCCGGGGATCGTTTCGGAGCTTTTGATCGCGCTCCCACTCGCGTCGAGCGGCGGGGTCTCGTGCCAGCAAGTCGCGCAAGAGCGCCTCCGCCTCGATTCGCATGGTCCGGAACTTCCACGCTGTGAAAGTCCGGCCTTTGCGGCCCAGGCGGCCGTGGCCGAAGATGACCGGCCCCGGGCTGCTGATTCGGACCGCAAGAGCGATCGCGGCCAGCATGGGCAGCCCTGCCAGAAGCGCTGACCCGGCCAGGGCGATGTCCATCAAACGCTTGACCAGCCGCGGCCAGGGGAGCAAGAGCTTGTTCCGTAATTCGGTGCCGGCAAGGCCGGAACCGCAGTCGCGGGCGTCGCGCCAGAGGCGCTGCCCGGAGCAGGCATCGGAAATGACCAGGAGGTGGGGAAAGGAGCCGTGATATCGTTCCAGCACTTCGGCAAATTCGCCCCGGGCAAGCTCCGGCAGGGCGATCAAGGCGTACGCCGTCGAGTGCGACGACTTATCGTTGACGTAGGGGACACCCAGGACCGACCCGGCGGCTATCCCATCCGGATCGATCACCCCATAGGGCCGGAGGCCGCACTGGGGCCGCTGGCGCAACGCCTCGATGGTCTCCCGTAGGGCGGCGCCGCTGCTGATAATCATGGTTGGGTAACCCCACCAGTCGCACCGCGAGCAGAGCCAGCGTGCCTGCGACCGGGCCAGCGGCACCAGGGCCGACGAGGCCAGCCACGCAACGGCAAAGAAGATGGCCCAGGCCGGGGAGGTGTGCGATACGAGCAGCCCGGCGATGACCGCCAGGCAGGCCGTCGTGTTGACCTTGACCTCCTGACATAGCTCGATAACCGGGTGCAGACCGACGCCCGGATAAAGGCCGCGATACCAATAAGCCAAGACCAGCGGCACCATGACCAGCGTGCAGAGCCAGGAAAAGCTATGGGGCGATGCGACGGGCAGATTGGACAGGTGAAAGGTATACAAGGCGTCCACGGTCAACAGACCCAGCAGGGCGGCACAGGCCAACGCAAACACGTCGCTGATGACGATTGGCGCCACGGTGAGCAAGTGTTGCGACAGCGGGAATGCCGACGCCCCGATGGCGTGGGCCGGAGATGACCGAGGCGCATCGGCAGATGATCGTAGGGAACCGTCGGCGGCGGCGGCCGGTTGCGGGGCGGGCTGAGTTGCCGCCGGAGGCAGCAGTTCACGTATAAGGTCGAAGCCGGGGCTGGGGACATCGGGCGCGCTGGCAAGGTCCGCTCCCAGCGCGGTAGTCGTGACGCTCAGTTGGATGGCTCTCAAGCGGCTGCTGACCAGGCCGCGTTCACTATCAACAACGTCAGTCATTCAGATACCCTTCCTTCCAAGCCGGCATCAATGCCGGATTGGCTGTACTGCGGATGCAGCGCCGGGCGGCCTCTTTCTCTGCCTGGTTTTTCCCGGTTACTCAGGCATCTCTGTCTCGGGCGACACCGAGCTATGTGCGCCCATGACCGAAGGCCTCAGGTTCACGTCCTGGATCAACTGCAAGGCTTCTTTCATCTGCGGCTGAAAGTGCAGGCAAATCTCCGCCTGGCGAATCGCCTCATCGCGTTGCCCGGCGTCGGCCAGTACGCCGGCCAGACGCAGCCGCCAACTCGTTTCCGCATACTGCAGTTGCAGCGCTTTCTGATAGCAGGCAATCGCCCGAGGGTATTCCTTTTCTTCTCGGAATAGCGCCCCAAGAGTCGCCAGCGTCCACGCCGGAGCGTCAGGACGGCTACAGCTTGAATTCAATTCTTCGCGGGCCTCCGCCATGGCGGCCCTCACGCTGGCCCGATCAGACCGACGGCGCTCATCGCGCAATGCTTCGTAAACGTGAAAGAGCCTTTCGCGGTCCCCCCCCATGGCCGCCACCGCGAGGTCCGGGCGGTCCACCGTGTGCAGGTACAACTCGATCAACTGATAATGGAACGATGCGTCGAGTGAGAGGCATCGCAGGGCCTTTTGCAGCGAGTCGTCAAACTTTCCGTCGGAGGCGTCCAACTGGGCGGCCGCAAGACAAACTTCCGGGTGTGCCGGCGCCAGGGCGTAAGCGGTGTGAACGTGCGCCGAGCCAATGGGTCGATTCAGGACCGATCGTTCAATCTGACCGGCCACGGCGTAAATCGGGCCGAATGTCGGGCACACCTGGCGAGCGGCGTTCAGGTCATCGATTACCCGCAAGGCGTCGGCTTGGCTCGGGCCGGAGGGAGGTGAGACAGCCACAGGGGGATCATCGATCTTATCCTGCGGGTCTGCGTCCTCGCCATCTCCATCCGCGGGCTCGGGCGAGGAAGGCACGGGCGAAATGTCCTGCGGCCCCTGGTCGTCAGTACCGAGCGAGGCCACGCGCCATCGGTAGCACGCCAACGTGTAGAGCGGCTTCACAGCGGACGGGTCTTCGGAAACGGCCTCACTTGCCTCCCCGAGCAGTTTCGCGATGTCATTGTCCGCCTCCTCCCAACCGGCAAAGTCGAGGTGGTCGGCGATTGCGGTGGCGCGGTCGCTCGCCGCCTGGGAACGTCGCGTTGCATTGGCGCCGCGGACTGCCCAGATCATGGCGGCGGCCAATGCGGCGCTAGTTGCCAGGCGGGGCCACCGCGGGCCGAGACCGGCAAATCCGCGGCTTGTCGCGCCGGCGGCTTCCCCGCTCGCGCCGGTCTTGGTGGTCACTTTGCGGTGGGGGGAGCGGCTGAGGTTGACCAACATGCCGCAGAACACCGCGGAGATACAACCGATGGCGGGAAGGTGCTGGCCAAAGTCGGTCATACTTTGCAGCATGACCGCCAAAAGCCCCAACCCAAGCCCGTAAGCGATGACATTGAGCCGTGGCCGGCCGCGCCGAATCGCCCTGGCATAGCAGAACCAGACATAGCCGGCGAAGCTCAAAACCAGCGCGACGCCGACGATTCCCATCTCCTCGAGCATCTGGAAGTAGTCGCTGTCTGCATATTCCGCAAGCCACGAGTCCAGGGAGCGGTCGAACATCGGGTACACGTACTCATGCGTCCCCAGTCCGGTACCGAACAGCGGGAACTGACGCCACTCGACGAGGATGTCCTTAAAGGTCTGGATACGGCCCGCCGACGGGTCGGAGGCGTTCTTCAGCGTCGCCATCCGGTCGCAGACCGCGTCGAACCCGAAGTAGAGCAGGCAGGTAAACGCCGTCAGCAGCAGCAGTCCCAGGACCCATGCGGCGCCGCGCATCCCCCGGCGGCGTGCGAGCATCAGCACGGTGAGGCCGGCGGCGCACAACAGCGACAGCATCCCGCCGCGACTGAGAGACAGGCACAGAGTCACCACGCCCAGGAGGGCGACCGCCAACGGAGGCCAGGTGCGCCAGTTCTTCAATTCCCGCATTTGCCAACCGGCTTTCGGCTTGCCGGAGGTCGCGCATCGCTGCGCGATGGCGGTTAAACAGGCATTCGGCTTGCCTCCGGCGGACGATTCGGTGTCGGGGGCTATGTCGTCGCGGCGCAGCATGAAGAGCAGCAGCCCCAGGGCCGCGCCGGTACAGAGGTTGATGTATTGGCTGTAATTGCTGTAGCTGACGAACGGCCCGCCATTGGCGACCGGATGACCGCTGTCCAGCCACCAGTAGATCTTGCTTGACTCTGAAAGGTCCTGCAGCAGGGCGAGTACGGCGGCAGCACCTCCGGACAGTGTCACCGCCCACAGCATCCGAACGTATTGTCGCTCGCGGCGCAGCACCTGTGCCGCAGCAAGAAAGACCACGGTGTACACCAGCACCAGTCGAAGGTCGTGGGCCGTCGCGGCGGGGTAAAAGCTGAGCGTGATCCGGCTCAGCAGCCCGGCGGCGCCGGGCAGGTCGCCCAGCAACTGGGTACGGACCGCCAGCGTGTGCGGCGATAACGCGCCCACCACCGATGCCGGCAACGGCAGCAACTGCACGGCTGCCATGGCAATAAAGAGCATGATGGGCGTCAGCGCCCAGGCGAGGGTCTGCTGCCGGTCCGGGACGAGCCAGGCGCGGGCCGAAAGCAGCAGGGCGATTGCCGCTACCGCCACGATCACGATCGCCTCGCTCCAGGGGGCCACCACGCCCAGCGCGAAAGGCATCGTCACCAGCAGCGCGCCAAGCAGCAATTCGATGGCGCCGTCGATCCAGTCGGCGGGGGCGACATCCCGGCAGTTGATGGGGAGCAGGATTTTCATGATTTTGACGGCCCCTTCAGCATTCCAACAGTCTCTGCCAGCAGCTTGCCGGGGTACTCCCGGCACGTGAGCGCCGCGATGGCGGCGCCGAGCCGGCGGCGGATCTGCTCGGCCGCCCGCGACAGGCGCGGCGGCCTCGATTTCATGTCATGCGCGTCCGTCGCCACCAGCAGCGGCAGCGGCTGCGATAACAGTGCCCAGGCGCATCGCTCGGCATCCTGGCCGAACTCTCCCACCAGACTGCCGGCATTGATCTGCAGCGACGCGCCGTGCTCAACCCAGGGCTTGACGATTTCCGGCCGCCGGCTCACCGCCCGGTAACGCTCCGGGTGCGCGACGATCACGGCGATTTCCTGCCTGGCCAGCCAGCGGATCAGCGGCAGCGGGTCGATGTAGTTGTCGGGGGGCAACTCGAGCAGCAGCAAAGCGCGGTCGGCCAGGGTGAGGACTTCGCCGCTGCGGACCAGACGCCCGATGCGCTCGTCCATGCGGACTTCCGCTCCCGGCAACACCTGCAGGGGAATGTTCCGCTCGGATAGGGCCGCGGCCAGCGCCTCCACTGCTTCGCGGATGGCCGGGCCGGAATTGCGGCCGTCGTAACGGCCCAGTTGGTGCGGCGACGCGATCACCGTGCCAATCCCGTCATCCACCAGTGCCCGGCACAGTTCCAGGGACTCGGCCAGGGTCGCCGGGCCGTCGTCCACGCCGGGCAGACAGTGGCAGTGGATGTCCAGCGCGAGTTCGGGGCCATGCCGATTCGCCCGCGTCGATTGTCCATTGCCGATTTCACGTTGGATCACGTTCATGCCGAACCACGCTTCTCTGGCGGTCATCACTCAATGCGCGATCAGGCGCAAGTCAAGTGCGTTTAACGGCTGGCCCCCAGGGCCGCATCACCATTGCAGGTGCGCGTACCGGCGCACATCCGTTTACCGGCTACGACATCGAAATCGGCTCCTGTTCCTCGGAACGGTCCTCGCTGAGCACCAGCGCGTCCTCGGGGAGCTGACCCAGAGCGGTTTCGGCCGGGTCGGCATGCACTTCCGGGACCGCGCCCTTGGACCCGTCCCTGGCGTATTCCGTTCCATACGCGCCGTAGCCTCCATACCGGCCGTAATAGCCGTAGATGCCGACTTGCTGCGGCATGGCGTTGACGATGATCCCGATCACCTGGGCGCCGCTACTGAGCAACGCTTCCAGGGCGTGCCGGCTGCCCTTGCGGGTCGAGCGGTTCGTGCGCAGCACCAGGATCGTCGCGTCCGCCGATGCCGCCAGGATCCGCGCATCGGTCACCGCGTTGACCGGCGGCGAATCGATCACCACCCGGTCATACCCTTCCATCACCGCCCGAATCACCTGGTTGAACCGGCTGCCGGCGATGATCTCCGACGGGTTGGAAGGCGTCGGGCCGCACGGCAGAACGTCCAGGCGGGCGATCGCCGTCGATTGGATCACTTCCCGCAACTTCTTCTGCCCAAGGATCACGCTGGAGACGCCCTGCTCCTCGCTCAACTCGAAAATCTTGTGTTGGGTCGGCCGCCGCAGGTCGGCGTCCAGCAGCAGCGTCCGCAGGCCCGCCTGCGCCAGGGTGATCGCCAGGTTGCTGGCGGTGGTCGATTTCCCGTCGCCCGGCGCGGGCGAGGTCACCAGGATCGTTTTGACGTCTTCGCGGGCGGCAAAGTGCACTGCCGTGCGCACCGTGCGGTATGCCTCGGCCACCGCCGACCGCGGCTCCAGGTGCACGTACTGGCCACGGCCGGGCTGGGTCTTGATATGGTTGATCAGAGGGACGACGCCCAACATCTCCACCCCCAGCGAGTCGCTCGCCTCATCGGGCGTGCGGATCCGCTGGTCGATCCAGTCCCACAGCAGCGCCATGCCGCTGCCCAGCAGCAGGCCGATCAGCAGCGCACAGGCCATGACCAACGACTTGCGCGGCTTGGTCGGCTTGTCTTCGGCCTGGGCCACTTGCACGACCTGGATGTTCATCGCCCCCGAATCCTCGCTGTTGACCGTGACTTCCTTGATGCGGTTGTCCAGGTCGCCGCACTGCTTCTCGGTCCGCTGCGCCTCCTCCTCCAGCCGGGCCAGCTCCGCTTCCTTGCTGTTCAGCTCCAGGGCCTCCTTTTTCTGCGCCTGGAACGACGTCCGAACCATGTCCTCGTCCGCCTGGGCCACCTTCAGTTCCTGCTCTAATGTTGCGACCCGTTGTTCGGCGATTTCCCGCTCCTTGACCGCCAGCGCGTCGTCCAACCCTTTGACGGTCGAGCGCAAGTTTTGCGTATACCGGCTGTTCTCGCCGTGCGATTGCCCTACCGTGAACAGCATGGTCTGGTAGCGCAGCAGCTCCGACCGCGCGTCGTCATACTGCTTGTCGCTTGCGTTATTGCTCCGGGTCTGCAGGTCTTCCACCAGCGCCCGGAGCTTCGCCGGATCGGTCAGAGTTGCCTGGGCGGCTTCGTACTCCGACTTGATCCGTGCCGTATCCAGCTCCAGCCCGGTCAGCGTATCCGACAGCTTCGCCAGCCGTTCCAGAATGATGTTGCTCTTATCGGCCTGGAACGACAGCGCGCCGTTCTCCACCTTGAACTTCAGCATCGCCGCGATCTTGTCCGAGAGTTCGGCGTAGCGTTTGTCCTTTTCGAGCTGCAGGACCTTGAGCATCTCAGCCGCCGTGGTCTTTTTTCGCGCTCCCTGGGCGGTCATATAGGCGTCGACGATGCTGTTGACAACGTCCGCGGCCTCCTGCGGGTAGGGCGAGTCCAGCGCGACCGTCACCACGTCATCCTTTTTGCCGACCTCGGCCGAGAACACTTTACCCAGTTGCAGCCAGGCCACCGGGTTGTCCACGTGGGCGAACGTCTTCATATTGCGGGCGTCGACCTTGTCCAGCGCCGCGGAAAGAATCGGAGCGGACTTGAGGATCTCGGCCTGGGTGTACAGGAAGCTGTCCGACTTGGTCATCAACCCCTGGCCGTCGGTCAGGATCTTGGTGCCGCTCTGCTCGATGTAGACGCTGGAGCTGCTGGTATAGACCGGCGTCGCCACGGCCAGGTAGCCGGCGGCCAGGGCCAATGCCGCCATGACCGTGGTCAGCAGCACCCAGCGCCGGCGCCATAACACCACGAGCACGGCCCGGCTGGGCCCCTGGGAGTTCGGCGCCGCGTCGGGGATATCCAACTTTGGGGAAGGGTCTGGCAATGCCTTGGCAATCATATTTTCACCCGCACAAACAAAGAAAGACGCTCGCCGCACCGGTCTACGGTCACGGGAAAACAGCCCCACGCTGGGCTGGATCGTCGCGGCGAGGCGAACTCACGGCCTAGTGGCGATATCGGGTGAAAGACCAGTGCAGACAAGATGCATATGCCGGAAATTCCGCACGACCCGCCCAGGCGCAAAAAGGGGCACAAGCCGCCCAAAGCGGTGCATGAGCTCAAGAAATTGCTGCACCGGTCACGGACTTGGCCCGGCTGGGGCCGAGTCACGTCAGAAAATGGCAGCTTTATCAGTCGCCGGAAATGACCCGTTATGCGCCGCCGCACGCTGGCCGCGCGCCGGCCGGGTGTCGCAACCAGGAAGTGAAGGCCGATCGGCCCGAGGCTATCGGGCGTGCGGCAGGGGCGATTAGAATGGACCCGTTACTCGAATTCTCGCCAGCGGAACTCCATTGGGCTCTCGGACAGGGTTTTCTCAGCGAGTTGAAGTTTGGTTACATGGCCGCTCCGTCTGGGTGAGCGAGACGACCGGTAGACGATGTGGGTGCCGCTGGTCGGAAAACTGATGTCCCGGTTGGGTACGAAGTATGAATGCCATGGTCACCTATTTCATCTGGTTCGGTCGCACGGACTTCGGCATCTGGACACCCGGCAGGGCCCTCGTGGGGCTCGGATTGGCTCTCTGTCTGACTGGATGCGTGTTGGCCCCAGCCGAAAGGAAAGACGAGGAGAAGCGCCTTGCACTTGCCGGCAGTGGTTTTGAGAAGCCCTTTGAACAGCGAACGACATTACCTGAGTTGCCGAATGAGCCGACTTGGCAGGATCTGCTGCACCGGGCATTTCTCGCCAACGGCGATCTGGAAGCGGCCTACTTCGAGTGGGCGATGGCCGTTTCAAGGATTCAGCAAGCGGGGTCCTACCCAAACACGCCCTTGGCACTGAATTTCAGCTACATGTTTTCGGGCGGCCGGATGAAGTCATTCAATCGCACCACCGTCACAGCCGGGCCGGACCCGATGGTAGACCTGGCGTTTCCTCCCAAGATTTACCAGGCCGCGAAAGTGGCGCTGGACGAAGCGAGGGCAACCGGGCAGAAATTCGCCGCCGCCAAGTTCGACCTTCAGCGCAAAGTGCTGAATGCCTGGTTCGATTACGCGCTCATGGCTGAGCGCGTTCGCATCGCCCGGGGTAACCTGTCGCTGCTTCGGCTGATCAATGAGACGGCGGCGGGCCGGGTGCGAGCGGGTGCCCAGCAGTTGGATTTACTTCGCGCGGATGTCGAACAACGGCGGGCCGAGGATGAACTCCGCGGCATGGAGGCTCAGCTTCCGCAGATGCAGGCGATGCTCAACGCGATGCTGGCCCGCGCTCCACAGGCCCCGCTCAATCCCCCAGCACAGATACCGCCGCCACGGCCCCTGCCGGCCGATGACGCAAGTCTCCTGACGTTGGCTGGTGAGAACGATCCCGAACTCGCCGGGTTGGCTCACCGTGTCCACGGGCGTGAGGATGCGCTGGAACTGGCACGCCTTCAGTATGTCCCCGACTTCAATCCCACGTTCGGGATTACCGGCACCATCTCGCAAGCGGTGGGACTGGGCCTGTCCATCCCCACTTTTTTGCCGAAGGTGCAGGGGATGGTCAAGGAAGCTCAGGCGGACCTGAGAGCAACGCAAGCGATGTACCGTCAGACACGGCTCGATCGTGCCGCCCAGGTGGTAGCCACACTTTACGCGTTGCGGAACAGCGAACGACAGGCCGCGCTGTTCGAGCGGCAGATCATCCCGGCTGCCACGCGCATCACAGACAACACGCGCCAGTCATACGCTCGCGGGCAGATGACATTCATCGAGCTGATTGAGGCGCAGCGCACACTTTTGGAAGTTCGACTGACCGCCGCCGAGGCCCGAGCTGCGCGAGAGAAAAGCCTGGCCGATCTCGAAGCGCTTCTCGGGACCGATGTAGAAACCCTTGGTCCTGCCGCCGACAGCCGGCCAGCTTCGGCACCAACCACCGCGCCGTCCGCAAAGGCGGCGCGGCAAACAACTGCACCCGCCGGAGAAACCCAATGAGCACAAGTAAATCGACTCGATCCAAAGTGGGCGTTTCCATCGCGCTGGTCGCCGCGCTCGGCATCGGGCTGGCAGCGGGCGTGCAGTGGCATGCTCTGATTGCGGACATGCTCGGCATGCACGCTCACGATCAGGCGGCGAAAGCGGCCAACATCGACGCGAACGGCCACAAGCAACTTTGGACGTGCAGCATGCATCCCCAGGTGATCAAGGAGGAGCCGGGCGTTTGCCCCATTTGTCATATGGCACTGACCCCGATCAAGGAAGATGCGGGCGCTTCTTCGATGGCCGCGGGGGATCGCAAGGTGAAGTATTGGTGGGACCCGATGATGAGCCCGCCATACATCTCCGATAAGCCGGGCAAAAGCCCGATGGGAATGGACCTGGTCCCGGTATACGACGATCAGATTTCGGGCGGTATGGGGGTGACCATCGACCCGGTGGTCGTGCAGAACATGGGCCTGCGGGTGGCTCCGGTAAGGGTCGGGACCGTTGCCCGCGAGATTCGTGCCGTTGGTTTCCTCGACGAAGCGCAGCCGAATGTGCGGGACGTGAACCTGCGCGTCAGCGGCTGGGTGGAGAAAATGTACGCCGACACCGTCGGCATGGCGCTGAGCAAGGGCGCTCCGCTGTTCGATCTCTACAGCCCGGAAGTGCAGGTGGCCACCGAAGAGTTGATCGCGGCCCGCCGGTCAATCAACTCACTTGAACCCGGCGGGGACGCCGCCGCCCGCAAGACCTCGCAGGGGCTGTTCGACGCCACCCGCGCCAAGCTGGAGCAATGGGGATTGGACGCTGACCAGATCGACACCCTTGCCAAAATGGACCAACCGCCCCAGACGGTTACCTTTAACAGCCCGATCGACGGCTATCTCACTCAGAAGATGCTCGTCCAAGGGGCGGCAGTGAAATCGGGCGACACGCTTCTGCGGATCGTCGATCTATCCACGGTCTGGCTCGACTCGCAGGTCTATTCGCAGGACCTGCCGTTCGTTCGGCTGGGAGCGAACGTGACAGCCACGGTCGATGGCATGCCCGGGAAAACATTCGAGGGCGAAGTCATCTTCATTCAACCGGAGCTGGACCCGCAGACCCGCACGGCCATCGTGCGGATCGCCCTACCCAATCATGAGCTGGCATTGCGGCCAGGCATGTATGCCACCGCTCGCATCCACGTGACGCTGACCGACCGCGCAGTGCTTGTGCCGCGCGAAGCCGTGATCGACACCGGGACCCGGCAGATCGCCTTTGTGTCGGCGGGCGATGGCCATTTCGATCCACGCCAGGTTTCGGTGGGCACCGAAAGCGAGGACGGGATGATCCAGGTGCTGGAAGGCCTGGCCCCGGGCGAAACGGTCGTCACCAGCGGCCAATTTCTGCTGGATTCCGAAAGCCGCATGCGCGAGGCGATTCAGAAGCACCTGGATCGAGAGTTGCTCGTCAAGGCGCCCGGCACGACCAGGGAATTGGCGACGATGCCTTCCCCAACGGTGCCATCCGCAATGCCAACGTATGTCTCGGCAACAACAGCGCCGGCCTACGAGCATCCGATAACTCACAACTCGGGAAAGGGCTGGTCGCCGGAAATAGATCGGCTGTTCCGGGCATACCTTGCCATTCACAAAGTGCTGGGCGCCTCGCAGGCAGAGGACAAGCCACTGGACGTTAGTGAATTGGTGGCCGCGGCACGAGCGATTCCCAAAGCGTCGGCCACATCCGCGCAGGTGACGCAACTGATCGACGCCGCCAAGGCAATGCAGGACAAGCCGCTCGCCGAGCAGCGGACGTTGTTTAAGCCGCTGAGCGAAGCGTTGATCGCGCTGGCGCGGGCAAACCCGCCGTCGACCGCCGTAGCGCCGAAGCTTTACGTCGACTACTGCCCCATGACATACGGCGACGGCGCCCACTGGCTCCAGGCATCTGACGCAATCGCCAATCCGTTCTTCGCCTCGCACATGAAGGACTGCGGCTCGATCGAGCAAATACTTGAAACGTTCAATCGGAAGGGCGGCGGCAAATGATCGCCAGGATCATCGAGTTCTCGATCAAGAACCGCTTCCTGGTGCTGCTGCTGACGGTCATGTTGATCGGGGCAAGCATCTGGGCCGCGATGAGCCTCAGCCTGGATGCCATTCCTGATCTGTCGGACGTGCAGGTCATCATCGTCACCGACTACCCGGGCCAGAACCCGCAGGTGGTCGATGATCAGGTCACCTACCCGCTTGCGACGGCGATGCTGTCGGTCCCCGGCGCGAAGGTATCGCGGGGTTACAGCATGTTCGAGACGTCGTTCGTCTATGTGCTGTTCGACGACAAGACCGACATCTACTGGGCGCGGAGCCGCGTGCTGGAATACCTGCAGCAGATCACGGGCAAGCTCCCAACTGGCGTAAATCCTGCCATAGGTCCAGACGCGACCG